>Ga0209121_10001113_pt1 | contig 28106 bp, 21 predicted proteins | sample Cruoilmetagenom3_FD_187292 | JGI IMG/M metagenome (GOLD analysis project Ga0209121, IMG submission 187292) | Oil polluted marine microbial communities from Coal Oil Point, Santa Barbara, California, USA - Sample 3 (SPAdes) (version 2) | ecosystem: Environmental > Aquatic > Marine > Oil seeps ...
TTAATCAAGGGTGGATACACATGTTTTGGCCTGAGATGTCAAGGGTGGAAGCGCGCCTGTCATTTATGGACGGGTTGCCGTATCTATCGCGGGCGCTCCGACCCATCGTGGACACCGGCGCAAATATGTGGGACTAAACCGGCATGAGATACATTGTTCAGAGAATCGACGTTTATCGCCAAAAACGAATTACCGCCCCGGCCTGATACAGCGGGCCGGGTGGTTCTTTTTCTAAACGTCAAATCTGCACACGCACCGAACGAAGGTTATTCTCATGTCCCCAACCCCACCAACCCTGCACCTGATGTGCGGGAAAATTGCCTCCGGAAAATCAACTCTGTCTGCCAAACTTGGCAGCGCGGAGCAAGCGGTTGTGATTGCTGAAGACGCGTGGTTGAACACCCTTTTTGGCAACGAAATGAAATCAATTTCTGACTATGTAGAATGCGCTGCAAAACTAAGGGAGGTGGTGGGCCCTCACGTTGTGGCATTGTTAAATGCCGGAGTTTCGGTTGTTCTGGATTTCCATGCGAACACAATTGAAGCCCGCAACTGGATGCGCAGCATTCTGGACCAGACAAACGCGGCTCACAAGCTCCACGTGTTGGAAGCTAAAGATGAAGTCTGTATCTCAAGGCTGCGGGCGCGTAATGCACAAGGCGATCATCCGTTTGCTGCAACGGAGCAACAGTTTTTGCAGATTTCCAAGCATTTTCTCTTGCCCACACCGGAGGAGGGTTTCAACATTGTGCGGCACAACTCGGAAACCGACCTCTAGTCTGTGACATGCCTCAAGCTAGGAATCCCGGGCCAATATGTCTTTCATAAAATAATAGCTGGCTTTGGGCGTGCGCACTTGGGTTTCAAAATCCACATGCACAAAACCAAAGCGTTTTTCATAACCGAAGGCCCACTCGTAATTGTCGAGCATTGACCAGTAAAAGTAGCCGTTGATATTACAGCCCTTGGCAATGGCTTTTTGCACCTGCTCCAAGTGGCGGGTCATAAAAGCCACCCGCTCGGGGTCGTTCACCTCGCCGTCAATCACGTGGTCATCCCACGCCATTCCGTTTTCGGTGATATATAGGGGTAGGTCGCCAGTGAAGCTGTTTTTAAGCCACAGCAAAATGTCATGCAGGCCGGAGGGGTAAATATCCCAGCCCATCTGGGTTTTGGCGGTATCGGTTTTTATAAATTTGAGGTGAGGCCAGTCAGTTTCCGGCGCGGCCGCCACTTTTTGGCGGGTATAATAATTGACCCCCAACCAATCCAGCGGCGCTGAAATGGCGGCCATATCGTCCTGCCAGCTTTCGGGCAAATGCGGTTCGAACGCCTCCATCAATGGCGCGGGGTAGGTGCCGGTGGTGAGCGGTTCGATAAACATCCGGTTCATAATCGCTTCATAGCGCTCGGTGGCTGTCAGGTCTTCCGCACTTTGGCTTGCGGCCTCCACGGCTTCGAAGTTCAGCACTATCCCGAGGTTTTCCTGCCCGTGGGAGCGGGCACGATCCATGGCCTCGCCGTGGGCGCGGAGCACATTATGCATTGCGTTGGCCGTGGCGGCGGTGTCCTGCAAGCCCGGGGCGTGATGGCCCAGAAAATGGGACAGGTAAGCCACACACCAGGGTTCGTTGATGGTGGCCACAGAGGCGACGCGATCACCGATTCTTTCCAGCACGATATCACTGAAATCGCCAAACCAGCTTGCGACATCACGGTTGGTCCAGCCGCCAAGTTCAGCCAGCGCTGCGGGCAGTTCCCAGTGATAAAGCGTGAGGTGCGGTTGCAGGCCACGGGCGAGCGTTGCATCGACCAGCCGATCATAAAAATCGAGCCCCTCAGCGTTCACCTGCCCGCGCCCTTCGGGCAGCACCCGCGCCCAACTGGTTGAGAATCGGTAAGCATCAAAGCCGCGCAAGAGGTCGAGATCGGCCTCATAGCGGTGGTAGTGGTCACAGGCGGTTGCGCCGTTTTCATTGCGGATAACGTTGCCGGGAGCGGCGGCAAATGTGTCCCAATGGGTGGGGCCGGCACCGCCAAACTTGTGGCCCTCGATCTGGTAAGCCGAAGTGGCAGCCCCAAAAAGAAAACCCTCGGGAAAATCGCTTCGCTTCAGCATTAGCTGGCCCCTTTGGGTGCCGGTCCGGTGCTTTCGCCAACGGTCAATTCGCTTTCCAGCAGCGTGTGCTGCGGCGTGGTATCGCCCGACTGGATGATATCAAGTAACGCCTGCGCACAAAGCTGCCCGGCCAGATGCACGGACGACTTTGTCGCCGTAAAAATCGGAATGTCCGCCCCGTTGGGCAGGTAGGACAGAGCGTCATCATGGATCACCACAGAAACATCGCGCCCCATCTTTTTGCCGGCATCCCCGATGGCACGCCGCACCCCAATGGCCATAATCATCGAAGATACAGTAAAGGCCGTGGGCGGGTTGGTACCGGCAAGCATCCGGTGTGCCGAGCGGTATCCGAATTCTTCGGTCATTTCTCCGGCCACCATCAGGGCCGGGTCCGGCGAGAGGCCGCGCTGGCTGAAAGCGTCCAGAAAGCCGTCTTTCCGGCGCTGGGCAAAATCCATGAACTCCAGCCCGTTGATCAAAGCGATCCGGCGATGCCCGAGATCCATCAGAAAGTTGGCGGCCCGCTCGAAGGAGCGACGGTTGTTGACATCCACCCAGCTATAACCGGTATCACCATCGCTGGCGCGCCCGTGCACCACAAAGGGTAGGCCAAGGCTTTGCAACAGGCTGATACGTGAATCATTGGGCTTTGGCCCGTGTACGATTACACCGTCAACAGAGGCCTTGGCCGCGAGGTCGCGGTAGGTCAGCTCCTCCTCCACGTCGGGCACCATGGAGAGCAGCATATCATGGGAATTGCGGGAATAAACCTCGCCCGCGCCCGCGATAAAATCGGCAAAAACCGGGTTGACGATTTCATGTTTGGTCGAGATCGGAATTACGTGGCCAATGGCCATAGACCGCCCGGTGGCCAGGCTTTTGGCGCGCGGATTCGGCCGGTAGTTATGGGCGAGGGCTGCCGCCTTCACGCGTTTCCGCGTCGCCTCGTTGACTTCGGGATAGTCGTTCAAAGCCCGGCTAACCGTAGTTTGAGAGAGCCCCAGCAACAATGATAGATCTTTAAGTTTCATTTCAAAGCGCTTTAAAAAAAGTTTTGAATGGCATCCTAGCAAGGAACCAGGGTGCGGAAAAGAGATTTCTAAAAAAACTTGCCCAAAAGCACATATAAAAGGGATTTATTGATCCACAGGTGTTGACAGAATCTCAAAAATGCATGACTTTCAAATTATTCAAAGCGCTTTGGGAGATGTTTGAAACGCTTTGGGGGTTTTTATAGGCACGCTGCGTGCCGAATTGGAGGAAACTATGAAACACCTTTTATATGCTGGCGCGGCTGCGCTGGCCCTTTCGGCCGGAATGGCCACTGCCGGTTCGCATCTGGCGGGCGAGCAGGTCACCGTGTTTGGCCCATGGCTCGGGCCGGATCAGGAGAACGCTGAAGCTGTGCTTGCCGGCTTTGCTGCCGCTACGGGTGCCGATGTGCGCTATGTAGGCTCTGACAGTTTTGAGCAACAAATTCTGGTGGATGCCGAAGCGGGTTCTGCCGCCAACGTATCTGTGTTCCCGCAACCGGGGCTGGCTGCTGATATGGCATCGCGCGGCTTTCTGACACCTCTGGCAGACGGCACCGCCGACTGGGTTCGCGAGAACTATGCTGCGGGCCAGTCATGGGTTGACCTTGGCACTTATGCCGGGCCGGATGGCTCCGACAGCCTTTACGGCTTCTTTTATAAAATCGACGTAAAATCGTTGGTCTGGTATATACCGGAAAACTTCGAAGATGCGGGTTATGAAATTCCGGGTTCGATGGAAGAGCTGATCGCTTTGAGCGACCAGATCGTGGCGGATGGCGGCACCCCGTGGTGTATTGGCCTCGGTTCCGGTGGGGCTACTGGTTGGCCAGCAACCGACTGGGTTGAAGACATGATGCTGCGCACGCAAACGCCTGCGGTTTATGACCAGTGGGTGAGCAACGAAATTCCGTTTAATGATCCGCGCGTTGTGGCGGCGATTGACGAATTCGGCGTATTTGCCCGCAATGACGACTATGTTGCCGGTGGCGCAGGTACGGTGGCTTCCACCGACTTCCGTGACAGCCCCAAAGGCATGTTTAGCTCACCCCCACAGTGCTACATGCACCGTCAGGCCAGCTTCATTCCGGCCTTCTTCCCTGAAGGCACTGTTGTGGGCGAGGATGCAGACTTCTTCTACTTCCCCGCCTTCGCTGGCAAAGATCTCGGTTCGCCGGTTCTGGGTGCAGGCACCGTTTGGGGCATCACCAATGATAGCCCGGGCGCACACGCTCTGATCGAGTATCTCGAATCGGCTGAAGCGCACGAGATCTGGATGGCCCGCAAAGGCTTCCTGACCCCGCATCTCGGTGTTGACACCTCGGTCTTCAGTGACCCGACCCTGCGCAAGATGAATGACATCCTGCTCGGTGCCACAACCTTCCGCTTTGACGGTTCCGACCTGATGCCGGGCGGTGTGGGTGCCGGTTCGTTCTGGACAGGTATGGTTGACTACGCTGGCGGCAAATCTGCCCAAGACGTAGCGGACGCCATTCAGGTTTCCTGGGACGCACTGAAATAAGAAGCCATAGTGGAATCCGGCTCAACGGTCGGGTTCCGCTCTTTTTATTAACGGGGGGTAGAATATGCATCCGGCACTGCAAGGGCTTATAACCATTGTGATTGGCATCAGCGGTTGCGTTGGCTATTTCTACTTCTCCAACCAATTTATAGATAAAGTTTTGTTCCCGCCGCGCGGGGAAAACGCAGGGCGCAATATCAACCGCGCGAATATGATCCGCCCTTGGCTATTCCTTTTGCCCGCCCTTTTGGCGCTGGGCCTCTATCTGGCCTATCCGGTTTACGAAACCCTGCGGCTCTCCTTGACCGAGCGCTCGACTCTGCCGGACGGAACCACCGCTTATGCTTTTGTCGGGCTCGACAATTACGGCCAGATGATGCGCGAGCCAAAATTCTGGGAAGCGCTGCGGAATAACGCTATGTGGCTTCTGGTTGTACCGGCGCTTTCCACGGCATTCGGGTTGCTGGCTGCGCAACTGACCGACCGGATCAAATGGGGGGCTGCGGCCAAATCCATGATCTTTATGCCGATGGCCATTTCCTTTGTGGGCGCTGCGGTGATCTTCAAGCTGGTTTATGATGCCCGCCCCGTTACCCAAGATCAGATCGGGGCGTTAAACGCGATCTATCTAGCGCTGGGCGGGACCGAGCCGCAAACATGGTTGACCATCCCGATCTGGAATAATTTCTTCCTGATGGCGGTGCTGGTCTGGATTCAAACCGGCTTTGCGATGGTGATCCTCTCGGCGGCCCTGCGGGGCATACCCGAAGGTACAATCGAGGCTGCGATTGTTGACGGGGCGAACCCGTTTCAGCTGTTTTTCAAGATCAAGGTGCCTCAGATTAAAGGCACAATTATGGTGGTCTGGACCACCATCACGATTGTGGTGCTCAAAGTGTTCGACATCGTGTTTGCCATGACCAACGGTCAGTGGGAAACGCAGGTGCTGGCGAACTATATGTTCGACAAATTGTTCCGTGCCAATGACTGGGGCGTAGGTTCGGCCAGTGCGATGGTCATCATGCTGCTGGTTACGCCGATCCTTGTCTGGAACGTGCGCAATGCGCGCAAAGAAATGAAATAGGGGGTAGGAATATGGATATTGCCGGATCAAAATCCAGCCTGACATGGGCCGTTCATATCTCTGTGTTGGCGCTTGTGCTTTTATGGCTGTTCCCGACCATCGGGCTTCTGGTTTCTTCCTTCCGCACGGCGGACCAAATCTCGACAAGCGGTTGGTGGAAAGCCATGTTCCCTTCTGAGCAAAACCTTATTTTGCGGGCGGATTCGCCTGAAATGCAGGTGCAGGAAGGGGGCCTTTATGTGATCGAAGGCGATCTTTTCGAGGCCGGTAAAAAGGTAGACGTTTCGGTTTACGGCGTGTCTTCGCGGGCAATTGATGCGTTTGTCGCGGGCGAAGCTGGCGAATTGAATAACGGCGGGAGCATCACCGTTTCCCCAACTGGGCATTACCGGATGACCCATACAGAACCGTTTGAAGGTACCCGTGGCCAGCGGATATTTTTGACCGCAACCACGCCGCCGGAGTTTACGCTGGACAACTATAAAAATGTGCTTCTGGATCCTTCAAATAGCGAGGGTATGGCAAAAGCGTTTTTCAATACGTTAACAGTAACCATTCCGGCGACCATCATCCCGATTTTGATCGCGGCCTTTGCCGCCTATGCGCTCGCATGGATGGAGTTTCCGGGCCGCGCCTTGCTGATTGCCACTATCGTTGGTCTGCTTGTGGTGCCCTTGCAACTGGCGTTGATCCCGCTTCTGAAATTCCATAACGAGATCGGGATCGGCAAGGGTTACTTGGGCACATGGATGGCCCATACCGGATTTGGTTTACCGCTCGCGATCTACTTGCTGCGCAACTATATGGTTGGCTTACCGCGGGATATTATTGAAAACGCCAAGGTGGACGGCGCGTCCGACTTTCAGATATTCGTAAAAATCATCTTGCCGCTGAGCTTTCCGGCACTGGCATCTTTTGCGATCTTCCAGTTCTTGTGGACATGGAATGACCTTCTCGTCGCGCTGGTGTTCCTGATCGACTCAACCGGTGAAACCACGGTGATGACCAAGCAGATTGTGGAGCTATTGGGCACGCGGGGCGGCAATTGGGAAATCCTTGCCACGTCGGCCTTTGTTTCCATTGCGGTGCCGCTTATGGTCTTCTTTACAATGCAGAAATATCTGGTGCGCGGCTTATTGGCCGGCTCCGTCAAGTAACAGAATAGAATAGGAAAATATGATGAGTTCAGCACAGGCCATACAAACCCAATTCGAAACCCACCCCAGTGCGGACTGGTGGCGCGGGGCGGTGATCTACCAGATATATCCGCGCAGCTTTCAGGATAGCACCGGCAACGGCGTTGGTGATTTGCGCGGTATTGTGCAGCGCCTGCCTTACATTGCTTCGCTCGGGGCGGATGCGATCTGGATATCGCCGTTTTTCACCTCGCCAATGGATGATTTTGGCTATGACGTGGCTGATTATTGCGACGTTGATCCGATGTTTGGCACCTTGGCCGATTTTGATGCAGTGGTTGATGCGGCACATGAACTGGGCCTGATGGTCATGATAGACCTTGTGCTTAGCCACAGCTCCGAGCAGCACCCTTGGTTTAAGGAAAGCCGCAAAAGCCAGGACAATGACAAATCAAACTGGTATGTCTGGGCAGAGGCTCAGCCCGATGGCTCGCCGCCCAATAACTGGCTATCCATTTTTGGAGGCTCGGCATGGCATTGGGATTCGCGCCGCTGCCAGTATTTCCTGCATAATTTTCTGGCCTCCCAGCCGGATCTGAACCTGCATGAACCACAGGTGCAGGATGCCTTGCTGGATGTTGCACGATTCTGGCTGGAGCGCGGGGTGAATGGTTTCCGGCTGGATACCATCAATTTCTATTTTGCCGACAAGCTGCTGCGCGATAACCCGCCCCTTGCGCCTGAACTGCGCAACAGCACCATCGCGCCCATGGTGAACCCCTATAATCATCAGGAGCATCTCTACTCCAAAAACCAGCCGGAGACGCTGGATTTCCTGCGCCGGCTTCGTGCGGTGATGGACCCTTACAATGCGGCTGCGGTCGGTGAAGTTGGGGACGCCCAACGCGGGTTGGAAATTCTTGGCCAGTATACTGCCGGTGATGACCTGATGCAGATGTGCTATGCCTTCGAGCTCTTATCGGGCGAGCGCCCCACGGCCGCGACACTGGCATCTATTTTTACCAAGGTTGACACGGTTGCCGCTGATGGATGGGCCTGCTGGGCCTACTCAAACCATGATGTGCAACGCCATAAAAGCCGCTGGGCGCTGAGTGATGCCGCAGACCGTTGCTTTGCCACCCTGCTGATGTGTTTGCGCGGCTCGGCCTGTATTTACCAAGGCGAGGAGCTTGGCCTGCCGGAAGCCGATGTACCGTTTGAAGCCTTGCAGGACCCTTACGGAATAGAATTCTGGCCCGAGTTTAAAGGACGGGACGGCTGCCGCACGCCCATGGTCTGGGAGCGCTCCAACACCAATGGCGGGTTTTCCAGCAGTGCGGACCTGTGGTTGCCTGTTCCGGCAGCGCATCTCTCACATGCGGCGGCGAGCGCTGAATCCGACCCTGACGCGCTGATCCACCACTACCGCAAGGCCATTGCTTTTCGCCACAACCACAGCGTTTTGCAAAGCGGAAATATGACCGACTTGCGCGCTGATGGCGATGTGTTCAGCTTCGTGAGAGCCGGCACCGGAGGCACCCTGTTTTGCGCTTTCAATCTGGCGGAATCCGCTACCCAAATCACTTTGCCTCACGGCAACTGGCAGCAGCTCGGGCAAGAGCTGGCCAGTGCTTCAATCAACCCTGATGGAACCTTAATCCTCGAGCCTTGGCAGTGCTGCCTTGTTTTGAAGACCGGATAAAGGAAAAGAAACCCATGGCGAGCCTAAAACTAACCAACATTGCCAAATCCTACGGGGATGTGAGCGTCTTGGAGGATATTAACCTCGATATCACCCCCGGTGAGCTAATCGTTTTTGTGGGCCCTTCCGGATGCGGGAAATCCACCTTGCTTCGCATGATCGCCGGACTGGAGAAAATAACCGGAGGCACACTGGAGATTGACGGGGTTGTGGTTAACGACGTGCCGCCCTCGCTGCGGGGTATTGCGATGGTGTTTCAGTCCTATGCGCTTTATCCGCATATGACGGTGCGCGATAACATGTCTTTTGCACTCAAGATTGCCAAGAAGTCGAAAGAGGAAGTTGATGCGGCGGTGAATAATGCTGCGCGAATTCTGCAACTGGAAGACTATCTCGACCGCTTGCCAAAAGCACTTTCGGGCGGTCAGCGGCAGCGGGTGGCGATCGGGCGCTCGATTGTTCGTGATCCGAAGGTCTATCTGTTTGATGAACCGCTCTCAAATCTTGATGCCGCCTTGCGTGTGGCCACACGGATCGAGATTGCGCAGCTCAAGGAAAGCATGCCCGACACCACCATGATCTATGTGACCCATGATCAGGTAGAGGCGATGACTCTTGCAACCCGGATTGTGGTGCTGGCCAATAAAGGCATTGCGCAGGTCGGCTCTCCGCTTGACCTCTACGAGCGGCCCGAAAACGAGTTTGTGGCGCAGTTCATCGGCTCTCCGGCGATGAACCTGTGGCCGGGGGTTGTGACCGGTACCGGCACCCAAACCATGGTTGACCTTGGCGGCGGTTGTCAGGCGGTTTCTGACGTGCCGACAACCGAAGCGGACATGGGATTGAAGGTGAACGTCGGGGTGCGGCCCGAGGATTTGCTGGCGACTGAGGGCACACCTGTTTTCACAGGTGAGGTGCATTATACCGAGCTTCTGGGTGAGGTGACACAGATCTATTTCGAACCGAAAAATGGCGATGACCCGGCGATTGCCAAGCTTCCCGGCATTGTGCGGGACCTCCGCGACAGCACCTTGAGCCTCGGGGCTGATCCGGCGAAAGTACATATATTTGCGGACGGCAAATCGCTGCTCTACCGGTAAATTCGCAGCCTAAAAACCGCATCAGCCTTGGCTGTGCGTTTGTTACCCTCTTGGTTGTTGTGTTGCCCATTCGGAGAAATGGACCGCCTGCCAAAGATACCGCGCCGGTTAGAAAAGCCTGATGCCGAATGATCAGGAAATGGTCTTAGCCCTAGGCGCACCGTTTTTTTGGCCGGCTGCTGAGGGAGAAGGAATTTCATTGCCCGACGCGACATCTCCGATCAGCTTTGCAGCTTTGTCCGGCATGTGCAGAATATTGCGAATTGGTTAAGGCGAGGTGAGCGGAGCGTTCGGTGGCAAGTTATGCCACCGCGCTTGAAATACCAGCTGTGCGCGCCGAGGTGTTCCGGCACCAAAATGCTCAGTCAGGCAGGCCTGTGCGTGGCTCAAAGCTTATGGTATGAATTCACGCAACTAAGTTTCAACCAAGGACATCAAAGAGCAATAGACACCCCCAATAACTTTCCTTATGACCTAAGCAGATCGGATGTAGATGAGCGCATTTCTCATCGGGTGAATATCATCCCCGAAGAATTACCGGTTTCCCATAAAGAGTGTCTTTCTGAATAATTTTTGAGGGCCCTTCGATTAAGTGTTTTTTAACCAAACCATAGGTTTATCAATTGATGAGAGATAGGCAGCAGGTAACAAGAGTTTTCTGGTTGTACGCGTTACTGGTTTCGGTCGCTATCCACTGGACCATGCCGATTCTCGGGGATGAAGCCTATATGGTTTCCTGGGGCCGTAATCCGGCGCTGGGGTACTATGACCATCCACCTCTGACGGGCTGGGTTTCTTCGGTGATCTACAAGGCCGAGGCGTTTCTGGGTATTTCGCAGCATGGCACGCTTCACCGGATTTTCATATTTGGCCTTGCCATATTCACAATCTTCTGGCTGCGTGGATATCTCAGGCGCCGTTTTCCGGATGCCGAGGTTTGGACCGCTTTGTCATCGATCGCTGTTTTGCCCGCGACGCTGGTGTTCTTTAATAATTTTTACAACGATACCGTTCTCACTTTCTTCCTGCTTGGCTTTCTGGTCGAAACCGAACGCGCCTTGCGACTACCTGCCAGCCGTATTTCCCTTATAGCCGCAGGTGTGTTTTTTGGCCTCGCGCTTTTCACCAAATACACAGCCGCTGTGTTTTATCTTGGCGTGGTTGTGGCACTGCTGACCACAGTTGCGGGGCGGCATTTTCTATTCCGCCGGTTCGTTTTGATTACCCTGATTGCCTCGATACCCTTTATCGGGAATATGATCTGGAACTACTACAATTGTGGCGTCAACCTCGCGTTTAATTTTGCGTTTCGGGACATCAAGGTCGGAATGGTTGGCTGGGCCTACGGCATTCTGTCTTTTCTCCTAATTATGGGGCCAACAATTGTTTTCATCATTTTGCGGAGTTTTCGAAAATTTGAGGGGCGTCCACTCGGTTTTTTCACACTCGCTTTATACGGCACGTTGGCAATTATGCTGATCTTTGCGCTGCAACGGGGATATTTTGGCCCGAATTGGGCGGTGCCGTTGCTGGCACCGGCTATTCTGGCAGCTGCCGAGATTTTCTCAACCCGCCAGCTGCATCGGCTGAGAATATGGAACACGTCCTTTAGCGTCCTGATCGTGGCTCCGATGTTTGTGTTATTGGCGTCGAACAAGCTCGGGCTTGTCGATTTTGAGGATATTGGCCCCAAAGGTGTCCCGGCTTTGATGAATCAGGTATTTGACCTCGCAGACGGGTCGCTGAGTGAAGAGGTGGTGGCGCTTGCCGACGGGCGAATAATTGCAGCCATAAGGTATGGGCGCGGGGCTGAGCTGTCCAATAGCACGGGCGTTCCAACGGTTCTTTTCAGTGATCTGGTATTTGGCCGGAATCAGGACCTGTTCACCGACTATCGCGAACTTGACGGGCAGGAAATTGTATTCCTGCCACACAATATTGAGTTGGGGACGGATTTGGCTGACGAAATTTTCGCAAGCTATGAAATTGAAACCGTTGAAGGGTTTCGCCAGTCCTATCCTGTGATCATCGGGCACAGTTTTGACTATTTAGCCTATCGTGAAGAAATGATCCTGCCGGTACTGGCGAAATATTACGACAGTTCTCCTTTTCCGAGCGGGCGGTGCTTTATGGATAAATATCGCTGACAAGGACTCAATTATGTTTAATCAACAGCGAAATTCTTAAGCCGCCATTGAGCCGAAATCCCGATTTTAGCCGGTCCTGATCTAGGCGGGCCGCTTGATCCGAAACCAAGCAACATATAGCGCTGGTAAAAACAGCAAGGTAAGGAATGTACCTATAATTATCCCTCCCATCATAGAGAATGCCATCGGCCCCCAGAAAACATCTTGCGAAATCGGGATCAGTGCCAAACTTGCCGCCGCCGCTGTTAGCATAATAGGGCGCATCCGCTGCTCGGCGGCCTGTACTACGGCCTCATAGGCTTCTACGCCCTCTTTTCTCAGATCCTCGATCTTAACGATTAGAATGACGGAGTTGCGGATCAGAATACCACTGAGCGCCAACACCCCCAGAACGGCGACAAAACCCAAAGCGATTCCGAACGGAAGCAATATTGCGACGACCCCAATGACGGCAAATGGGGCAATGGCAAACACGATGAATAACCGCTGGAAGCTTTGCAGTTGAATCATCAGGATTGTGGCCATAATGAAAAGCATAAGCGGAAACGCAGCGATAATTGGCTTTTGCGCATCCGAGGAGCCCTCAGCGGTTCCACCTACATCAATGGAATACCCGCGGGGCAAGGTCGCGGAATAAGCCGCTACCTGCTCTCTAAGCTGCGCGGCTACGGTAGGTGCCTCAACGTCGGTAATTATACTGGCCCCAATGGTCAGCGTCGGAACGCGATCCCGCCTCCAAATGACCGGTTGTTCAATCTCGTAGTGAAAGTTAGCAACAGAGGCGAGCGGGATTGAATGCCCGCTAGGGCCGCTAAGTTGAAGATTGCGCAACGTTTCTATCGAGTTTCGCTCGGCAGGTTGTGCGCGGGCAACAACGTTTACAAGGTAAATACCGTCTCGAACCTGCGTAACAACCGTTCCGGCGACAATGCCGTTTAATGCATACGCAACACTCTGTGACGTGATCCCAAGCTGTCTTGCCTTGTTTTGGAGCAATTCAACCTTGACCACACGTGACGGTTCCATCCAATCATAAATCACTTTTCCCAAATTTGGATTTGTCGAGACAATGCTGGCCAATTCACCCGAAATTCTTCGGACTTCCTGAATATCCGGACCACTGATGCGATACTCAATCGGATGCTTCACAGCGGGACCAATCGCAAGTAATTTAACCTCGGCATCTGTGCCGACGAAGTTGTTTTCCAGATATTGCGCCAACTCGACCCGGATACGATCCCGTTCTTCCAATCCGGTTGTAACGATAATGATCTGGCCAATGCTGGGCACGGGTTGCGGGGGGTTGAACGGTAACAAAAAGCGCGGTGCCCCCGTGCCAATATAGGTTGACCAATGTTCGATGGCTTCATTTCCCGCCAACATTTGTTCTTCGAATTGTGAGACTTGCGCCTGTGTTTCAGCGATAGAGCTGTTGTGGGGAAGGTTAAATGTTACGACGAGTTCTGGCCGGTTGGAAGACGGGAAAAACTCCCGATTGACTTGTGTAAGTCCGAAAATGGAGACCCCTAGGGCACCCAGAGTTATTAAAATGGTCATCCAGCGGAACCGCAATGCGAGCCAAAGGAGACCCGAGAAGGAGGTCGCAAACCACCCCTTCTTTTTATGAGCGTGTTTCAGTTTTGCCGGCAGGATCAACACGCCCAGCAAGGGGGTAAAAAGAACCGCGACAACCCAGCTGACGATCAGGGAAATGGCGATCACCATAAACAGCGTGAAGGTGAATTCGCCAGCCGCACTTTCGTTTAATCCGATTGGCATAAAACCGGCCACGGTCACCAGCGTTCCGGTTAGCATTGGAAATGCGGTGGACGTATAAACATGGGTTGCTGCTTTGCGTAGATTGTCGCCAAGCTCCAACCTCGCCACCATCATTTCAACCGCGATCATCGCATCATCAACCAATAACCCAAGCGAAATAATCAAAGCCCCGAGGGTAATGCGCTGCAAGGTGATGTCCAGGTATTCCATGGTCAGAAAAGTAATTGCCAGGACCAGCGGGATGGATATGGCAACAACCAAACCTGCCCGCATACCAAGGCTGACAAAGCTAATGACAAGCACAATGGCAACAGCTTCGAACAAGGCTTTGGTAAAGTGGGAAATGGCTTCTTCGACGACCTCCGGTTGGTCCGATACCTTGTGCACATTCATCCCGACGGGCAAATCACTGGTGATGTGCGCCATCTCCTGCTCAAGCGCCTCTCCAAAGTGGAGCAGGTTCGCCCCTTGTTTCATGCCGATCGCGAGACCGATCGCAGGCTCTCCGTTAAACCGAAACAACGCCCGTGGGGGGTCAACATATCCGCGCCGGATTTCAGCGACTTCGGAGAGCGGGAAAAAGCGGTTATTTACGCGGATGTTTACATTCCGCAAGCTCTCTTCTGAGGTGAAATGGCCGCCAACCCGAACGCTAACCCGTTCATCTCCGGCCTGAATCACACCCGATGGCGTGACCGCATTCTGGGCTTGGAGCGAGGCGAGGATGCTTTGTTGATCCAGCCCTAGAGCGGCCATTTTACTGGGCGAGAATTCGAGATAAATTAATTCGTCCTGCGCTCCAACCACATCTACTTTGCCGATATTTTCGACCGTCAGAAGGCGAGACCGGGTTTCTTCGACGATGTCACGCATCTGCCTTTGGCTCAGGCCATCGCTCGTAAAAGCATAAATATTACCAAATACATCGCCAAACCGGTCATTAAAAAATGGCCCTTGAATCCCTTGCGGAAATTGAAGCCGGATGTCGCCAATCATATTTCTGACCTGCGCCCAGGAATCCGCGACATCGTCTCCCCGTGTTGTGCTTAGCAACTCCAGCAGAATGATGGTTCGGCCGTTGGTGGTCATGCTTCTTGTGAACTTGAGGGTCTCCAGTTCCTCCAACTTCTTTTCAATCCGGTCGGTAACCTGTTCGGTCATTTCTTTTGCCGAGGCACCGGGCCAGTTTGCCTGAACAATCATGGTCTTGATGGTGAAATTCGGGTCTTCCTCGCGGCCCAAATTTATGTACGACATCGTTCCCGTAATCAGGAATGTCAGCATAAAGAACCAGACAAGTGACTGGTGGCCGAGCGCCCAGTCAGACAAATTAAACTTCTTCAAAACGTTTGTTCCTCACCTAAGCGAATAAGCGCACCAGTTGTAAGACTGTTTACTCCAACGACAATAATTCGATCCCCAGCTTCAACACCGGTAATAATCTCGACAAAGCCGTCCTTTGGCTCCCCGATTGTCACTCTATTTAGCCGCGTCGAAGTATCGTCATCATTGATGATCCAGACATTGGCCGCGCCGTTTTGCATCAATATCGCCGTAAGCGGCAGGATGATCGCCGATCTTTCGGGCTTTTCAAAACTGACAAATACTGTGGTGCCCAGCCGGAATGAATTGGGGGCTTCAATAAGCGTGATCCGGGCCCTGATCGTACGCGACAGCGAATCCGCTGCGGGTTCAATTTCGCGTATTGTTCCGGTTACCTGCGTTTGCGGGTTCAGTTCGAGCGCAACGATCGCCCCACCGCCAACTGCCAGATCGGCGGCAATAACTTCGGGCAGATCAACCACAGCTTCACGGATATCAAGCCGCGCAATTGTAAGTATTACCTGACCCGGCGCGACGATTTCACCAACTTCGGGATATACGTTAATGACAATTCCGTCATGCTCGGCGGTGATGCGCGTATACGTGAGCTGTTCCTCGGCTTTTGCCAGAACCGCCAGAGCCTGGGTCTCGCTGGCGCGCGCGGTTTCGAGCCGTTGGGCCGCCAGCTCTAAAGCTGTTTCAGGGGTTGCATTAGCTATGAACAGGGCTTGCTGACGCGCTTCTTCCGCGATGGCCGTAGAAAGCTGGGCCCGTGCATTTGAAACCTCAGACTGAGCATTTCGCAATGCAAGTTCAAAGGGTGTTGGATCAACAACTGCAAGCAACTGGCCGCTGGTCACCACCTCGCCAACGCTTACATTTTTCTTTATAAGCCGCCCGAGGATCTGGAAGCCCAAATCGGTTTTGATTCTGGGCTCTATCAATCCGACCAATTGGGTGTTTTGGGAAGTTTGAAACGAAGCCGTCGCCCATAACACCGGGCGGGCTGGCATTGTTTCCTCAGCAAACAGAGGGCCAAAAACACTTGTGAAAATCACTAGAAAGATCGTGAATACCGAGTGTTTCATTCCAAACTCTCCGCCACCGGCAGCACAGACATGCCTTCATATAGGAATTTAGTACCGTCTGTTACGACGAGGTTACCGTCTTCGAGGCCGCTTCTTATAACGATGCGGTCATTTTCATACCGTTCGACTTCGATTTCCCTTTTGGACACGGTTCCCACAGTTGGGTCATATATCCAAACGGCAGGATTTCCGCGCAGGGAACCAAGGGCGCTCCAGGGAAGCACGATTACGGATTCCGACCCAAGGTTGGCCGTTCCGCGCACTATCGTGCCCAGCGAAAAGGAAGGTGGCGGATTATCAATTCCACAACGGACACGTACTGTGCCTGTATGAGGATCGACAATTGGCGAGACTTCTCGCATGTAGCATTCCACCGATATTTCAGGCCTCTCAAGGAGCGAAATTTCGACGCTAAACTCATCGGATTGTTCGATAAATACCGTTTCCTGAACGTCAAACACAGCGTCACGCTTCCCATTTTCAGCCAAGGTAAACATTGGCTGTGCCAACTGCGCTATTTGGCCAACTTTTGCATGGCTTACGGTTATAATGCCACTGGTGGGCGCAATAAGGTTGGCAAAGGTCAAATTATCTTGCGCCAGCTCAACCTGCGCCTCAACCAAGTCCAGCCTGCCTTGTGCCAGAATCGCGGAAGCCTCCACGCGCTCAAACGCAGCTCTTGTGGTAAATCCTTGATCGAGCAATTCCTTGCTTCGCTCCAATTCCGCTGTCACCTGATCGAGTTGCGCCTGTGCCGCATCCATGGCCGCACGCGCGGCGGTCAGGTCGGCGTTTTGAATGCTGTCATCAAGTTTGGCCAAAACCTCACCGGGCTCTACGTGCTGGCCAACTTCAACCAACCGCTCCGTAATTTGGCCGCTAATACGAAATGCCAGCGTCAATGTATGTTGCGCGGCAATTTCACCGGTCAAGGAAATGCTGTTCGGGTAATTCTGGTAGCTTGCCGTCACGACACGCACATTTACCGGATGTCTGGTTTCGCCACCCACAGGGGCGGCAACAAGAACAAGTCCCGATAATATAAAACCGGCAACTTTCAAGATTTTAGGGGTATTCACGAAGTTTTCGACTCCTGCTCAACATTTATGCCGCAGAGCACAATTGACTTTATATATTTCACAAAAGGCAGAATGGCTGCCTCACTATTTTCCTGGCTTGCGGATACCATCAGCGATGTTCCCTTAAGAATTGGTGCAAGCTGGATCAGACCCAATACCAAGGCGAATACCGTTGTCGTCGAAAGGCGGGTGTCTGCTCGGGGATCGAGTTGGCCAAGTAAATTCTCAATTGCATGAAAAGGTGTATCGACTACATTTTGAGCCAGTGATTTTAGCCGTGCCTCGTCTGCATCCAGCAATTCCCGCTGCAAAAGTCGCTTAAACCCGTCATCGTTGAAAAAGAGCCTTACCAACCAAAAGATCGCACGATCCAACTTGTCTTCGGGGCTGCCTGCGCCCTTCACGTTTTCTACTAATTCAGCCGCCTTATCCGCAAACACACTATTTAGAACAGCAAGATAGATCGCATCTTTACCGGAATAGTGATGATAAAGGGCTGCCGGAGTAATTTTGGCTTTCTCTGCCAATACCCGCATTGAAACAGCGGCGTAGCCTTTTGACGCAAATTCCTTGGCCGCAATCGTTAGTATTTCGTCCTTCCTATCTGGCGCGGGCGGAAGTTTTTCATTAGGATTGGACACGTGACTTGCTGCCTTATTGAACGTTCGTTAAGGTGGAGTATATTGCTGACTTGTGAGTGTCAAGGACACCAGTGGTATTGGGAGAATAGAGGATGACAAAACCGAAACTTGGTATTGCATTGGGGAGTGGCGGTGCACGTGGCTGGGTGCATGTTGGCGTGCTACAAGCCCTTAAAAAACACGGTTTGGAACCTGATATCATTTGTGGTTGTTCCATGGGAGCACTGGTTGGAGCGGCCTATGTTTCGGGAGAGCTCGATAGCCTTGAAACATGGGCGTTGTCGATTGGGCGACTCGATATGTTACGCTATCTTGATATTAATATCCTCAATGGGGGCGTTATTGATGGCGAAAGCATCATGAGTATTCTCCAAAACTTCAAGAAAGACGCCTTAATTGAAAACCTGGATAAACCGTTCACAGCCATTGCAACCGACTTATTAACAGGCAGAGAGATTTGGCTTCAGGACGGCTCTCTCTCCGAGGCGATTCGGGCTTCCATTTCGATCCCCGGAATATTTAGCCCGCAGAAAACGAGGGGTAAGTGGTTGCTTGACGGGGGATTAACAAATCCGGTTCCGGTATCTGCCTGCCGTGCCCTCGGCGCAGAGATCATAATCGCGGTCAATCCAACGGCCGGTGTTCTGGAGTATCGATACCGCGATCTCGAAACGCCAGAAGAAATCAACGAAAATGAAAATGAAAATGAAAACGAACCGCGCTCCGCTTTACTGGACCGCCTGTTTGATACGGTTCCGGACCGCATTAAATCAGGGGTAAAGGCGATGACTCCTGATTTCCTGAACTCCGATATTGACCGTATTAGCTATTTTGATGTGCTGTCTTCATCAATTGATATAGTGACGAGTCAGATCATGCGCAGCAGGCTCGCCGGTGAACCGCCGCATATTTTACTTCAGCCAAGGCTCGGGCGCTTTGGAACGCTTGATTTCCATCGCGCGGAAGAGGCGATCACCGAAGGCCGCAAGATCGTTCAGGATGCCCTGCCTGCGCTGCGAAAGTTAATGGCGTGATGGCCAAAGAGATATCAATACCTTCTAAACCACGAACGGAAAGATTGAAAAATGACAAAAAATGATCAACTCAAAGAGAGCATTGAGGATGCGGCTAAAGCCGCGGTTAAAGATGGAAAGGATATTCAAAACGAGGTTCGCGATATCGTTATCGACGCGTTAGCCGAGCATCATTTGGACCATGAAAATGTTGACCGCGTTGTAAAGGCTGTGCTTGAGGGTGTGACAAGCGGCATTGGCGAGGATAATAAAACCTTAAACAAAGCCATAGAAAACACTCTGGACGGCCTTCGGGAAGGGATGCTTAAAGCGGTTGAAGCGTCCCGGTTGGCCATTGAGGAAGCTCAGGGGCGTGCAGACGAGTTTTCCGAAAAAGACATAAAGCGAGCCATCGATGACCTGAAGGGGCTGGAAGCCCTCTTTATGCAAGCGGCCGCAGATTTCAGCAAGGCGGGCATTGCGGCCACCCGGGGTACTTTTGAGGATTTGGCCACCCACGCCGAAAGAACGGGTATCGCAATAGGCAAATCGGTTTCAGAAGCTCTGGAAACAATGCAGGGTAAAGTGACAAGTGCCAAACGTCCGGGGTTGGATGATCTGACCAAGGTAACCCTTGCCGGTGCGGTCAATATTGCCTCTATTGCGAGTGGAATTCTGGCGGGGATTGCGGATAGTCTTAATTCTGAAAAGCCGAATTCAGATACTGACGGCGACGAAGCTGGCAAAAAGAGATAATATGTTTTTGAAAACCCTCAGTACGGCGCGCGACCTTGGACGGCTGCACGACATTGCGTCGATCCTGATACGTTTTGGATTTGGTGATATGGTGCGCCGGCTTGGTTTGGGTGCGGTTCTGGAACAGGCTGGAAAGTTACTGCATTTGCAGGAAGAAGCCGAGGAACTGGCGCAGCTTGAACCCCCTGAGCGTATTCGGCGGGCAATGGAAGAATTGGGGCCAACATTTGTAAAACTGGGCCAAGTGCTTTCGACACGGGTTGACCTGTTTTCCTCGGATTATATTGACGCATTCAGCAAATTGCAAAATGATGTGCCGGCGCTTCCTTTTGAGGCAATAGCCAGTCAAATTGAGGAAGATTTGGGGGATACAGCGCAAAACATATTTGCCGAGGTCGATACCGAGTCTTTGGCCTCGGCCTCAATGGCGCAAGTTCACAGAGCGACACTCAAATCAGGTGAACCCGTAATATTAAAAGTACGCCGCCCGGGGATAAAAGACGTTATTGAATCGGATCTCAGGCTATTGGCGCGATTGGCAGATATCGCTGAAGACGAAATGTCAGAAGCCAAACAATTCCAACCCAGAAAAATCGTAAGAGAATTTGCCAATTCGATCCGGAGCGAGTTGGATTTGGCCAACGAATGCCTGAATGCCGAGCAAATCGCCAACAACTTTAAAAACGAGCCAAGCATTGTGGTCCCTAAAGTTTATTGGCAATGGACGTCTGAGCGAATGAACGTGCAGGAACTGGTTACCGACCTTCCCGGCACAGATTTGGCCGCCGTTGATGCCGCAGGATATGATCGCAAGAAGCTGGCCAAAATCGGTGCGGATGCCATATTGAAAATGGTGTTTGAGGACGGTGTCTTTCATGCAGACCTTCACCCGGGCAATGTGTTTTATCGCTCGGCCTCGCAAGTGGTTATGATAGATTTTGGCATGGTGGGCCGGATTTCCAAGGAACGCCGCTTTCAGCTGGTTGACCTGCTATATGGCATGGTTCAGCGCCAATCTGACAAAGTCGTCGCTACTTTATTGCTTTGGTCTGGCGATTCCGGGATACCAAGTGCTGATCTTACAGCGGAAATCGACGCCATGATCGAAAAGGTCCACGGTGTTCCCCTCAAATCTCTGAATTTTGTGGCGCTAACCTCAGATCTGACCAGCATTCTGCGGCGCTACAAACTGGCGCTGCCATCCGATTTGACCCTGCTAATCAAGGCCTTGGTTTCCCTTGATGGCATGGGCCGGCAGCTTGACCCTGATTTTGATGTGGTTACGTCTGCCAAACCGTTTCTTACGAAATTGCTGTGGGCCAAATATGCCCCCAAAGAGCTGGCCAAAAAAGCACAACAGGGGGCCACTGACGGGTATGACCTAGTGACAGGCTTGCCTACAGATGCCTGGAAATTGGTCAAGACGATGCAAAAAGGCCAGTTCAAGTTCCATATGCAGGTCGAGGAAATGGAGCATTTTCTGGATCGTCTGAATAAATCCATAACCCGCATAACAATCGGGATTGTGATCGCAGCCCTGATTATGGGGTCCTCGATCGTGATGACCGTTTCTGGTGGTCAAATTCCAATAGGGCTGGAGTATTTCTCGATGCTGGGGTTTGCGGGGGCGGTTTTCGGCGGCCTCTGGATGATTTTTTCCATCTGGCGCGACAGATAGAAACAAAAACACGGGAATCATCTTTTTAGGCGCTTCTTTAGGGGGATTTAGACGGCCACATGCCGTGGTAGGCAACAAGCCGGGCGTCTGTTGGAGGGTCTGTCAAAAAAAGTTTGTTGCCCCGGTTGAATTGTGTTCACAACACACACGTTTTTGTCTATTGTTTGAAATTCTCGGGCGCAGCTCACAGGTCGAATGCGCGCGTGAAATAGTGGAGCTTTCACCGGCGTTGTAAGGTCGGAAGAAAGTTTGGCCATTGCTATATTGGCGTAGGGGCGTTCACCCTGCGCTGCGGTAGCCGTGGCAGGGTGCGAAGTTTAATCGGCCATTTGAGTCGGTTTCGCGCCGCGAAAATCCAAACGTCTTCAATAAAATGGAAAGAAATTCCAGATTTCTTATAGGCACAAATTTAGAAAAGCCGCCTGTCCGTGCGGGGGCTTGATCCTGTGAATATCCTAGCGCTGCTTTTTGACCAATCAGAAGCGGAACGCGGGGCAATCGCTTTTGGAGGCTGCAACTGGATCTGTTAGCGAAAATTCGGCAACCGCTTCTACGCGATGCGCTGGGAATCGGGGCCATCAAAATGCTCGCCATTCCCGCCGCTCTCCTGGTCTCGATCATCCTCGCGCGTACCCTTGGCCCTAACGATTACGGCACCTACACTTTTGCCTTGAGTCTGATCAATCTTTTCGCGCTGATGTTGACCGGCGGGATTTCACAATTGGTGACGCGCGAAGTCGCATTTGCGCTACACGAACATGATCGTGGTCTCATCAAGGGCGTTATACTTAGTTCAACCGCTTGGGGGTTGATGAGTTCGGCTTTGGCGATCTTGGTCATTTGGGGCGCACTGACATTTTTCGGCAGCAGTGCAGATAGTATGATGCGTGTTTTGTTGCTCACAGGTTCCGCTGCCCTCCCAATTCTGGCGCTCGCGCCGGTTTGGGCGGGCACGCTCAGGGGGCATGGTCTCGGCGCCAAGTCGCAGTTTCCGGGCCTGCTTCTCATGCCCCTGACACAGCTTGTGACGGTGACGGTACTCATTTCGCTCGACATACTAGTTGTGCGAACGGCCATGATCGCATTCGTGCTGTCGAATAGCGTGGTGGCCTTGGTTGGTCTCTATCTGATGAAAAAAACAGTGTCGGACACGCTCCGGAGTGCCGTTGCCACATACCGGCTTAGCCGTTGGTCGAAATCTTCCGCAATCTTCACCGGCATCGCCCTGATAACCTACCTTAACACCCAGATCGGCGTGCTTCTTTTGGGATTAACATCATCCAAAGCGGATGTGGCAGCTTTCCAAATCGCGGACCGGGCGGCACAATTTGTTATTCTCACCATCGCCATTATTGAACTCGTCTTGGCCCCACATGTTGCGCGCCACCACAAAGCACGGCAACACGAACGTTTGCAGGGCTTGTTCAGCATATCCAGGCGTATCGGGGCTGCAATCACTTTTGTTGTCGCTCTGCCAATGATATTCTACGGAGCGACAATAATCCGGTTACTCTTCGGTGAAATCTATGTAGAAACCGTCGTCCAGCCACTCGCGATTATTTCAATTGCCCTCGTGGTCCGAGCGTTGTTTGGGCCCACGTCAACTTTTCTGTCGATGACCGGAAACGAGAGGTCAACGCTCGCCGCGCTAGGGCTGGCGCTGCTCGTGAACGTGATCCTTACGCTGATCCTTGCCCCGAAGATGGGAGCGACGGGCGCGGGCTGGGCTTCGGCGGCGGGAATCGTGACTTGGTCATTGCTGCTGGGGCACCAGACCCAGCGTAAACTTGATATTCCTATACTAAGGATATGAGCCCGCGTTTTGAAAAAGAATTCTTGGCAAAAAGAATTTCGCATCCGGGGCCACAACCACAACGATGAAAATACAAAATCACACGGCTTTCGTACTGCTGACCGTTCCTTTCTTTTTGTCCGTGTTGATCGCTGATGTCATTCCCGCGTTTCAGATCATTGCGACGCTAAGGTTTCCGCTGTTTGTCGTTTCATGTTTCATGGCCATCACACTTTCAAAAGCCAGGCTTCCTGCGAAACGGCTGGCGCTGTTGCTTGGTCTTTTTTCAGGTTTCGGACTCCTGTCCATATTGTGGAGCCAATCGCCTCTTATCAGCTTGGAACGCGCGATTCTGAATACAGCAGTCTCGGTGGCATTGGTATCCTATGCCACGGCGTTCTCTAGCGCTACGCAGCTCAGAATTTTGCGTTCCTATGCCATCGCTTTCACTACAATTATCGCTGTTATCACGATATATGGGGTCCTATTCAAACAGGGGGGGCTTTACTTTCAGGGCAACTTCCGCGGCGGGCTCGCCAATTCAAATATTTTGGCCCAATTTATCTTGGTTTTTACAATACCACTGGCGCTAAGCCGTCTGGGAAAGGGTTTTATTGCGAAAATCGCTCCCCTGTCATTGTTGCTTTTGGCGCTGTTGGTTCTGTGGCTAACCAGATCACGCGCTAGTTTACTGGCCATGTCTGTTGGGGTTGGTGTATTTATCAATTCACAAAGGAAGTTCACAAAACGCATTTTGTTCATTTTGGCTTTGGCTTTGCTGGCCGTCTACTTCGCGCCGGACTTGGTTGGAGTCATTTCCTCCAAATATACAGGGGCCGGCGTATTTGGCACCCGGATGATTTTATGGACATTGCATCTGGACGCAATTCTGGATCAACCGATCCTGGGCTACGGAATAGGCGTTAACCCGGTTAATTTTAAGGGTATCGAGGATTTTCTTCGTGATACCGAAAAAGGCAGCTCCCTAATTACCCTACCGGAAGAGTTGGGGATCCCCTTTTTTGTATTCTTTCTAATCTTCGCCGGCAGACGGATTGTTCAATCCTTCAAAAAGATTGTGACGAGCGTAAGGGAAGGGAGCTTGCCCCAGCTTGCGGTTTTTCCGGCCATAGTTGTTTTGGTCTCCTTTGCCCACGGTGTTTTTGAGGCTTGGATATTTAATTTTGGCAATGTGGCGGCGATTTTCTTCTGGATGTGTATTGCTTTTCTATTCCGGGTTCAGGCCGAAGAGCGTCGGGCTCAGAGGGCTCAAGGCAAAGGCCGGAGTGCGAATAAATGAAAATTCTACATGTTATTCTCGGAAAGGCTGACAAGAACCGGGCCAATGGCGTGAATCAGGTGATCGCCGGTTTGGCGAGCCATACCGCCTCGCTTGGTGTCAGCGTTTCGGTTCTGGGGCTCGCGCAAACAGCGGCTTTTGAAGGCGAAGTGATCAAACGTGACGGATTTTCGGTTACCGTCTACTCCAAAAATAACAAGACCTTCCGAGCAGCCGTTCATCAAGCCATTGATGCGGCTGATGTCGTCCATCTGCACGGCACCTATTCGCCGCTCAACATATGGCTCGGGCATGTCTGCAAAAGCCACGGCACGCCTTATGTTGTCACCCTCCATGGCGGGCTTTCCCCGGCCAGAAACACCTGGAGGAACGCGTTGCAAAAACGCCTCTTTCACTTGCTGGTGCAGAAGCGGTCTCTGGAAGGGGCGGCGCTCGTGCAGGCGCTCACAGAAGAGGAAAGCACCGAGGCTTTGTCCGCCTTCCGTCCAAGGTTGATGTGTGTCATCCCTAACGGGGTTGATCTTGAGGACTTCCCCGAAATCGCAAAACGTGACCTTCCCGGGCCCGACCTCAAAATCGGGTACATCGGACGGATTTCACGCGAGAAAAACCTCGATGCGCTCTGTGAGGCGTTTACGAATGTCAATGAAGATGGTCAAATGCGACTGCTTCTGGCAGGTCCGGCATCACCCGAAGGTGATGTCATCAAGCGCAGATACGCATCACGCGGGGTCGAACTTGTTGGTCCAAAATTCGGCACTGACAAGCTTGCCTTCCTCGACGGCCTTAACCTGTTTGTCCACCCGTCGAAAACCGATGTGTTTTCGATCGGGGCTATGGAAGCTCTGGCGCGAAGTGTTCCGATGGTCATTTCGCGCACTTCCGATACAAGCCATTTCGCGGATACAGATGCTTTCACCCTGTGCGAACCGACCGCTTTCGGTATTGAGCGGGCGTTAAGAAAGATGCTCGACCGTCGGTCCGAATGGCCTGAGATGGCCAGTCGCGGGCGGCAATTGATCGAGACACGGCTAAACTGGAACGCCGCCGCGCGCGATTTGATCGCGGGTTACAAAAGTATTTTGGAGTCGTAGCGTGACAGACTTCAAAGAGGCGGCGACGAACTTGGTTCGCAGAGCGCTTGACCCGAACATGCAGTTCCTGGTGTTGCGCGGCATTGACGATTTTGCCCGGGCGGGGGGCGACATTGATGTTCTGCTGCCGCGGGGTCTCGCTTCCGAGGCATTGTCACGCATCGCTGAACGCGCTGACCAAGACGGTTGGGCCATCGCCGGGACGAGTGATATCGGGTATCTTTTGCAGATATGTCTCGTAAAAAGGTGGGGCGCGGAGGGGGAACACCAAGCGGTGAAGGTTGACCTCTGGAATGGATTGAGCTGGGCGGCGCTGGGAAGAGACCCCTTCGGTGACGCCTTGTTTCGGGCGCTCGTTGACGAAGACGAAAGCGAAATAGTCGGCCTCACGACCCTTTTGCAAAAGCTGCTCTATGCCGGCTTTCTGCGGGAACGCGACCGGAACCGGATATTCGAGGCTTGTAGCACCGAGCGGGTGCAAGCGTTCACAGCCCGGAACGGGGTCCCGCTTACCCGCGCCGATCTAGAGGCGGGGCGACTCGACAAGATCTCACGATGGCGACTTCGGGCCGCTTCGGCGGGGATATCCCGCGCCGGGCTGCCGGTCTGGGCTTTAAAGGTTATCTGGCGAACGCTGAGGTTTCGGGTGTTCAAATCCGCATCCAGCGGGTCGATCCTTGTTATTTCCGGTGCAAACCCCGAGAGGCGGGCGGCACTTGGCACGCGGTTTCAGAACCTCTTGAAGCTGTCCGGGATGCGCCCACCTGTTATTATTAAAACCGTACCGGATGGCCGGGCCTCCAGCGAGCCATGGTCTTTTGTAAATCTGCGTGTGTGGTGGCACGCAATCCGAGCCGAGACCGTGATCGTCGAAGGCGCTTCTTCAGATTCATCTTCAAAGCTTCTGCGGGCTCCAGTCTGCGTCCGGCTCAGGGGTGATGCTGGTGCCGCAGACCCCGCGCTTCAAACCGCTGTTGGCAGCGAAAGTGATCTTGATCTGCTCCTTACACTTGTCTCGGAACAAGTGATCAACCTGATACGAGAAACCCAAAAGAAATGAACAAACCCGTCAGATCGGTTGTTTTCCTCGGCCCGGACGGTGCCGGGAAGACCACGCTCATTAACCTTGTCGAAAAACGCCTTGAGGCGCGGGGAATAAATCCGAAATGTTACTATTTTGCGCCCGGCTACCTGAAACGCTACCGTTCAACCGGACAAACGACCGTTACCACGAACCCGCATGAAGGGCGGCAGTACAACGCCGGATTGGTATTTGCGAAAATCTTGCTGATGCTTCTCGAGTTTAACATGGGGTTTCCCAAAGTGAAGCGCAGCAACGGCCTTGTTTTGTTTGACCGCTTCATTCACGACCTGCTGGTAGACCCCCAACGCTACCGGATGGGAAGAGTCCGGTGGTGGATGGGAGCCATGCTGAAGCTCGCTCCCATGCCAGACCTTTGCGTTATTATCACCGCTCCGGCTTCGGTAATACAGTCAAGAAAACAGGAAGTTACACACGCGGAGACAGCGCGGCAGATCGAGGCCTACAAATCGCTCGCGGCCCTGTTTCCGCGCGCAATGACGATCGAAAATACTGGTCAACCAGACGGGTTGGTTAAGCAGATAGTCGCCGAGATTATGAAAAAATGATTGATCTCACCCCTTTGCTCGGTCCTCAAAATGCCACCGGCCAGAAAACATCTTTCCGAGTGTTTCCGCGCCATGGGGGGGAGCGCTGGCTTCTCGATACAAAGTACCGAAAGCCCTGGCACTTGGAAACCTGGCCACAGGCGAATTTGCGCGCTCGGGTTATCTATCGCGCGGCGCGGTTGCTGGGTTACTTGGGGATACAATTGCCATCGCGGCGAACATCGCTGATCGTCGCAGATGGATCGCTGTATCAGCGCTTGCGGTCGCGGTTTGACACGCTCGGCGTCTTCCTTGGCACGCCCGGGCCTAACAGGAAGTTCGTTGTATATGCAAATGACGGGGACAAGTCCTGGTTCATCAAGGTACCGATCAGCCCTGCAACAGTGGAACTGACCCGGATCGAGGCCGCAGCTCTAAATACGCTTGCCGAGGCGCCGGTTTTGAGTGAGCTTGTGCCACGGCATTTCTGGATCGGTGATGCCCTTGCGATTGAGGATGTCCGACCGGGTGGTGCCACTTTCGCTCGTTTGGAAGATAGCGAGGTCCTGCGGGTGCACGATCTGCTTTTCGCGCGCAGCTGCACCAGTTTCCCGTTAGATGTCCTGCAACTTAAGTGGGAGGCCAAAGCCAACGGAACGGTGCCGCATGCGGATCACGATACGGTGGAGCAGATCGGGGCAGCCCGAAAATCCGCCAGCGGGTTTCTCGACACCCTTGCGCGCGATATGAGCGTGGAATGCTATGACGCACACGGCGATTTCACCCGGTGGAACGTGCTTAGGGCCGCTGATGGATCCGCGAGGATTATCGACTGGGAGATGTTCGGAATTCGCCCAAAATTCTTCGATCCGTTCCATTACTTCGTGTCGCAGGCGATTCTGGTAGACCGGCAGCCCGCCGAAGCCATCCTTGAGCGCGCCCAGATGTTCGGTGCGGGTGGTCTCGACCGTGCTTCAAGATTGCAATATTTCGGGATCTATGTTGCGAACCAGGTTTATTCCTACAGTCTCATTTATGAACACCAACATGAGCTTCACCCACAGGCGCGCTGGCAGTTGCACACCTGGAC
>Ga0209121_10001114_pt1 | contig 28099 bp, 22 predicted proteins | sample Cruoilmetagenom3_FD_187292 | JGI IMG/M metagenome (GOLD analysis project Ga0209121, IMG submission 187292) | Oil polluted marine microbial communities from Coal Oil Point, Santa Barbara, California, USA - Sample 3 (SPAdes) (version 2) | ecosystem: Environmental > Aquatic > Marine > Oil seeps ...
TCAAGCAGCCGATGCCCGGGGCGGTGGCGGCGTAACCAAGGCGGAAAACCACTTAGAAAACGCCCGGAACCTGTTCAGATCAACCGAACCACCTCTGTTAGAGGGGGTTGCGCAGACGCAAAAGCGGCCACTCATCATCATGGCGGGGAAGGTCGCCAATGCGGACATAGCGTCATTTCGCTGCGCACTCTCCAACGGCGGCTTTTTGCGCATTGGCATGGTCAGATGTGTGATATGTGCCGCTGGCTGACCCTTAGAAACTGCGCGTGCGTGTTCTCAACGCACACCTCATTACCAGCCCTAAATGCAGCTTCGGCGGACATATCCCCTTTTTTGTCACATTTTTTTCACAAAAAGAACGCACCTGGCGACAACTGTCCGGTTTGAGCTCTATTGTTTCTAATACAAGGATACCTACCCATGCCTTCGACCTTCTGGGCACGAACAGATAGCGGAAGCGCGGCCAATCCAGCCCTTAATCTGACCGGGGCTGACGCGGTGCAGATTACCTTTGTCGTTTCGGGGGGTAGTGGTGACTTATTTCTGGAACAACCGACAGGCGGTGGTGTGGACCCAGACACCCAGGTGTCAATCGGTGGCACAAGTTACAATTTCACCTTTGAGTTAAGCGGCATCATGCCAACACAAAATCGCGATGGTGCCCAGCAGGTTCCCGATCAGTTCGAAGGATCGGTGGTCTACATCATCACGGTTCAAGATTACCCGACTACGGGCAACACAACGCGTCTGACATTTATGCCAGAAGAAACCGCAACCCAGACCGAGATGGGTTCATTCGGAAATGGTGCAATCGACGTACAGGATGTTGACGAAACTCCAGCTGCTGGTCCAGTGTGCTTTGCGGGTGGCACAAAAATTCTGACACCCTGCGGAGAAATTCCGGTCGAAGATTTGCAGATAGGTGATATCGTTACCACTCTTGATGATGGTCCCATGCCAATCCTGTGGATATCGAAGACCAAATGTTCCTGGCCACTTGAGTCCGACCAGAGTAAACCCATCAAGATTTCCGCAGGGGCCCTTGGTCAGAACTCGCCAATGCGGAATCTCGTTGTCTCGCCGCAACATAAGGTTCTTCTTTCAGACGCCAGCGCGCATGAGTTATTTGCAAAAACCCAAGTTTTAGCCCCCGCCAAGGGGCTGCTTTCACTGCCAGGCGTGCGGTCGATGAAGGGTAAGAGAGACGTGGTATATTACCACGTCCTGATGGCCAAACATTCTATTCTTGTGTCCGACGGTGCGCCAACAGAAAGCTTTTTTCCCGGGGTCTGTGCAATGGGAATGCTGAAAAAGCATCAGCGAGACGAGGTTTTCGCGCTGTTTCCTGAATTGGCGGAAAGCCCTGACGCGGGTTATGGTCTGCAAGCACGGCGCTGCTTGTCCCGGTCAGAATCCGCACAGCTAGCAACAGCACTAATGCAGCACGTAACTTTGGCCAAGGCTGCGTGATTTGCGCAATCCTACATGTGGAAATTGGGATGGGGTTAATTGCCAGCAGGTAGGATAACACCACCAAGTCGAAACCCCTCTGCCATTAACCGCCGCTTTTGAGGCAACCATCACTCTCGCAGCGTGTGAGACCGGTTTGTCGGACGTCTGGGACAACAGTTTCGATCCCGCGTCGCTCGCGCGTGCCTTCTTCGAACAAGGTGCTGCCACTGCCATCGCATCAAATTGGCCGCTTCCTGATTTTGCAACCTCGATCCTGATCCGAGAGTTCTATGTTGCCATTTGTCGGCAACAGCATACGCCTGAAAAGGCGCTACTTCGTGCGATTCAGCGGATCAATACAAAAACCAATACCGGGAAATCCGCGCCTCTGCGTTGGTCAGCCACTGACAATCCCGAGACCGGCGCTTCAGGCAATGGCTTGTTCAGCAAAGCAGCACTCAGCTGTTTTCGCCCGACCGAATGATCACAACCTATAACTTGCAGTCCAACAGAAACTGTTCCCTCACGACCCCATGATAAGGCTGAAATCGCGGCCTTTCTTGATTGCCGACATTCGAACAACCCGCGGCCAAGGCTCGCGAAGAACCCAATGTTTCAGATACTAAACGCGACCAAAAGGTCCGATAGCTTTAAATGAAGTTGTCTCAATTACGCAGACAGATCAGCCCAAACTAGATCGAATTCATCGTCTCAGGGCTTTAGTCGAAGGCCTTCGACAATTCGCTTTTGCTCCGTTCGAGCTTGCGTTGATTTGCCTTGCGGTTTCCGTGCTGGAAAAGCGCATCTTGATCATGCAATTCTTGATGGAGCCCATCGTACAAGGTCGTTGGTAGTGGGTTGACCTTTTGGTTCGAAGAATATCCAGCCTTCGTAAACGACCGCACCGGGAAAATCCCCACTTTGAATGATTTGAAGCGGAATGCTCTGGGCAATTTCATTTGCGGGTCCTTGAGAAAGTTGCGCCAACCGCGTGTTCATGGCCGTGTGCGTCGCTGCGAGATACTCGTTCAAAAGAAACTTATCGCTGATTTTCTTGCAGCGGCCGTCGTAGAAGTGGACATTCACCCAGTTCTTGCCTTGCTTGCCGTATTGCAGCGCGAACCCGTCGCCACGGTTTTGCTTTTCGAGATTTCGGCCAACCGTCAGGGGAAAGCCTCCAAGCTTCTTGGGCGCAGAGGTATAGAGCGTTTGGCATTGTTTGATATCAACGGCAGATGGAGACGCGGAACTGAGAGCAAGAAAAAGAACGGTGACAAGCTTCTTCAAAACAGAGGTCCATGTGCAGATTTTTCGCGCCCACGGTTTCTGGAAAACGGACAATCGTCAAGCTATAAACACGCAAAGGTTGAGTGACGTTGTCGCTCGAAGCGTTCGAAAATTCTCGTCACCCTCTGACCTTCCTCGACTGACGGTAGAGTCCGCGTTGCAACTGTTGGTGCAGAGCGTGGTGATTGTCGGGTTTGAGGCCTTTTCAACAATCGTGTGAAGGGAGGCCAGCGATCCGAAGTAGGGGAATTGACCTCGTGCATTGTTTAACAAGAATGACAGTTTTTCTGAGTGTTCACCGTTTCGCGCGGCGGGCCTGTCATGCAAACATACGATGTAGTTCAATCGCTTGGCGACCGCGAAGCCAGATCTATGAACCTGGCCCCTTAACCGAGCCATGATAGATTCCAGAGTCATCCGGGGTCTCGGCGCGATCGGTCATGCCATAGTCGCGAAGCACATGGGCCACCCTCAGACGGTAGTCCGAAAATGTGTCGCTGCGCCCCATGGCCTGGGTTCTGCGGTGTTTGCCATGGCAGCGCCATGCCATCACTGCCTGTTCGTCGCGCCAGAACGACAACGAGAGGATCTTGCCCGGGGTGACCAGGCTCTGGAACCGTTCGATCGAGATAAATCCGTCCATCTGTTCAAGTTCAGGCCTGAGCACGGCAGCCATGTTCATGTAGTCGTCCAACTGGCCTTCAGCGGGGAGGACTTCAAAGATTACTGCAATCATGGAATTTCTTTCGTCAGTGAGAGGTGAACCGGAGGGGTAATCCGTGTTTTGGGTCGGGTTGTTATGCACCATAGGTGATCTTTGGTTTGGCCCTCAAGCCGGGCCACCTGGATCGCGGGGCCAAGGCAGGTCAGCGTCTGATCGTTGCCGGCAAAGCCCGTTTGGCGGAATTTCAAATAGGCTTCGCGCCTAACCCACAGCCGCAAAAAGGCACGCTGTCTGGCGGGGCCTGAAAGGCGCGACAGCAGGGCAGTTTCGCGCTCTGACATGACCATTCGAGACAAGGGAAGCGCATCTGCCACCAAAGCCGTGCATTCGATATCCACGCCGACGGGCTGGTGCGGCGCCATGGCGATCATCAGATGATCCTCGCTGTGTGAAAGGTTGAAATGCACCGGGTTGCCAGGGATGAAGGGGCGCCCGTCCATAACCTCAATAGGCAGATCACGGCTGGCTCCGTTGATGCACTGCCCCAGCCAATGCCGTAGAACCTTGCGTCCCCAGACAAAGGTTGCGCGTGTTTGGGCGTGCTGAATGCCCCGCGCTCTGTGCTGATCCACGGCCGGGAGGCCATCCAATAAGACGGGGCCGGCCGGGAGGCGGTAAATGATCGACGATACCAAACCTTGTGTCAGGGCCGGAAAGACCGGTGCACAGAGGGCGGACATCCTAGAGTGCCTGCAACAAAAGGGCGACCCTGAAGCCGGGAACTGAGGCACTGAGCAGGGCATAGGCGTTTTCGGGCAGCGGGTTCCTGGCGCTGAGATCCATTAAATTGATCAACGGATCTGCGCCAAAACAGTGGCCACGGTCAGGAATATTGTCCAGGAACAGACGCTTTGCCGGAACACCGCCTTGGGTTTCGGTGGCATAGACGACAGGGCGGAAGATGTTAATTGGCAAAAAGGCGGTCATCTGATCAAAAGTCACCCCGGTTTTGCGAATGATCTCCTTGTTGACGCGCGTCACCATCACAGGACATATCCGTCCCATGGGATCAAAGCTGCCCGGGTCGGTACCGCTGCTTGTGCCCCGGATGGCAAAGCGGCACCCTTGTCCGGCTGTATCGCTGACAAGGCAGCTGGCCGCACCGTCCGAGAACAGCGCAAAGGATTGCAGCCGGGCAATGTCGTCGTGATACCTATCGGCGCAGACGACCAGTACCTGTCGGTACTGGCAGCCTGTGACAAGATCCGTGGCGAGCTTCAGACCCGCAAGAAAGCTTGTGCAGCGCCCCAGGGTTACGCCGGTGACAAATGCCGGGGTGATGCCAATGTCCTGCATCAGCTGTTGCACCCCACTGGCCGCACTGTCGAGCGATCCCGTGAAATGGGCACTGCACACGATCAGTGCGTCGATATTCTCGGGAGCGATGCCCGATTGTGAAAGAGTCTGCGCGGCGCTTTCTGCGGCAAGGCTCCAACTTGTGTCATTGGGTCTGGCCTCGTGAAACCAGCCCATGCCGAACAGATCAGGTAGGGCGGGCAGGCCCTCTCGTTCAAAGAACGCCGCCAATCCGGACAGGCTGTCGGCGGGGCGGCGGGTTCGCCCCAACGCCATGGCTGCACCCGACACAAAAGCACGTGCGGGGGCGTCGGTGGTACGCGTGGCTGACGGGTCAGGATTTGTGTCGTTGTCGAGCATAGGTCAGGCCGCCACACATGTAAGGGCGCCGGACCGCGAACCAGACAGAGCACCAATGACACCCCATTCGGTCAACCGGTCTAGCCAGCGGGCAATGTCGCCCGGAGCACTTACAGCATGCGAAAGGCCCGCAGGCGCAAGCCCGTCGAGCGTGTCCAGAACACCAAGTGCCAGACCGGCGGAGACGGTGCGTGCCATGGCGCTTTCAAATGCTGTGCCGGTCACGTCAATTTCATAGGCCTGCGACCAGAGTGTGGCATCGTCTACAGAGGCGTCCAGCGCCACGCGCATGACCACGCGGTCCGGCTCGCCACTTTCAAAGGGGTTTTCGAGGGCCAGTTGCTCTGCCAGCCGGGTGATTTCTGTGCGATCGCCTTCGGCTACCACCGGAAACACATCCGCCCAAGCGCTCTGCCAGCCCTCGAGGCGCAATGTGCCGCGCACAAAGGTGTCGATCTCCCAGTGATCAGGCAGACCGTATTGTGCGACAAACGGCAGGCTGTCGCGATTTGGATAGGCTTCGAACGTTTCATCTTTCAGGGCGACGGTGCGGGTGGCGTCCCAGGGATGGCGGCTCCATTGTCCTGTGTTTTTTTCGATCCAATTTGCGGGGCTTGCCAAGGCTAGAAGCACGCCAGCGGGTGCCCAGCTGAATTTGTAGCGAAACGGATTGGCGACCGCAGGCACGCCGCCACACCATGATGTGAAGCGCACCGATACCGGTTTGTCGCCCAATGCGATTGTCGCGTCTTGGACCAGTCGGTGCGCCAGCAGGTGATCGATACCGGGATCAAGACCCGCCTCTACAAGGCAGGACAACCCGGCCTGCTTCATGCGACCTGCGACGGCTGCGACGGCACCGTTGGTATAGCTGGACGACACATAGTGCACCTTGTGGTGCAGCGCGATTTGCAACACGTCCGGATGCAGGGCGACGGGCAACATGCAGACAATAATGTCCCCGGCAGACAGGTGTCGGCCCAGTTTAACCTGATCCAGCTCGGCCGTACTGACAGAATCCTGCAATCCCAGATGTTCAACCAGCGCGTCGGCGGTGGCTTTGGTCCGGTTCCACAGCGTCAGTTTGTGGGCGCCTGCGGCCACCTGGCGCAGGCCCGACCCGGTTGACAGCCCCGCTCCGAGCCAATGAACATGTCCGGTTGGTTCAACGGATTTAGGCATGGGTCAATTCCTTCTGCATATGGGGTTGGATTGCGGCAGCTACCGCCGCCGTTTCAAAGGCCTTCTGAGCGCTATGCCACGGTGTAGAGCGACCAGCGGTCATCAGATGAGGCGTGAGTTGCACCGAGAAATCCGCGCTGCTTTCTGCGGGCAACAGCGATGGCAGATTGTCGATTGCAATCACACTTAGCGGGGTGTCTGCTGGGGTATTTAGGTGACGAACGGGACGTGTCCAACTAGTCAGGCTGTCATAGACCGGTAGGCAATGGGCCGGCCCGTAGACATCGCAGGTGACATCGACAATCATCGTCAGGCGACGTTTTGGTTCTGCGATACAAGCGGGAGTCACAAACGGATCCGCCGGACCAGTCATGCCAACCGCATTCACCAACATGTCGTGATCCAGAAGGTCGGCGCGATCCAGCGCGCGCGTTTCAGCGATGTCCCAAGCTGTCGGGGTCAGGCCAGCATCGGCCAGTGCATCGCGCGCACCCTGTCCGCAGCGACCGTTTGCACCGATCACCAATGTTCGCGGACGCCGCACCAGGTCCATTGAGGACAAACGGGCTCTGAGTACAGATTGGGTCATGGCAGCCAGACTGCCAAGATCGCCGTTCCACGCCAAAAGCCCCAAGGAGGCACCTACGTAACCGGCCCAATACCCAAAGGCAGCAATGCGTCGGCCCTGCGCGTCTGCCATATATTCCAGATCAAACAGCGCACCGCCGCCATCGGCGAAGCACTGCAACAGATCCGCGGCCCCAGTCTGCCCTTTGATGGCGTGGGCGAAATAGATGTGGCGGTGACGTAGCGGACCGGTTTGGTCGGGCAGTTCCTTGAGCCCGAGAATCCATGCGTTAAGCGGGGCATGGAGCCAAGACCCGGCCTGAACGATCTGACATCCCGCTGCGCGGTATCGATCATCATGGAGAACGCGGTTCCGGCAGGCTTCGACGGAAACCCTGTGACCAGCACCGATCAGCCGCGCCGCATCTTCGGGGGTAATCGGGGCGCGTTGCTCATCGGGGCGTGTTTCGGCGCGCATCCAGAAATGTTGGTTGTCAAGCATAATGCAGATTCTCCTATTCAAGTGATTCGGCCCGGCAGTTCGAGTTCAGGTCAGCAAAGCACGGGGTGCGATTGCTTTGCGCAACAGAACCGTTTGCAAAAAAAGGTACGAATTAACGCGAATTATACGGTTCGGCCCTCAACGATTTTGCGATCAGGCAGCGTGGTCAATGATCTGGATGGTGACAGCCAAGCGCGTGGTCCGTCTGATCGGATCATGCCAAAGAGGGAGTTTTCAAAATGCTGGATGGAACTGTCAGCCCCACATTCACCGTACCGTCGAACTTCCATTTTGCGACGGGCACAAACGAGGCTGCCCAAAAGATACTGGCGCAACCGCCGCAAAAGATCATGCTGCGCTTGATCAAGGATCAGGAAACTCCCGAAGCGCTTTTTGCAGGTCTGCAACTGCTGCAGTCGCGATTGGCGGCAGCACCCGACAGTCGCGTCGATCTTGATGCTGTGGCCAATCTGTCCGAGCTGAACCCCACTACCATTTCCGCGCTGCTGGCGCATCTTTCGGCCAAGGGCTCCGCCTTTTTCGACCGGTTGGAAACCACCATCGGTTCGGACCCGCGGCTGCGCGGCCTAGTCCTGACTGAAAGGGCGGCCATCAGTCAGATTGCGGGCTGTTGGCTGGATATCGTCAGTCAACCCGCCACGCAGCCTGACCTGTCGGTCAACGTCGTCTATGGCCAGCACTTTCGCTGGTTGGGTCAGGGAGTGATCGAAAACTCTGTACCAGAGCTGCGCCGCCGCGCGCTGAACAAGGCGGGCGTGATGACGCCTGGGGTTCTGGATTCGGGCTTTGTTCTCAAATCCGATTTGTCAGTAAGTACGGCACTTTATGCTGCGTTTCTGACGGCGTTGTCGCGGTTTCCTGCTAATCACTACCCAGAGGTGATCGGTGTTCATGTCGCCTATCATGCGCTTGGTCTGGACGAGCGGCTTTTGGGCGTGTCTTCGGATATATCGTCCAAGGATCTGCAATTCTGTATCGAGACCTTCTGTTCTGGCGCACGCGCCCGTGCGGACGGCGACCTGTGGGTGGAAAGGTTCCTGCATGCGGTGGCTTTGACCCTGGACATGGAACAACGCCATCTGGATATCCTGTGCGAGATCGCAGCCAAGGCAGCGGCCCAGAGTCTGGACAGCCGCGTGGCCGAAATAATTGCCAAACATGCGCCAAAGGCAGGCAAACAGCATGATAAGGTGCATGTTGGTGGCACGCCTCTGTCCACCACCTTTGCCTCGGACGAAGTGGACATGCAGACCTTCATGGAGCAGTTCCGCAAATCATTTTACCTACGCGAGACCGCCGAAGGGTCCTGCCGTTTTCTGAAATCCTTGAAATTCGGCGGCCCAATGTTCGGGATTTTCACCGAAGATCAGTCAAACTTGTTTGCCGCATGGGCCGCGTCCATTCCGCAGGCTCTTGATCAGCCGGTTGTGCTGACGACCCATCGCCCTGATGAACCTGATGTGGACGCCCAGTTGTCTGCGATCCGCTGCCACCCAATGGAGCGTACCAAGACCGACGATACCAAGCCCCGCGACGACCGAGAGCTGTTCTACCGGCTGGTCAATATCGAAAACTTTCCCAACACGCTGAAATACGCTGGCGAAAGGGCCGCGCAGGGTTTGCAAGAGGCGCAGCTGTTGTTTGAGCGCGGCGCTGAAGGCCGGTTTACCGATGGGACAATGTTTGATTATTCGCCGGATGCGGTTTTTGATCGGGTCGATGCCATCTACTGGGACAAACTGATCGGTCCCTACAAGCCCCTGACCGGCATCCCGGACCGGGGTCAAGTGATTTTCGGTCAAAAGACCACGGCATTGGGCAATCTTGTCGATGGCAGTTGGTCCTACCGGATCGGAAACTCTGGCAGGTATGACCGGACCTGCGACGGCCAGCTTTTTTCGATCCATGCCGACGAAATGGGTCTGGGGGACATCCGCAAGAACCACATTACGCTGATCTACGAGGTGCTGGACAGCATGGATATCGCGTTGCCGCATATCGGTGACCCGGCCTTTATGGATCAGGACGAACTGCCTGAGACGGTTTATGACTTTGCCATTAACCAACTGTCCTTGTCGCTGTTTCCCGACAGCTACTATCCTGAAATTGTGGGCTATAATCTTGGCATCGAAATGTTTGGCCTGGGTGAGATGCGGATGCATGAAATCCAGAAGCTCAAGCATCACGGGTTCAGCGCAATCTACGAAGAGGCGCATCTATCCATTGATAATGCGTCTTCGGGACATGCACGACAGTCTGCGGAGATCGTTGTCGATTACCTCGAACACGTGCGCCGCAATTTCGGAGAAGTCCGGATGAAAGAAGAATGGGTGCGCGTCTGGAACGGCTATTGTTCCTTTGCCCGTTTTGTCGAAATCGCACAGATCGATTTTTCCGCAGCCCTGATGCCGCAATCTGCAGTGCTGGAAACACTGACAATCTGAAACCTCCCTGAACTGGGCCAGTTGCCTGCGGCGCTGGCCGTTTTTTAATTTGAAATAGAGGGTAAGATGGAGATAACAGCCGATATTCGTTGGAGCGGTGCCACCAACGCCGAACAATCTTACTGCCGGACCCATGAGTGGCGTTTTGACGGCGGTGCGGTTGTTGCGGCCTCAGCCGCGCCCTGGATTGTGCCACCGCCTATCTCTGACCCCACACTGGTGGACCCCGAAGAGGCGCTGGTGGCCGCCGTTTCAAGTTGCCATATGCTGTTTTACCTGTCGCTGGCGTCCAGTGAGGGAATAGTGGTCGAGAGCTATGCCGATACCCCCGTCGGGGTGATGGCGCGCAACGCCGCCGGGGAAATGTCGATTACGTCGATCACTCTTGCCCCGCAGGTTCGCTTTGCCGACTTGGCGCCGGATCCTGAAACGGATTGCGCCTTGCATGATTTGGCCCACGCCAGATGCTTTATCGCCAATTCGATCCGCGCAGACGTGCGAGTGAAACTTTGACCGTCGAAATCTCAAAAAACACGGATGTTGCGATTCCTAAATGCCTGAACCCCGGCGATTTCACGCTCATTACTGCGACCGTCAACTAAAACCAACCAAGTAAAACGAGCAGGAGAGCCCGATGGAATTTACGATGTATCTGGAACTATTCACCGCCTGGGCGGCCTTTGGCCTAGCAGCCTTGTCGCCGGGGCCGAATATGGTGGCCGTGGCCTCAACCGCACTGGGAGAGGGGCGCCGCGCCGCAACCCTGGTGGCCTTAGGCATATCTTGTGGCGCGCTTATGTGGTCGCTGACCACGCTTTATGGACTGGCGCGGTTGTTTGAGGTGTACCCGCAATTTTTGACGGTGCTCAGCTATCTTGGCGGCGGTTATCTGTTGTTCCTTGCGTCCAAAGGATTGCGCGCAGCCATTCGTGGCGGATCGGCAAATATCAAAGCCACCGGCGGAATCAGCGGACGCAAGGCGTTTTTCCACGGGCTGACTGTGACGGCGACAAATCCAAAAGTGGCGCTGTTTTGGGCTTCAATTGCGACCTTTGTCACCTCGGTTACCCAGTCCAACGCGTTCCTTGTGATCTTTGCCTTTGCCATCGCTTTCGAGGCCTTCATGATCTACGGATCCTATGGATATATTTTTTCCACATCGCGGTCACGGCAGATTTACAACAAAGCGCAACGTCCCATCGAAGGCGCGTTTGCCTTCATCTTTGCAGGACTTGGAATTGCCTTGATGATCTAGGAAAAGCCCCCGAGGTGTTGCATGCCTAACTTTTCGGAATGCCCGCCGCCTCCATTGCGTTGAGATAGGACGCATTGCTTTCCACCATCGCTGGTGGAAGGCTTTCGCGTATCTGGCGCATAGTCACATTGGGGTAATGGTTTTGGAATTTGGCGATGGCGTCCAGCATCTGATCGTGTTTGCCAGCTTGCGAATAAAGCGACGCCAATACCCTGTAGGCCCACGTCACCGAAGGACCGGCGTGCATTCCCTTGTGGATGTATTCAATCGCGCGGTCAAACTCCTTGAGACTGGCCCAGGCGATCCCTTTTGCAAAGTACACATTGAACAACAGCGGGTCGGTCGGACTCAGGGCTTCGGCATGATCCATGGATTCCAACCCTTTGCGCGGTTCATTGGACAAGACATCCAGCCAGCCAGCCCGCATCCAGCCCCAGGCGTTGCAGGGATCGATGTCCAAGCAGGTCTTGGCGAAATGCCAGGCTAGCTTTGAATCCGATGTCACCATCGTATAAGTCGCACTGAGCGCTGCAAATGCGGTGGCATCATCCGCGATAAGTTTAGCGGCTTCGTGTGCCAGTTGGACGGCCAACTTGCGTTCCTTGGCGGGATCAGTACTCCAGAGATAACACGTCTGCTGGGCTAGGCACCACGCCTTCATCGCCATCGCGTGTCCATATGTTGGCTCTTTTTCAATGGCTTGCCCGAAGAGATCGATCGCTTCACGATTGTGGGTGCCGTCCTGAATCCAGAACTTTGGATAGGCTTTGAGAACGATTTCGTAGGCGTCCAGATTGTCGGGTCGCAAGCTAGACACGCGCTCAATTTCGAAATTTCGCACGGAGGGCAGGATCGCCCCGGCAAGCTGGTGTGCGATGTTCACTTGCAGATCGAACAGATCCGAGGTCGAATCCTCATAGCTTCGGTTCCATTTCACGGTACCTGTGGCCGTTTCGACCAATTGCACATTTAGGCGCAGCTTGTCTTGTGAGCGACGCAGTGTGCCCTCGACCGCAAAGCTCGCACCGAGCTCTGAACCCACTCGGCGGATATCGACATTGCAGTCCTTGTAGGAATAGGCAGATTGGCGCGACAGAACGAAAAACTCCCGCATCCGCGCCAGACAGTTAGTGAGTTCATCCACAACCCCGTCAGCAAAAAAATCATTTGCGCCCGCGGTCATTTCCACAAAGGGCAGAACGACAATGGAGGGTCGTTTGTCAAAGGGCTGTGGCACCAGGGTTTCTGCGTGTTGAGCTGCTGACCTATGCGGTTCCGACGACCCATGCGGCAGGGGGGGCGGCGCATTGCGGGCTGGAATTTCGTCGTATTCCAGATCGAATTCATCCAGCAACTGGATCGTTGCGGGTTCGGGTTCGGCATTCAATTCAGTGAGCAAAATCTGGCGGCAGGTTTCCAGTTGCTTGCGCGCGCGGTTAATTTTGCGGTCCATCAACGCTATTCTGATCAGGGCGCGATGCGCTTCTTCCGCCAAAGGGTCCACGGCCAATAGTATCTGGGCCAGCTTTTCCGTGGCATCCGCAATGCCGGGACGCTGGCTCATTTCCTCGACCAGCCGGATTGCCCGATTGTGCAGTGCTTCCCTGTAGATCGTGAGATGTTCCACTACTTCCTGACTAAAGGACACACTGTCAAGAAACGGCCCCCGATATAAGGTGGCTGCCTGCACCAAATTCTCTGTGGGGAGATCGGTGCCCTTCGAAAAATCCGTCAGCTCTTCGAAATCAAAGACATCAATCGTGCCTTTTTTATTTACAAGACGAACCATACTCGCGTCGGCGTTGACACTGATGTCCGGGACGTCCTCAAAGAATTTTCGCAGCGCAGTGAGGGATTGCCGCAAGCTGGACTTGGCCTGTGCATCCTGTCGGTCCGCCCAGAACATGGTTGCCAATTTCTCGCGTCGTATGCCGCACGGCCCGGCAGACACCAGTGCCGCCAACAGTAACATCAACTTTCGGCGTAGTTGCAGCTGACTCTGGGCCTTGATGAAATTCGGCTCACCTAAAAAAAGCATTCTCATTAACTTATCAAATCCACAATTAGACGTTTATTTTGCACGATCGACGCGATAAAACGCTATTTTCACGAATTTTATCTGACTCCGCATCCACCTCTTAATGGATCTCGCTCGTAGATTGACTCCGAGGGTCACACTAACCGAACAACCCGTTTCATACAACCCGGAGATGTTTGACCCTTCGGAAGCAGTGATGATGACAAAGCGAGAATTTGAAACTGCCAAGAACCGGCGGTCAAACCGATCAACCAATAGGAATAACACCATGAAAAAATGTACCGGTGTCGGGGTGGGGCCCGCGAATCTTAGCCTGGCATGTCAGCTCTCGGGAGAGTCGGTTTCCGCCCATTTCTTCGATCGGCGCCCCAGTTTTTCGTGGCACGACGGCATGCAACTGAACAATACAACGCTTCAGGTCTCGCTGTTTAAGGACCTGATTACACTTTCCGATCCGACCAGCCGCTATACGTTTCTGAATTATCTCCATGAATGCGGCCGATTGAACAGCTTTATCAACGCCGGGTTTGATGAGGTGTCCCGCCGCGAGTTTTCCAACTATATGACCTGGGTCGCGAAAAACCTGCCGTCCATCGAATTTGGGGTCGACGTTCAGGAAATTGATTTTGACGGTCAATTCAAGGTGACGACCAATCAGGGTGTGGTGCATTCCGAAAACGTAGTTTTGGGAATTGGGAAATCGCCAAGCTTGCCTGCCTGCGTCGCCGATCTAACCAGTGAAACCCTGTTTCACTCTTCCAAATACATGTGGCACAAACCGCCAATGGGCCAAAAGCGCATTGTCGTCGTCGGTGGCGGGCAGTCCGGGGCAGAAATCTTTCTGGATTGCATTTCGGAGACCGATGACAACAAGCCCGCCAATGTCGCTTGGATTTCGAGCCGCGAAAACTACTGGCCCATCGACGACAGCCCCTTCACCAATGACATGTTCATGCCTTGCTATGTTGATCACTTTGCCAGCCTGTCCAAACAGGTCCGTGCAGAGAAGGTCAGCCAGGATATCCTGACTAGTGATGGCGTGTCTGAGCCGACACTGCGCGCCATTTACCAAAAACTCTACCTGCGCCGTTTTGTCGATGGCGACGAGAGTTTCGCACAGTTGTTGCCGAACCGAAGGCTACAGTCTGCCTCCAATCAGGGCGGCGCCTGGAACCTTTTGGTCAAGCACAAACGCGATGGCGTTGACGCCCTGATGGCTGCGGACATCGTCATCTTTGCCACCGGGTACCGCAACGCGGAACAACCCCTGTCGGACACCCTGCGTGAACGGTTGGAATGGGAAGATTCTGAAATCCGGCTGGACGATGACTATGCCGCGCAGTGGAACGGACCGTCCAACAATCGCTTGTTCGTCCAAAACGGCGCGGTTGTGCAAAAAGGTCTGGCAGACCCCAACCTCAGCCTATTGGCGTGGCGCAGCCGCCGGATCGCCGACAGCATTCTGGGGCGCGAGCGCACCAATCAGGAGGCTCCGTCGATGATCGAATGGGGCAGTGATCTAACCCGTCAGCGACTGCTGCAAACCGCGTGAGGTATCAGGATGAAACAGTCAATTGCCATTGTGGGCGGCGGAATCATCGGCCTGACGATTGCCGCGACTCTACGCCAGCGGCCCGGAACCGAGGTCACCGTGCTGGAACGCGACATAGCGGGGCAAGGGGCGTCCGCGCGCTCTGCGGGATTGCATTTTCCGATCGGGAGCACCGCGTTGGTGCGCCAGATGACGGCCGAATCCCAAGCCTATTACGAAAGCGAAATCGCAAAGTCCCCTGAAGGTCCGATCTGTCAGGTGCCCATGCGGGCCCACATGCAAACCGGCGGCGACCATGCGATCTTTGAGCGGTTCCTGCCCCAGGCCCAGTTGCAGCCGCTGGCCCATCCCGGTCCGAGGGTTTCGCCTCATGGCATTGACACCTGGTTCGTCAGTGGCGCGCATTGGTGCGATGTGCCGTTGCGGGTTCGGATGCTGAAAAATCGGCTCCAGGGGCATGCCACGCTGCGTGAAGGCTGTCGGGTCAAGGCGCTCAACGATACGCCGCGCGGGGCCGAAGTGACCCTGTCTGATGACACGGTTCACCGGTTTGACCGCGTGATCCTTGCCCCGGGGCCATGGTCTGCTGCACCAGAATTCGCCCGCTTTGTGAAACCACTGGGGATCAGCACCAAACGGATTGTCGCCTTTCATATCGACGCCCCCGCATCGCTGGATGATGCCGCAGAGGTCTTTCTGAACGAAGATGCCTTTTTGTTGCCGTTGCCCTGTCAGGGACGGTGGCTGTTTTCCTACACCTGTCAGGAGTGGGACGTTTCTCCGGATGCGCCTGGATATGGCATCACGCAGGCACATCGCGCCGCCGCCGCAGACGTGTTGGGTCGCTATGTTCCGCAGTGGGTCGAAAAACTGTCGGGAGGCCGCATTTTTTGCGACGCCTACAGTCCAGATTACACGCCGGTCATCCGGCCTGTTTCCGCACATGACAACATCATCTTTGCAGGGGCCGCAAACGGTGCCGGTTACCGTCTTGCCCCGGCCATTGCCCGCCGAGCCGCCGACTTTGCCTTTGCCCAAATTTTGGAAACAACATCATGATGCACTACAAATACTCCGATGCCGCTTTGACTGACAGCTTTGGCATTTCCATGGCCTCTGCAGGTCCTGTCAAAGACCGCAACACAGCTTGGGGGATCGTCAAACCCGGGCAACGCAGCGTGCCGCACCATCACGACGAATGCGAAGGGTTTGTGGTAATTTCCGGCACAGGTCAGGTGGGCATCGCACAGGACACGATCACGGTTGGCGCAGGTGATATCGTGCGGTTTGCACCGTTTGAATCGCATGTGATCGCCAATATGGGCGAGGACGATCTGGTCTTTGCCGACGTCTATTGGCGGGACGCCGCTGCAGCGACAGAGGAAGCCATCCAACCATCGCTGGATGTGATCAAGGATCGCCCGGTCTTTGTGTTTTCGACACCGCCGACACCGAACGGGGACTTGCACATTGGCCATCTCTCCGGCCCCTACCTTGGCGCAGATGTCTACACACGCTTTCAACGTCAGAATGGCGCCACGGCGTATCACCTGACCGGCAGCGACGATTTCCAAAGTTATGTTGTCGGTCGCGCAGCGGCCGAGGGCAAACAGCCCGCAGTGGTGGCCACACATTATGCTGCGGAAATCCAGGACACCCTGGCGATGATGGATATCCATACGGACCAGTTCACTGTGACACAGACCGCCGAGGACTATGCCGCTGGCGCCGAGGCCTTCAGCGCCCGGCTGATGCAGTCCAACCTTGTTTCGCGTCGCAGTCTGCCTGCGCTTTTTGACGCACAAACAGGCGGCTATCTGTATGAGGTCGATGTTTCGGGAACCTGCCCCAATTGCAACCATGGGTGCGGTGGCAACATCTGCGAGGAATGCGGCGCGCCGAATATCTGCGCCGATCTGATCGCACCTGCATCAAACCTGTCGGACGCTGCGCCACGCGTTGGCGATCTTGAGCGCTATGCGATTGACATGCAGGCGGCAGAAGCAGGCATCCGCGCGCATCAGAATACAAGCATGGTGCCGCCCCGCATCCAGGCGCTGACCGAACAAGTGTTGTCAAGCGGCCCGCACCATATTCCGATCACGCATCCATCGGATTGGGGCATTCGCCCCGGCGGCGATGAAACCTCGGATCAGGTGTTCTGGGTCTGGCCTGAAATGGCCTACGGGTTCCTCTATGGCATCTCGGCAATCGACTGTCAGGACATTGCACCACGCCAGCATGACGCCCCATCCGATGACTGGAAGATCGTGCACTTCTTTGGCTACGATAACAGCTTTTATCACGCCATTTTGTACCCGGCGCTTTATGCGGCGGCCTATCCCGACTGGCAGCCGGATATCGACTATCACGTCAACGAATTCTATCTGCTGAACGGGCTCAAGTTTTCGACCAGCCGGCGCCATGCGATCTGGGGCAAGGATATTCTGACTCCCGAAACCGTGGACGCGGTGAGACTCTATCTGGCGCTGACGCGTGCCGAAACACAGCGGACCAATTTTTCGCCTGTTCAATTCGACAGTTTCATTGACTCCACCCTGCGCGGGGATTGGAAAAACTGGCTGACGGATCTGGGTCAGATCGTTGCCGAGGATTTCAACGGGATTGCCCCGGATGCCGGAGACTGGTCACGCGATCACATCGCATTTTGGGGGCAGCTGGAATTTGCCCGCCGGCAGATAGGACAGGCTTTGGGGGCCACCGCGTTCTCTCTCAATAAAAGCGCACGTGGCCTGATGACACTGGTCGAGGACTGTCGGGATTTTGCCCAACGGCAAAGTCATCTCCGCAATGTGCCAGAGTCTCAGGATAAATGGCGCACAGCTGTGGCACTGCAATTGGCTGCGGCAAAGCTTTTGTCGCAGATCGCGGCGCCGGTCATCCCACGGTTCAGCGCAAACCTTGCGCAGTCGCTGGGTGAAGGTGCGGCCGCGGAATGGCCTGCACATCCCACGCTTGTTCCTACCGGGGCCAGCATCGACTTGGCCTGTATGACCTTCTTTGAGACACCGCAGCTCGACGTCGCCGCCGAGTAATTCCCGCCCATAACCCGAGGACATCCCATGACCACGCAAACCGCCCTTCCTCCATGCGACTTGATGGGTGGCGAACTACGCAGCCTGCTTGAACTCACCACGAAGCCAGACCCGGATCAGCCCCTGTCCGTGTTGGGGCTGACCTCGCTGCAGGCTGTGACACTGCAATATCGGCTGCAAGCGGCCCATGGGATCGCGCTGTCGCTGGAAGACCTGATGGGGCCGTGTTCCATCAATGAATTGTTTGCTTCCCAAGGAGATCTGACATGACTACGATGTCAATTCTGCAAGAGCTTCAGGACCGCGGCATCTCGCTCGGGCTTGAAGGGGAAAACCTCAAGATCACGGGACGCAGCGACCTGCTGACCCCCGATCTGCTCGCGCAGATCAAAACCGCCAAGCGCGAAATCTTTCGATGGTTGGCCGCGCGTGACGCCGCCCCGCTGCTGCCTTTGACGGATATGCAAAAGGCCTATCTCTATGGCCGCGAAGAGTCTGTGCCACTGGGCGGCGTGTCTTCGCATGTCTATCACGAATTCGACGGCTGCTGGGACATCGATCGCCTGCAGGCGGCCCTGGCCACTGCCATCGACCGCCACGATGCCTTGCGCATGGTGATCACGGCCGAGGGTGCCAAAGTGCTGCCCAAAGGATGCAGCCTTGCGCGGATCACGCTCAGCAATCTGACCCGCGACAGTGCATCACAGCAGGCCATGGCGCTGTCTGAATTGCGCGAGACGATGTCGCATCAGGTTCTGGACGCTCAGCTTGGTGTGCTGGTGCATCTGCACGTGACCCAACTGGCCGCCGACAAGATGCGTCTGCATGTAAGTCATGATGGGCTGGTGATTGACGGGCTGAGCATGTTGAGCATGTTTGTCGATCTTGGTCGGGCCTATTCCGGTGACACGCTGGCACCGCTTGAATGCGATTTCGCCGGACAGCTTGAATTGCTGGACAAGGGCGCGGGAAACATCGCAGCAGCACACGCCTATTGGCAGAGCGCGGCGCCCGCGCTACCGCCTGCACCGGATCTGCCGCTGGCCGCTGACCCGGAAAAGATTACCACCCCGCGCAGCGTCCGTCATCTGGCACAGCTGCCAACTGCGCAATGGGAGGGGTTTCAGACCAGTGCCCGCGAGTTGGGTCTGAGCCCATCTGCCGCACTTGGCGCCGCATTTTGCGAGGTCTTGTCGCTGTGGACCGGGGGCAAGGATTTTTCGCTTAATATGACGATCGCCAACCGGGTGCCCGTTCATCCGGACGCCTTTGCGGTCATCGGCAATTTCACACAGCCCTGCCCGGTGCCGTTCTTGCACGATAAACCGACCGCCGCTGAGCGCGCCAAGGCCTTTGGACAGGCCTTGCGCACAGGAGTCGAGCACCGTCACCTTTCCGGGGTCGAGGTTCTGCGCTCTCTTGCGCGTCCCGATGGGGGCGGGCTGTTGCTGCCGGTGACACTGAACTGTGCCTTTGGGGCGCCCGAGGCCCTTGGTCACCGGCATGCCTTTGATGCCTTCGGCCCGCGCGTCTATGCCATTTCACAAACGCCCCAAGTCTGGTTGAACGGCTTTGCCCTGGAAACCGGTGCGGGTTTGGAGATTGAATTTGACGCAGTCGACGAGTTGTTTCCCGAAGGTGTGGTCAAAGGGATTGTCGCAGCTTTTGAGACCGTCCTGGGCCACCTGGCGGATGCTGCGAATTGGAACGCGGCGACGTTCGATTTGTTGCCAGAGCTGGCGCAAGATGTTCGCGCAGCGCGAAATGATACCGAAGCCTTCTTGCCATCGTTCTTATTGCAGGACGAATTCATCGTGCGCGCGCAACATTCCCCGGATGCGCTGGCGCTGATTTGCACCGGTGAAACGATCACATATGGCGCGCTGCTGGATCGTGCCTGCGGGATCGCCGATTGGCTGCGCGCCCATGATCTGGCGCAAGAAGCGCTGGTTGGTGTGGTCATGCACAAGGGCTGGGAACAGATCGCTGCTGCCCTTGGAATTCTGATGGCTGGGGGTGCCTATCTTCCGGTGGATGCGGCCTTTCCAACGGACCGGATCGCGGCGGTGCTGGAGCGGGGCAACGCTTCACTGGTTCTCACCACGCCGCCGGTTGCCGGTGCCTTGTCAGCCATAACCGATGCGAATTCGGTGCTTCAGGTGACCCAACAGTTGAAAGGGAAAGTCGACCCCTACCTGCCTGACTACAGACGGTCGCAAAGCGCAGATACGCTGGCCTATGTGCTGTTCACATCCGGGTCGACCGGTGCGCCCAAAGGCGTGATGATACCGCACAGCAATGCCGTCAATCTGGTGCGCGATATCAATGAACGGTTTGCGGTGGCGGCGCAGGATCGGCTGTTCGGTATCTCTGCCTTCAACTTTGATCTGTCTGTCTATGACGTCTTTGGTGGTCTGGCAGCTGGGGCTGCGATTGTTTTGCCGGCACCAGAGGCGGCTCTGAACCCCGAAGCCTGGGCCAAACAGGCGGCAACGAACGATGTGACTTTGTGGAATTCCGTTCCCGCGATTGCGCAGATGCTGCTTGAATCCGAGACCGGTCTGCCGCCACGCTTGCGGGTGATGATGATGTCGGGCGACAAGATCCCGTCCCATCTGCCCCATGCGCTTGTGACGGCAAAACCCGATTTGCAGGTGATGTCCCTGGGGGGTCCGACCGAGACGACGGTCTGGAATATCCTGAACGACGTCACCGACCTGCCACAGGGCGCGACCCTCGTGCCTTATGGCTATCCGAATGCCAACAACCGCGCCTATATCCTGGATGTGATGGGTCGTCCCTGTCCTGACTGGGTTGCCGGAGAGCTGCACGCCGCCGGTGCGGGGGTGGCGCGTGGATACTGGAAGGACCCCGAGCGTACCGCGCAGACCTTCTTTCATCACGAAGGGCTGGACGAGCGGCTTTATGCGACCGGTGATGTGGCGCGCTATCGTCCTGACGGGCTAATCGAAATTCTGGGTCGTTCCGATTTTCAAGTCAAGATCAACGGATACCGGGTCGAGCTGTCCGAGGTCGAGTCACATCTGACGGCACATCCCAATGTTCAGCGCGTAGTTGTCACCGCCCTGTCCGAGCCGCAAGGCAGTCTGCTCGCCGCCGTTGTCGTGGCGCAGGACGGGCAGAGCGTTCACGGCGATGACCTGCGCGACTTTCTCGCCGAACGATTGCCCGCCTATATGGTGCCATCGGTCTATGTGAAGCGCGACAGCCTGCCATTGACAGCCAATGGCAAGGTCGACCGCAAGGCGCTGGGGGATTTGCGTGTGGATATCGCGCCCGCGCACTCCCAATCGGCCCCCTCCGCCCCTGAAGGTGAGGTCGAGTCCAAGATTGCACAAATCTGGGAAGACATTCTGCAGCGCCCCGTGGTCGACGCCAATATGCGCCTTGTCGATTTGGGTGGGTCGTCCCTGTCGGCGGTGCGAATCTCTACCCAGATCGGACGCGAGACGGGCGTGCGCCTGCCGATACGCAATCTTGACCGGCATGACACCGTGCGCGCGCAGGCCCGCCAGGTGATTGCCGGCCTTGCCTCAAAGACAGCGGCGGAGTGAGAGACATGCTGGATACAAACCACCCTTGTGCCCCCGAAATGCTACTGGACAATCTGTTTGCAGTGACCCCTAGCATGGACCGGACCATCACCGTGTATCGCAGTGGCTCCAAAACAACCCTGAGCCACGCAGCGCTGATGGATCAAGTCCTGCGGGTCGCAGTGCAACTTGATGCGCTTGGGTTGCAGGCCGGGAACCGTATCGGCATCTGCGCGGCAAACCGGATCGAATGGCTGCTGCTGGACATGGCTGCACTGCGGCTAGGTCTGGTGGTCGCAGGATTCAAACCCGGTGATTTTACGGCGGATCAGACCCTAATCGACACCTATGGCCTGACCGTGCTGTTTGCCGATACGCAGGCGGCGGGCGTCACCCCGTTTGAGGTCCTGTCCCCGGCGTCCGGCCCCACCGGCCCTTTGCCGCCGCGACCGGTGCGGCAGGCCACGGACGCGGCGGCACTCAAGTTCACCTCGGGCTCTACCGGGGCGGCAAAGGGATTGGCGGCGTCCTATGGCTCAATCGGCATGAGCATTTCTGCCGTGCAGGACATGTTCGCCCATGGCCGGGACGACCGGTTGTTTGTCTTTCTGACGCTGTCGCTGTTGCAGCAACGTTACTGGGTTTATTCCGCGCTGTTGTTTGGATGCGATCTGGTGATCAGCACCGCGCAACTGGCCCTGCACGCAATGCGTGACAGCGCCCCGACCGTCATCATGGGTGTGCCTGCCTTTTTCGAAACGCTCAAGGAAATGATCGATGCGTCGGGCGCAACGCCAGAGGCGGCTCAGGCCGTCACTGGCGGCCGGGTGCGCTACATGTGGACGGGGTCTGCCCCAATCCGCGAAGATTTACTGCGCTGCTTTGACGACGAGTTTGGCCTGCCCCTTTTTGAAGGCTATGGAATGAACGAGTCCTGCATCGTCACCAAGAACCATTTTAGCGCGCATCGTCGCGGCAGTGCCGGGCAGCCAGTAAATGGCAAGCAAGTTTGGATTGGCGAAGATGGAATCATCCGCGTCCGCAGTGCGCTTCCCGTAGCACGGGAATACGCCTTTGCCCCCGAAGGCGCGTCCAGCAGGATATTCGAGGCAGATGGCGTAATCATCACCGGTGATCTCGGAGAAATCGACGCCGATGGATATCTGTGGGTCAAGGGCCGCGCGGATGATGTGATTGTACTTGAAAACGCGACGAACATTCTGGCCCGTCCCATAGAGGAACGGCTGATGGCCATTGACGGCGTGCGCCAAGTGATCGTCTGCGGCAGCGGCAAGCCACATCTGAGTGCAATTGTCGACATCACTGCAGGCTTTGACCCGGCCCGTGTTCTGGAGGCTGTACGCAGCGTTCCGCCAGCCACCCCGAACGAGGCGATACGCACAGCCATCGCGGCGCGCACACCCTTTACCGAAGAAAGCGGCCTGCTGACATCACAGGGCAAACCCCGCCGTATGTCCATTGAAGCCCTGCACGCACTTGACCTTGAAACCTTACAAAAGGAGACCCTCTGATGAGTTCGATTGAAAACACCATTGCCGAAGAATTGCGCAAACTGTGCCCCGGAGCGCCAGAAGCGGCACCGACAGACAGTTTGAGCGCTGATCTGGGCCTGACATCAATGAAGATGGTGCTGCTTCTGACAGCTTTGTGCCAACGGCTTGATATCCCCATGACCGCAATCACCGAAAACGATCTGGCCGAGATGACGACGCCCGCCCTGATCGCCTCCCGTTTGACACCTCACCTCCCGCAGAAGGCAGCCTGACATGACCTGGAATACTCCAGTCGCCAATATGATCGAAAACCACGGCGCACGGCTCCGTCTGATCACAGCGCAAGACCGCGATGCGTACGAACACCTGGTGTTCTACCCCAAAATCTGGGAACACTTTGTGTCCCGCGTAGATACGCTGGAAGAGCTGGATGTTTTCATGGCCTCTGCCGTGGATGACAATGCCGCCGGCCGGCGCGCCGCCTATGCGGTGATAGACAAGGCCAGCGGCAAGATCGCAGGCAGCATGTCCTACGGCAATCTTGCCCCTGCCGACCGCCGTCTTGAAATCGGCTGGTCGTGGTTGTCGCCCGAATATCAGGGCACCGGGTTGAACAGTTGGGCCAAGCTCGCGCTGCTCAGCCAGGCGTTCGACGATATGGGCGCGGAACGGGTGGAGTTCAAGACCGATGTTCTCAACACCCCGGCGCGTCGCGCTCTGATCAAAATCGGAGCGACCGAAGAAGGCGTTTTGCGCAGCTTCAACTTTATGCCCAGCGGACGTCGCCGCGACGCGATCTTCTATTCGGTGCTCAAGGCCGAATGGGCCGATGTGCGCCGTGAACTCGAGGAGAAGTTGTGTGCCCCAGCCTGATCCGCACACGGGGTCCCTGCACCTGTCCGGCCTCCCTTTTGAGAGGGGCCGGACCCTCGGGCGCAGCCGCAAGGACCGTATCCATGCCTTTTTGAACGACGGTCTTGCGCGCATGAATCATGTCGCCCCGTCCCCCATTGACCCGGCACGTCTAGCCGATGATTTAGGCCAGTTTGGCGCGGCGATTGCTGTCGGCCTTCCCGATATCTGGGCAGAGATCGAAGGGCTGGCGGAGGGTGCGGATATCCCTCTGGACCGTGCGGTGCTACTACAATGCCGCCGCGAGATCATGGGCTATACAAGGTTCCCGGCCGCAGGTGACTGTACGTCCATTGCGGTGTCGGTGCCGCATCGTCCCATGCTTGCGCAGACGGTCGACCTGACCTGCGAAATGGCTGACCATATCGAAATGCTTCGGATGACCGGCACCGACATCGCCGGCGGTTGTGCCTGGGTGTTTTCGTTCACCGGACTGCTTGGATACCTCGGTGTCAATAATGCCGGGCTGGCGGTCGGTTTGAATCTGGTGCTTGGTGGAGAGTGGACACCCAGTGTACCGCCTTACCTTGCGATCCGCCATCTGATCAACACAGCCAGCACAGTGGATGAGGCGATCGAGATCCTGCGCGGTCTGCCTCTTGCGTCGTCGCGCAACTTTGTCTTGTGCGACGCGAACAGGGCTGTATCTGTCGAGACACTCGAAGGTGAATTGCGCGTCCTTGAAGGGCCCATGGTGGCCCATGCGAACAGCTATCTGCATCCCGATTTTGAACCACAGGACCAAATGAACGTCTTTTCCCGCAATTCGTCACGGGTGCGGCTTGGTGCGATGCGGCAGCGTTGGAACGACATGCCCAACGGGACGTCCGAGAACGGCCTGTTTGCGCTGATGTCGAGCGCCCCGATCAATATCACGGGCCGCTATGACCTGCGCCGGGAAAAAACCGTTGCCTCCGTCGTGATGGACCCGTGTTCCGGCACCCTGCTGTTGCGCCGGGGCGATCCTGCCCGGGCCGCGACCGAACATTACAATGGCCACAAACAACCGGTATCAGCATGAAGCATTCAAACGAATTACACCAACCCCAGAACGGGCTGACACCATCGGTTTTTGACCCTGCATGGTTGGCATTGCCGCTGTGGGAGGACCATCACCGCGCATTGGCAGCGCGCCTTCAGACATGGGTGACACAAGAGGCGGACACGATCCGCGCTCTGGTAGACCGCCCAGTCGAGGACGCCGCAAGAGCCTTGGTCGCCCTTTTGGCGCGCGACGGCTGGCTAGAGGTGGCGACAGGTTACCGAGATGGTGTTTATGCTCCCGATTTCAGGGCAATTTGCCTATGCCGCACGGCCTTTGCCTTTGTCGAGGACCTCTGCGATTTTGCCTTTGCGATCCAAGGGCTGGCCGCTTATCCACTTGCCGCGGCGGGGGCCGCAGGGCGGTTGGCTAGCTATCTTAATGCCTTGAGTAAAGGCAAGGCGATTGGTGCCTTTGCCCTGTCAGAACCGCAGGCGGGGTCTGATCTGGCCAGCATCACAACACAAGCGGTTCCCACCGAAGACGGCTTTCGGATCACAGGCGAAAAGACATGGATCGGCAATGCGGGGATTGCAGATGTCATCTGTGTTCTGGCCCGCACCGGTGGTCCCAAAGCGATGGGCCTGTCCCTGTTTGCCATGTCAGCTGACCAGCCAGGTCTGACGCAAACCGGCGGGATCGTTCTGGCAGTACCGCGCGCTTTTGGCTCTATCGTGCTGGATGATTGTGCAGTGCCTTGCGACGCGGTTATCGGCGCACAGGGGCTTGGCTTTGCGCTCGCAGTCGACACGCTGGACAAATTTCGCATGACTGTCGGGGCCGCGGCCATTGGATTTGCGCGCCGCGCAACTCTAGCCGCGATGGAGCATGTGAAAACCCGCAAGGTTGATGGTGGCCCGCTGGCGCAAACCCAGTTGATCAAGACCGGGCTGGCCCGGATGGCGACAGAACTCACAAGCGCTCAGCTTCTTGTGGCGCAAGCCGCATGGGAGATGGACACCCACCAGCGCTCTGGCGGTGCCCGGTCTGCCATGGCCAAATATCAGGCCACCGAAGCGGCCCAGCAAATCATCGATACCGCCCTTCAGATGCACGGCGCTGCTGGCTGTGTCGCCGGAAGCCTTCCAGATCAGCTTTTCCGTCAGATCCGGTCGCTTCGGATTTACGAGGGGACATCGGAAATCCAGCAACTGGTCATCGGCGATGCCGTCCTGTCCGGCACAGTGATGCAATAGAGAAAAGGGAGCTCAGGATGGAACACGACTGGATCGTAACATTCCGCAAGGCCCGCCCGATAGGACGGGTGATATGTATCCCCCACGCAGGGGGCGGTGCAGATTGTTTTATGCCGCTGCGCGACCAACTGCCTGACGATGTCGAACTGACTATCATCGAATTTCCTGGTCATGGAAACAACAGAGGCGGGCCGCCCATCCGCGAATTTGACACAATGGTCGCGGCACTGGTTGGCGTCTTGGAGGGTCTGAACGACCTGCCCTTTGTGCTGTTTGGTCATTCGATGGGAGGGCTCTTAGCCTTTGAGGTCGCGCGCGAATTGCAAAGCCTGGGCATGAGCCTGCCCATTCACATGTACCTGTCTTCCTCCAAGGCACCTATCAATTTGCCCTCACGTTTCATGCTGGACGCCGTAAAGCTTCCTGATCAGGCGTTTTTGTCGCGTGTCGAGAGTCTGGGCGGGTTGCCCGACGAGATTATGGAATACACGGAATTGCAGACCCTTGTGGCAAAGCTGTTGCGTACCGATTTCGATCTGTTGAGCAAGTACCTCTATGTTCCGCGCCCGCGCGTTCCCGTTCCGCTATCTGTGCTCTATGGTCGGGAAGACAAGCATATCACACCCGATACACTGGTGGATTGGCGGCTGGAAACCGTCGAGCCCCCTGAAATTCGTGCGATGCCCGGGGGGCATTTCTATTTTCAGGACCCTGACATTCTTGCCGATATCGGATCAGAGTTTGGTCTTCGTTTCAAATCCCTTATCCAAACCCAGCTTATTTGAGAGGCGCATGATGGAAATCACACAGACCCAGACCGCAACCGATCCCTATCCCGTCTATGCAGAATGGCGCGCCAAAGGCCCGATGGTAACTGACCCCGACAGCGGGTTGACCGTGGCCACCACTGCGGAGGCAATTCGTGCGGTGATCTCGGATCCCGATTGCACGACGCGTCCGCGCGGCCAACCCGTGCCACCAGCCATCGCCAGAACCGACGCGGGCGCTATCTTTGGTCGCTTGGTGCGGATGACCGACACGCCGACCGCAACATTAGCAAAGCAGGCGATGATCCGCGCTTTTCGTTCTGTCGATCCAGACGCGTTGCGCCAGATGGCACAGGCCAGGACCCAGTCCGCAATAGAGGCCGCAGGGGGACAGGTGAACACTCAAGAGCTCGCCTTTTCCGTGCCCGTCGAAGTGATTGCGACGCAGCTTGGTTTTGCGCCTGCACAGCTTGCTGTGATCCGGGAACATATCAGCAATTTTGTCCATTGTATCTCGCCGCTGTCGACGCCCGCGCAGATTGATCTGGCACAAAAGGCCAGCAGTGATTTGATTGCCCGGACCCAAGAGGTTTTGAAAAGGGCAGAGGAAACTTTGTCCAGCAGAATGCAGCATGAAATGGCACCGTTCATACGGGTGGATCCCATGGTTCTGATCGCAAATCTGATTGGTACGATGTCGCAGACTTTTGACGCCACGGCCGGACTGATCGGTCAAAGCCTTGTGTGCATGTCGCGCTACCCCGGTCCTTGGACTGCTCAAAAAACATTGGATCCGGCCATTTTGCAAGCCGTTGCCACAGAGACTGCGCGTTATGATGCGCCGATCCAGAACACGCGGCGGTTCCGCCCGGATGGCACGGCGATCTTGTTGCTACTTGGCTCTGCAAACCGCGATCCTTCGGCCAATCCAGAACCCGACAGGTTTGACATCAATCGGAGTGGGCCGATCTGCTATACCTTCTCGCTGCAAGCCCACCAATGTCCCGGTACTGCTTTTGCCTCGGCGATAACCACTGGTGTCTTGGCTGGATGTCTTGAGGCGGGGTTCGTTCCGCAGCGGCATGTTCCAGACACCATCGACTATCTGCAATCAACCAATGCGCGAATACCGATTTTGCCAGCAGTCTCGCCACATTAAAGGATGCAGCGACCTGCGAAGGATGTGGCTGCGCGCCTCCAAAGGCGAAACCGAATAGTTCCACCTTGGCACAAGAATGCCTGGGTGAAGACGGGTGCCCCTCCATCTCTCGCAGCAAGGCCGGTGGTTTCAACAGGTCGACGCAACACTTTAATCTTTTTGGAAAGATGGAGTGCAAGTCATGAAGTATCGTCAACGTACGTTCTACACAGATAAGCA
>Ga0209121_10001115_pt1 | contig 28087 bp, 19 predicted proteins | sample Cruoilmetagenom3_FD_187292 | JGI IMG/M metagenome (GOLD analysis project Ga0209121, IMG submission 187292) | Oil polluted marine microbial communities from Coal Oil Point, Santa Barbara, California, USA - Sample 3 (SPAdes) (version 2) | ecosystem: Environmental > Aquatic > Marine > Oil seeps ...
TTCGTATTGCTTGTCAACCCATAAAAAGACTTAAATCCAAGAAATAAAACAATTTACATCACCTTTTCGATGGCGGGACTTTTGACACGCGCATCAATTTTGTTATCAACATTTAGCCTGCGAGAAACGCTGTAATAGTTACAAGAGCCGATTGTGTTGGCTGTGAGTAGAGTGTAAAGTGTATTATTTGAAAAATTAACCTTGAGCGAAGAGTAAAAAGCAGGAGTAAAAACGTGAGTTTTAGGCGGAAAAAAAGCTTACGGGAAGAAAATGCTCAGGGGGTATTTAATTCTCCTTGTATTCCATAGAAGTTATATTATGAAGAGTCGTTTGGTTGGGAAATAGAAAGGACTGATAGAGTATGTTAGAATATGTCGATTCCCTTGAAGAATTCGAGCACGCTAAGAACATTTGTAATAGGCTGGTGGAAATTGATAGAACAGTCCCGGCTATGGTTTTTAAGACAAACTTTGATTACTATTACTTTGCAGAGTATAACATGCTGTTCACTTTAAGGGGGCCGTACTGGGAGCACGTCTTAATGTTGGCAAGAAAGCCCAATATAGGCCAGATCGTGTTTATGGTATTGGATCCCGATCCTGAAAGTTACTACTCGTGGTGCAATCGGTATGGCACAGTTCTTACCGATCCTAAGGCTGAGAAGGAAGACATTCTTGAAATACTCTCTGTATCTCCAAAAGAGGGCACAGGGGACGCTATGTGCTTCATTGCGAGCCGCTTTGTTGTTTTTTCTGAATATTCGCTCAATTGGTGCTTGTGGGCCGACAGATATTATGAAGTCGCTATACTCGCAATCAATGATTGCTCTACACAGCAAGCAATTGAAGATACTTTGAACAACTGGTGGTATAGTGCAGAACAAGCCATAGATAGACTGCCCCCTCTCCCTTTCTTCGTAAAGCCGATTCCCGAACATATCCGCAAGGAGTTCCTGGCAAACTACGGGGATTAATTAGGGTGAAAGGGATTAGGCTATTGATTTAGGTTTTGATGCATCCGTTTCCTTGCGAGGTGAACAATATAAATGAGAACTCTGACGACATGGATGGCAACTTTTTAATGGATTTAACATGCTTATAATTGAAGGATACTTTTTGCGGTCTGTGGGACATGTTTATAATTAAAGAAAACCCCCTGCGGTGCAGGGTATTGTGAATGACGTTAAGAATAGAACCCCCTGCAGTGCAGGGGGCTAAAGTTGTGATTTTGATATGGCGGGAATGATTGGTTTTATGGCGACCTGGACTACTTACGGGACATGGTTGCAGGGAGATAAGAGGGGTTATGTCAAAAATGGAATTACATTGGGGGCAAACGCTCAATTAGAAAAAACCAACGAAGAATTACTCAAGCATGATAAAATCTTGATTCCTAAAACATTGCGTAAAACGGTCGAAAATGCAATCCTTAACGAAGCGGATAAGATCGGTCAAAAAGTGTTTGCGATAGCAGTATGCAGTAATCATGTGTATATCGTTGCCGAGAGCAAGGACGAAAGATGCGGGTATTATGTTGGACGATTCAAGAGGGCGGCCACGAAAGCATTAAGAGGATACGCATTTGTCGAGAAAGTATGGACGAAAGGTTACGACAAAAGGTATTGTTATAATCAGAACGATTTAGAAACAAGAATCAAATACGTTCAGCGCCACCACAAAAGTTAGCCCCCTGCACCGCAGGGGGTTTTGTCCTTATATATCAATATCATTCATGGCATCTATCGGATTATTCGGATTCGAGGGCTTTGAGGATACTCTTTGCGCACTGTTCGGCGAGCAGTTCGGAGCCTTGCGGATTGAAGTGTACGTTCTGGTCTCTTTGAATCTCTTTCAATCGCGGCAGGGCGAATGAATACAGGTCGTTTATCGCAACGCCGTGCTGCTTCATGACCGTTTCGGCAGCGCGGTTGTATATTACGGCGTCGCCTTTGGCGCGGATTCCGGTTCCGTCCGGCACTGGTGTTGTGGTTGCGAAAATCAATTTTGCCCCGGTCTTTTTGAGCCTTTGGACCATCTTGTCGAGATTTCTCTCATACTCGTCGATGGGTATCTGCTGCTTGCCGGTTTCGACGGAGGTGTTCCGACCGCGGGCATCGACGTATTTTAGATCGTGCAGGCCGTGGTTGAAATGGATAACGTCCCAGCGAGTGCTGCCCAGCCATTCGTTGAGTCTTTTGAGTCCGTTGGCGGTGTGCTGAGCGTTGCCTTGATTGTGACTGACGACGGCGACGTTTTTGAGTTGCTCCTGCAGCGGTTTGAAATAGCCGATTGAAATGGAATCTCCGATGATCAGTACCTGCGGCAGGGGGGCAGGCTCGAATGTGGCCATCCAGGGCAGGCCGGTCAGTACGGCGTAAATTTCTTTCGCGATGCCGTGTGCCCCTTCGGCGTTCGGGTGAATCTGGTCGGGGAACAACTCCGACTTTCCGCTGAACGGTTCGTACAGGTCTATGACCGGGACGTGCTTGCTGCGGGAGATTTGATTGACTAAGGGGATGACTTCATTTTTGACTATTGTCTCGCTGATACCCCATCGCTCGCCGTAGGCGGGTACCGGCTTACATATCCAGATGCGTGGCTTGCTCGGCAGCTCGGCGAAGCGGTCGATCATATCTGAGTAATCGGTTGCGAACCGGTCTTTGTATTTCCAGTTCTGCGGCTTGGTGTCGTTTGTGCCGAGTTTGATTATGACGACGTTGGGATTATAGGCCAGGGCGTTCTTGAATGCCTGTTGGTTCCAGTAGGGCAGGTCGCCGTTTTTGAGCAGTGTCGCGCCGCTGACGCCGAAGTTGCGAGCCTCCCATTTTTCGCCGAGCATGCGTCCTAACTGGGCTGGGTAGGAGTCTTTGGTGCGATTTTTGATCGAGGCTCCGTACGTGATACTGTCACCGATACACGCGATGCGAATCGTCTCGCGGTAGTCTTCGACGCGGATCGGTTTGCCGCGGTCGTAGCTTGTGCAACTGAGCGTCGGCAGAGAAAAAATGATTAGTGCGGCGATGATTCTCAGGATATGTTTGCTCATGATGTTTACAACTCCTTTCTTTAGTTTTCAGCAGCCGTGCAGGCTTTTACAGTTGTGTTGAATTATTCCCGCTCGTTTAGTGTGACCGGCTCGGCGCCCGGGGCGGCGAGCCCGCGGCGCTGCAGCAGGGAGCCTTCGAGCCTGTAAAGGGACACCAGCGCCTTGAGATAATTTGCTACGGCCTGTATCTCGGCGATCTGGCTGGCGACGAAGTCACGCTGGGCCTGGCCCACGAGCAGGGAGGTGGACTTGCCGACGCGGAATTTTTCGGTCTCGGCTCGGAGTTTTTCCTCTTGGAAATTGCGGGTGGCGGCGGTTGCGGAAATCTGCTCCTGTGCCCGCGTCACCTCGATATATGCGGATCGCACGTCGACCTGGACGAGCTGGGAGAGGTTTTTGACGGCCTTGCTGAGCTGCTGTTTGCCGGCGACGGCGCGGGCGTACCTGGCGCGGGCGCTGCGGTTCATAGGCGAACCTTCGAACGCCAGGCCCCAGGTGACATCGTAGCTGTCCTCGTCCATGTTGTTCAGCGCCCTGTCGAAGGTGTTGGCGTAGCCGCTCTTGCCGAAGGAAATAAACGTGTCCAGTCTTGGCAGGAGGCCGTTTTTGGTTCGTACGACTTCGAGGTCGCCGCGTTTTATTTGCAGCCGGGCCTGGTTGAGGTCGGGGCGCATCCGCAGGGCGAGACGGACGTGCTGTTCGACGTCGTCGAGCCGGACGTCCGGCAGCGTCGTGTCGTATTGCAGGGTGACGTCCCTGTTCCAGTCGATGCCGCCGGATGGATTCAGGAGCCGCAGCAGGTCGAGTCGTTCCTTTGCCAGGGCGCTTCGTGCGTTTATGAGGTTCTCGCGGCCGAGTGCGACTTCGGCCTGTGCCGCGGCGAGCTCGGTCTCGGCGAGGTCTCCGATTTTGATTCGTTCTTCGGCTTCGGTCATTTGCTTTTCGGCGAGGTTCAGCGAGTCGGTGTAGATTTCGATCTGTCGCTGGGCGAGGGCGTAGTCCCAGAACTTTGCCTCGACCTGTTCGAGAACGATCTCAGTGAAGCCCCGCAACTCGTACTGGGATATGAGCGTGTCGAGCCGGGCCTGGTTGACGCGTGCCATGTTGGCCCGGATGTCGATGCCTCGCAGGAGCGCCTGGGTGACGGTAAGTCCGAGGCGGTTGGCGGTGAAAGTGTCGCTGTAGAGGGACGAGTCGGTATAGCTCGTGCCGGCCTGGAGATCGAGTACCGTGCCGGTGGGAAAGAGCTTTGCCAGTGAAATCGAGCCGTTAATCGAATCCACTATCTGGCTTTCGGTACTGAATCCGGCACGTGAAAGCCTGTCGCCGACGGACCTTCTGCTGGATACTTCGGGGCTGAAGAGCGGGTCGAAAACGGCAAGCTCCTCCTGCTCGAATGTTTGCTGTATCTCCGGGTTCATTCTTTCTACGATGAGCGACTGGTTGTTCTCCATGGCCAGTAAAATCGCCTCCTGGATTCCGATTATCAGCGGGCCTTTGGCGGCGTCGGCGTCATTTGCGTCGGCGGGCCCGCGGGGTGGTGACTCAGGCGGCTGCTCAGGCGTAGTGACAGTGGTTGAAAGCTCGACGTTATTGGAATAATTTTCCTGATATCTTGATGCGCACGAGCACAGCAGCACGGCGCTGCAGACTATCACGACCGTTTTTTTTAATGATGCGGGCATTTTTCGATATTACTTAACTTTGATGTTTGCAGTTTCAATTTTGCCGGCGGACGTAGCTCCCGGCCTTAGACGTTCGAAAATCGAGTAAACCACGGGGACAAAAACCAGCGTAATCAGAGTCGAGCTGAGCAGTCCCCCGATGACGGCTCGTGCCATCGGGGCCTGGGCCTCGCCGCCTTCGCCGAGCCCGAGTGCCAACGGTATCAGGCCGATGATGGTGGTGGTGGCCGTCATGAGTATCGGGCGAAGCCGCCTTCGGCCCGCTTCTTCTATGGCCTCGCGAAGGCCCATGCCGGCCCTGCGGCGAAGCATGTTCGTGTGGTCCACGAGAAGAATCGCGTTATTGACGACAATGCCTTCCAGCATGATACAGCCGATGAACGACTGTACGTTGAACGTCGTCTTTGTCAGGAAGAGCATCACGATTACTCCTATTCCGGCCAGCGGAACCGAGAACATTACTACGAACGGGTCGCGCAGTGACTCGTACTGGCAGGCCATGACCATGTACACCAGGATGATTGCCAGGATGCAGCTTAGCAAGAGCTCGCGAAACGATTTTTGCTGCTCTTCGTAGTCGCCGCCGAAGGTAATGCTGAAATCGGGCGGTACGGGGACATTTCGAAGCAGGCCGCTCAGCTCGTTCAGGACCGAGCCCATGTCCCTTCCGCTGATGTCGGCCGAGACGTTGACAAGGCGTTCCTGGTCTTTTCGCTCGATTATTACGGGTCCTTTTCGGGGCCCGACGTTTACGACGTTTCTGAGAACGACGGGCTCGCCGTCCGAGTTTGTTATCGTCAAATCGAGAATGTCCCTGAGGTCCATCTGCTCGGCGTCACGTAGCCTTACGAGGATACCGAATTCGTCCCCGGCTTCGCGGTAGTAGCCCGCCCTGGTTCCGGAGATGATGGTCTGGAGGGCGTTTGCAATCTTCGAGACGGTCAGTTTCATGTCGGCGGCTTTCTGGCGGTCTATGAGAATAAGCTCTTCGGGGCTGCCCGACTCCCGGCTGATTCTCGCGTCGGTAATGCCCTCGACCGATTCGACAATCTCTTTGACCTGGGCGGCCAGGCCGTCGGCCATCTCCAGGTCGTGGCCTCGAACTTCGACCTGAACCTTATCGGCCCCCGACGTGCCCATGCGAAGCAGGAACAATCCCTGGCCGGCGCGTGTTCGGACGAGGATGCCCGGTATTGCGCTGAGCTTTCGGCGCAGGTCGTCGGCGATCTGCTCGCTCGACCTCGTGCGCTGGGACTGAGGCTTAAGCGATATACGGACACTGCCTGTATGGCCTCCCGAGCCGCGCCATCGTGAGCCGCCTACTGATGTCACCGTATTGCTTATTTCAGGAACGGATTCATAGACGATTTTCTCGATGACTTTGATTTTTTCATCCAGAAGATTCAGCCTGGTTCCGACCTGCATTTCGGACTCGACCCGGACCTCGCCCTCATCCGTGCTCGGCATCAGTTCGACGCCGATGTAAGGAGTTAGCATCAGGCTTGCAGTCAGCAACAGCACGGCGATAACCACGACAAAGGCACGATTCGCCAGGGCCAGGTGGAGGAATTTTTTGTAGCCGTTCTCAAGAGCTTTGAAGAATCGCCCGCTTATTTCGAATACCCTGCCCCGAAAAGTTTTCCTGAACTTGTCGTCGGTCGGGGCAGCGGGCAGGATTCGTGCCGAAAGCATCGGAACCACGGTAAGTGCCACAGCGAGCGAGCACAGCAGCGCGAAACTGACGACGATTGAGAGTTGTTTGAACATCACGCCGGACATTCCTCTTACGAAGATCAGCGGCAGGAAAACCACCATGGTCGTCAGCGTGCTTGCTATAACCGCGGCGGTGACTTCCTCGGCGCCGTTTACAGCGGCGTTTTCCAGCAGGTCGCCGGATTCCCGCATGCGAAAGATGTTTTCGAGCACGACGATAGCGTTATCGACGAGCATGCCGATACCAAGGGCCAGGCCGCCGAGCGTCATTATGTTGAGCGTAAAGTTGCCGAAATACAGAAGCGCGAAAGTAGCAATTGTCGAAACCGGGATGGCGGTTGCGATAACGATGGTGCTGCGAAAATTACGCAGGAACAGGAGCAGCACAAAGATAGCGAGAATTCCGCCGTAGATCGCGGAGGTGCCGACGTTGGTAATGGAGCGCTGGATATAATCGGAAGTGTCGATAATCGGTATGATTTTTATCTGCGGTATATCGCGATTGATGCGTTCGAGCTCGGCGAGCGCTCCGCGGGCGACCTCGACGGTATTTTCGCCGGACTGCTTGTTGACCGACATCCGCATTCCCGGCACGCCGTCGACGCGGACAATCCTTGTAATCTTCGTCCAGGAATCCTCCACAAGAGCGATTTCCCTCAATTGAATCGGCGCGCCCTGTCTGACCGCTATGACGGTATCCATGAGCTGCTTGAGGTCGGTGTATTCGCCCGGCGTTCGGACGGTGATTTCGAAATTGCCTTTTTCTATTGTTCCGGCGGGAATATTAACATTTCCCTCGCGTATGCGCGCCATAATGGATTCGAGCGGTATGGCCAGCGCGTTTATCTTTGCCGGGTCGAGATTAACGTGTATCTCTCGTTCGAGACCACCGCGGACGTTGACGGCGGCCACCCCTCGGACGCGCTCGAGGCGGTATTGCACCTGGTCTTCGATAATCCGCCGGGTCTGGACGGGGTCCAGATTGCTCGAAGCGCCGAGAATCAGTATCGGGAAGCTGGCGAGGTCGTATTTTCGAAGCGTGGGCCGTTCAGAATCTTCCGGTAGGTGGTCAATAATGCGGTCTAAACGGTCGCGGATATCATTCGCGGTGGCATCCAGATCAACTCCCCAGGAGAATGTCACCCGGACCGTGCCCTGTCCCTCGACCGAGACCGAAGTCAGCTCCTCGACTCCCGGCACGGCGCTGACGGCCTGCTCGATAGGGCGGGTTATAAGCTCCTCGATTTCCTCCGGCCCGGCGTTTTCGTAAGTGCAGGAGATGCTTAGAGTCGGGTACGAAATATCGGGCATCAGGTTAATGGGAAGCCTCAGCAACGATATGGTGCCGAGCAGAAGGACCATCAAAACCACCATGATTGTGAAGATGGGCCGATGGACCGCGAAGCGTGAGATTCTCATCGGGAATCTCCTGACTCGATGTTTGACGGGATGGATTTAGAGCCTGCGTTTGCTTCCGGGGGAGTCGCGATTTTGGGCAGCATAATATCGGAGCCGTCTTCGAGAAGATGATTGCCCATTGTGATTACGAGTCCTGAAATTTCCGGCTCTGTTATTTCGACAATTTCACCGTTAGTTATACCCCTTGTAACGGGAACGAAACGGGCCTTTAGATTTTGCTTATCGGCGATAAAAATCCCTTCTTTGTCGTTCCTTCTGACCAGGGCGGGAAGCGGAATCAGAGTGGCGCTTTCATGCCTTGCGAATTCGACCCTGGCCCTGACGAACATCCCGGGCTTTAGCGTAAGGTCGGGATTGGGCATTTCTATTTCCAGTCTTGCCTGGCGGCTGCTTTCTTTCAGCAGGGGTGCAATCCGGGTAATGCTGCCGGTAAAAGTCCTGCCGGGATAGGCATCGGTGGTGACAACGGCCTGCTGGCCTATTGTGACTTTCGGGTAGTCCCTCTCAATGACGTAAACGACGGCCGTCAGCGGATTGTTTTCGAGAATCGAGACAATGGATTGATTGATCTGAAGCAGCTCGCCAACATCGACGAATCTCTCGCCCACGACGCGGACCTGGTTGCCTTCTTCCCAGAATGCCTGGACTTTCGTGTAGGAGAGCCGGACAAGGGCGGTTTTCAAAGCCGACTCCTTCTGCGTCACCTGGGCGAGCGAGACCTTGTGTCTCGTCTGGCTGGCGTTGAACGCCGTTTCCGATACATCCAGCTCCGAAGCCGATGCAATCTGCTTTTCGCGGAGCGCCTTTGCCCTTTCGTATTCGCGCTTTGCTATGTCGAGATCGCTGGCATAGTTTGCGGCGTTCGCCGCGGCAACCTGTAGTTCTGCACGGGCCTGTTCGACCTGCTGTGCGAATTCCTCGTCGTCCAGGACAGCAATTACCTGGTTGCGGTCAACCGTGTCGCCGACGTCGACGAGCAATTCCTTAAGCCAGCCGGCCACTTTTGGCGCGACGGTGAACTGTGACTTGGGCTCCAGAGAACCTGTAAAGACCCCAATGTCACGAATTGAATCTTTGTATATCGGCCTGGTCTCGACGGCCACCGAGACTGCGCGACGATCCGGTTTCTTTTCGATATCAGAGGCGGTGAGCCGACTGTAAAGCTGCCAGCCTGCCATTACGATAATTGCCAGGACAAGCAGGACTAATAAGAACTTTTTCATTTACCTTTCCCGAATAACCTGATCATAGCATGAGGTTAGATTTAAAAATGTTTTTATAACACAACTGATGTGATAGTACAAATCCATCTTCGGGCAGTTTAGTGTAATTATTTTTGTGTAAGCTCGATTGAAGCGGTAGGGCGATGTGAAACTCACTGACTGGCCGGCAGGGGGGCTCAGTAGTGAATTTGCGGGAATTCAAGCTGCCGGTTAAGGTTAACGGGCGGCCCGGCGTCTGTCGGTTTCTTTCAGGAGCTGTTTACGGATTCGAATCGAGCCGGGGCAAATCTCGACAAGCTCGTCCTCTTGGATATATTCCAGGGCCACTTCGAGACTCATTTTTCTTGCCGGCCTGACTTTGGCGGCGTCGTCCTTGCCTGCGGCGCGGACGTTGGTAAGCTGCTTGCCTTTCGCTACGTTAACGGGTATGTCCTTTTCCTTGCAGTGCTCCCCGACGACCTGCCCTTCATATACCTTTTCGCCGGGTTCGACGAAGAAGAAGCCCCGGTCGTATAAGGCGTCCAGAGCGTAGGCGGTTACCTGCCCGGTAGTGGTTGCGATCATGACACCGGCCTTTCGCTGAGGTATGGCTCCCCGCATCAGCTCATATCTTTCGAACGTATGGTGCATAATCGCTCTGCCGCGAGTAGCGTTCAACACCCGTGCATGAAGGCCAAACAAACCACGTGATGGTATCATAAACTCCATGTGAATAAAGTCGTTTGCCCCACTTTTATTATCCATTTTGATTATTTCGCTTCGCCGGTCGCCCAGAAGGCTCATTACCGAGTTCTGGCAATCCAGCGGGCAATCCACGGCCAGCAGTTCTATCGGCTCGTGGCGTCTGCCCTTGACGACTCTCAGGATGACGTTCGGCTTGCCCACGCAAATCTCATAGCCTTCACGCCGCATGTTCTCCAGGAGAATCCCGAGATGCATCAGCCCTCTTCCCGAGACGTTGAATTCTTCGGGCGTCCGGCCGGGCTCGACCCTCAGCGAGACATTATGCTGAAGCTCCTTTTCGAGTCTTTCGCCGATCTGCCTGCTCGTCAGGTATTTGCCGTCTATCCCGGCAAAGGGGCCGTCGTTAATCCGGAATGTCATTGTCATCGTCGGCTCGTCAACGGGTATAACGGCAAGCCTCGATGGTTTATCCGCGCAGGCGATAGTGTCGCCGATCTCGACGGGATCGAGCCCGGATATCGCACATATATCACCGGCCTGAACACTCGAAGCCCGCTTTCGGCCGAGGCCGTAGAACTGATGAATCTGCATGACTTTTTGCTGTGTGTGCAGTCCCTGTTTGTCGATCACGGTGACTCTCTGGCCTTCGTTTATCTGTCCGGCAAAAACTCTGCCTATGGCTATCCGGCCGACGTAATCCGAATATTCCTGGCTCGTCACCAGCATTTGCAGCGGAGCTTCATGGTCGACCTGCGGCGAGGGAATCTTGTCTATGATGGTATCGAATATCACCTGCATATTATCGGTTTTCGTATCGAGATCGGCCGTGGCCCATCCGTCCTTGGCCGAGGCATATATCAGGGGGAAATCGAGAGCGTTACTGTCGGCGTCGAGCTGAACGAGCAAATCGAATACTTCATTAACCACGTCATCAGGCCGGCTGTTTTCCCGGTCCACCTTGTTGACAACGACAATCGGGCGCAGCTTGTGATCGAGCGCCTTGGTCAGCACGAACCTTGTCTGGGGCATGGGGCCTTCGAACGCGTCGACCAGGAGCAATACGCCGTCCGCCATTTTCAGCACGCGTTCGACCTCGCCACCGAAATCGGCGTGTCCCGGTGTGTCAATTATGTTGATTTTGTATTCTTCGCCCTGGGAATTCGCATGGTAAATCGCACAGTTTTTACTCAAGATGGTTATACCACGCTCCCGTTCGAGCGGATTCGAGTCCATAATAAGTCCGTGCTCACCGCCGGCCAGCTTGTCGAGATCTTCGGTCCGAAACATCCCGGATTGATATAAAAGCTGGTCAAGCAGCGTTGTTTTGCCATGATCGACGTGGGCAATTATCGCTACGTTACGAATATAATCCGAATACATAATAAACTCTCAAAAGTGAATTGGTTATTCGCTCAAGGATACTGCACGAGCAGGATAAACACAAGGCTCGATGGGCCGATGATAAGGGCGGTCAAAGTGGTTGTATAATTTCCTCTATCCTTTGTGTGTCATATGTTCCGGATGCGATTGGCTCTTTGCAATGCTCGGCAATATATTCGGCGGCCAAAGTCTCGATAAGCTCTTTGACACTGATGATTTGCTCTACCCGGTAGGCGTTAGCCCCGGCAAACGCAAACCCTCCATCAAAGTTGCCGTTTCTGGCATTGGTCAGTGCGCTTGCGATACAATACGGCGCTTTCCTGAAATTACAGCTTTTCAGGCACTTCCAGTGGCACTTGAAAGTCTCTTTGATCCCGGCGGCCAGCCGGTCGAAAAATTTGCCTCCGATAGCTCTTCCCGGCAGTCCGACTGGGCTGTCGATGATGATGATGTTTTCTTTGCTGCAATCGATATACGCCTGCTTGAACTTCGGGGACGCGTCGCACTCATGAGTTGCGACAAACCTGGTTCCCATTTGCACGGCCTGAGCCCCCAGCTTCATGAATTTATGAATATCGGCGCCCGTGTATATTCCCCCGGCGGCGATTACGGGAATGCTTCTGCCGAATTGCTGCTCGTATGGTTTTACTACGGCGATGACTTCCGGCAGAATTTTTTCCAGCGCATAGTCGGGATTATCGATTTGCTCTTTTTTGAAGCCGAGGTGCCCTCCGGCCAGTGGGCCCTCAACAACTACGGCATCCGGTACGTGAGAGTATCGTTTATGCCAGGCCTTAAATACAATTCGCGCGGCCCGTGCGGAAGATACTATGGGAGCAAACTTTGTCGCCAGCTTGCTGAGCTGATCGAGCGGCAGCGTTTTTGGCAGGCTTATCGGAAGACCAGCGCCCATAAAGAGAATATCGGCCTCTTCGTCAACGGCACATTGCACAAGATCGTCGAAATCGGAAAGAGCCACCATGATATTAACGCCGATAACTCCATCGGTCCCGGCTTTTGTCTTTTGTATCTCTTTCTGCAGGGCTCTTGTGTCCGCCGCTTTGGGATTCGTATCCCAGTCGGCTTCTGTGTGGCCGATTCCGGCCGTGGCTATAACGCCGATGCCGCCCGCATTGGCCACGGCACAAGCCAGGCCCGCCAGAGAGATGCCAATTCCCATTCCTCCCTGGATTATAGGCAGATTGATTTGCAGGTTCCCGATTTTCAGGGCCTGAAATTTATTTATATACATAAACCTTTACTTTCAAAAGCACAAATATATAACAACCCAAATGATTCGGAAGATATGTCTTGAGGCGGATACTAAACTATACAGTGTGCTTTTGCATCAAGGCTTCGCTACGCGATCATTACAACTCTAAATATTTCTCTCCGGTATTATACCGCTATTTACTGCCGGAGCAAGGATATTGTTCTACTATTACAAAAAAGCTCTCATGGCATATCATAGAGCTGTTTCTTGACATTTACCCATTCATAAAGTGTGGGTATTACTATTAAAGTCAATAAAGTGGAAGATACAAGTCCCCCGATTACGACAATTGCCAGCGGCCTTTGCACTTCCGAGCCGGTGCCGGTAGTTATGACCAGCGGCAGCAGGCCCAGGGCCGTTGTTATCGTAGTCATCAGGACGGGCCTTAGCTTTGAAGAACATCCGGCGATCACCGATTCCCGCAATCCCAGACCTTGTGCCTTAAGATGCTCGAATCGTGATATCAAAACCAGGCCGTCCGTCAGGGCGATTCCGAACAGGGCGATAAAACCGATTGAAGATGGAATGCTGACGTTCTCTTTGAAAAGGGCAAGCGCAAAAACACCTCCGACCAAAGATAACGGAATGTTGAGCATAATCAAAAGCACATTTTTGAACGAATTGAACAGGCCGTAGAGCATCACAAGAACCAGAAACAAAGTGATAGGGATTACTATTAACAATCTCTTGTTCGCCGCCTGGTGCAATTCGAATTGTCCTCCCCAGGCAAGCCTGTAGCCCGGAGCAAGCGTAACTGCTTCGTCCACTTTTTCCTTAGCCTCTCGGACGAAGCCGCCGATATCTCTGCCGCGGACGTTGCATTGCACGGATATAAATCGCCGTGTGTCTTCCCTGCTGATTTGCCGCAAACCCGTTACAGTATTGACGTCTGCGACTTCGCCGAGCTGGACGTTGTAACCGGCCGGCGTTTGAATCAACAGGTTCTTTATCGATTCGATATCTTTGCGATAGGCCTCGGCAAATCTGGCGGTTATACCGAATATCTTCTCGCCCTCGAAGACCTTGCCGACTTCTTCGCCGGATATGGCACTATGGATTGTATGCTGTATCTGGTAATTGCTAAGGCCGTGGCGAGCTATCCGGCTGCGATTCATGTCTATCTGGAGCTGTGTCTGGCCAGCCACCTGCTCGGTCCGTAAATCGGCAACTCCCGGTATCTGCGAAAGAACATCGTGGATCTCAGCGGCTTTGGCTTCGAGCGTCGCCATATCGTGGCCGAACAGTTTTGCTACAACAGCAGTCCCTGCTCCCGCCACAAGGCCGTCGACTTCGTGCTTGATAGGCTGAGAGAAACTTACTACCACGCCGGGGTAGTCGCGAATTCGACTGTCAATTTGGGCAACGAGTTCTTCCTGTGTTTTGGCATTTTTCCACTGCCTTTTGGGCTTGAGATTGACGGTTATACAGGCATAATTCGTATGATGAATGTGAGGACCGACTTCGCCGTAACCAATATCGGCGATGACCTGTTTTATCTCAGGGAAATCCAGAATGTCTTTTGCTATCTGTTCAGTGGTCGTACTTATCTCTTTGAGAGATATGTTAGGATTCATATATGCCAGAACTTGAATAGTACCCTCTTGAAGAGTCGGAACAAATTCCCGCCCCAGCCTGACGAAGACCGCCGCCCCCAACGTCATCAATATCAGAATTACCGCAATAACCACTGAACGTCTGCCGAGACAATGAGTCAGTATCGATTTGTAGCTGTTGAGAACCGCCGGATGAACGCCCCTGGCCATGTTGTCTCGACCTCTTTCCTTATGCAGCAGGCGATAAAACACCGGAGCGATAAGCAACGCATAAATCAGCGAGCCCACCATTGTTGTCGAGACTGCGAACGCCAGCGGCCTGAACATTTTGCCCTCGACCTGGCCGAGCGCAAAGATGGGAATGAAAACAATAATGATAATAGAGACGGCGAAAAATATGGGCTGCCCAACTTCTCTGGCGGCGGCCAATATTATCCCTGTTGGCGTGTCCTGGTTGCCTTTATCTGCGAACGTGGACTGGATTCTCTCGACCATTATTATCGTGGCGTCAACTATCATACCCAGAGCGATTGCTATGCCGCCGAATGATATCAAATCGCCCGGCATTCCGTTGCGGTACATTAAAACAAAAGCGAACAGTGTAGAAAAAGGCAGCGAAAAGACTACAATCAAAGCGTTGCGAATATTCCCCAGAAAGACAAATGAAACGAGGCATACGAGAATAAGACCGAGTGAAAGTGCGCCCCGGACGGTGTTTATGCTGTTTTTTACCAGGTCCGATTGGTCGTAGTAAGGGATTACTTTGACGCCTTTGGGAAGGGTTTTGTTAATTTCCGCTATACGCTCTTTCAGGCGGCCGATTACCTCGAAGGAGTTGGCCCCATGTAGTTTATATACGCCGCCGATGACGATTTCTTTTTCTCCATCCAGGCAGGCCACTCCTCTTCTGAACGCATTGCCGAATTCCACCGTGCCGATATCTCCAATGAAAACAGGACTGCCCTTGTGGGTGCGTATTACGATTTTCTCAATATCCTCTATTGCCTCTACTAATCCAAGGCTTCGTACAATCAACTCTTCGGCGCCTCTCTCGATGATACCAGCGCCCAAATTCAAGTTGTTTTTCTGCACGGCTTCGATAACATCGTCAAGGGTCAGGTCGTATTCGAGCAGCCGGGCCGGATTCACTCTGATCTGGTATTGCCTGACGTGGCCGCCCTGGCTTATAACTTTGGCAACGCCTGAAACAGTTTGAATGTCACGCTTGACGATCCAGTCCTGGATGGTCCGCAGATCGATCGTGCTGTAGCCGTCCGCCTTAATGTAGTAAGAAAGGATCTTACCCATTCCGCTTGCAATGGCGCCCATTTCCAGGTCGTGAGGCATGTTCATTGTTTCAGGTATGCCTTCCTCGGCCTCCTTGAGCCTTTGGGAAACAAGCTGGCGCGCCAGGTAAATATCGACATCATCTTCGAAATAAATGTTTACGGTGGAAAGTCCGAGTGAAGATATCGAGCGGATTTTCCCGACGCCCGGTATACCTCTCATCGCCACTTCGACCTGTCGTGTTACGAACTGTTCGACCTCCTCGGCCGCCATCCCTTCCAGTTCGGCAAAGACCTGCACCAGGTTGGGACTGATATCGGGAAAGGCGTCAATTGGCAGCTTTGAAAGCGAGAACACTCCCGCCGCACTGACACCGACGAAGCACAAAACTATCAACAATTTATATTTAAGCGAAAATTGAATAAGTCTCGCAATCATATTTTCATAACTCCAACGCTTTAATGAACGTGGCCGTGGCCGGCATGTGCGCCGCCGGCAACCTTTTCCAACTCAGCTTTGAGCCGGAAACTGTTTTTGGTGACTATTGGCTCTCCGGGTCGAAGTCCCGAAACAATCTCGACGCTTACATCGTTGGCTCGGCCGAGCGTTACCGTCCTGGCTTCAAAACCGTGGTCACTCTTTACAAAAACAGTGGGCTTGTCGTTGATATCCTGAGTAACATCCTTTGGCACTACGACTTTTGCAGTGACTTTATCGACGAGCACCTCGGCGGTCACAAAGGTGCCGGGCCTAAGCATGCCGGATTTATTGTTGAGCACAACTCTTGCCGGGGCGGTCCGGGTTTTCTCTTCGACAATCGGGCCGACGTAGCTTATTTTTCCCTCGACCTTGCCGATTGCAGCACCCATATTGAGTTCAACCTGCTGGCCGGCTTTGACATGCGGCAGGTCTTTCTGATAAATGCTTAGATCGAGCCAGACGGTACTGAGGTCTGCCACGGTATAAGCAGAGGTTTCGCCGGTCATTTTCTCTCCGAGGGTAATGTGCTTTTCGATCACTGTGGCATCAAAGGGAGCGCGCAAAGGATACCAGGCAAGTTTTTCGTCCTGGATGCCTGGATTTATCAGGATTGGTTGACTGCCTTGTGCGGCACGTTCTGCGGCGCACTCGGGGCAATTAGGATCGTCACAATCCTCCTCCTGAGCTCCACCGGCAGTTTGTCCCTCTGCGAAGAGCTGGATATCGTTGATGTCCTCTGCACTTAGGCCAAGCACGTATAGATTACGCTCGGAACCTTTGAGCTGTATCTGGCGGACCTGCTGGGCGCGTTGTGCTTCCAGCAGATTCCTTTTGACTTCGAAAGCGATACTGTCACGTGTTGCAGCGTACTTTGCATCGGCCCTTTTATAGGCATTCTCAGCGGTCAGGTAGTCTTTCTCGCTGGAAATCATTTTTTCGAAGAGCGATTTTTCCCGCTCGTAAGCGGATTTGGCCAGGACGAGTTCGGCATAGGATGAAATAAGCGTAGTGTGGTTTGTGTTCAGTGCTGCTCCGCTGACCTGTCGAATAGTCTCCAGTGACGGGAAAGAATTCAGGGTTTCCAGCAGCTCTGTTATGCTGTCGGATATCTGCCGGGCGCGTGTAAGGTCCATTGAGCAGCAGCCAACCTCTGCCCAGTTGGTCAGATATTCGACTTTCGCCTTGCCAAGCTCGGAACTCTCAATCCATGCGAGGATTTCACCGGTTTTGACCTTCTCGCCGACATTCTTGAAAACCTGACGAACGACGCCGGCCGCATTGGGCATAATGTGTGCCATGCGGTCGGTGTTAATAACGATTTGACCCGGCATACTTATATGGACCTCGATTTGTCCGGGGCCTGCTTTGCCGAGTTCTATTGCATACCTGCCGATTTCGTCCTGCGTTAATTCAACGACTTGTTCGTTGCCATGGTCGTGGCCTCCGATTGCGTGCTGAGCTTCGGCAACGGCATCGGCGCCCTTTGTAACGAGGCGATCGCCTGACGACAGGCCGGTGAGGATATGGACAAAGCCGCCGGCCGACCTGCCCAGTTCCACGGAACGTTTCTCGAATGTCTCACCGGCCAACTGAACGAATACGACATGATTATCACCTTCATCTACAATGGCGGATTCTGGTACGGCTAAAGATTGAGTATCGCCTGTCTGTAGGAATTGAACCACGTCGGTTTTAGTTGGAACCTTCCACTGCTGTTCCTTGAGAAAGCTTATGCCGTCAACCATGCCAGTGGGCAGGGCGGCATGAATTTCATCATGTGAGGCATAAACTTTAACAGGTGGTAAAAAAATGATGTGGTCTTTGCCTTCGAGCGGAATTGCCAGAGAGACAGTCCAATCGCCCGGCTTCGGGAAAGTCAATTCGGGAATATATATACCGTCTCTGGCCGGCTTCGGCTCGGTGTGTTTGATAGGAGCCGCCGATCCGAGACTCAAAATGAAGGTCACGGGACCGCTTTTACGAGGTTTAAGCGTAGAAAGGTCTGAAACATGGGTGACAAACGCCGTCGGCTCATTAACTGCTATCAAAGGATGCTCAAGGAAGATTTCGAATCGCTTATCCCAGACAGTGACCTGAGAGTTTTCATCCCCGTGTTGATGTTCATCGTCAATAGCACCGCCGGCTTCGGCGGCATTGTGTGATCCGAAGTGCACGTTCCCCTTGTACCAAAGAACGGCTCCGGCGAGAATAACGAATATGAACAACGCCATGCCAAAGTGGTTTGCCTTTTGCGCTACGGAAGTATTATTTTGGTGTTTTTTTCCGGACATTATGAAGTCCTCCTATTTACTTTCCTGAGCTTTTGCTTCGGGAGAATTTTGTACGTTATCGAGATCCCGGCCAATCAAACGTTCTACGTCGGCCCTTGCTTTGTGATAGCCGGTTAAAGCTTCGATGTATCTCGCCCTGACTTCGAATAATGTTCGCTGAGCATCTAATTCCACCAAATATTCGAACTTGCCTTCACGGTATCCCTGGCTGGCGGAATCGAAGGCGCTTTTGGCCAGCGGCAATACATCATTCTTGAGGATAGTTATCTCGCTGAATGAGCTTGAGAGCTTCGTCGAAGCTTTGGCTAAGGCCGCCCGGAGGTCTGTTTCGAATGCTTTGCGCTGCTCTTCGGTTTTTGCCAGCATATACATGGCCTCCTTGATATTTCCCTGATTTCTGTCAAACAGGGGGAAGGGGATTGAAAGGCCCAGGATGAATGCCGAATCGTCGCCCTTGTCAAAGTACTGGAGGCCGCCGCCGAGTTTTATATCCGAAACGGCTTTGGCTTTTTCCAGCTCCAAAGCGGCACGGCGTCTTTCTTTTTCTGCCGGCCAGCGGACCACGTCCGGATTGCTGGAAATAAGGCCGGTCAATTCCTCAAAGGATGGGACGGCAGATAGTTCATAAAATCCACCCGCAGCCTTTTCGAAAGCGGGACTCGAACTGCCCCAGGTAGCCGCCAATTGGTGACGCGCCGAAACCAGTTCTTTGCCGGCCCTTTCAAATTCGATCCGTGTATTTGACAGGGATATTTTCGCCTTCGTATCCTCGACGGGAGAATCCTGACCGGCTCTAACTTTCTCGGCAACCGTTGAATATGCCTTTTGGGACAAATCAACCAGCTCCTTCGAAAGGCTCAACTGCTCCTGTGCCGCCAGCACATCGATAAACATCACGGCTACGTCACTCATTACATCGAGGCGTTTGGACTTGAAATCCAGTTCGGCGAGGTCTTTTTCAAGAGCCGCCAGATGCGTTCGCCTGGAGCGTTTATCCGCAAGCTCTATTAACTGGCCGATCTGGATGCTGGTTTCAGAGGAATCGAAACCGGCCCGTTCGCCCGTGCCTCCGAATTCCTCCACTTCAACATTGATCTGGGGATTCGGCAACAGGCCCGCTTGTAGTTTTCGTGCCTCGGCGGCCCTGATATCCAGCGAGAACGCTTTGAGTTTTGGATTGTTAACCAATGCACGAGCAACTGCGTCCCGCAAAGTGATATCGCCTGTGAAATCATCCGGTTGTGAGGCCGGAGACGCGTTTACGTTTGTTTTGTCCGGCAGATATTTAGTTTGCGCTTGTTGTGTCGGATCCTTTCCGGTAAGTGGGCCAGCCTTGTCATTCTCCGTAAGGAGTCCCAGGGATTGATTGCCGCAGCCGCAAAGCACAATCGCCGATGAAATTATTAACAATATCAAGTTCTTGTTTAACATATAGGGAATTCCCCAAAAATCTTTTACGGAATTTATTGATTCCGATTGGAGAAATTTAAAGCCGCCGATAAAGAACAGCAGTCGCCTTTATCGAGACTTTCTTAAAACAGATTAGGTATGATTTTTGAGACTACACTAACAGGATAATTGATCGCAGGAAGCGATTTTCATCCGAAGTGGAATAAGAACGGCGGGGAATAGCCGGTAGTATGAATTGGTAATCCGAAATCGCCGCCGGTTCTAAGAGGCAAATTAGTGTGTTCTGATTCGGCTTGGCCGGTTTTATAGGAACGCGATTGTCGGTTGGGCCTATGAAAATAGGGATATCGATACAGGGTTTGCAATGGGGACTTTCCAAATGTCCATCATGTTCATGTCCCATTGAAGACGGATCGTCCTTTTCGATATGCGGGTGGTTATGACAATGTTCATGGATGACCGGCTCCAGGGCGATGTGCCCATTTGCACCTATGCAAAGCGCAAGGTCTCCGGAGGTATTGCCCGCCATGAATGCATAAATGAGCAAAACAACGAGTATTGAAGTAGCTTTCGTCTTTTCTGATCTCATTTTAGAGTTATTAAAATCCCAGCCTCAATGATTTTAATACTTTAGATAAACTTTCGTCTTCTTACTATCAGTTCTTTAGTAATTATGCTATACGATTTTAAGTTTCCGGTGTTCGCAAGTCAAGGCGATAATCGGCCCATAATTAATCGCAGGCCTCATGAACTCGGGGTTTATGAAAGAATCACCTGATTAATCGAGGTGATTGTTGCTGAAAGTGAGGATTGACAAGGCTATTTTAAAGGCATATATTATAGGTTTTCATTTTATGTAATGAAACCGGACCATATAGAGTTCGATTTATGGAGCCGAATGAATTATGAAAACATACGAACAAATCAACGATCGCATCGAGTCGGGCAAGGCTGTCGTTCTGACTGCGGACGAAATCATCGACTACGTTGACAAGAAAGGACTTGCGGCGGCCGCTAAGGAAGTGGATGTCGTTACCACGGCGACGTTCGGCCCGATGTGCTCCTCGGGATGCTTTCTTAACTTCGGGCATTCCAAACCCAAAATTCGCATGTCTGAAGCATGGGTCGAGGATGTGCTTGTTTACACGGGTATTGCGGCGGTTGATGTGTACCTCGGTGCGACTCAACTGCGGCACGGCGACCCGGCTAATATGTACCATCCGGGAGAGTTTCGCTACGGCGGCGGACACGTGATCGAGGACCTCGTCGCGGGCAGGAAACTTCAACTCTTCGCGCTTTCCTACGGAACCGACTGCTACCCACTGCGTGAGATTCGCACGTACTTTACCATTAACGACCTGAATCAGGCCATCATGGTCAATCCCCGGAACTGCTACCAGAACTATAACGTTGGGATAAATTTTTCGGACCGGCCGATATATACCTACATGGGAACCCTCGAGCCTGAGAGGAAAAACGCAAATTACTGCTCCGCGGGTCAATTGTCGCCGCTGCTCAACGATCCTTATTACGATGTGATAGGCGTGGGAACCAAGGTCTGGATGGCCGGCGCCCAGGGGCACGTTTACGCCGAGGGAACTCAGCACGCCGGCGCATGCGAGAGAACGCCCGGCGGAATTCCAAAAGGCGGGGCGGGGACCCTGGCGCTGACCTGCGACATGAAAAAGATGCGCCCGGAGTTTGTGCGGGGAGTGACTTTTCGCGGGTACGGCGTTTCGCTGGCGCTCGGGATTGGAGTGCCGATTCCCATTCTGAATGAAGATGTGCTGAAGCGAACCTGCGTGCGAGACCGTGACATTTTGGCGCCCGTGGTTGACTACAGCCATGACTATCCGCAGAATAACGGCAAGGTTATATGCTGCGTCAGCTACGAACAGTTGCGAAGCGGCCGGATCGACGTTGAGGGCAAAGAGGTGGCGGTAGGCTCGCTGTCCTCCTATTACAAGGCGCTTCAGATCGCCAATTTGCTGGCAGATGAGATCCGGCGGGGAGATTTCCGGCTTGCCGAGCCGATTGCGCCTCTTCCGAAAGATAAGAAAATGAAACCCCTTGTGACAAGGAAGAAACCGTCATGAGTGAAACCGTAACGAAGAAATTGATGCTGTTCTTTCCGCGATGCGAATGCGAAAAACCGATCATCTACCATTTGGTTAAAGATTACAATCTCGTGGTAAACGTGTATCGTGCCAAGGTTACTCCGGAGGAAGAAGGTTATCTCGTGCTGGATGTCACTGGGGTCGAAGAGGATATCGAGCAGGCCCTGGCCTTCGTAAAAACATTTAACGTATCAATCAACTACAGCGGCAAGGGGGTGACACGCGACGAAAATAGCTGTACGCACTGCGGCCACTGCGTTACCCACTGTCCAACGGGCGCCCTGCGTATAGACGACAAGATGACGCGGGAGGTCATTTACAGCGAGGCTGACTGTATCGAGTGCATGGCGTGTATTGGCGTCTGCCCGTTTGACGCGTTGGCATCGGCGTTTTAATATCATCGTTCAGTGTTCGGCGTTCCGCGTTCAGCGATAAACGAGTCACTCAGAACGCAGCACGCGGCACGTAGCACGCATAAACATGGGCCAGAAACGAACCTACAGGACTTTTACTTATCGAGAGGCGGTTTTCCGCATCTGCTGCGATAAGTATGACGCCGTCACTGCCGAAATCGTGCGGCAGCGGGGGATACTGGAGGATTACATCGCTCTCCATCCCGAATTCCGGGATTCACTCGAACCTCTTGAACCTCGCGCCGATGCACCCGATGTGGCGCGAAGCATGGCCCGGGCCGCCCGGCTTGTTGGTGTCGGGCCCATGGCCGCGGTCGCTGGCGCGATGGCTCAGTATGCGTGCGAGGCGGGTCTGGAGGCAGGAGCCCGCGAGGCAATAGTGGACAACGGAGGGGACATCTACCTTCGAGCGGCCGGGCCGGTGATTATTGGTCTGAACGCGGGTACGGCCGACCTGGCCGACCGGCTTGCATTCTCGCTTCAAGCCGACGATTCGCCGATCTCGATATGCTCTTCGTCGGGAGAAATGGGACACTCGATGAGTCTGGGTAAGTGTGATCTCGCCACTGTTGTGGCCAGAGATGCCGCTCTGGCGGACGTTGCTGCTACACAAGCCGCGAATCTTGTCAGTACCGTTGACGATATCGACCCGTCGCTGGAGAATATCTCCGCCATCGAAGGAGTTGATGGTGTAATGATTATCAAGGGTGTTCGAGTAGGACTGGCCGGAAAGTTGCCGCCGTTGGTCAAAATAAAGTGATGCTCCAGCTTTAAGAACAGTAAATAATAAATACCTATTTATGAAAGGGCCTGTCAGATGAAAAAAGTCGCATTGCTATTTGGAATTTTAACTTTACCCACAGTCTTTTTCATCAGTTGCACTCAGATTAATGCTGTCGAAGACAAGGTGGAACTCCAGGATAAGCCGGCAAATAAGATAAACAATCAAGAGGAGATTAAAGACTTTCTGAACTGCCGGATCGTGCCGCAATTGGGTAATGCATGGGACTATACGTTTGAGCCGGGCAAGTTCCCTGAACTCGATTGGGACCGGCCGTACTTTGTTGAGAAAGTCATGGGCAAGTTTCCTCTCAAAGCACGATGGTTCAACGGGCGGCTTGACGAGGTCGGTGCTCCTAATGAACCGGGCCGCTATGCTTTTTATCTGGAAACCAAAACGCCGAACGGCAAGGTAATCCGAAGAGCTTCCACCGTGTATTGTCGCCCCAGGTACTGGCTTGGCTGGAACGAGAGACCCAGGGCCGTTTTGGATTTTATTCCTCTTGACGGTATCGATAGAGCCGAGTGGGCCGAACATGAGAATCCAATCTCTATATTTGCCGGAAGAATGGTGCTGCTTTCGATGTTGCGTCAACAGGAAGGAGCGATATTGTTGTCCTATTTGCATGAGATGAATAGTTCGACAGAAGAGCCGACATTAACCGACACCCCGATAATTCGCGACCACGATTATCATCTTGCGCTCAAGCGAAGGATATTGGGTGTCGAGAATAAATATCCACCGCTGAAAATGCCGCGAAGGATGGGAAATAAGAAAGCAACCGTTCTTCGCGAAGGTACGGAAGAAGAAGCGGGATTCAAGCAGGGGACCGCGGAGAAGATACGTGAGGTTTGCCGGGCGTGGTTTCAGGAGAGCGGTGAGCCTTTCGTAGCGCTTGTTGCCCGGCATGGAATTGTCATTGTCCATGAACCGTTTGGTGAATGGACTTGGGGACAATTAACACGTAACAGCTCGATGGAAATGGCTTCTCTGACAAAGCTGGTTACGGGACTGATGTTTGCAGAATTCGTGGATCAGGGATTGATAAACATCGATGATCCTGTCGGCAAGTTTCTGCCGGATTATCCTGTTTCCGGCGATAAGGTAATTACGCTGCGGCATTGCTTCACACATACTACGGGTTTGTACGGACATGAAGAATGGGGAGGAATGCACAATCCCTGGCTTGATAATGTAATAGCGAACGGGCTTGAGTGTCTTACGCCGGGGAAAGTGCATGAATACAACGGAATGGGATATGACCTTGCCGGCAAAGTCATGGAAATTGTGAGCGGCAAAAGCATTTTCAGGCTGATGCGGGAGAACTTATTCGATCCGCTCGAAATGAACAACACAACACTGGAAGAGGATCTTGGTTTCAGTTGTTTCAGTACGGCGGGAGATTTCGCAAAGTTCGGGCAGCTTCTTTTGAACAAAGGCTCTTACGGCGGGCTTCAATTTTTTTCGCCCCGGACTTTTGAAAAGATTTTGCCCAGGCCGCTGAACGAATATTATCCGGATATAAACAAAGACTGGGGAATCGGTATTACGTGGATGCGTCAAAAACATCCGGAAGCAGGAAAGAACGGTGTTTCGAAAGACGCCACGGTTTTAAGCAAAAATGTCATCGGGCACGGTTCGGCGACTTCCGCGATATTGAGAGTCGATCTGGACAATGATCTCGTTATCGCGCAATCGCGAAGAAGAGGCGGCAAAGCTTATGGCAAGTATCTTGTGAAGTTCCTGATGGCAATCGAAGATGGCTTGGATTAAAATGTGCTCTCGTTAGATATTTTGAGAAAGGTAATCGCAATGACAGAATCATACAATACAACCAATCGCAGAGAGTTTCTGAAAAGACTAAGTCTGGCCGCGGCGGCATTGCCGTTCACCGCCGAATCTGCTCTGGCCGGGGCGTTATCCAGTTCCGGCAGAAAACCGCGAAACGTTATTTTTATCCTTAGCGACGATCATCGCTATGATTTTATGGGCTTTCTCAATAAACCCAAATTCCTCGAAACCCCGAATATGGATCGCATGGCTCGCGAAGGGGCTTACATACAATACGCCACCGTTTCGACGGCCTTATGCTCTCCCAGCCGTGCCAGTATACTGACCGGCCAATACGCCCATAAACACGGAGTAGTCGACAATAACAGCCGCGTGCCGGAAGGCACACGTTTCTTCCCACAGGACTTGCAGAAAGCCGGCTGGCAAACCGCATTCATGGGCAAATGGCACATGGGCCACGCAAGCGACGAACCCCGGCCCGGCTTCGACAGGTGGATAAGCTTCAGAGGACAGGGCGTCTATCTAAATCCCACCTTAAACATCGACGGTAGGCGGGTAAAACGCCAGGGCCACATCTGCGACCTGCTTACCGATTATGCGCTTGACTGGATCAAAAACGACTGCGAGCGCGACAAGCCTTTCATGCTGTACCTTTCTCATAAGGCCGTTCACGCCATGTTCGAACCGGCCAAGCGGCACCTTGGCAAATACGAAAACGTCGAACTCGAATATCCCAGGAGCATGGCTTACAGCGAAGAAAACTACAAGGGCAAACCCAACTGGGTCAAGGAGCAGCGCAATAGCTGGCACGGCGTGGACCACATGTATCACGGCCAGATGGATTTCGACACCTTTTACCGCCGGTATTGCGAAACCCTGCTCAGCGTCGACGAGAGCATCGGCCGGGTAATCAAGTATCTCGAAGATAATAATCTTGCCGAAGACACCCTCGTGATGTACATGGGCGACAACGGCTTCGTCTTCGGCGAGCACGGGCTTATCGACAAACGCCACATGTACGAAGAATCCATGCGCGTGCCGTTTCTGGCATGGTGCCCCGGCACGATAAAATCCGGTTCGGTTATCGAAGAGCTTATCCAGAACATCGACATCGCCCCGACCATCCTGGATGTAGCCGGTCTCGAAACACCCGGTCGCATGGACGGCAAATCCTTTCTGCCCATCCTGCAGGGCAAAAAGATTCCATGGCGCGACTCTGCCTTTTACGAATACTACTGGGAGCGCAACTTCCCGCAGACGCCAACCACCCACGGGCTGCGCACGGACCGATACAAGTATATCCACTATCACGGCATCTGGGACATCGACGAGCTGTACGATTTGCAGAATGATCCCGAGGAAATGAAAAACCTCATCGACAGCCCCGAGCATCAGAAGCTGGTTAAACAGCTCAACGACCGCATGTTCACGTGGCTGGAAAAAACCGATGGCATGCTGATTCCGCTGAGGCGTGATGCTGGCGGCCGTCAGGACAAACGCAATCCCGACAAAATCAGAAAATGACGCCGGGTAATCCCTATTTGTCTTCGACAACCGGGGCGGTTTGCTCGGCGCTTGTGACGCCCGGCGGCAATTCCATGATTCTGATATTGCGGAAATGGATTTCTGCGCCTTCGGACTCAAGGCAAATGTAGCCTTTCTTGACCGTGGCTTTGCTGATGCCGTTGACGAACTTGCCATTGATCGCCAGTTTGATTGTGCCGTCAACTGCGACGAGATCGTAGGTGTTCCATTCGCCCTTGCCTTTGCAGCGCAGCTCGACCGACTTGCTCCGCTCGCCGCGGGGATTATCTGGAGTTGTCTTGAGACCCCCCACGCCCCACACTTCACCGCTCACGTAGGCGATGTCGCGGGGTTTACCGTTTTTGTCCCTGTTCAGGTTTGGCCATTCGAGCTCCAACATCTGGACCTCGACGCCACGCGGGAGGCGCTTGCCCTCGGGCACCGTGCCGTCGGCCCAGAGAAACGTGCCGGAATTGCCGCCCGCTTCCATGTGCCTCCATTCAACGTGCATGATGAAGTTCTCATACTGCCTGTCTGTGCGCATAACGCCGATGGGATGGCCGGTGCATACGAGCAGGCCGTCTCGAACGGACCATGTATCTTTGTCCGTATTGACATTCACCCAGCCCGAGAGGTCTTTACCGTTGAACAGTTCGCGAAACTGCATCGGTTCGGCGGCTCGTGCCGGACTTTGTTCGCACAGCAGGACGATTGCAATAAGACTCAGTGCTTTTACAAATTTTCTCATGATCTTTTCTCCATTTTGATTTCCGGTTCCTATTAAAATTTTCTTTACTTTTTATTCGTTTGCTTTACACGTCGCACAAAGTGACCGCTTCGCTCAAACCCTCGAGCGGATCGCGGGTGGGGATAAATTCATGCCCTATATAGCCGGTAAAACCCGTCTCGGCAATGGCCTGCATAACCGGCCTGTAATTAATTTCCTGCGTATCGTCGAGTTCGTGACGCCCTGGATTGCCGGCTGTGTGATAGTGGCCGATGTAATCCTTGTACTGCCGGATGCGTGATATAATGTCACCGTCCATAATCTGGACGTGGAAGATGTCAAAAAGCAGTTTCATCCGGGGCGAGCCTACCTGCCTGACAATCTCCATGCAATAGTCTGTGTGGTCGCCCTGGTAGCCGGGGACGCCGACCATTTCGACGGGCACGCGGCTGTTGAGAATTTCCAGGCAGATGTTGACCTTTCTCTTTTCCGCATAACCGATGATCTTCTTATACCCGGTAACACAGTTCCTTATGCCCTCATCGGGCGGGATGTCTTCGGCGAGTCCTGTAAATGTAATTACGTTCGGAAAACCGAAGTCGGCGCAGGCGTCGATGCTCTCGCGGATCTTACCCAGGCACATCTCGTGGTACTTCGGATTGTTCATTCCCTTGTCGAACCAGTGACTGTTCGCCAGGGCACAGACGAGGCCGTGCTTCCTGAGCATGGGCCAGTCTTTCGGCTCGACCAGCTCAACGCTCTTGCAGCCTAACTGCCGGGCGATCCGGCAGGTTTGTTCGATATCCCAATACTTCGAGAAACACCAGTACGCAATCGACTGGTTCAGGCGGCCTTTCGTTACGCTCTTTTTCACCTGCCCGTTCGCACTTGCACATGAGTAAAGACCGGATGTCCCGGCCAGTGCAGTTCCTGCTGCAGCCGCACGACGAAGCATGTCCCGCCGGTTTAAACCGCCTGTATTAAGAGCATCAAATCGATGTGACTTGTCCATTAGAATTTCCTCTGTTTAACGCTAAGATATTTGTTCTTTTCCTCAAGCTTAGATGCTGTTAAGCAGGCCAGGACACTCCTTCGAGCTTCCGGGTTTTCTCAGGGAGGTCGAATATCCTGCGGGCGTTGTCGTGCATTATCATATCGGCAAGCTCATCCGCCCGGTCGAGGGTCAGCCAGCCTTCTTCGACCAGTTCGGACAGGGCCAGTGCAATGCCCCGGCGGGCGACGACGGCATGGCCCAGCACCGGCTCGACGGGAATGGAATCGCCGCCGAAAG
>Ga0209121_10001116_pt1 | contig 28083 bp, 24 predicted proteins | sample Cruoilmetagenom3_FD_187292 | JGI IMG/M metagenome (GOLD analysis project Ga0209121, IMG submission 187292) | Oil polluted marine microbial communities from Coal Oil Point, Santa Barbara, California, USA - Sample 3 (SPAdes) (version 2) | ecosystem: Environmental > Aquatic > Marine > Oil seeps ...
CCACCCTTATCTGCCAGAGAGTCGGAATTGGATTTAACCGTCACATCTGGGCGCATCTCGAAGCTGCTGTAGAACTCTATCACATATGGCATTAATATCCACCTCCTTGCAGTGCATTTATCCGATTATTTGCGGTAATATTGATTTTATTGTGTTATATGGTCTATAAATAGGTATAAGAAATAATAATTTGTTTTGTTTTTAAATTAATTTTACTTTGAAGTTTCATCAAAATTTATATTTGAAGGAGGATAAGAATGTTTAATAAAGGAATTAGAATTATGTTTCAAGTTTTTATCCCGATATTTTCTATTCTTTGTTTTATGTTCGTTATTCAGTCATGTAAAAAAGAAGAAGAAAAAATCCCACCGCCTCCTGAGTCTAAAGTCATTAATGTTGGTGAAAATGTGCATGGGGTTGAGATTGTTGACCATTACCGATGGCTTGAAGATCAGGAAAGCCCGGAGACAAGGGAATGGATAAAGGAGCAGAATGCTTACACAGATTCTATTCTTGCTTCTTTATCAGGCCGTGAGGACATGAAGGAACTTGTATCGAAGTATATTAAGATTGATACGATAACTACACCTGTAGAGATGGGTGGGAAGTATTTTTTCTATAAAAGAAAAGCAGATCAAGACCTTTTTATTATTTATATGAGAGAAGGACTTACTGGTGAAGATCAAATTTTAATTGATCCCCATACGATGAGCAAAGACTTAACCACGAGTGTAAACATCCAGGATATTTCCAGAGATGGTCGATTGCTTGCCTACGGAATCCGCAGAGGAGGAGAAGATGAAGTAGAAGTTAGATTCATGGATGTGGATGCAAGAGAAGACATTGAAGATTTTATGCCAAAGGGCCGATATTTTGGAATCTCCTTTACTTCAGATAAAAAGGGTGTTTATTATAGCAGACACAATCCTGATGGACCACGCGTTTTCTTCCATAAGCTGGGCGATGAACACTCAACAGATAAAGAGATTTTTGGAGAAGGATATGGGCCTGAAACGATTCTCTACCCAGGTGTTTCTGAAAACGGGAGGTGGCTTGTTATAACAGTTTTATATGGCTCTGCGGCGGATAAGACAGAAATTTACCTTAAAGACTCTTTTTCAGATAAGCCGATCTTTCCTGTTGTTAATAATATAGATGCTCGATTTGAAGGACAAATCGAAGGAGATACATTGTTTCTTCAAACTAACTGGAATGCTCCGAAAGGAAGGATTTTGGTTGTGAATCCTGAGAATCCCGCACAGGAGAATTGGAGGGAGATAATCCCGGAGAGCGATGCGGTTCTTCAGGGATTTTCGGGAGCGGGGAGAAAACTTTTTTTAAGCTATTTGGAGGATGTAAAGACGAAAGTCCTTGTCTTCGAACCTGACGGAAGCAAAATTAGAGAAATTTCTTTTCCAACTATAGGAACAGTAAGCGGTATGAGAGGAAAGTGGGAGAGTGATGAAGCTTTTTATGTATTTACTTCCTTTCATATTCCTTCCACTATCTACCGGTATGATGTAGGAACTGGAAAACAGGAAGTTTGGGCAAAGATAGAAGTTCCTGTAGAGAGCGACAGATATGAAGTTAGACAGGTTTGGTACAGCTCAAAGGACGGAACGAAGGTTCCGATGTTTATTTTAAATGACAAAGGAATGAAGCTGGATGGTTCAAATCCTACCCTTCTCACTGGCTATGGTGGTTTTAACATAAGTCTTACTCCTGGCTTCTCATCGCAGGCGGCTGCGTGGATCGAGAAAGGCGGTGTTTATGCCGTTGTAAACCTGAGAGGGGGAAGTGAGTTTGGAGAAGAGTGGCACAGGGCAGGAATGCTTGAGAATAAACAGAATGTTTTTGATGATTTCATCGCGGCTGCCGAATATCTCATAGATAATAAATACACAACTCCAGAGAAACTCGCTATTAGAGGTGGCAGTAATGGAGGACTTCTCGTTGGTGCAGCCATGGTGCAGCATCCTGAACTATTTGGGGCGGTTGTTTGTACTTATCCACTTCTTGATATGATAAGATACCATAAATTCTTGGTAGCAAAGTACTGGGTTTCAGAATATGGCTCTTCTGATAATCCGGAACAATTTAAATATATCTATGACTATTCTCCATACCATCATGTAAAAAAGGGCGAAAAATATCCTGCAGTGCTTTTCATAACAGGTGATGCTGATACACGGGTTGCTCCTCTTCATGCGAGAAAAATGACGGCTCTGGTTCAGGATTCCACAGGTTCGGATAATCCTGTTATGCTTCGTTACCACACGAAAGCAGGGCACTCTGGAGGACAGCCTGTAAGTCAGCAGATAGAAGATCTTACCGATATCCTGAGTTTCTTATTGTGGCAACTCAAGTAGCTGGAAAAAAGGAAAATAGAGATTTTGAGTTTCGGATGATTTAAAGGGTGATAGATGTTTATTTTTTGGTAAAATTCTAATAAAAATAAATATATTATTAAACGAATAGGAGGAAGAAATGAAAAAACGTCTTATAGTCAATTTATTTATAGCCTTATTAATGGTTACATTCTGCTCTGTTTTGATGGCTGAGATAAATATTCACGATACGATACTTTTAAGTCAACCAGCCATAAGCAAAGATCACATTGCATTTGTTTATGCCGGGGATCTCTGGATGGCAAATAGCGATGGTTCAGGTGTTAGACGCCTGACTACCGATGAAGGAGTAGAATCTAACCCTGTTTTTTCTCCTGATGGAAAATGGATAGCTTTTAGCGCTCAATATGATGGTAACACTGATGTTTACATAATTCCTGCAGAAGGCGGTATTCCAAAACGTTTGACCTGGCATCCAGGGGCAGATATCGTTCGCGGATTTACTGTAGATGGGTCGGCTGTTCTTTTTATTTCTCGCCGTTTTGTTTTTACAAACAGATATTTCCAGTTATTTACAGTCTCTATAGAAGGCGGATTTCCAGAAGCCCTCGAGATTCCTCATGCGTATAAAGCTTCTTACGCGCCTGAAGGCGATAGAATAGCTTATAACCCCCTTTATGAGGCTTATCACCAGTGGAAGCATTACAGGGGAGGCACAGTCTCTACTATATGGCTTTATACATTCAGTGATTATTCTGTAAAGAAAATTCCCCAGCCTGAAGGGCGATGTAATGATACAGACCCGATGTGGATTGGCAATAAAATATATTTTCTCTCCGATCGAAATGGTGAGTTTAACCTTTTCTCTTATGATATAACATCCGGAAAAATAAATCAGTTGACCGAGTATGATGATTTTCCAATTCTTAACGCTTCTTCGGGAGGAGGCAAAATTATTTATGAAAGGGCAGGATATCTTCATATTTTTGATCTTTATGATAATAAGAGCCGAAAACTTTCTGTAGGAGTTGCAGCAGACCTGTTAGAAGTACGAGCTCGCTATGTTAAGGGAGACCGCTACATCCGGAGTGGAGATATTTCTCCTTCAGGAGCAAGAGCTGCCTTTGATTTCAGGGGAGAAATCGTCACAGTTCCAGCAGAGAAGGGAGATGCACGGAATCTAACAAATACTACTGGAGTCCACGAACGTTCTCCGGTTTGGTCTCCTGATGGGAAATATATTGCTTATTTTTCAGACGAGTCGGGTGAATATGACTTAAAAATAAAAAGCCAGGATGGCAAGGCTAAAGCAAAAACCTTTAAGATAGGAGGAGCAGGTTTTTACAGCAATCCGGTTTGGTCTCCTGACAGTAAAAAAATTTCCTTTGGTGATAATTCCTGGTCGTTATTCTGGATGGACATTGAAACAGGTAAGATAAAAAAAATCGCTTCGGAATATCTTTATGGACCAAGCAGAGGATATAAAATCATTAAAGGTACGTGGTCTCCCGACTCAAAATGGATTTTTTACACTCTGAACACGGCTGCTTACATAGAAAAGGTTTATGTTTACTCTTTAGAGGAGGAAAAATCCTATGAATTAACGGATGGTATGAGTGATGTTGCAGAGCCTGTTATTGACGAAAGCGGAAAATATCTCTACTTTTTTTCATCCACTGATGCAGGTCCAATTAAAAACTGGTTTACCATGTCCAGTGCTGACATGAGAATGACCCGTTCAATTTATCTTGCTGTCCTTCAAAAGGGCATCCCTTCACCTTTTGAAAAGCAGAGTGATGAAGAAAAAGGGATAAAAGAGGAAAAGAAAGAAAAATCTGAAAATACAAAGAAGAAACCTGAGAAATTATTTTCTATAGATTTTGATGGACTAAATACTCATATACTTTGCTTTCCGATTGCATCAGGTAATTACTGGAACCTGCAAGCGGGAAAAGAAGGTGAAATTTACTATCTGGAAGCTTCTCCTGTAAGTCGAGGACCTTATGGGAAGGATACAAAGCTCCATAAATACAATCTTGATAAAAGGAAAGATGAGGTACTCGGGACTGGAATAATCAGATATGTACTCTCAGCCGATAAAAAGAAGATTCTTTACAGCACACAAAAGGCCATTGGTATCGTTGAGGCAGGGAGCAAGATTAAGCCTGGGCAGGGAAAACTACGTATAGAGGCTATAGAGGTTCTAATTAATCCAAGAGCAGAGTGGAATCAGATTTTCAATGAGGCATGGAGAATAAACAGAGATTATTTTTATGATCCTAATATGCATGGGGTAGATTGGAATGCCATGCGGGAAAAATATGCTGTTTTTCTTCCCCATCTTTCATGCAGAAATGATTTGAATCGGGTGATTCAATGGATGTGTAGTGAGATATGTGTGGGCCATCACCGAGTTAGAGGAGGAGATGTTCTTCGCCGTGCCGATCGTATTCCTGGAGGTTTACTCGGTGCCGATTATTCAATAAAAAACGGACGTTATCGTTTTAAAAAGGTTTACGGAGGTCTCAACTGGAATCCTGATCTTCGCTCTCCTTTGACAGAGCCGGGTGTGGATGTTAAGTCAGGAGAATATCTGATCACAGTTCAAGGAAAAGATCTTCGCTATCCGATGAATATATTCAGCCTTTTTGAAAATACATCTGGAAAGATTATAGAGATAACCGTAGGTACTAACCCAGATGGCACAGGTTCTCGAACAGTTCGGGTCACCCCGATAGCCAGCGAAAGCGCATTGAGAAACAGAGATTGGGTTGAGGGAAATCTCAAAAGAGTAGAAGAAGCCACAGATGGAAGAGTGGCTTATGTTTATGTGCCGAATACTTCTACGCTGGGCCATATATATTTCAAGCGCTACTTTTTCCCTCAGGTTAATAAGGATGCCATAATAATTGATGAAAGGTTCAATGGTGGAGGTTCGGTCGCCGATTATTACATTGATATCCTTCGAAGGCCTTTTATCTGTAATTGGGCAATGCGTTATGGTGCGGATTTGAAGACACCGAGTGCCTCTATTCAGGGGCCAAAGGTTATGCTTATCGATGAAACTGCTGGTTCGGGCGGGGATCTTTTACCTTGGATGTTCAGGAAGCTTAAACTTGGTAAGCTTATTGGAAAAAGGACATGGGGAGGACTCGTAGGAATGCTTGGATTTCCAGTATTGATGGATGGTGGTTATATCACCGCACCCAATTTAGCGATATGGACAGAAGATGGGTGGGTTGTAGAAAATGTAGGCGTTCCTCCCGACATTGAAGTTGAGCAGTGGCCTGCTGATGTTATAAGAAGCAAGGACCCTCAACTTGAGAAAGCAATTGAAGTAATCATGAAGGAACTCAAGAAAAATCCTCCTGAGAAGATGAAAAGACCTACTTATCCGATAAAGACAGAGAAAAAATAATCACAGAATCATACTCTTCAAACAGAGCGCATAGCGGAAATAGTCCTTCTAAGTCCTTCTTTGAAGTCTATTTCTGGATAGTAACCGAGAATCCTGTTTGCTTCTGAAATATCTGCAAGAGAGTGCCGAACGTCTCCCCTGCGAGGCTCATCATATAAAGAAGAAATTTTTTTCTTCATGATTTCTTTTAAAACTTCTAAGAGTCTGTTTATACTTACGCGAACACCTGTAGCAATGTTTATGATTTCTCCGGATGTCTTTTTAGCCTTGCTCGCCAGAATATTTGCTGATATAACATTTTCGACAAATGTAAAATCCCGGGTCTGTTCACCATCTCCGTAAATTGTAGGGGCTTTATTTAGCAAGAGAGATTTTATGAATTTTGGAATGACTGCAGCATACTGAGATTCAGGATTCTGTTTTGGTCCAAATACATTAAAATATCTCAGAATGATTGTTTCCAATCTGTAAACAGAAGTGAAAATTTTGCAGTAATATTCACCCGTAAGTTTCGAAAGGGCATAGGGAGAAAGGGGAGAAGGCGGCATGCTTTCTTTCTTAGGCAGGTCAGGAGTATCTCCATAAATAGATGAAGACGAAGCATAGATAACCCTTTTAACTCTATTATCGTGGGCAGCAAGAAGAATATTCAAAGTGCCGGTTATGTTGGTTTCATGACAGGAGAATGGGTCTTCGATAGATCTTGGGACAGAAGGAAGGGCAGCCTGGTGAAAAACATATGTTGCTCCTTTTGTAGCCATCTGAATAGTTTCGAAATCGCGTATATCTCCTTCTATAAAGGTTATATCAGTAAGTACATCATCAAGATTATCTATATTTCCTGTTGAAAGGTTATCGAGTACTCTAACGGATTCCCCTTTTTTGACTAAAAAACGAACAAGATTTGACCCGATGAACCCTGCCCCTCCTGTGACTAAATTTATAACGGCCATTTTTTATCCCACGGATATTTTAATTTCAGTGCATTTACCTTCTCGTCTTATTCTGAATGATTTCATTTTATCTTCTTTTCGTGCCATTTTGACCTATCAGGATCCTTTGGTTTTGTTATTTTCTTGGGAGGGTTTTTCTTCAATTCTTCGAGTAAAACTTCAACTGCTTTTTCAAGGCTTAGATCTTTTCTTTTAGCGATCATTTCACCGAATATATAATCCATGAACCTATATTTATATCTATTATGAAATATTTATACAAGTATTTTTCCAGCAGAAAATTTTTATAACCCGTAGTTATAAAATTTTAAATTATTGACATTTTTATAACCTGGAGTTATAAAAAATTATCCTATTATGAGGGGAAGAAGATGAAGAAAATAGTAGGGATAAAGATAAAGAAATTAAGGGAGGAGATTGGCCTCACGCAGGAAAACTTAGCAAAGGCTGTCGGTCTATCCAGTGAATTTATTTCTTTTCTCGAACTGGGGAAAAGGGACCCTAGTCTTGAAAGTCTCTTAAAAATAGCGAGGTTTTTTAAAAAAGATATCTCTTATTTTCTTATTGAAAAAGACGATGATTTTGATATTTTAATGAAGGAACATGAGCTACAAAAAAAAGCAAAAAGAGAAATTCGGGTATTCCAGAACTATTGTAAGAATTATATAAAACTTGAAGAACAAACAGGAAGATGTTTGCGCGTTGCTCCAATTTATTCCTATATAAATCCCGAAAAAATGGCTGAAGAAGAGAGGCGGCGTCTTGGCCTCGGATTCGAGCCAATAAAAAATATATTTTCGCTGATAGAACTAAACGGGCTTCGTCTCTTGAAACTTCCCTTAAGTGAAGAATCAAAAACCTCTGGGATTTTTCTGTTTATAGAAAAAAAACAGGCAGCTTTTGCACTTATTAACAGTAACCAACCTTTTGAAAATCAGGTACTTATGGCAGCTCATGAGTATTGCCATTATTTAAAAGACCGTTTTGATGGGCCAATCGTTGATAATCCGGATATTTTTGTTGATGAATACCTCCCACTTTACCCAGGGCGTGAAAATTTTGCCCAGATTTTTGCACTCCGCTTCTTGATACCTACGAATAGAGCTAAAGAAATTATTGAAAGAGATTTTAGGACAAAGAGGTTGAATTTTGACCATGTTATTTATCTAAAAAATTATTTTGGTGTAGGTTCACAGGCTATTATTAAAATACTTAGAGAGTTTGAATACCTTTCGAAGACTAAAAGTAAAGAGTATTTTAAGATAGATACTGAAAGATATGAAAATGTTGTGTTAAAAGGAGAGAGAAAAGAGGGGAAAAAACGGATAAAGGGTCACAAGAAGATAGAAATTTCAGATAGGTTCAAGAGTTTAGCTTTAGAGTCATTCCATAAAAAGAAGATCGATGCTGAAAGGCTTTCTAAACTCATCCATGTAGATAAGGATATTATAATAGATTTTGTAAAAAACAAACGCTTACTTCCATACGGGTTATCCACACATGAATGAATACCAGCTTACCATAGGGGAGAGGGAAGAAGAAAAGTTAGCGAATAGAAAACAACATTTTGTTTTTTTTGTGATATTGAAACTGTTTCTATCTTTAGTCTTCAGCTCAGCTCTTTGATTAATGTAGTAAGGAATTTCCAGAATTTTTCAACGGAACAGATATTAACTCTTTCCCCTGGAGAATGAGGATGTTCTATCGTAGGGCCGAATGATATCATATCCATTCCAGAGAATTTTTCTCCAATAATTCCACACTCAAGCCCGGCATGAACAGCCCCAACCTTGGCTTCCTGGTGGAACAGGTCTTTGTAAACTTTTTTTAAAGTTTTAAGTAACGGGGAATCAAGATTCGGCGTCCAGCCAGGATAACCTTCTTCCTGGTTTATTTCAGCCCCGACAAGTTCAGATAAAGCAGCTATGGAATTTCGAGTTGCTTCAAGAGCTGATGCTACGGAACTTCGGGTACTGCATATAATTTGTGCTTTTTCTTTAAGGGTATGAGTAACCGCAAGGTTTGTGGAAGTCTCAATCAGGCCTTTTATTTCAGGATGCATAGCGATTACTCCATGAGGGAGCGCAAAAAGAAGATTAATCAGAGCTTTTTGGGTGTCATCTGTTAAAGGATTATCAATGAGTTCAGAAAGTTTTTCTATCGATAGGACTGCCTCTTTTTCGACGGACTTATACTCGTTTTTTATTTTAGAAAAAGATTTTTGTAAAATACGACTCAAAGAATTCTTATCAGACTTATCGATAATAACATCTGCCCACGCTTCTCGAGGTATGGCATTTCTCAAGTTTCCGCCTTCAATGCTCACAAGCCTGAAATGAACATCTTTAGAAGACTGCCATAAAATACGGGCAAGAAGTTTTATCGCATTTCCACGACCTAAATTTATATCAATTCCTGAATGGCCGCCGCAGAGTCCAGATATCTTTACCCTCAATGATTCTCCTTCACTTTTCTCTCTTTTCAAGGGAAAGAAAATTTCGCTATCAGCACCTCCAGCACATCCTATAGTGAATTCACCTTCGTCTTCGCTATCGAGATTAAGAAGCTTCTTACCCTTGAGAAAACCTGGCTGTATCTTTGTCGCGCCTGTAAGACCTGTCTCCTCATCCACTGTGAAAAGAAATTCCAGGGGAGGATGAATGAGTGAATCGTCTTTCATAATTGCAAGAGCCGTGCAACAACCTATTCCATTATCTGCACCAAGTGTGGTTCCCTTGGCATAAAGCCAATCGCCTTTTAGTTCTGCTTCTATTGAATCTTTTGTGAAATCATGATCAACATCAGAATTTTTTTCACACACCATATCCATGTGTCCTTGAAGAATAATACCTTCAGAATTTTCAAGTCCTGGAGAAGCTTTTTTCGAAACTACGATATTGCCCACATTATCCCTTTTCCATTTAAGATTTAATTTTTTTGCTACAGAGATGATATAATCTCCGATAGCTTTTTCATTACCTGAACAATGTGGAATTTTTAAAAATTCTTCAAAATTTTTCCATAAAAACTCTGGTTTTAACCCATCTAAACATGATGGCATTTTTTGCCTCCATTAAAAATATTAATAAAGTTTGACTTATTGATAAGTCATTTACTTCAAATTGGATATAATTACATAAAATTCTTTATTATTCAAGTATTATCAAGCTCTTTGAAGAAAACTATGATCGTGACTGTCAGTAATGACAATATTTATTCTCTAACACACTTTTTGCCGTAGAACTGAATTATCATTTTTTCAGACTCTTACTATCTATAATAAAAAAAATACAAAAGATATTAAGGTTATCTATAAAGAAGAAATTTCCTGGACAGGATTATTATGTTTGTTTAAAATTGGTTATCTTAGGAAAACATAATAAAAGTGGGTAAAGGGTGAAAAGAACTGTTCAGGCTTTAAAAATTAAAGATTTCTCTCTTTTAGGTGAGCTCCTTTTTAAATCCCATAAGAGTTTAAGGGATGATTATGAAGTTTCTTGTCCCGAGCTTGATTTATTATACGATGTAGCGAAGCAATATCCGGGATGTCTGAGAGCTCGTTTAACAGGCGCAGGATTTGGAGGCTCAGGTATTGCCTTAGTTAAAGAAGAGGAAATGATTGACTTTAAAGAAGAGCTTATGGAGAAAGTTCAGGAAAAGGGATTTATGAAGCCAGAGTTCTATTCGGTTGAAGTTGGAGATGGAATGAGTGTAACTTACTGAATCTTTTATGTAGAGAAAAATATGATAGGCAAAATTGCAAGGGAACTTAGAGCTCATGCTCCTTTTACAGCATTTGGTGCATTTACTGGAATCATTATCATTTTGATCATTTTTTTTGGCGGTATCTTAGCTCAAGTGGTAAAAATTTCACCCACAATTTTTTTTATTCTTCATCCTGCTCATGTGTTTTTAAGTGCACTTGTTACGGCTTCCATGTACAAATTGTCAGAGCCACATTGTAAAATTTTACTCGTAGTCATCATTGGTTATGTGGGTTCGATTGGTATAGCAACAATAAGTGATTCTATAATTCCTTATGTTGGCGAATTACTTTTGAATTTGCCTAATCGTGGGATTCATAGAAAAACCATTATTGACAAATCTTGTGGCAATTTTAGGTGTTTTATTAGCATTAATAAGGCCTGAAACAAAATTTCCTCATTACGGCCATGTTCTGCTGAGTACATGGGCTTCATTGTTCCATATCGTCATGGCAGTTGGAATGACTTTTCATTGGGAAGCAATTTTTGTCATTTTTGTATTTCTGTTTATTGCAGTATGGATTCCCTGTTGCTTAAGCGATATCGTTTTCCCTCTTTTCTTTGTTCCAGAGAAAGGTGAATAAAATATTAACAGAGGAATTAGTTGGAAAGATAATAGTGAAAAAGATTCAAAAATCAGACCATAATCCGGCGCATACAGTACTAAGGCTGGACTTTTAGTATTTAAAAATATCAGGAAGTCAAATTTTTAAGTGTAGTCGAAAAGACTGAAAAAGCCTTTTCTCCATAGAGACAGAAAGTTATTTCTTCTGGAAAGTCATTATTTTTTAAAAAGTCCATTGCTACTTTTAACATAATTTCACTACATTTCTGTAAGGGAAAATGAAATATTCCTGTACTTATAGCAGGAAAAGCAATAGATTTTATTTTCTTTTTATTCGCAATTTTCAAACTATTAAGGCTTGCATGAGCTAATTTTTCATTTTCATTTCCTTCTCCATAAACAGGACCTACAGCATGAATAACATATTTAGCCTTTAAATTGCCTCCACCCGTAATTATAGCTTCACCAACCTCTATGGGTCCTATTTTGTTACATTCTTCTTGAATAGAACTTCCTCCGTAATTCCTTATCGCACCCGCAACTCCTCCTCCGAGAATTAAGGATTTATTTGCAGCATTTACTATTGCCTCAACATCAAGAAGAGCAAGGTTACCTTCAATGAGGCTCAATTTTCTATTTTTTATTCTCCATCCATTCATTTTTCACCTAACTCGTTTTCTACAAATGTTTTGATTTCTCTTCCAAGATTTAAGGCTTTCTTCTTGAGAAGTGTGGCTTTTCTTTTTATATCCGTCTTGAACTTATTATCCTGAATATCCGGAAGATTAATCATTACGTTGTAATATGCCCCTTCAGCCGCAGTCTGCGCTGCAAGCCCTGCAACTCCAGCATCGCTCAATGAATTTTTATTGCCTTTTAAGGCTACTTCTTTTGCAATTTTCAATGCATCAATACTTTTCTCAAGAACTTTAAGAGGAATCAAAGTCGCATGTTTTGATGCTTCTTCTATTGCATTTTCTCTTGATTTTTTCTGCTCTTCTGTTTTTCTTGGGAGTTTAAATGCATCCATAACTTTATTAAAAGCGATCGCATCCTTGTCTACAGCTTCAAGAAATTCATCTTTTAAAACCTGAGCAGTCACTGCCAGATTTTTTACCTTCTTCTGTACACGTTCATATCCTTTTTTCCCGAAAGTAAGGTTAGAAACCATTGAAGAAAGAGAAGCAGATAACGCTCCAAATAAGGCAGCCGTACTTCCACCTCCTGGTGCAGGGGAATTCATCGATAGTTCATTAGCAAATTCACGAAGCTTGAGATTAGAAAGAGAATCATCTTTTTTTCTAAATTGATACTCGATAATCTTTTTTTGAGGATCAAAAGGAGCAACATCGTTTAATCCCAGAGAAAGCACCGCTGTTTTTATAAGCTCTTCTTCTGGAACTCCAGGACTTTCCCCTTGCTTTTCTAGATAATATCTTCCTGCCATGAGAAGAGCTTCTTTTGGAATCAATCCGACCAGTTCACTTCCTGTTACCCTGACTCCTAACTTTTCTGCTTCCTTGATGGCGCTGTCGAAGACTATATGAGGAGGTGAAATTTTATAATTTATAAAATTAATGGAAACCTGTGCAATGCCATAATCTTTCACATGCCATCCGACTGCTTTAACATCCTTGAATTTACCTGGTATCTGGATACTTCTTCCATTCTTATCTCTAACGATTTTTCCATCTCTATCTCTCTTTACATGACCTTTTTCTCTTAAGTTAAGTGCGATTTGATGGGCAATCTTGCGGTCTTTTGTGTTAAGATTTATATTATAAGCAATCAAAAATTCTCTGGCACCAATCACTGTAGCTCCAGCCTTTGGATTGAAAACTGCTTTTCCATAATCCGGATTCCATTCAGGATCTTTCAATTTTTCCTTTAATCCTTCGTATTCTCCGGTGCGAATATTGGCAAGATTTCTTCTTTCAGGTCTTTGGGCTGCCTCTTCATATAGATAAACAGGGATTTTAAGCTTCGAAGCCACCATTTTTGCCAATTCATGAGACAGTTTAACACAATCATCCATGCTTACTCCTGATACAGGAACAAAGGGGCAGACGTCTGTTGCACCAATACGACTGTGGGCACCCTTGTGTTCTCTCATGTCGATGACTTCGGAAGCTTTTTTTATTGCTTTATATGCAGCGTCTTTAACTCCTTCGGGAGACCCGATGAAAGTAACAACTGTCCTGTTTGTAGATTCACCTGGGTCTACATCAAGAAGGATAACCTCAGTCGTAGATTCTATTTCTTTAGTAATTGTTTGAATCTTTTCAAGATTCCTGCCTTCGCTGAAATTGGGGACACATTCAACGAGTTTCATTGTTGTTCTCCTTTCTTATAATATATTGTAAGATTCCTTTATTGTTATATACTTCTACTTCTTCTAAATTTATTAGATGATCGAGAGCACTTCTGTCCGCGACAATTATAATTACAGGAGAAAGAAGATGATTCTTTTTTACTGTATCAAAAACCTTTTCGGAATTGACCCGCATGATATTTTCGTAATATTTATTCCATTGTCTCTCTCCAAGATTAAATGCCCGAGCCTTAGAGAATTTAAAAGAGAATTTGTCAAAAGTTTCTATTTGTAGAGGAAAATTACCTATTAGATAGGATTTTGCCTGTTCTATTTCCTCAATTGTTGTTTTTTCTTTCGTTATTTTTTGGATTTCCCCTAAAATTTCTTCTATAGATTCGGTTATGACTTCGGGTCTAACTCTCGCTTGTACATAAAAAACACCACAGTATTTAAAAAACTCGACTCTGCTGAAAGCGTAATATGCAAATCCTTTCGACTCTCTGAGATTCATAAATAGTCGGCTGTTGGGCCCTCCACCCAGAACTTGATTGAGGACTAAAAAAGGGAAAAAATCATCGCTTGTAGAGGGTGAAATAATATTTCCAAGATAAATTGTAGCATATTTTGCATTAGGAAGGTCTGAGAAACAAATTTTAGTTTTTTCACATGGAGAAGGCTGTTCTAAGAAGAGAGACTTAATCTCTTTTTTCCTCCAGGTATTCAGATAGCGGCTGACTTTTCTTGAAGCTGTCGATAAGTTTAGGTTTCCTGTCAAAATAATTCTTGAGTTGTTAGGTATGTAGTATTTATTAAAAAAGTTCAGAAGTCTTTTTCTGTCATATTTTTTTATAATATCGTTGTTGTATAGTGCTTTTTTGTAGGGATAATCTTTAAATAAAAGACGGAAGAGTAATCTTCTTGCAAGAAATTCAGCATCCAAATTGTTGTTTCGTAATTCGTAAAACATAGATCTTTTTGCATTTTCGATTTCCTGTCGGGAAAATGCAGGCTGAAGAATCATCCTGCTTAATACATCGAGAGCTTCATCCAGATAATCATCCAGAAAAGAAAAATTGAAAACCGTAAAATCAGGATAAGTAAAAGAAGAAAAAGTTCCCCCAATTGATTCAATAATTTCTTCGATTTTAGATGAAGAAAGATTTATAGATCCTTTACTCAGCATGTTTGCTGTGAATGTTGCGATACCAGGCAAATCTTCCGGAGAAAAGCTCTCTCCGGTTAATATAATCAAATTTAAGTTTATGATTGGGAGATTTTTTCGGCGGATTACTGAAAGACCGAGACCGTTTGATAGAAAAAACGATTCTATTTTTGGCAGATTTAGTTCAGGGAGGGGATCAGGATATGGTGGGGACTTTCTGAAGCTTTCCTGGGGAAAAAGAAAGCTTCCCTGGGATAATATAAGAGGGAAAAGCAAGATCGAAAAGATTTTTAAGATAGGTGATTTCCATAAAAGATTTCTCATTTTAGCTTTATATTCAGTAAAATTCTTTCATCAGTAAAATATCTATTCGCTATCCCAATTATATCTCTTGATTTAACAGAAAGGAATTTATTCAGTTCGTCCCAAAGATCATCAAGATCTATGCCAGAAAGCAGTGCGTCTGTGAGAAATAAGGCTTTATTTAGCGGAGTAGAGTATTGATTTATGTAATCTCTTCTAAAAATATTTTTTGCTTTTTTTAATTCTTTTTCAGATACTAAATTGGATTTAAGTTTATTAATTTCAGAAAAAATTGCTTTCTGGCTTATTTCTTTCACTAATTCATTATTGTTAAGAACAAATATTTTAAAAACAGCCAGATCTTTTTTTTCCTCTATGCCTCCTGTTAAACGAAATGCAGTCCTATCTTTTTTCATTAATCTATTGTAGAGACGGGAGCTTTTTCCTCTTAATAAAATGTATTCTATGATGCTTAAAGTATAATAATCATCAGAGTATGGAGGAGATACCCTGTATCCAAGGTAAAAACCGGGCAAAGAAGCTAAATAATTTTCAAGATTGATCTCCATCCCTTTTGTTTTAATTGGCTTCAAAGGCGGAGAATTGGGAACTTCTTTTGTATTAGGTATAGTTTTAAAATACTTTTTTACAAGTTCAATCGTTCTATTTTTTTCAATATCTCCGATTATACAGATTACCGCATTGTCAGGGGTATAATATCTGGAGTAGAATTTTTTGACATCCTCAACAGTAATTTTCTCTATATCCTCTTCTTCGCCGATGACAGGATGGCTGTAATCTGAATCTGAAAAGAGGAGTTTGTCAAAGTATAATGAACTTTCCAGATAGGGGTCTAATTCCTTTCTACGAATAACCTCTTCAATAAGTGTATTTTTTGATTGTTCTACCTTTGAAGCGTTAATATCAAGAGAATTCATCCTGTCAGATTCAAGCCATAGGACCAGGCTAAGCTGGTTTGAAGGAACAGTTTGATAAAAAAATGTTTTTGATTCAGTCGTCATAGCATTAAACTCGCCACCTATTCTGTGAATAAAGTTGATGTGTTGCATTCTCCCTACATTTCTTGAGCCTTGAAACATTAAATTCTCAAGCATGTAGGCAAGACCTGGTTTCCCATCCTTTTCATATATAGAACCAACGTTGTAGGCAATTACTACGGACACTAAAGGTAAATATCCATCCTCTGAAAGAATAACTCTCAGGCCATTCTTTAATGTGTATTGAGTTATAGGAAATTGAAGTTTTTTTTCAATCTGGGCATGAATGGAGAGGGGTATAAAAAAGAGGTATAAAGTAAAAACTAAGAGAGAAAACTTATTTCTATTCATAATCATTTATAATTCGCTTTTTTCATAGTTTAAAATAACATAAATCAGAAAATAAATTCAAATTCGAGTCTTCTTTACTTTTTGAATTCACTCGTCTATTTTATGAATTGAAAAGAATGTTTTTTATGTTATTTATTTGAAATTTGTAAGATATTATTTTTTAGAGGAGGCAGTATATGAGCAAAAATGGAAAGTATTTTTTTACTTCTGAATCTGTTACGGAGGGACATCCTGATAAAATCTGTGACCAGATATCAGATGCTATTCTGGATGATTTAATCGAAAAGGATCCAGGTAGTCGTGTTGCATGTGAAACTCTTGTTACTACTGGACTTGCTTTTATAACAGGAGAAATAACAAGTAACGGATATTGTGAATTCCAGAAGGTCGTGAGGGACACTATAAGGCAGATTGGATACATAGATGCAGATTATGGTTTTGATTACAAGACATGCTGCGTTGTATCTTCGATACATGAACAGTCTCCAGATATTGCAATGGGCGTTATGGATACAAAAAACCATGAACAGGGAGCGGGGGACCAAGGATTGATGTTTGGGTTTGCATGTACAGAGACCGAAGAATTCATGCCAATGCCTATCATGCTGGCACATAAATTAGTGAGAAGGTTGAGCCAGGTACGAAGAGAGAACATCTTAGATTATCTGAGGCCTGATGGAAAATCCCAGGTGACAGTAGAGTATGATGGATATATTCCTAAAAGAGTGTCGGTCGCTGTAATCGCAGCTCAGCATAATCCTCTTGTTAAAATAGAAGATTTGAGAGAAGACATAAAAAAACTTGTAATCAGTGAAGTCATTCCTCCTGAAATGCTTGATAGAGATAGTAAAATCTTTATAAATGGTACGGGGCGCTTTGAGCGGGGGGGGCCATTTGCAGATTCTGGATTAACGGGAAGAAAGATTATAGTCGATACGTATGGTGGTGTGGGTAGCCACGGAGGTGGATGTTTTTCCGGAAAAGACCCTTCTAAAGTAGATAGATCTGGTTCTTATATGGCAAGGTATATCGCTAAAAACCTGGTGGCAGCGGGAATTGCAGATAGGCTTGAGGTTCAAATCGCTTATGCTATAGGAATAGCAGAGCCGGTTTCTATCATGGTGAATTCTTTTGGAACGGCGAAAATTTCAGAGGATAGAATAAAAGAATTGATACGTGCTCATTTCGTTCTTACTCCAAAAAAAATGATAGAATATCTCGACCTGCTCAGACCTATATATAAAAAAATCGCTGTTTTTGGTCATTTTGGTAGAAATGAGAAAGAAATTACATGGGAGAAAGTTGACAAGGCAGAAATACTTAGAAAAGATGCCGGGTTGTAAATAACAATCAAGATTTCTTTAAAAGCAATAATATCAATGGAGATTATTTAAACGTCATCACTGATAAAATTGATAAACAGCTAAGAGGAGAAAAAGAATGGATTATGATGTGAAAGATTTAAATCTTGCCGATAAAGGAAAACAGAGGATGGAATGGGCGCAGAGATTTATGCCTGTTCTTGGATATATTAAAGAAAAATTTCATAAAGAAGAGTCCCTTAAAGGGTTAAAGATTGCAGCATGTCTTCATGTGACAAGTGAAACAGCGAATCTGATGGAAACATTAAAGCTGGGTGGAGCAGATGTAGCGCTTACAGCGTCAAACCCGCTCAGCACTCAGGATGATATATCAGCAGCTCTGGTTAAGTTTTATGGTATTCCTGTGTTTGCAATAAAAGGTGAGAGCGATGAGACTTATTATAAGCATATTAATCAAGCTCTGGATAATAAGCCCAGGATAACCATGGATGATGGGGCAGATCTTGTAAGTACAATTCATGCAAAGAGGAAGAATCTACTCGGGAATATTTTGGGTGGTACAGAAGAAACCACGACTGGAGTGATTCGTCTTAAGAGTATGGCAAGAGAAAAAGTTTTAAAATACCCTATCATAGCGGTTAATGATGCTAACACGAAGCATCTTTTTGACAACCGGTATGGAACGGGACAGAGCACAATAGATGGAATATTGAGGGCAACGAACATTCTTTTAGCCGGGTTAGATTTTGTCGTTTGCGGCTATGGGTGGTGTGGCCGTGGTATTGCAATGAGAGCAAAGGGTTCAGGAGCTAAAGTTATAATTTGTGAGGTTGATCCTCTTCGGGCACTGGAAGCTGTTATGGATGGCTTCCGTGTGATGTCTTTGAATGAAGCCGTTAAAATAGGAGATGTATTTGTGACTGCCACAGGGGATAAGAATATCATTCGTGGCAGCCATTTTACAAAGATGAAAGACGGTGCTATCGTCGCTAATTCAGGTCATTTTAATGTGGAGATTGATGTTCCTGCTTTAAAAAAATTAAGTAAATGTAGAAAACAAATAAAAGATTTTGTAGAAGAATACACATTGAATGATGAGAAAAAGATTTATCTTCTTGCCGAAGGAAGGCTTGTGAATTTATCCTGTGCCGAAGGTCATCCAGCAATGGTAATGGATATGAGCTTTGTCAATCAGGCTCTTAGCGTTCTTTACTTGTTTAAGGAAGGAAATAGGTTACAAAAGAGCGTTTATTCTGTTCCTAAAGAAATTGATGATGAAATTGCACGGTTGAAATTAAAATCGATGGGAGTGAAAATAGATAAACTTACTCCGGAACAGAAAAAATATTTAGCAAGCTGGAAAGAAGGAACGTGAGTTTTTATTTGTTTTTGTTGATTAGTTTCAGATATTGATCGATCTTGTTTTTCATCTGTAAATCTGTGGTTTTTGAGTATATTTCCTCAAAGACTTCCTTAGCTTTAGAAAATTCATTGTATTTAAAATAAGCAACACCAAGGTTAAAGCCAAGATTAACATCATCGGGTACGATCTTTCGGGCTTTTTTATAATTGTTGATAGCTCCTTTAAAATCATTTGTTCTCTCTAATATGTATCCTTTCAGATTAAGGCTCATAGCCATGGTGCTGTTGATTTCGATGGATTTAGTTACATAGTTTAAGGCTTCCTGGATTTTGTTTAAATCAAGATATAAGCGTGCCAGGTTGAAGTAGGGAAGTTCCCTGGAGTTATAGCTTTTATCAGCAATAGCTATCTGGAATTCCTTTTTGGCTTTATCGAGGAATCCCATTTCCATGTAAATTATCCCAAGATTGTTGTGAGCTTCTGTTAAAGCAGGCTCGATTTCCAGGCATTTCTTGAAACATCTCTCAGATTCAACAAAATTTCTTTTCATTGAATAAGATAGACCAAGAGCATTAAAGGCAAGATGATACCTTGGATTAAGGCTGAGACATCTATTGAGATATTTTATTGCCTCGTCTACATTTCCATTGTTTAAATGGAAAAGACCAAGGTTGTATTGATATTTAGGATTTTTTTCTCTTTCTTTTTCAAGCTTTTTTTGAGAAGAAGCACAGAAGATTAAATTCAAGCAGAGAAAAAAGAGAAGGATTTTTTTATATTTCATCATTTTCCTCCTTTATTATCTAAATTCATCTTTTAATTTTCTTGACATCAAATGCTGAAAAGCCGCCCTTGGATCTTTATTTTTATACAGGATTTGATAAACCTCTTCAGAAATAGGCATTTCTACACCCGTCTCTTTAGCTAACTGGTGAGCGGAAACTGTCGTTGTGATGCCTTCAGCTATCATTTTCATCCCTGCGACTATTTCTCCTAATCGTTTCCCTTTTCCTAATTCGTATCCAACGTAACGATTCCGGCTTAAGTGGCCTGTACAGGTAAGGACAAGGTCTCCGATGCCTGCCAATCCAGAAAAAGTTTCAGCTCTTGCTCCGAGTTTTACACCTAATCTCATGATTTCTGTAATTCCTCTCGTTATTAATGCAGCTATAGAATTATACCCGAATTCAAGTCCGGATGAGATGCCTGTTGCAATAGCAGTTATGTTTTTTAGGGCTCCTGCGAGTTCTACTCCAACAATATCATCAGTGGTGTATGCTCTAAAATAAACGTTTGAAATAAGATGCTGAATCTTTTTTGAAATTTCTTGGTCTTTTGAGCTTACAACAACAGCCGTTGGATGAGAATCTGCTACTTCTCTTGCAAAGCTCGGGCCTGATAGAACAGCAATGTAAGGCTTAGAGCTGGGATTAAAAACTTCATCCATTATTTCGCTCATTCGTTTAAGAGAATTTTCTTCTATACCCTTTGTTAAGCTAACCACGATTTGATCAGAAGAGAGAGAGGGAGCAATAATTTCATAAATGCTTCGGCAAAATTTAGAAGGGACTGCGATGAAGAGAATTTCTGTTTTGTCTATGGCTTCTTCAAGATCATTAAAAAAAGATACACTTGAAGGGAAAACAGAACCGGGCAGGAATGTTTTGTTTTCTCTGTAGCGTAAAGCCTCTTCATATACTTCTTTTTCCCTTATCCAGAGTCGAGTTTCTATGTTATCCTGTCCCAGATGGATTGCAAACGCACTTCCCCATGAACCTCCTCCGATCACACAGGCTTTAATGAAATTTTTATTCATATTTTGTTTTCTTTTCCTCTTGCAAGCCTTTTTATATTGTTCCAGTGTCTTGATGCTATTAAAAAGAAAATTATAGAACTTAAAAGGATTATTTCAAATTTTCCATTAAGGATGTATACAAAAATAGGATAGCTTAGAATAGAAAGCATCGATCCTAAAGAAACAAAACGTGTTAATAAAACCACAAGTAAAAAAACTACAAGGCAGAGAAGAAAAGGTTTGAATGCAAGAAAAGCAAATATTCCCATTGTAGTGGCTACACCTTTTCCTCCCCTGAACTTAATGTAAACTGGAAAACAATGGCCAAGGATAGTAAAAAAACCGCAGAGAAGAGAAAATCTCATATCGTCAAAGAGTTCTGAAGCTAAAAAAGCAGGCAAAATTCCTTTAAGAAAATCTATAATTAGCACCAGAATCGCCGTTTTAATGCCTTTTAATCTGAGTACATTTGTTGCGCCTGTGCTGTGGCTTCCGAAAGAACGTATGTCTTTTTTTTCACTCAATTTATAGAAAATATACCCTGTGGGAATAGAGCCAAAAAGGTAGGAGAAGATTATGAATAATATTTTCATCGCAATGGAAACTCAGAAATAATGTTATATTCTGCTCCAGATGGCTTAAGAGTACTCCTGAAAAGGCTTATTTTGTTTACACTCATATCACCAAATACGGTATTTTTATGGTTTTCCAATAAAGAAAATGCGTTTCCAATGGAAAGATTATTTTTGACCCTTCCCAGAGTAAGATGGGGATGAAACTTTCGCTCTTCCTTAGGAAAATTCAATTTTGCCAGTCTTTCTTCTAAATTAGATTGAAGATTAAGTAGCGGGCCATTGTCTTCTATTCCTATCCAGATAACTCTTGCTCTCTTTTCCCCTTTAGGAAAAGTGCCTATGCCTTTAAAACTGAGAGAAAAGATATTATGTTTTTCGGATGTTTCCTTTAAGATAGATTGCACTTTTAAAGATTGATCCTGAGAAATATCTCCCAAAAATTTCAACGTCAGATGTATCCCTTCCTGTTTAGCCCATCTTACATTTTGAGTTTCCTTCTTGAGTTTGTTGATAAAGCTCAATACACTTTCTTTTATTTCTTTATCGAGTGAAACTGCAATAAAAGTTCTCATTTTTTACTTTTCTTTTTGCAATTTTTCATTTAGAAGATGGTGTCTCAACATATCAAGTGCTTTTTGGGTTGATTGAAATTTTATGGTGGATCTGTTTCCTAAAAATTGATTTCTTATAGCTTCGGATCTATTTCCCCATACGAGTGCAGTAAAAACGGCACCTACAGGTTTTTTATCTGCTCCTCCACCGGGTCCTGCGATTCCAGTTATTGCAAGGCCATAATTTGTTTTTGCAATTTTCTTTACCCCATAAGCCATCGCTTTTGCAGCTTGAGCACTCACAGCCCCATATTTTTTTATAAGCTCAGATGGGACGCCTAAGAGTTGTGCTTTTGCTTCATTAGAATAACAGATGACACCCAGCGTGAAATAATCAGAACTTCCGGGAATTCCTGTGATCCTGTCACAGAGTAATCCTCCTGTACAGGATTCTGCAATACTGAGGGTTTTGTTTTCTCTGCGGAGAAGATTCCCGACGACCTCTTCGAGTTTTTCCCCAGAGGAAGAAAAAATGTTATCTTTGAGGCGTTCAGAAATTTTTTTTTCAACCTGCAGGACTGTTTCTTCGACTCTATTCTGACTTTCTTCTGTATATCCGTTTAGATGCAGTTCTATCTGTCCAGGGTAGGCGAGAGTTGTAACCTTTAAATAACGAACATCGGGATAAATATCCTGGATTAGAGATTCTACTTCCGATTCTGACAGGCCGGCGATTTTTAGAACTCTTCGAGCAGAAAATCCTTTACGCATCTTTTGAAGGCGGGGAAAGACAAAATCTTTAAACATGGGTTTCAACTCCTGAGGAGGACCTGGAAGAAGAACACAAATCTTAGTCCCTGTGTCAATCCATGACCCAGGAGCAGTGCCATTATTATTATCTAAAATCTCACTTCCCTCGATTACATAGGCCTGTCTTTCGTTAATAGATGGCATCTCTATGTCTCTCTTTCTAAACCTTTGCTCTATTTTTTTGAGTATCTCTTTTTTAAAGGTTAGCTTTCTATTTAGAGCAGCGGCAAATGCGTCTCGAGTTCTATCATCTTTTGTAGGACCAAGACCTCCTGTTGAAAAAATAATGTCTGATCTTGAAAGTGCCTCTTTAACAGCAGTGATAAGATCATCCCAATCATCTGAAACGATTGTTTTAAATGAGGGTTTCATTCCGACTTCATTCAGATACTTTGTGAGATAGAGAGAATTTGTGTCCTGAAAAAAGGGGGTAAGAAGCTCAGAGCCTACGGCAATAATCTCAATTTTTAACTCTTTTTTAATCTTCATATCAAAATCAGGAATATGTTGATGATTATGCCAGCGAAAACAGCAGCGATAATGTCGTCAATCATGATTCCCCATCCTTTTGAAAAACCTTCAAAGCTCTTTATAGGATAAGGTTTAATTATATCGAAGAACCGGAACAGAAGAAAAACCAGGATGATAGGTAGCCATGAAGGACCAAGCATGAAAAGGCACAGAAGTTGGCCGAGCACTTCGTCAATAACTATATTTCTTGGGTCAGTTTTATCCTGGAGGGATGAATATTTTGAGGATGTGTAAACTCCTATAAAAAATAGAATAAGAAGAATTGGAAGATAGAAAAACCAGCTTATTTTATAAAGAATAAACCTGTAGAGGACAACGATTATTAGACTTGCTAAAGTCCCGGGTGCAATCGGAAAATATCCTATTCCAAAAAAGGTCGAAATAAGTTTTGATATTGATTTCATTTTGGGAATCTTCCATACAAATCATAACTATTGATATCAATAATTTCAACTTTTTGCATGGGGTTTCCGATATATGCTTCTTTTTTTCTCTGATCAATAAGAACTACTCCATCGACTTCAGGTGCCTGGAACCTGGCTCGTCCGATTAGGAAACGAGGATTGCTTTTACAATTTCCTTCGATCAAAACATCTATTTTCCTTTCGAGGTATTTTTGATTATTCATTTTAGAAATATCTGCCTGAATTTCCATTATTTCCTCTTTTCTCTTTTTTTTGATATCTTCTTTTACAGGGTTTCCTAAAGAATAACTCTCGGTTCCTTCTTCCCTTGAATAGGTGAAAACACCTAAATGATCGAATCTTGCTTCTTCTACAAATCTCTTAAGGAAATCAAATTCCTTTCTTCCTTCGCCTGGAAAACCCACGACGATTGATGTCCTTAGTGCAACAGATGGAAGTTTTCTTCTTATTTTTTCTATTAGTTTTAATGCTTGATTTCCATTAACTCCTCTTTTCATATTTTTTATTATCCGAGGATCTGCATGCTGAAAGGGAATGTCAAGATAAGAGCATATCTTTTCCTCCTGCATAATCTCCAAGAGGAAATCGGTAATTTCCTCAGGGTAGCCATAAAGAATTCGAATCCATTCGAGCTCTTTGATTTTGAGGAGTTCTTTTAGTAAAAAAGACAAAGCCTCCTTTTTCCCCTTGTCACGTCCAAAGTAGGTAGTGTCCTGAGACACAAGATTTATCTCCCTGATTCCTCTATCGCAAAGTTGCCTTGCCTCTTTGACAACAGAAGAAATACTTCTGGATTGGTATGCTCCTTTAATCAGTGGAATTGCACAAAAAGAACAGAAATGAGAGCATCCTTCGGAAATCTTCACATATGCCCAGACTGGAGGTGTTGAAATAATACGCAGTGATGTATGGTCATAAAGAAAGGTGTTTTTATGGCTGTCAAAGCTTTTGCCTTCTACAGCCTGGACAATACTGTCAAAGGCATTAACCCCAAGCCAGACATCGACTTCAGGAAATTTTTCTTTTAAGAATTCTTTGTATCTCTGTACATAACAGCCTACTGCGAGAACTTTTCTTGCTTTTCCTTCTTTTTTCAATAAGACAGATTTATTCAGTGCATCAATGGATTCTTTTCTTGCAGGTTGAATGAACCCGCAGGTGTTGACAATTATAATATCTGCTTTCTCAGCGTTGTTTACAAAAGTGTAGCCGTTGTTATTAAGGTAACCCGCCATGACTTCGCTATCGACAAGGTTTTTGGCACAACCTAAGCTGATAATAGCAACTTTTTTCATCTCAAGGGATAATAATATAGAGTTAATCCGTTATAGTAAACAAAGAAGAGAGAAGATTTGCCAATGAATGCTTATTATTTCCCTATGGATATATCTTATAAAGGAGGCGAGGGAAGGGAATGCTTTCTCTTATATGTTTTATTTTGCATATCCAGGAGAGGGTTCTTTCAAGGCCAAGCCCGAACCCAGAATGCGGTACAGAACCGTATTTTCTCAGATCCAAATACCATTCATACGCTTCTCGAGAAAGATCAAATTCTTTAATTTTTTTCTTTAGAAGTTCAGGATTATGAATTCTCTGACCTCCTCCTATGATTTCTCCATAACCTTCTGAAGCAAGTATATCTGCTCCTAATACGAGGTCGGGGCGTTTCTTGTCAGGCTCCATATAAAAAGCTTTTATTTTAGCAGGAAAGTGAGTTACGCATACAGGTGAGTTATAGATGTCGGATAACGCAGTTTCTTCAGGAGCACCAAAATCATCACCCCATTCTATTTTTGAACCCTTCTCTTTCAACTCCTTAATAGCTTCTTCATAAGTTAGGCGGGGGAAGGGCTTTTTTATTTTTTCAAGAGGTCTTATGTCTCTTTTTAGGATATCGAGCTCTTTTTTGTTTTTTTCAAGTATGTGCTCTAAGATGTATATAATTAGATTTTCACCTAATTGAATTATGTCGTCTAATAATGCAAATGCAACTTCTGGCTCAACCATCCAGAATTCCATTAAGTGTTTTCGCGTTTTGGACCTTTCTGCTCTGAATGTAGGCCCGAAGCAGTAAACTTTGCCAAAGGCCATTGCCGTTGCCTCGTTGTAAAGTTGTCCGCTCTGACTTAAATATGCCTTTTGATCGAAGTATTTTGTTTCAAACAGAGTCGTAGTTCCTTCACAGGCACTCGGAGTTAATATGGGAGTATCCATGTTTCTAAATCCATTGTTGTCGAAAAAGCCACGTATGGCTTTTATAAGTTCTGATCTTATCTGTAATACAGCATGCTGTTTTTGAGAACGAAGCCAGAGATGGCGGTGTTCCATCAAGAATGATACACCATGTTCCTTGGGAGTGATCGGATAATCATTAGAAATCTGGAGGATATCTATTTCCTTGACGCTTAATTCAAACCCGCCCGGAGCTCTTTTTTCCTTCCTTACATGCCCGTGGAGGATGATAGAAGATTCTTGAGTAAGTAAATCAAATTTTTGAAAAAGAGGGCTGTCTTTTTCTTCACTGAAGATTATAGCTTGGATAATTCCGGTACCATCTCTTACAAGGAGGAAACGAATCTTTCCGCTCGAACGCTTATTATAAACCCAGCCTCGAATTTCAACATCCTCGTCAACATAATCTCCTATGTCTTCTATATAGACCCATTTCATAATGCAACGATTATAAAGAATAAATATAACATGGTCAATCTTTTAACCAATCTCTATGCTTTCCCTGAAATTTTATAGTTTTCACTAAAATTTCTTTTTTTCGTGCAAATTTTTTATTGATTTGTGAGACTGAATCCAAACCTCCAAACACCCTTAATTTCTATGATGCACTGTGTTCTGCAGATTAGCACAGAATAATTAAAATCTCATCATGATCTAATAAAAATCGAAATGAGCGATAATACACTTGGATTATTAACTCGAACCAAATCTATTAAATTTGATATAAATTAAACAGCATAAGCCAAAAACAAGCTTTGATATATAGTACATCCACCATACCCAGTTAAAAAGAGTCATATTCACAACTTTAGGGAAAATGATTATTAAGGCCATAATCGTAGCCAAAATTAACTTTCCTTTGTTCTCTGCTTTTATAAACGCAAAAACAAAGGCCACAACGATAATTAAATTAAGAATAACTTTATATGGCATCTTATTGTCTTTTATTTATACGCTAAAAACTAAGAAATATTATTATACTCATTTTATCGTATTGTTCCTATTTGTAGGCGATTGAACTATAGGTTTCGAGTGTAAGATTTTTCTTGACAATTCGATTCTAAATTAATAACATCATTTCCATGAGTTTAGTTGAAAAGTACTTCATCAAATATTGCAAAGTTAAATCTTGCATCCATTTTAACTAAAAATCCTCACCTAAAAAATCTTTCCTTGATCTAAAAATTTAATATTTTGGGTCAATATTTCCTTTGATTAATTTTTCTTACTATCCAGGGAGGGAAAAAATGAGATTTTTGATATTTATTATAAATGATATAAATCCTAAAAACCTATTATACACAAATGGAGAAAGTAAATGAGGAAAATAAAAATGGTTATTCCTAAAGGCAGAATATTCAGTAATGTCGTTAAACTGCTTAATGATTCTGGCATTAGTATCGATTCAGAAAGGCGGATGTATTTCCCTCGGATTGGAGATCCTGAAATTGAGGCAAAAATCCTTAAGCCTCAGAATATAGCTTGTCTTGTTGAATTGGGCTCTCATGATATTGGTTTTACAGGATATGATTGGATTATTGAAACAAATTCACAAGTGGCAGAAATCATGGATTTAAAACTGGATCCTGTTGAAATTGTTGCAGCGGTCCCATTCAGTTTGGAAGAAAGTGGACTCAGAAACAGAGAGATAATAGTAGCCTCTGAATATGAAAATATATCGAGAAGGTTTTTAAAGAAGGAAAATTACAATTTTATGTTGATACGAACCTACGGTGCCAGTGAAGCTTATCCACCGGAAGATGCTGATATGGTTATTGATAATATATCTACAGGCAATACATTGAAAGACCATAGCTTGAGAGTGATTGCTAAAATTATGAATTCTTCTACTCGCTTTATTGTTAATAAAAAATCATTAGAGGATAAATGGAAAAGAGAGAAAATAGAAGAACTAAAAATGCTATTTGAAGGAGTCATAAATGCGAGAGAGCGAGTCATATTAGAGATGAATGTTCCTCCTGAAAAATTAGAAAAATTAGTTTTTACATTGCCGTGTATGCGGGCACCGACTGTTTCAACACTTTATAGGGATATGGGTTATGCAGTAAAAGTGGCGGTTAAGAAAGGTGAAATACTCAAATTAATTCCAAAACTAAAACAAATGGGTGCCACAGATATATTAGAGTGTGAATTGAAAAAGGTAATAATATGAAAGGAATAAAAAAAGCGGTGCTTGGCATTGATGTTTATTCGGTTAACCAGGATTTCTCAAAAGTCAAGCTTAATCAAAACGAGTCGTCGATAAAAATCCCTGTAAAAATCAAGGAAGAAATTTTTAGAAG
>Ga0209121_10001117_pt1 | contig 28078 bp, 32 predicted proteins | sample Cruoilmetagenom3_FD_187292 | JGI IMG/M metagenome (GOLD analysis project Ga0209121, IMG submission 187292) | Oil polluted marine microbial communities from Coal Oil Point, Santa Barbara, California, USA - Sample 3 (SPAdes) (version 2) | ecosystem: Environmental > Aquatic > Marine > Oil seeps ...
CCGAAGCATGGCCAGGTGTATCACAGTAACCAACCTCCGCAGGGTTTGATGGTGCGGATATATCTATTACACGAAGCCCAGCAGACTTATCTGCAACATATGCATAAGAGCCTACCACAGCAACACCATAAGCATAGCCAGGTGTATCACAGTAGCCTAATTTTGTGGGGGCTGTTGGAACCTTAATATCCCAGATTTCAAGCCCAGCAGACCCATCTGCGATATAAAGCAGAGAATCAGAAGGGTTATAAAAAAGACCCAGAACTTTTCCCCTTGTGTGAACGTTTTCCGAAATTTTCTCTGGATTGGAAGGCGTTGATAGATTAAGGATATAAACACCACCGCCTGAGCCGCAAAAACCAATATCTCTGAGAGCATCATAAGCAACTGCAGAAGAAGGACCAAAGGGCCAGTTGCCGACAAATCTAACATTGAGGGAATCAAACCACATATTGCCTGCTTCTTGAAAAAGGTTTGCTGGCTCTGCGAACGGCTCTGCATAAGCCACAACGTTGAGAGCAATAAGAAAACAAAACATTAAGATTATTGTAACTCTGTTCATTACTCCTCCCTGGTTAAGGTTCGATTTTACATCTTATTTTTTGGAGCAGGCATTCTGAATACCCTATTTATTAGACAACTTTTTTTTCATAATATATGATTTACAGTAAAGAAAGAGATTTGTCAAGTCTTTTTTTTTGACCAAACAGCTCTGACGAGTGAATTTTTAAATGTATATAGTCCTTGTCTTCTTCTTTTCTTTATAGGTAAGATAATAACTTTCATGCAGGATACCTTTACCACTGTGTGGGGAGAAAAAAATTATTTAAAAAATATCATGGTTAATACAATCTGCTTATAATCCCTATTTTATATGATACTATCAGTAATTATTAGGTGAGAAAAAAAATTCACTCGTCAGAGCTGTAATAACAAGGAGGATAAAATGAAAAAGATTTCTATTGTGACTGGCATTATGATTTTGATTATTGCACTGGGGGTATCATCATTATATTCGGCACCAACTGAAGAGAAGGTAGTTTTAAGGTTTACTTCACCCCCTGACCCTAATTTCATTCCTGTTTCTATTCTTTTAGGACAAGAAACATTAGTTGAAGAGGGAATAGAGTTGGAATATACTCCTTCCCAAGGAACTCCAGATATGATGGCTCATCTCCAAAGAGGCGATGTAGACCTTGCCCTTTTCTCTGCACCTGGCGGAGTAAAGATGTATGCTAAAGGAGTTAAAAACATTAGGTTAATAGGAGTTCATGTGTGGAAAGCAATTTATGTGGTTGCCGAAAAAAATGTTTCTAGCTGGGAGGACCTCAAGGGGAAAGATATCTACATAGGTTTTAGAGGCGGACCACCTGATATCATTACCAGAGCATCAATGAAAGCAGAGGGTTATAACCCTGATAAGGACTTTAATATAAAATATCTTACTGGAAGCGAGATTAAACAGCTTATTCTTACCGGGCAAGCTGATGCGGCAGTTTTTCCTGAGCCACATGTTTCACAGCTTGTTCTTAAGTCTAAAGGCAACCTTAAAGCAGTAATTAAACCCCAGGAGGCTTTTGCTGAGATTATTCCAAATTGGAAAGAGGAAGAAAAAATCCCATTAGGGGCATTGTGGATAGTAGAGCCTAATATCAAAGGAAAAGAAGAAGCGATAGAGAAATTTATCCAAGCTTTTAGCAGCGCTAATGGGTATGCTATGAACCATCCTAAACAGGCTGGCAAATTGACTTCCAAATACTTTAAACAGTATTTTGGCGGTAAATTCCCTGCAAAGGCTGTTGAAAATTCCATTACTTCTGGTCGCCTTGAACTAAATTTTAGAAAAGTGAAAGATGTAAAGCGACTTATGCCTTCTTATCTGGAGAACTTAGGATTTCCTGTGCCGGATGAAGGGATCTATTACCAAGCTAAAATACCACAGAAAGTAGAAAGAATAAAAGGTGAAATAAAAACAACTGTTAAAGGAGGGATTGTTAAGTATCAGGAAGAATCATTTTATTCTGAAGATGATTTTTTAATGATTTTGAAAAGTAAAAAAAGATTCAATTCTCAATTGATACAAAAATTGAAGGATAGAATAATTGGAGTAACTGCTCAAAATTGCAACGTAGATTTTGATAACTTTAAAAATTCCACAGTATTAAAATGCGATATTAAAGGAGCAAGATACAGTGCTAATTCCTATAATATGCACTTTCTCTTGGGGAACTGGCCTTTTGACTTATATCAATTTAGCCAGTACAAAAAGAAATTGATTTATGAAGGAAAGATAAATGGAGTACCTACCGAGATTATATTTGAATTTCCCTATGAATTATCTCACTGCCACGAGCACGTGTGGCCAAAGTAGAAAGTGTGGAAGAAACTAAAAAATTAGTGTTAAACGGAGAGTTAATATATGGATAATGAGAAAATTTTTGCAATGAAAGCAGGAAAAGAATTAGATAACGAAGTTACTACTGAAATTATGGAGGGCGTGTTTAAAAACTACTCGAAAGACATTTCTTCTGCTTGGAAAGTAATGAAGAAGATAGAGGAAAAAGGTTGGAGGATAGACATTTTATCCTCTACTAATAAAGAAACGGTTGGAGGAGTCAAAGAGGTGCTAAAGACAAATTTCATGCACCAACAGATAGACTTTCTAAACTTGAAAAGAGCATTATAGTAAATCTTGCCGAGAGATATAGGCCTGACGCAGTTGTGGACGTTCATAGCTTATGGTACAACGAATTACAGGCAATAATTGACGGTCACACGGGTTCTCATGGAGAAGACAATATGATTCATCAAATACTGGCTATGAACATGTTAGAATCTGCAGAGAAGACAGGCCATCCGTTCATGATAACTGATTTTAAAAACATAAAAAAAGTCCTCGCAGGTCTCGGGTACAACAACTTTCTCTGTGATGCTTTCTATGATAAAGTTCATTCATTAGTATTTGGTCTTGAGCTTAGTCATTTTAACTGGTCTCCATTGGATGTTAAAAATAGTGGGGTAGCTTGTGTCTCAGCATTATTAAAAGCAGGAAACCAACGATTTTCCTGGCAAAAAGATTCTGGCTATCCAAACCATATTCTATTCGGGGATCTCTTTACTTCAATAAGAGCTGCAGGAAAAAACTCGGGCGAAAGACGGAGATCACGAGCCGAAATATGGAAAAATCGTAAATATTTTCAAAGACCTGCAAGGATTAGAATGAGAAATGACAACATCAAGGTTAAAACTGAATATTCAGGTGAGAATCTTTCTTCTGGCTTGGAAATCACCAGTCGCATTAGGAAAGATTACGCTATTAAAGATATATTTTTGAACAGGAAAAAGGTCGATGAGTTTGTCACCTTTCAAGACAGAAGCTCAACCTATGTTTCTATTCCAATAAAGACCATTAGAAAAGGTAAGTATGAATTAACCATCGAGAGTTGATAAATATGAAAGAAGCAATGTTTTATGAAAAATTGGAGAATAAAAAAGTAAGGTGCCGTTTGTGTGCATTTAATTGCATAATTCCAGAAGGGAAGATAGGAATATGCAGGGTAAAGAAAAATATAGATGGAAAACTTTATTCTTTAGTTTATGATAAGCTCTCTGCGGCAAATCCAGACCCAATTGAGAAAAAACCGTCTTCTCATTTTGCTCCTGATACTAGAACTTTTTCCATTGCTACGCCAGGCTGTAACTGGAAATGCAAGTATTGTCAGAACTGGGATATTAGTCAGGGCAAGATAGAAGGAATAAAACTAACCCCAGAAGAGATTGTCCAGCGTGCAAAACTAAGTAACTGTCAAGGTATCAGCTACACTTACGGAGAACCAACCATATTCTATGAGTTAACTTACGACACGGCAAAATTGGCTCATAAAGAAGGTCTTTATAATACCTATGTAACTAATGGTTATATGAATCCAGAACCGATTAAGAAAATAGGCCCTTATCTGGACCAAGTAACCGTGGATTTTAAGGGTTCTGGAGATGAACAATTCATGAGGAAATTTTCTTCAGCCCCTGGACCCCAGCCGATTTTCCGCGCATTAAAAGAATACAGAAGGCAGAATGTGTTTATAGAAATAACTGACCTTATTGTTCCTAAGATAGGGGATTCAATGGAAAAAGTTAAACAGTTAGTAAAATGGATAATAGATAATCTGGGGAAAGAGACCCCTCTCCATTTTTTGAGGTTTTTCCCAGCTTATAAAGTTAATAATCTTCCTCCTACGCCTATAGAAACATTAGAGAAAGCCTATGCAATAGCAAAGGATTTGGGGATGAAATATGTATACTTGGGCAATACGGGTGAGAAAAACAATACCTACTGTCCTGAATGTGGAGGACTCCTAATTGAAAGGCGGGGGATGAGAATGGTGAAAAACAAGGTTAAGAATGGTAAATGTCCTTTTTGTGGAGCTGATATTAACCTCGGCGGCAGAAAATGGAGGTAAATTGTGCCAAATAAAATATTCGCCAATAAAAGAATAGGAATACTGGGCAAGGGTGGTAGCGGAAAGAGCACTATCACAGTTTTATTAGCTAGTGCTCTTAGAGAGCAGGGCTACGATATTTTTGTTTTGGATGCTGATTCTACAAATATAGGACTTCATGAAGCTCTAGGATTTGATAAGTCCCCTGATTCCCTTATCGATTATTTCGGAGGGATTAGTTTTAGCGGAGGAAAAGTAACATGTCCTGTTGACGATCCCACTCCTTTGCCTGGAGCTGCCATTTCTTTAGAGGAACTTCCAGGTAAATACTGGGTAGAAAAAGAAAGACTTTTTCTGCTTGTAGCTGGAAAAATAGGGAATAAAGGTCCTGGTGCTGGATGTGACGGTCCTATCTCTAAGATAACTAGAGATTTGAAAATTCAGGGAATTGGAGCCCACTCTGTGACCTTAATAGATGTCAAAGCAGGTCTGGAAGATTCTGCTAGAGGAATAATAACGAGTATGGATTGGTTGATTACGGTGGTAGATCCCACTTATGCTTCAATCCAGATAGCAATAGATATTAAAAATCTAGTTCATCAAATGAAAGCGGGGAAAACGCCGTCTACTGAACACCTAGAAAGTCCTGAGCTTGTGGAGAGAGCAAATAAAATATATAGGGAAGCAATCGTAAAAGACTCCTTTGCGGTACTGAATAAAATTAGCGATAAAAAGACAGAAAAGTACCTGAACGAACAGTTAGAGAAGAAAGGAATAGAACCAATAGGGACAATCTACAAAGATTCTTCAATTTCTTTATCCTGGCTGGAAGGGAAGCCCTTAGAAGGAATAAAAGCAAACAAGGATATAATGGGTGTTATTAAAAGATTAGAGCAAGGCATAAAAGAGCAACAAGGGAACCTATAAAATGTTAAATATGCCCCTTCGCTCGACCTATCGCTTAACAGCGAAGGCTACGGTACTACGCACCTTTGCCTAAACTGTGCCTGGCAACATCTTTTATCCGCTGTGGCAGCCTTGCAGGTTTTTTGTAATGTCTGTTCTGATTTTATGGGTGAAACCGTTTGGGAAGGAAAAAACTAAACAAAAGGAGGTAATATGAACAATAGAACAAAAGTTATAACATTATGGCTAATATTCCTTTTTGGAATGGTATTTCATTCACTTTTGGCTATGATGCCGATTTTTTGGGGTGAAAGTGTTGCTATGTCTCCGGAACTAATAGCAAAAAATCCAATAGCACCAATGATGTGGATGTCGCTATTTTTCTATTTGATACCGATGATTGTAATGGTAATGGTTCTGTTCATTGAAGCAAAATGGAATAAGGTTACGAATTTTGTTTTTACTCTGGTATTTACACTTATGAATATCTTTCATATAGCCGAGCATCTCGGTACAAGTCCTGTTGACCCGTGTCAGATACTATTACTGATATTCGTGCTGATTTCTGGTATCCTTCTGAACATTGTTTCTTATAGATGGATGAAGGAATAAGATTTAGCGAATTCTGGGTGGGTTTATTTCCTTATTTGGAAATAGACGATAAACTTTTAAAAAAGCGAATTATTTGATCTGCAGCTTCTCCCACAAGAGGAGTAAGCTCCGTTCCGAGTTCGAGTGTTTCGGGTTCAATCGCAAGAACCCTGACACTTTCCACACTCCCTTCCTTGGCAAGGAAATCACAGAAGAGGTGAAGAGAAGAAGAATGGGTAAGCCCAAATTTCTCGCTTATTTCATCAATACCAAAGATACGAATTTCACCGGGTTTACCCCCAAATATTACAGCATCCACTATAAGAACCCTTCCATAATCCTTATTTGCTATATAACCCATCCAGTGTTCAGGTGTTGGGCCCGCAACGATAACATGATAGCAGCCAATCCTTGAAAGGGAATCTGCAATATATACACCTACCCGATCATCGGATTTTAACTCTGAACCAATACCCATAATAACGGTATTTTTATTAATGAATTCTTTTAATTCTCTTTTCCAGTTCATATGCACCACTAGCCTTCATTACGAACCATTCTTCTTGCCCATCTTCCGTGAAGCAATCTTAGGTGATGGGATTGCTTCGCCTAAGTAGAGCAAGATGCTAAACTCGCAATGACTTTTGAAGTGTTATAAATCATTATATAGATCCTTCCATTCTGGATTCATTTTGATGATTAAATCAATCTTTTTCTTTCTTGACCCACCCTTTATCTGTTTCTCTCTTTCTATCGCAGTGAGTATATCGTCAAATATTTCATAATAAACCAATTTATCAACATTATATTTCTTCGTAAAACTGGAAACCAACTTCTCTTTATGCTCATATACCCTTCTTTTTATATCATTAGTGACTCCAGTGTAAAGCACTGAATTATTTTTATTTGTCATGATATAGATATAATACTGTTTATTCAAGTTAAAATCTCTATATTCGCTTTGGAATTGCTTCGCCAGAGAAAAGCAAGAAGCCGACACTCGCAATGACATTTACTTTTGCGAAAGGAACCGTCATTGCGAACTGCTCTCCTTGCCCATCTTCCGTGAAGCAATCTTAGGTGATGGGATTGCTTCGCCTAAGTCGAGCAAGATGCTGAACTTGCAATGATTCCTACTGAGTTCATAGATGGATGAGTAAATCGGTGAATGGGTATTATTTCTTTCACCCATATACTCATACACTCATTTACTTATTTCTATATCTTCTTTACGTCTTTACGAGATCGAAAGTAATTTATAGGAAATTTTCCTTCATATATACTGCTCTTCTACAGTCAGGGCAGAGAATTTTATATGTATCCTCCCGCAGGATTTCTTCAGGTTCTTCTAAGTTAGCGTACTCACTCACCAGACCCATTTCTTTCTGTCTGACAAGTATAAGGGTAGGGTTACCGTAAGCTTTTTCCCCAATCTTGTCAGCAATCCACAGGAGATGCTTTTTTGTAGTTATAGGTTTCCCACACTTCTCGCATAGAACGAGCTCATCCTCAGCCTCGTTTATAACCTCGGCTTTATCGAATGTGTTTCTCGAATACTCATTGGTGTACTCAATACCTTTACCCGTTGTGCATAGAGCACCACATTGCCCGCAGAGTATACATATGTCATATCGAAAACGCACCCGCCTGAACAACTTCCCATCTTTTTCTATCTCTTCTACCTCGATTGCATTAGCAGGGCATACCTCGGCACAGGCTCCGCATCTTATGCATTCTTCGTCTATAAACTTCGGGAAACCACGAAACTCCGGTATTATCTCCGGCCCCTCAAAAGGGAATTTAGTAGTAAAGGGACCTTTAACTATTGCCCTTACGGCCTCGCCCAGTTCCCTTATTTTCGGTTTCCTGATTGCCATTTATTCTCCTTTATCCTCTTCTAACTTATCCATTACACTTCCTTCCCATAGTTTAAAGCCACTAACATGTGACCCCCTTGCCAGTGCGTGGGCTGCAGTGGGAGAAGTAAGGAGCACAAAGAGAATACAGAGTAATGCCTTGGCGCCACCAGCGGTAAATCCAAACTCAAGAAAAACTCCAAAGAGGACCATGCAGGTTCCAAGGGTAACCGATTTCGTTGCGGCCTGTAATCTATTATACACATCTGGCAATCTAACCAAACCAAGGCACCCAAGAAGGTCAAATATTACACCAACTGTTATAAAACCGATAGCCACATGATTACTCATCGAAGCTCCTCCCTTCAAGGAATTTGGCAAGGGCAAGTGTTCCCACAAAGGAGAGTATTGCCCAGGTTATTGCTATATACAGGTAGAACTCCCTCCCTGTTCGAACTGAGTAGAGCGCACAGAATCCCACTACCAATATACCCATAATATCTATAGCTACCATCCTATCAGGAGGTGTCGGACCCACCATTATCCTGTACTGACACATAAAAGTACCTATAAGAAGGAAAACGAAGAATACTGTCATCATTCGAATACCCTCCTGAGCATCCATTCAAACCTACTTATTATTATCCGTTTTTGTTCTTCGGGGTCATCAGTCGATATATTTATCCAGTGAATATAATAGTCCTCTCCATCCACATCCACAGAGAGGGTTCCAGGAGTAAGCGTGATGGAGTTTGCCAGCATAGTCCTTGCCATCTCGCTCTTTAATCCCGTCTTCACTTTAACTATACCAGGACGAATTGGAAGAGCTGGATGAATGACTCTATATGCAACATCAAAATTAGCAAGGATTATATAGTATGTGAGATAAATCAAATAAAGAACAGCCCATAGACCTCGAACAGGGCTAAGAAATTTAGCCATTTCTTCAGGAAACAGGTCTCTGGTAAGAGCTATTGCAATAAGAGATACTACAACCCCAGCTAAAACATCCTGTATGTTGATAGACCAGGTAAGAAGCATCCAGAAAATGAAATATGTAATGAACTGGGTTAACCTATTCTTCATTTGTCCTCCTAAACACCACCAAGAACTGACAGAATATATCCTGCGCGGTCAAGAAGAATCTGCCCTGCAGGTATTATTATCCCACTAATAATCGTATGATTAAATACACCAATGAGGAGACAGAATATCGCAAATATTACAAGTGGCATAACCATAGGTATCGGAGCCTCGTGAGCTCCCTTTACCTTTTCCGACACACTGCCAAAGATAGCATTTTTCTGGAACCGTAGATAATAAGTCAATGTAAGGAAAGCTGTAAATACAAGGATTCCGGCAACTAAAAAGTTCCTCGCCTGAAATGCCGCAAGAAGTATAATCAGTTTACTCCAGAATCCATTGAATGGTGGAACTCCAGAGATAGACAAAGAGCCCACCACAGAGGTTGCAGAGGTCACCGGCATCTTCTCACGTAATCCTCCAAGCTCTGAAAGATTCCTCGTCCCGGTTTCACTTTCAATTGCTCCTGATGAAAGGAAGAGGAGTGATTTAAATCCGGCGTGATTCAAGAGATGAAAGAGTGCTCCAAAAATACCCAGGGGCGTGCCCAGACCTATCCCTATCATTACATATCCCATCTGGCTTATCGATGAGAATGCAAAGAGTCTCTTCATGTCATCCTGTCCAAACCCCATAAGTGCACCCACAACCATCGATAACCCCCCAATACCGATGAATATCTGGGAAACCATTGGAGTTATACCAATAACATGATAGAACACCCTTATCATTGCATATATCCCAAGTACCTTAATTAGGACACCTGAAAGCATGGCAGAGATAGGCGCCGGTGCTGCGGGATGAGCATCAGGTAACCATGCATGGAAAGGCACAAGACCAGCCTTTAAACTAAACCCCATAAGAAAGAATCCGCTGGCCAGCAGTACCACTCTGTTCCCGGGATTATTAATAAGGAATCTTGCAACATCAGCCATACTTATAGAGCCGGTTGCTGCGTAGATGATTGCTATTCCGAATAATATGAGCGTGGACGCAAGAACCCCAAGGATAAGATACTTAAAAGAAGCCTCGAGTTCCTCTGGGCCTACCCCATATCCAACAAGTGCATACGATGCAATAGAAGCAATTTCTAAAAAGACATATAGATTAAAGAGGTCACCTGCGATAGCTACACCGTTCATACCGGCTATCATAAGCAGGAACATAGAGAAGAATCTCAAATAGTCTTCATAGCGAAGGATATACGAATAGGAAAAAACGATAGAGAGGAACCCAACAACATTGATTATAAGAAGTATCAGGAGAGAGAGGGAATCCTCTACGAGCACTATACCATAGGGAGGTTCCCATCCCCCCATAAAATGAAGGAGTGTTCCTTTATCCCATGTAAGGAATATCAATAGAAGGAGAAACGCCATAGTGATGATAGACCATATCCGCGGGAAAATCTTCTTATCCCATTTACCGACAAGGAGAATAATAATGGCACCAAATATAGGAGTTATAACGAACAAGGGAAGTCTAACATCCATCTCTAACCCCTGAGTCTATTTATCTCGTGCATATCAAAAGTTCCATACCTTTCATAGAGACGAATTGCTATTGATACCATAAGGGCAAGTGTTCCAAGGCCTATCACAATGGATGTAAGAACCAGTGCCTGAGGAAGTGGGTCAACAGCTGTCTTGATAAAGGTAACAAGGTCCATATCCTTTGTAAGAATTGGAGCTACGCCTGCCTTCTTGAAACCTATGAGGATAAGGAAGAGATTCACAGAATATTCCATAATGGCCACACCTAATATCTTCTTCACGATATGCCTCTTGGCTACAAGAGCATAGATTCCTATCGCAAATAAAACAAAGTCAAGAAAGTACAGAGTCATTCTTCCTCCTCCTTTGGTTCATCTATCACAACTCTCTGAAGTATGGAAAGAGCTAAAAAGATAGCGTAGAGGCACATCCCGACCTTTAGTGTTATAGCTATATTATTAATGATTATCGTGCCGGCGGATAATATATGGAAGGGACTTCCTTTCCCCAAAAAATTAAACAGATAGCTTCCCCCAATGAATAAACCAACCATACCTACACTCCAGAATATAAGTGCTCCTATATCATCCACAACAGAAGCGGTAATCCCGCTCACCTTTCTTTCAACAATAACTCTTCCGTAGGCAAGGGTGATGAGAATATATACCAGGGCAATCATAACACCACCCGGGAATCCCCCACCTGGTGTTATATGTCCGTATGCGACAATGAAGGCACCAAACACAAGCATAGGCCCACATAATACCTTGGTTATCATTTTTACAATTGGGGTCATACCCGTATGTTTATCCATATTAATGCTCCCTGTCTATGCGAAGGAAATCTTTGTCCTGTTCTTTCTTCCAACGACGTAGAATAACAAAGGCACCACTTATCGAGGTAAATAAAACCATTGCTTCTCCAAGGGTATCGTAAGCTCTGTAATCCAGTATTACCGAGGTAACAAAATTGGTTGCGCCTACTTCTCTTAGGCCATTCATAAGATAATACTGTGAAACCCTCATACTGGGTTCACCAAAGGTAGGGAGTGATTGGAATGCAAACCAGGCGAACACCAATATCATTCCAACGAATATGAGAGCAGTTCTATCGGAGAGAATATGCTCTCTCTTCTCTATAGCAACATTATCCACCTTGATGGTTGCCCGTATCAAAATGACCAGGGATAAGATCTCAACGATTACCTGAGTTATCGCAATATCAGGGGCATCAAGGAACAGGAATGCCAGGGAGAGGGCAAAACCCACAGCACCAACCGAGATAACAGCAGAAAGCATATTCCTTATCTCCACGGTAATCAGGGACCCTATTATCATAAAAACAAGGATTATGTGCAGTATAATTATAGTTTCCATCGTTGTCTCCTATTGACTCATAAGTAAAAAGATTATTATTAAAAATCCAATTACACACCAGGATAGATAGGTAGATAGGATTCCGTTGTGTAAATCTTTTAATTTCTTAATAATTGTTTCCCATCCTATAAATCTCACCAGGTTATATCCATCATAGGCGCCACTGTCCCTATCTCTTAGATATTGTCCAATAAACGGTAGTTCCATTATCGTCAAATAGAGACCTGTCCCAGGGAACCTTCTTTCCTCAAGTTCAAATCTCTCTCCACCTGTATATATTGGCTGTTCACGATACTTGAATGTCCTTCCTATAAGGTAGATAATAATACCTATTATGAGTCCTATAATGATTGCGGTGGTAGCAAGTGATGGGTTCCATAATGCATTAGCAAAGCTTAAGTTGTGCAGAAATTCCACGGGTTTCGCAGTCTTCAGTATTGTAAAATTGATAGGCATGAAGAATTTGCTAACGGGTAGGGTTGAAAAGATACCAAATATAAGACAGAGAATAGCAAGGATACTAATTGGTATACTCATCAGATAGGAGGGTCTCCTGGTGCTCGAAACAGCAGGTGACTCACCACCTAAATATACAGAATATATAACCTTTAAGAAGGAAGCCAGGGTCAAAGCACTACCAAAAATTGCGAGGATGAGGAGGATAGGTTGACCCGCCTGGATCAAACCCTGATAGACCATCCACTTTGAGGTAAATCCATTAAGTGGAGGAACACCAGATATAGCTAAGGCAAGGACAATATTAGCTACCATCACCAGGGGCATCTTCTTATAGAGTCCTCCGAGATTCTCCAGTTCAGTGGTTCCAGTCTCCTTCTCAACCGCTCCCGCACAGAGGAAAAGTCCACTTTTATAGATAGCATGGTTCATCATATGGAACAACCCACCTATAACTCCCACCATAGTCCCTGATGCTACCCCAAGGATCATATATCCCACCTGACTCACTGCGTGGTACGAAAGCAACTTCCTAAGATTATGTTGGATAAGGGCCATAAGAACCGCTATAATAATTGTGAGTGCCCCAATTAACATCACGATAAAGTTAAATAGAGGTGGAACAGTAAATAATCTAAGCATTGTCAAAGCAAGAAGATATATACCCATAAGCTTGTCTAGGGAAGCAGGGATAAAAGCCATCACTGATATTGGGGCATTCTCTGAGATCGCAGGAATCCATGTATGGAGCGGTAAGGCTCCAGCCTTTGCGATCGATGCAGCAATAAATGCAAAGAAAGCAATCTTCTGAACCATACCTACAGTGGTATCAATATTAATTAAATCGATATTAAGTGTACCGGTGGAAGCCCAGATAAAACCAATACCAAAGAGGAATGCAGCATCGGCAAGCCCAAGAATTACATAGGTTTTTCTTGCTGATTCCGCTGTCAGTTTCCCCCTCCCGAGATTTATGAACAGGAAAAAGATAGCGGTTATCATCTCCCAGAAAACGAGTAGGAAGAAGAGATTGGCCGAGAGGAAGACTCCGGATACACCGGCAAGCGTCCAGAGAAAATAAGTCAGATATTGATTATCCCCACTCTTCACCCAATCACGGGAACTAACAACATAAATAGAAGTAAGGAATCCGAATAAATATGTAAAGAGAATCATAAGGCTACTTAAGTGGTCTGCCTTAAGGATGAAATCCGCTCTGAATACATAAAGGTTAACGGTGAAGAACGAACCAACAATGTCAGGGAGTAAGAACAAACGAATCCCATAATAAAGCAGGTAGCCACAAACCGCTATCGTTATAAGTTGCTTAAACCTTTTAGCCCGAGGAACGATCAGAGTGAAAAGGCCGGCAAGAAAAGGTATAACAATTGGGTATAGTAGTAAATTCCTCATTAGATTTCCTTGCTGTATAGGGTTGGGACCTTACCCAAATCTTTTACAATCTGTTCTGTCTTCTCTACACTCAACCTTATAAGGTCATCCTCTCGGAGAATCTTTTCATTTCCGCATTCATCCACGACACCCACTCTTTCCGTACAACAGTAGCATGGGTCTATGGAAGCTGTTATAAGTGCAACGTCAGCTATTGTTTCACCCACGCAGGATACCTTAAAGGTGGGAAGGTTGTTAAATGTTGGTGCACGAATCTTGTGCCTATATGGCATATTTGAGCCGTCACTTCGGACATAATGAATTACCTCTCCTCTCGGTGCTTCGTAACGTCCACACCCTTCACCAGGGGGAACTTCCTTTATCCTTGCATCGATGGAACCGGGAGTCATCTTCTCCAGAGCCTGCTTTATAAGTGAAATGGATTCAAAACACTCAAGGAGTCGAACTACCGTTTTTGCAAATACATCACCATTCTCCTGGGTAATAACCTTCCAGTCAAGATCCTTATAACCTGCAAGGGGTTCATCCCACCTTGTATCCCATGGAACTCCAGAAGCCCTTGATGTAGGCCCCAATGCAGAATAGAGGACTGCATCTTCATAAGAAAGAATACCAACGCCCTTTAACCTTTTATGAATCACAGGGTCATCTAAAATTGCATTTGTCAACATAGTCAGGGGTTTTACTAATTCTTCAATCCTATTTAATCCATACTCAATCTGTTCATCATTAAAGTCCCTACGAACACCACCGGGCTTAAACATTGCGTAGTGATTTCTATTCCCTGTAAGTTTTTCACAAATCTCTAATATCGTTTCCCTGTACTTCCATGCCCACATCCACACGGTGTTGTATCCTATAAAATGTCCTGCAAGCCCCAGCCAGAGCAGGTGAGAATGTATCCTTTCCAATTCTGCAATTACTACTCTGATAAGCTCTGCCCTTTCTGGAATCTTACACCCAAGTAAATCCTCGACTGCAAGACAATAAGCAAAGGGATGAGAAGTAGAGCATATACCACATATACGTTCAACCAGATATGGAACCTGATCCCAGGTTTTACTCTCTGATAGCTTCTCAATACCCCTGTGGTTATATCCTATCTCAACATCCACCTCCATGACCCTTTCTCCCTCCACATATAGTTTGAAGTGCTCGGGTTCTTCAAGGAGTGGGTGATATGGACCAAGGGGAACTATCGTTCTCTTCATAATCCAGACTTCTTATAGTCATAATCTTCATCATTTACATCAGAATTCTGAAAATCTTTGCGGAGGGGATATTTGCCAGGAGGGAAAGAATCAGCAAGAAGTAACCTTCTCATATCTGGATGTCCCCTAAATTCTACACCAAGCATCTCATTTAATTCCCTTTCTATCCAGTCGAAAGCTGGTATATCTTTACCTACCGATTCTATAGAAGGATGGGGATACGGTAGGAGGGTTTTCACATTTATCAACATCTTTTTATCCTCTCTCGCAAAATGATAAATGATTTCTATCCCCTCTCTCATATCCATACCGGTAGCAGTTGAAAACTTACATTTATAATCGAAGAACAGATATTTTATTACGGACGGTACGTCCTCTGGTTTAACCTTTAAATATATTCGATTATCCCTTGGCTTGATAATATCCAGTATCTTTTTACCAAGAGCCTTTTTTAAATCACTCATTACACTACCCATCAGATAGCCCCCAATCCCATTACAATGCCTTCTATCATAGCTTCAGGCTTTGGGGGGCAACCTGGTATGTAGACGATATTGACATCTGGGTCCTCTTTCTTAAGTATCTTATCTACTGGTCCAACAATGGAATAACTGTCTCGGAATATACCCGATGAACAAGCACAGGAACCAAAAAGAACAACCAGACAGGGTTTTGGTGTCTGCCGATAGACCTCAAGCAGTCTTGGCTTTGCATGAGCACTGACTGCGCCACATACAAGTAGTGCATCAGCGTGGCGCGGACTTCCAACCAATTTCATTCCGAATCGCTCTATATCATAACGGGGAGTGAGCAACTCCAGAACCTCAATATCACAGTTATTACAGGCAGCAGCTGATAAATGAAATACCCATATAGATTTCTTAAAAGATTTTTTCAATATATCCATTTACACCCCCAGATATGCAAGTATCCCAGCTAATATTGCGCCACCTGTCATCCAACCCCAGAAGAATTTCATTACCTGGTCAATCCTAAGCCTCGGATTCGTATTCTTTAAAAGTATTAAAAACACCATTATCAATAAATATTTTAATATTGCCCAGAGAATTCCAATCCCACCGGAAACACCACCCCAGAATAAGATTATAAGGAAGTAAGAAAGACCAAAGAGAGCTATAGCCTGGCTCAATTCATAGACAGCCAGAACAGCTCCGGACATCTCCATAAGGATACCCGAACCCAATTCGGTTTCAGCCTCGGCAAGGTCGAATGGAACCCTCCCGAGCTTTGCCTGAATGCAGAAAATAGCAATTATAAATCCAATAACCCCATACCAGTGCCCAATTATCGACCCATTAATTCGTTGCCACTCCGTAATAGACCCTATTGTAAAACCACCTACTTTAGATGCAATCATTACTATAAGAATTACCATAGGTAAATCATAGGAGAGGAGAAGTTTTATTTCGCGTGACACACCAACCGAACTTAATGGATTACCCGATGTTGAACCTATATAGATTAATGATATCGCTGGTATAGCAAATAAATACCATACAACAATAATATCTCCAATAAAACCAGCAGTTGGATTTATTGTACCCACACCAAGTATAGTAACTGCGAGTGTTACTGCTGTAAGTCCAAATAAAGGAGCAACAATGAATCCTGAACGGTTAGCCTCCTTAGGGATTATCACCTCTTTGTAAAGAAGTTTCCCTATATCTGCAAAACTCTGATACCAGGGAGGACCCTGCCTCCACTGAATTCTTGCCGAGAGCTTCCTGTCAAACCAGGTACTCAAAAGCCCTATAATCGAAGCAAATACAAAACCAGGATAAATGAGATAATATATCACTAATTTCATCTATCTTCTCATGGGTTTTGCTTTAATCCGCCCATCCACTCTATCCCTTTCTCTCTCATCTTCATCGGTAATTGGAATATAGCTTAATGCCCCCGAGGTACAGGTCTCTACACATCTTGGCTCTCTTCCCTCATCCAACCTATCAAAACATAGATCACATTTGGAAACAATGTGCCTTACCCTCACGGCTTTCAAGACGCCAAAAGGACAAGCATATGTACAGGAAAGACATCCAATACATCTAAAAGCATTATGATAGACCAGACCGTCTTCTCGCTTCTCGAGTGCTTCCACAGGACAGGCTTCTACGCAGGACGGCTCAGTGCAGTGTTTGCAATGCAACGGCAAATCAGCAATAATGTCGAATTTCGCCCGGGTAAGATTATACTTATTAGAGTGGCTTTCGTAACAGGCCACATCGCAAGCATGACAGCTAATACACCTATCAATATCCAGAACGATTCTTGTTTCTCTTGCATCTATCATTGTTCTAACCTCGCTTTCACAACTCCTGGAGAAAGCATACCATCATCATCTGCTCCTATAGGGAATAATTCTCTGGTTTCAGGGTAGTGGGCAGGTAATGCAAGGACACCTTCAGGAATATCATATGGTGATTCGCTCGGGCTCCCTATCTCAAACTCACAGGACGAATACGGAGTTACTACGGTCACGGTTCTACCTAAACCCAACTTTTTCTTTTGTGACGGGTTTAAGAAAAGATATGGCCCACCTTTTTCTATATTCCAGGCCATTCTCCTACTAATTTCCCCATTGCTATGATGATAAGGTAAACCAATACCCACAAGAGTAAACGGAAATTCTTCATCTTCAAAAACCTGTGGTGCATAATGTAGTCCTCTCGATTTCCCATCCACTGGCATGAGTCCTCCCACAGGGGCCTTTATCTCTTTTCCCGAAATTTCCCTCATGAGATTACTGATCAATACACCATCGCTCACTGCTCCAGGAACAGGAGGAACTGCATCCCCCAGAGATACAACCTCTTCCTCTAAAGATACAATAGACCCCTCCTTTTCAACAGAAAGAGTAGTCGGGAAGAGATATCCTGGAAAATCTTCATATTTAAGTATTGTGGTGGATAGTACAAAACTAAGATTATCCACATAATTATTAAACCCGGTAAGAAGCTCTGGGAGCAGTCCACCAAAGGATATCATCCCCTTTAGTTTTTTATTCTTAAGCCTATTCATAATATCTTCATTACCGAATTTTCCTATAACCCTTCCAACCCCAAGGGAGTTCTGCGCAACAGGAACAACCGCAAAGTGATTACCGGTCCTATGTGCAATTTCTCCCAGTAAATTTACGATAGTAAGAGGATTCGCAAAGTGTCCATAGATGTTGGAGAAAATAATCCAGCCATTATTGCTCCCCTCCAGGGCTGTTTCAATCTCTTTTATAGAAGGGGAAGAAAGCCCAATTCCTGTCTTCTCTAATACTATATTCTTTTTCTTTCCCTTAATAAAATCAAGAAGGATTGAAAGGAAATAAGCTGTATATCCCGGACTTACTATGTAGTTAGAAGCAAATGGGCTTACCCTTCCACCTACAATATCAAGATAAAGGAGGCGATTACCTCTCTTCTTATTTCGGGCATTAATTATTGGTTTCGCCATAGTTGGCGAGTGTGAGAAAATGTCTCCAATCGTAAATATAAGATCCGATGATGAAATCTCATCAAAGGAAAAATCATTCTTTACACTTAGAAGGGCCTCGTCTTCGAATGGGAAAATCCCTATGAGCTCTGTATTTAATTGATTGCAAAGTTCCCTGGCAAGATAAGCCTCTTCAAGTGAATGATTCCCGCCCATCAGTATGGCAACCTCATTCTTCCCCTTTGAGATCTCTTTTAATATAGAAGAGCACTCTTTTATTGCATCATCCATACCATAGGGCTTACCATTCACCATAACATTTCTAAGGCGGTAGGGTGAAGTGAGGAGCTCGATTGTAAAATTACCTCTGGGACAAAGTCCCCTGTCATTCTTTTCGTCAACATATAGACCAAAGAGGTTATCCTTCCCAAATAGTGCACTATTGGGATTGCCTCTCCTTAGAATAAGGTCATCCTGCATTGAACAGAACGGACATTTGGTTCTATATTCTTCAGCCGAAGACATTGGGATAATCCTTTATATCAGCGTAACACATATCCGGTCCATCTTTACACAGGTAGTATGGACCAATATTACATCGTCCACACTTTCCAAGACCACAGCTCATTCTTCTGTTCATAGAAAGATATATCTGCTTTGGCTTAAACCCTACTTCAAGTAACTTGAATGTCACGAATTTTAGCATTATCTCAGGACCACAAGATACCGCATAAGTTTTTTTGATATCCACGTCAAGCTTCTCTTCCTCGAGAAGACAGGGTATGAGACCAACCGTCCCCTTCCAATCCGGATGGGGTTTATCAATAGTCAGATTGAGGGTTGTTTTTGGCATACCTTTCCACTTGTTATATTCATCTGTAAAACATTGATCCTCTGGCGTCTTTGCCCCATAACAGATTGAAACCTTACTAAAATCTTCAATGTGGTCAAATAATGCATAAATTAGAGAACGAAGGGGGGCAAGACCTACACCACCACCAACAATGAGTACTTCCCTACCTTTAAATTTATCCAAGGGATAACCCTTTCCAAAAGGCCCACGTAGTCCAAGTTTATCCCCTACTTTGACTTCGTTATGCAGGACATCAGTAACCCTTCCTGCACGGAGAATCGTTATCTCCATCTCTCCTACCTTACCCGGATGAGAGGATGGAGTGAAAGGTGCCTCTCCAATACCCTGAACAGTGAGCTGCATAAACTGACCAGCCTTAAAGGCCAATGGTTCATTTAATTCAAAGCGGAATGTCTTAATAGTTGGTGTCTCTTCTTTTATATCTGTTACGACTGCTTCTCTTGGATAGTATATATTATCCATTAGTTCGCATCCTTTCCTATCTTTATACCGGAGAGCACTTCCCTCATATCTATATTACCGAGACAATTGTCTATGCATCGCCCACAGCCAGTGCATTTATAGAGTCCATAACGCTCTCTGAATCGGAAAAATTTATGGTAATATCTATTTTTAAAGCGCTCCATTAATGAGAATCGCGGATTCATACCTCCTGCCATCTGAGAAAATCCCTTGTACTGACAGGAATCCCAGACCATAAATCGGTTCGATTTATCACCCCTCTTAAAAGGCCTGTCAAAGAGAGTAAAGCAATAACAAACAGGACAGACATTGGTACACGCTCCACAGGAGACACACGTACTCCCCAGAGCCCAACCCGGAATAGAATTATATCCTTCACTCACTCTCTTCGAAAGTTCGGAAAACGCCTTCTCAAACCTGACATTTTGTTTCTTCAATTCATTTAATACTTTCTTCCGCCTATCATCCCTTTCCTTAACTGCTTTCCTGGTAGCTTCCTGGGTTTGGAGTTCACTCAATATTTTCTCACCTGCTTCGGTTCCAGATTCCAGAAGATAGCCATCAGAAACCTCGGCTATATTGATATCAAACCCGGAAGTAGCATATGGAGTATTTTCAAGTAAATTACAAAAACAGCTCTCACCCGCACTTATGCAATCAGATGATACAATTACAAGGGATTCCCTTCTCCTCTTGTAAAAGGGATCTATAAATTCAGTATCCTCAAGAAATATCTTATCAAGTATTCCAATTGCATTCAAGTCACAACTCTTAAGGCCAAAGAGAACTGTTCTTTCCGTGGCATCCTTAATATCCGCCCACTCATTATCAGGATATTCACAAACCTTAGAGCGAAGAGGTAATAAGAAGGGTTTAAAAATATCATGAGCTCTAAACCCCGGGATCTGGTAATCCTGTATGTAATCCTCATTCAATTCCTCAATACATATTGTCCTGACTACTCCCCTGTTTGATGATAACTCTTTTTCCCTGGCCCAGAATACTTTCCCTGTCTTCTCTAAAATCTCTAAAAGATTTATTAGTTTATCCTTTTGTAAAAAATAAATTTCCATATATTTATACTATTATTTTTATCCTTTCTTTATCATTTGGGTTTATAATTATTCTGTATATATAGGAAAAAAATATCTTGTCAAGGTTTTCCTAAAATTTTTTTGTGAAAACCGTAACATAGTGTAGAGAAAAGAGTATAGAGTAGAGAGTAGAGAGTTTAGAGTTTAGAGTATAGAGTATAGAGTAGAGAGTAGAGAGTTTAGAGTAAAGAGTCAAAAGATAGAACCGGAGTAGGGGCAATTCATGAATTGCCTCTATGAGTTTCGCGCCATGGCAACGCAGAGTAAGTCTGCTACTCCGAAATCTGCAAATAGTTTTACGCTCGGTGGTAGACAGATATGACATGATGAATACAAGTTAGGGAGGGCGAAGATGTCATACTGTCTACCCCATGAAATGTGAAACTATTTCATAAGGGGTGCAACCACCGAGCTTGTTTACCCATGTTTGTCTGGGTTTAAATTAAGGGGGTGAGGTGGATAACACATATCACCTGCTTGTCTTCTCGCTTGAGTTCTATCACATATCACCTTTATTGAAAATTAACCGTGAGTTTGCTGTGGCTATTTTAGGTCTTAGGGGTTGGGTTTTGGGTTTATTGAGTTCGTAGGGTTCGTTGGGTTCGTTGAGTTTTAAGGGGACAGGATTCCAAATCAACGACTTAACGACTCAACTACTCAACTATTTAACTATATTAATCTGCGGTTTCATTTTCTTGGTGGTGGGTTCTGGGTGCTGACTAAATGGAATTGTATTATTTAAAGGTATACAAAATTGAGACACGGTGGCAAAGAGGTAGATCACTATGAACGTTAACTGCATAATCAACCGAGATGGGCATTTTGGTAAGGCCTACACCGGCGGTTAGCTGCTTATTTATAAAGCCACTGCGAACAGAGAGCCATCTATTTATCTCAACTTCTAAACCAAGATGGTGATTGAATCCGTAATCATCCTGCAGAAGATCCAATTCCATTAACACTAAGACCGAGCCTATCTTCCTCTTCATTCCCAACCCAAGGAGATACGATGGTGCAATGTGTTCTGTTCTACCCTCCCAAAAAATAGGAGAGGTAGTAAAATCCCTTATCAGCGCACCTATCGAATAGGAATCTCTATTGAAGATGACACCAACATCGGTGCCAGCACCATAAGCAACCTCATCCTTGATCCTTTTATAGATAAACTTGAGGTTGGCACCAAGTGCAAGATTCCCAAACCTCTTTGCGTAAGAACCAATAAGGGCTCCCTCTCGTGAGGAGAAATAGGTTATCCTGTCTCCGTCAAGCTCTTCGCCTTCATCCATTTCCCCATCGCCATCCTCATCTATAAGGGCACTTCTTGTATCATGGATATCACCAACGGTGTGGAGTAAGAAACCGGCGCCGAAACCATAATCCCCACTCTTAAAATTCAAACCTCCAGCAACGAGATTGGCAAGTTCTCCGAAGAGGCGTGACCCGGTGAGATTTCCACCTGGCTCTAATATTAACAAGGATGCCGGGTTATTATATGACGTTGTGGGGTAGACAAGTCCGGTTGCCCCCCTCCCCCAACTCCCTGCATCTATCCCTAAATTGAGGAACTCTCCTTCAAAAAGAGAAAGAAGTATAATCAACATCATTCTTCGGCCTTTTCCCTTTCCTTGATAATCCGCTCAGCTATTTCCTGGGGAGCTCTTTCATAAAAGGCGAATTCCGAAGAGTACGTGCCCGTACCCTGAGTAATTGAGCGTAACGCACTGGAATATTTAAACATTTCATGCTCTGGCACATAAGCATTTATAGCCTGGAATTTACCCTCGGAATCCATACCAAGAATCTTTCCCCTTCTTGAGTTTAGGTCTCCCATTACATCTCCTGTATATTCATCCGGAATTATTACCCTTATCTTAAGGATAGGCTCAAGAATAAAAGACTCTGCCTTCTTAAGAGCATCTTTTAGTGCAAGAGAACCGGCTCGTTGAAAGGCATTATCCGAGGAATCGACGGGATGATAGGAACCATCATAAACTGCTATACTCAGGTCTATTATGGGATAACCAGCTAAAAACCCTTCTTCTGCAGCATGTCTTGCTCCCGTTTCCACAGAGGGAACGAACTTAGCTGGAATATGCCCTCCCTTTATTTCATTCCTAAACTCAACTCCTTTTCCCCTCTCCAGTGCCTCTATTCGAAGATAAACCTCTCCGTATTGACCCCTACCACCAGTCTGTTTCTTGAACTTCGACCATCCTTCGGCCTTTTTCTGTATCGTCTCTCTGTAGTGAACCTTTGGACGTTCCTCTACAACGGTCACGCCAAATTGCTCCTCTAATAACGTCTTCATATATTGCATATGTTGTTCACCCATTGATTCTATTATAAGTTGTTTGGCCTCTGAATCAAAGTAAGAATTTAATGTTGGGTCTCCTTTCTGTAATTTCGAGAGGCCTTTAGAAACTTTATCTTCATCCTTTTCGGATTGAGTTACAATAGCAACTTTTGCCACAGGTGATGGGAAAGTGATAGGCGCTATTTTTACAGGATGTGAGGGGTCAGTAAGGGTATCAGACATACTTGTATCCTTCAGTTTCACGAGAACACCAATAGAGCCAGGTTCCAACTCATCAACTGATTTTCTCTCATTTCCAGCAGCTTTAAAAACCTGGTTGATCTTTTCCAGAGAATTAGTGGTGTTATTCAAAAGCGATGACCCCACCTTTAATTTACCACTCCATACCCTTACAAAATCCAGTTCACCTACATGGGGTTCAAATTTACTCTTGAATACATAGACAATAGTAGGGTCATCAGTGCTCTTTACCCCATCGGGAAGATGAGCCTCAGTGGGATCAGGGAAAATTCTACTAATGTAACCCAGAAGCGAGTCAACGCCTACCAAGGTCAGAGCATCGCCTCCAAGTACAGGATACACATTACCCTCTAAGAACCCCTTGTGGAGTCCTTTCATTATATCCTCCTGGGCTATTTCTTTCTCATCGATGAATTTCTCCATAAGATCCATATCTACCTCGGCAAGAGATTCAATCAGATAACCACGATACTCTTCTACTTTATCCTGAAATGATGAAGGAATATCAATCTCACTATCTTTTGAGTATGCTTTCAATTCCAGAAGGTCTACAATACCCTTTAGCTCGGAGCCTTCTATTATGGGTATAGTAAGCGGCAGTACCCCATCTCCTACCTCTCTTTTAATCTCCTCAAATATCTTAAAGAAATCAGCATCCTCTTTCCCTAACTTGTTCACAAAAAATAATCTGGAAATATTTCGTTTACTTGCTATCTCCATAACCTTTTCAGTGGTAAACTCTATCCCTGAAGTACCATCGAGCACAATTACCACAGAATCAACGATTGAAAGCGCCGATATCATATCACCCTGAAAATCCAGATAACCAGGTGTATCAATAAGGTCTATCTCCATATTATTGTATTCAAACGAAGCTACAGAGAGATTCACAGAGAGTTTTCTCTCTCTTTCATACTTCATATAATCCAGAATTGATGTTTCCTTATCAGTTGCTCCCAAACGGCTTGTTACACCGGTTTTATATAATATTGCTTCCGCAATGGTTGTTTTACCAACGTTAGAATGCCCTGCTACACAAACATTCTTAATCTTCATTCACATTCCTCCTTTTATCTGTGCATGATCCCAAAGCACTTTTAAAAACGGCCCTCATTTCTACTTTTGCTTCTCTCCCAGGATCTTAACCAATCCCGATTGCACCAGACCATAAAGGATCTTTGCCACTTCAAAATTGTTCATCTCCAATTTATCTGCTATTTCCTTTATACTTTTATTTCCATCAACAAAAGAGAGTGCTTTCCATTCCATTGGATGAAGTTCAATATCACCTACATCAGGCTCTTCCACAAAATCCACAACCACTTTACTTGACGGTATTACATCTCCCATTTTCTTCCATTCATCTATCTGCCTTGCAGCTTCAAGTATTACGTTCTGCACGGGTAGATCTATGGTGACTTTATCGGTTCCTTCTCCTGCAATAAAGTTAAAGGTACCGTCGTTCCAGGTAAGCAATTCATTTATAGCATCAGTTCCATCATTACTGCCTACTTCTGCGTGTTGAATATTACCACCCTTAAAATAAATTGCAGCCTCACCCTTAATACTTTTTAAATACAACGCCCCATCCTTCCCGCCCATCTGGATGAACTGGAAGATATCATTTAGCCCAAAATCCTTAAGGTCTCCACTTAAGGCCATTTACTACTCTTTAAAAAATCCCATCCTTCCGAACTTCTCTATTCTTTTATCAATCAGCTCGGAAGGCTGCACATCCCTTAATTCATTGTATACTTTAATTATAGCTTCTCCTAATAACCTGCTCGCTCCCTCTGGATCACTGTGGGCTCCTCCCAGAGGTTCACTGATAATCCCATCTATAACATTTAATTCCTTTAGGTCCCTGGCAGTCAATTTGAGCGCTTCTGCTGCATCCGCTTTATATTTCTGATCCCGCCATAGGATTGAGGCGCACCCCTCAGGAGAAATCACTGAGTATATTGCGAATTTTTGCATATATATCCTGTCCCCTATCCCTATACCAAGCGCTCCACCACTTCCACCCTCTCCGGTTATAATGACTATTATGGGAACAGGAATTACCGCAATTCCCTTGATATTCTCTGCTATTGCCATTGCTATCCCTCTTTCCTCAGCTCCGATACCCGGATATGCACCAGGAGTATCTACAAAAGTAACTATGGGAATGCCAAATTTTCCTCCTAATTCCATCACCCGGAGAGCCTTTCTGTAACCCTCAGGATGAGGCATGCCAAAATTCCTGCTTATTCTTTCCTTCACGTTCCTGCCCTTTTCGTGCCCTACAACCACAAAGGATACTCCCCCTAGCCTTCCTATACCGGCAACTATTGCCTTATCATCAGCAAATCTTCTGTCACCATGTAACTCAACCCAGTCCTTGAATAAATATTTTACATAATTAAGTGTATATGGGCGGTTCGGGTGTCTTGCAAGTTCAACCTTTTCCCAGGGCGAGAGATTCGAAAGTACTTCCTCTCTTACCTTAGACAGCCTCTCTTTAAGTTTTTTTATCTCTTTCTCCAAACCCCCACTTTTCCCCTCATTAAGGGACTGTAACTCCTCGATCTTCTCCTGTAGTTCTATAATTGGCCGTTCAAATTCTGGGCAATTAGCCATTACAACCCGATAGATGCTGTAAATAAATGCGCACCCTCATATCCATTATCAGTTGGCGCATATGAATAATCAAGTGTAAATCTATCTTTGGTAATACCGAATCCAAAGGAATATTTTTCCAAAGGATTTTCAAACTTCTTACCAGCCCGAAGTGCAAACCATCCTATTTTATACTCTCCACCCAATGAGTACTGGAGTCTTGTATTTAATGGTTTACTTAAGGATACACCCCCCCTAAAAGAGCTAATATGAGCTTTAAAGCCAACCCGCCAGGTGATTGGAAGACGAAATTTCAATTCTGTGTATTTGGGACCTAAATGCAGGAATGCAATATCCATTCTTAATGCCTTCGCTTCTGAAAGAGGAAAAAGGCGACTCATCCCAAAATCAAAAGAATAGGTGGAATATGAATCAGTAAATATCCTCTCATGAAGATACCTACATGTCCCACCTATGGAAAGTTCACCATATCTTCTTGCGTAGGTAAATCCTGCAATAAGGTTCTCTGCCGAATAACTACTGAACAGCTCACCAGGTATATATCCACGAAGTTCCATTTCTCCTGAGAAGAAACCCAGCATGGTTACCCCAACTGCACCCCCCCACATTGGGCGAGAATATCCGGCAAATTCCGTATTCATACCACAGGCAAGAGTTCTATGAGTAAAAATAACTTCTGAATTCCACTCATAGGGCCCCCTTATCTTCATTATTTCAGCAGGATTGAAAGACGATGCATGTATTCCTTCATCCCAATAATTACCTCCCATCCCACTCACCATCGCATCCATATCGAACTGCAGGACCTCAAACCCCGTGGGTCCGTGCGCCTCATTGAGCCCACTCCAGAAATCACCTATTTCATCCAGAACATCTGAAAATGAAAAAGAAAAAAGAATCATTAATATCATTTCTCACTCCCCAATTTTAGGCCTCTCTCAAAAGCCTTTAAGTTCTTATCAAGATACGCCTTTTTAATCTTATCCTTAATTGCAAGTCTTACCGACTCAGGTGTTATAAGGGGATCAAGAACTGAAAGAACACCAAGCGCAACAACATTTACTGCAATTAAAGCACCTACTACATCCAGTGCAACACGAGTAAGTGGAAATAACCTGAGCTTCTTATCACTTGCATCATATTCCTCAACATAGAAATCATCAGCAATGATTAATCCATCATCCCTTACGGAACCGCTATAATCGTCATAGGCATCTTGTGTGAGCGCTAAAAGAACATCCGGCCTCTCAACCTTGACATAGTATATCTCCCCATCAGAGATGACCAATTCCGACTCGGAAAGCCCTCCTCTCGCAGCAGCCCCATAGAGATGCGTCTCTGCTATGTTTTTTTTATCATAGATTCCACAGGCTCTTGAAAGAATAGAACCGGCAAGTCTCACACCCTGACCACCATGACCAACTAATTGTATCTCACGCCTCATCTCATGCCTCCTCTCCCTTGTCTTCCCCTGACCCTGGCTTACTTAACCTCTCCTCTAAACCCAAATATAGATTGATTAGACCCGGCTTTTCCCTATCTCTAAAAATACCGGTTATCCATTTCCCTCTTAGTTCCTCCTCTTTCATCTTCGATGCCTTGCTCTTTGGAACGGTTATCTCCCTTACCCACTCCAGATTCTTCATGGGATCAGCAGTTAGATTGTTGTACCTCCCAAAAACGATGGGACAGGGCGTTATTACATCTATAACTGAAAAACCATCGTTTCTGATACCTTTCACAATAATCTCGTCTAACTTCGGTACATCATTTACAGAACTCCGCGCTACATAAGAAGCACCGGCACCAAGCGCAAGCTCTACTATATCAAAAGGCGCTTCCATTTGACCATAGGGAGCAGTTGTGGCATAGGCTCCGTAAGGCGTTGTCGGTGATACCTGCCCACCCGTCATTCCGTATATCCCGTTGTTGTATACAATGGCCGTTATATCCAGATTCCTTCGGGCTGCATGGATAAAATGATTGCCACCTATTGCAGTACAATCACCATCACCCATAACTACAATAACACTCATCTTTGGCATCATCATTTTTACTCCCGTCGCAAATGCAATCGCTCTACCATGGGTCGTATGAAGTGTATGTACATCAACATACCCCGGAGTCCTGCCAGAACACCCTATACCGGATATTAGTACAATATTATCCTTGCTCCGCCCCCGTAACTCAAAGGCCCGGAGGAG
>Ga0209121_10001118_pt1 | contig 28071 bp, 22 predicted proteins | sample Cruoilmetagenom3_FD_187292 | JGI IMG/M metagenome (GOLD analysis project Ga0209121, IMG submission 187292) | Oil polluted marine microbial communities from Coal Oil Point, Santa Barbara, California, USA - Sample 3 (SPAdes) (version 2) | ecosystem: Environmental > Aquatic > Marine > Oil seeps ...
CGTTCAGGCGTGCCTGCCAGAGGCCGAGCCGCCGCCGCAGGAATAATCAGCAAGGCGGCAATCAGCAAAACACCCACCACTTTGATGGCCACAGCCACCACCAACGCCAATGCAAGGGTCAACACCAACTGTTCGCGCTTGGGGTCGATCCCGCTGGCATAGGCCAGATCAGAGTTCAACGTGGCTATCAGCAAAGCCTGCCAACGCCATGCCAGCCCCACCAATACCAATCCAGCACCAGTCCATATCACCGCCAGATCCATACGGCTGACGCTGAGAATGTCGCCAAAAAGATAGGCCATCAGATCAATACGAATTCCGTCAATCAGGGATACGGCCACCAGCCCGACCGCCAATGCCGAATGTGCCAACACGCCCAACAGCGTGTCCATCGCATACCCCCGTGCGGTCAGGGCCGAGACAGTCAACGCCATCAACAGCGCCACCCCCAAAGCCCCCGCAAAGACCGATACAGAAAGCGCCAATGCAATCGCCACACCTAAGATCGCCGCATGTGCAGTGGCATCGCCAAAATAGGCCATGCGCCGCCAGACCACGAAACATCCCAGTGGTGCCGCCGCCAAAGCCACACCAAGGCCCGCCAATGCCGCGCGCACCAGAAAATCGTCCAGCATTAGAGCGCCTCCTCAGTGAGTGGATCTTGGGCACAGCCGTGGCCGTGATGGGCGTGATCGTGGTCATGATCATGCCGGTATAGCGCCAATGCGCCGCCGGTGCCCGACCCAAAGATCGCGCGATATTCCGGAGCCGAGGCCACATGTTCGGGCTGGCCTTCACAGCAGACATGCCCATTGAGGCAGACAACCCTGTCGCTGGCGCTCATCACCACATGCAATTCGTGGCTCACCATCAGCACAGCACACCCCATGTCGGCACGCACCTCTTCGATCTGGCGATAAAACGCCGCTGACCCAGGTTGATCCAAGCCCTGCGTGGCCTCATCCAGGATCAACAGATCAGGCGTTTCAATCAATGCATGCGCCAGCAGAACCCGTTGGAATTGCCCCCCTGAAAGATCAGCCATCTGCCGATCTCGTAGGCCAGACAGCCCGGCGCGCTCCAGTGCGGCGTCAATCGCAGCGGCTTTGTGGCGGCGCGGCAGGCCCATGAAGCGCCGCACAGTGATTGGTAGCGTTGGGTCGATATGCAGCTTTTGTGGCACATAGCCAATGCGCAAATTGGCGGCGCGGATGATTTCCCCGCTGACAGCAACAGCCCCAATCAGGCTGCGCAACAGCGTTGATTTGCCTGATCCATTGGGGCCGACAATGGTGACGATCTCGCCCCGGTCGATATGAAAATCCACATGGTGCAGCACCGTTTGGCGGCCCAAGGTAACCGACAACCCTTTGGTTTCAATCAATCTCATTGCGCTGCTTTCTGGCACGCAGGGCACAGGCCCAAGGCCTCGACTGCGGCCTGTTCAATGACAAAACCGCTCTCGGATGTCGCCTGTCCCAGCACCTTTCGGGCTGGGTCAGCATCGGCTTCGGCCACCGCATCACAGGCCCGGCAAATCAAAAAGGCGGGCGTGTGATCCTGCCCCATATGCGCGCAGGCGATAAAGGCATTCAGGCGCTCGATTTTGTGGGCAAAACCATGGCGCACCAGAAAATCCAGCGCGCGATAGACCACAGGCGGCTGCGAGCCCAAATCTTCGGCGCGCAGTATATCAAGGATATCATAGGCCCCCATCGCACGATGTTGTTGCAACAGAATTTCCAACACACGCCGTCGCACTGGTGTGAACTGCAATGAATGATCCGCGCAATAGGCGTCCACGGCCTTCAACCCGCTGCGGATACAGGTCTTATGATCGTGTTGCTTAAATCCGACTGGGTCCATGAGAAAGGCCTTCATGTGTTCGATTATGGGGTTGATATGTTATAAAGTAACATGTAGCAAACCCCTGTTCTTTTCAACTCCAATATACAGGATTAGATATGCTGCGACACATCACTTTGCTTTTTAGCCTAACTGCCGGGACAATGACACAGGCAGAGACACCGATTGTCGTGACCGACATCGCTCCAATTCATTCGCTTGTGGCAAGGGTGATGCAAGGGGTTGGCACGCCTGATCTGATCATCCCACAAACGTCTTCGCCGCATGGCTATGCGATGCGCCCGTCACAGGCGGCCGCCTTGCAAGACGCGCGGTTGGTGGTGTGGATGGGGCCGGGCCTGTCACCTTGGTTGGAAGATCCGCTGGCCACATTGGCACCGGACGCACAGCACATGAACCTGATGGAGACGCACGGCACGCATACCCTGCCTTGGCGCGAGGGCGCTAGTTTTGAAGTCGAAGGCCATGATGACGAAGGCCACGATGACGAGGGCCACGATGACGAGGGCCACGATGACGGAGGCCACGATGAGGAAGCCCACGCTGAGGAAGGTCATGATGACGATCATGGCCACGACCATGGCCATGACCATGATGGTCCAGACCCACACGCCTGGCTTGATCCTGAAAATGCTGCCCTGTGGCTGGGTGAAATCGCCGAGGCCCTGGGGGCTCTTGATCCTGAAAATGCCGCCATCTATCTGGCCAATGCCACCACTGGGCAGGCCGAGTTTGCACGCCTGAGCGAAGAAATTTCAGCTCAGCTTTCCACTTTGGATGACCCTCGTTTTGTGGTTTCGCATGATGCCCTGCACTATTTTGAGGCGCGGTTTGACGTTCATGCCAGAGGGGCAGTTGCCGATGGTGATGCCACTGCTCCTGGGGCCGCACGGCTCTCAAATCTCAAGAAAGTCATGCAGGATCAGGCCATCACCTGCATTCTGGTCGAGCCGGGCACCAACACCGACCGGCTTGGGGCTATCTTCGATTCGCAGATGCACTTTGGCGAGATTGATCTTCTGGGGCAAAGGCAATCCCTGGGCGCATCCCTTTATCCTGGTCTGTTGCGGAGCATTGCACAAAATATATCGGCCTGTGCGGTGCCCTGACACCACTCACTACGCGGCGTAAAACTTGCGTACCGGCGCTAAACCACTCATGTTGAGCGCTAGGGAATGCGACGCCCGGCAATAGACCGGGCCGCCGACAGGGAGGTATGGCCGATGAATTTTTCCTCTGCGCAGGATGCACTGGATATTGAGAACGAAGTTTCATGGGAAGAGCGTGAGCGCCCCAAGACACTTTATCAAATGCTGGCCGAGACGGTAAAACGCTTTCCTGATCGCCCGGCGGTCAGCTATCAATTGCTGTCAGGGCCAACGGACAAGGCCGAAACCCTGACCTGGCAGCAATATCACGATCAGATTTGCCAGACCGCCAATATGTTCCGCGCAATGGGAGTGGGTGAAAACGATGTGGTGGCACTGGTGCTGCCCAACGCGACCGAAACCGCAGTGGCGTTGATCGGCGGGGCCGTTGCCGGCATTGTGAACCCGATCAACCCGTTGCTGGAACCCGAGCAAATCGCGTCCATCCTGCGCGAGACCAACGCCAAAGTCGTGGTGACCCTGCGCGCCTTCCCCAAGACGGACATCGCCCAGAAAACTGCCGAGGCCGTCAAGGATGCACCCAATGTTCAGACCGTGCTTGAGGTTGATCTCAACCGCTATCTCAGCCCACCCAAAAGCTGGATCGTGTCGCTGATCCGACCCAAAGTAGCGGTGGAGCATCACGCCAAGGTATTGAATTTCCGCAACACGATGGCCAAGCATGCCACCTCATTGGAATTCGATGACAGTCCCGATGACCGCGTTGCAGCCTATTTTCATACTGGTGGCACCACCGGAATGCCCAAAGTGGCGCAACATCTTTATTCCGGCATGGTTTACAATGGCTGGCTGGGCGGACGGCTGCTGTTTGATGAAAAAGACAGCGTCATGTGCCCCCTGCCGCTGTTTCACGTCTTTGCCGTGCACGTCATCCTGATGGCGATGATCTATTCCGGCGCGCATGTGGTTTTTCCCACACCGGCCGGGTATCGCGGTGATGGGGTTTTTGATAACTTCTGGAAGTTGCTGGAGCGTTGGAAAACCACTTTCGTGATCACTGTGCCCACTGCCGTGTCTGCCCTCATGCAGCGCGAAGTGGATGCGGATGTTTCAACCGTGAAAAACGCCTTTTCCGGGTCTGCGCCGATGCCGATGGAACTGTTCAAGCGCTTTGAGGGCAGCACCGGCATTGCCGTGATTGAGGGCTATGGGCTGACCGAAGCCACCTGTCTGGTGTCGTGCAATCCGCCCACGGGCGAAAAGAAGGTTGGCTCGGTCGGGGTTCCTTTGCCCTATACGGACGTGAAAATTCTGCTGGATGGCGAAAACGGCCCTGAAGAATGCGGAGTTGATGAGATCGGTGAGATCTGCATCTCAAATCCTGGTGTATATGCCGACAACACCTATACCGAAGCGGACAAGAACCGTGGGCTGTATCACTATCAGAAATACCTGCGCACCGGCGATCTGGGGCGCATAGATGGCGATGGCTATTTGTGGATTACGGGGCGCGCCAAAGATCTGATCATCCGCGGCGGTCACAATATTGATCCCGCTGAGATCGAAGAGGCGCTGATGGCCCATCCCGCCGTCGCCATGGCAGGCGCCATTGGGCAGCCCGATGCGCATGCTGGCGAAATCCCCTGCGTCTATGTGGAACTGGTCGAAGGCGCCACGGCCACTGCCGAAGACCTGTACGCCCATAGCAAGGAACATGTGCATGAACGTGCGGCACATCCCCGGCATGTTGAAGTGCTGGATGAACTGCCCAAAACCGCCGTTGGCAAAGTGTTCAAACCCGATCTGCGCAAACGGGCGATCACCCGGATTTATAACAAGGCATTGGAAGAGGCCGGCCTGAACGCCCGTGTCGCTCAAATGATCGACAGCAAGAGGCGCGGGCTTGTGGCGCAGCTTGAAAAAACCGGCGATGTGGACGAAGCTGCCGTTGGCCATGTGCTGGGCAACTTTGTGCGCCCATGGGAATGGATGACTTAACGGAGGACAAAAATGACAAATATCCCGTTTCTGGTGAACCCTCAGCCGCAAATGGATGTGTCAGACATGACCTCGCCCGAGGTCTTCACCAGCGCTGATCAGACAGAGTTGAACCACACGCATTTTTCGACCGATGACGAAAGCATCCTGTCGGGCACCTGGGAATGCGCGCCCTGCCGCGAGGACATCCCCGCCTATCCGGTGCATGAATTGATGACCATCGTGTCGGGCAAGATCACCCTGACCCACCCCGATGGCACCGCTGAGCATTTAGGGGCAGGGGATACGTTCTTTATCTCCAAAGGCGCGCCAGTGGTGTGGGAAATCACCCAAACGCTGCGCAAGATCTACATGATTGCGACCTGACGCATGAATTGATCAGGTCAAGTGAAACGCTTTGTGGGACGAAGCTGTTGTTGATGCGCCTTCGGCTTGATTCCGGGCTGGGTGCGCGGGAACGGGATGATCGGGTTGAGCTCAAAACGGCCCTTCATCAGTCACCCGATGAAGGGCCAAATCTTAAAGCGTTGCGCATAAAGCCTGAATCGCGGGGTTTACGCGCAACGCCCAACACGTTCGTATGTGTCACTGCGTCTCGCCTTTTCCCCGCGTCATGTTAAAGGCGAGACGCTTTAGGACACGTCCTTATACGAAATCTCGGTCTGATCATTGCCGGTTTTGCCCCGGCGCACCAACAGTCGGTTCAGTGCATGAACATAAGCCTTGGCCGAGGCCACGACCGTATCGGTGTCTGCTGACTGACCCGTTGCAATGCGCCCGTCTTCCTCAAGCCGCACAGTCACCGTTGCCTGCGCATCGGTGCCCTCGGTTACCGCATGCACCTGGTACAGCGACAGGCGGGCCTGATTGGGGTGCAACTCACGCACCGCTTTAAACGTGGCATCCACCGGGCCATCGCCCTTTTGTGTTGCTGTGGCCTCAACCCCGTCGATGGCCATTACCAATGTCGCCTCAGCCGGGCCTCCGGTGCCACAACTCACGCTCAGGGATTTGATCACCAGATGGTTTGTCTCGCTCTCGTCGCCCGCCGTAACCAAGGCAATCAGATCGTCGTCATAGACTTCCTTCTTGCGGTCCGCCAATGCCTTGAACCGCACAAAGACGTCGTTCAGTTGATTGTCGGCCAACTCATAACCCTGATCTTTCAGCTTGGAACGCAGTGCGGCCCGACCCGAGTGTTTGCCCATAACGATGTTGGTTTCAGACAGGCCCACATCCTCGGGGCGCATGATCTCAAACGTCTCGGCGTTTTTCAGCATGCCATCCTGATGGATGCCGCTTTCGTGGGCAAAGGCGTTTTTGCCAACAATGGCTTTGTTGAACTGCACATTGAAGCCCGACACAGCCGCCACGCGGCGGCTCAGGTTCATGATCTTGGTGGTGTCGACACCTGTGTACCAGGGCATGATGTCGCCGCGCACCTTCATCGCCATCACCACCTCTTCCAGGGCTGTGTTGCCGGCGCGTTCGCCCAGGCCGTTGATGGTGCACTCAATCTGGCGCGCCCCACCGGCCACAGCCGCCAGAGAATTGGCCGTCGCCATGCCCAGATCATTGTGGCAATGGGTGGCAAAAACCACCTCATCGGCACCGGGAACGGTTTCGATCAATCCACGGATCAGATCAGCGCTTTCTACCGGTGCGGTATATCCCACTGTGTCGGGGATATTGATGGTTGTTGCGCCGGCCTTGATGGCAATCTCAACAGTGCGGCACAGGTAATCCCATTCGGTGCGTGTGGCATCCATGGGTGACCATTGCACATTGTCACACAGGTTGCGCGCATGGGTGACAGTGTCATGAATGCGCCCGGCCATTTCATCCTGTGTCAGATCAGGAATGGCGCGGTGCAAGGGTGATGTGCCGATAAACGTGTGAATGCGTGGGCGGCGGGCGTGTTTGATGGCCTCCCAGCAGCGGTCAATGTCTTGCAGATTGGCCCGCGCCAGCCCGCAAATCACCGATGTCTGCGCCGCTTTGGCGATCTCGCTCACCGCATTGAAATCACCTTCCGAGGCGATGGGAAATCCGGCCTCGATGATATCGACGCCCATTTCATCCAGCAGGCCTGCGATCTCCAGCTTTTCAGCATGGGTCATTGTGGCTCCGGGGGATTGTTCGCCATCGCGCAACGTGGTGTCAAAAATAACCACTCGGTCTTTGTCTTGATCAGTCATGTCATGTCTCTTTTGAAATTAGTCCTAAGCATTTGGCGCGGTGCAGCACATCCCCTGAGCGGTCGCGCCTGAAGGCACGCTCAGAGGCGGCTTAGGAGTAGCAGGAGCGCAGCACTTTGGGCGCCAGAGGGGCGCTGAAAAGTGGCGGTATGATCCTGCATCATCATGGGGGCCGACTATAGGCGGGTGCTTTCAGCTTGAAAACCCCCAAATTTTGGGGCGGCATGGCTTGAACCTGCAATCAGACAGCACAAGTGAAGGACGCTGTTGCAATGGGCGGTTCGAGCAGGGGGCTGAGCGCGCGTAGTCAGATCATCGCACTCATGTCCCGGTGATCAATTGGCGTCGGTGGCCGGGTCTGTTGTGGTTTCGGTGGCCTCAGCTTCGGGTTCTGGCGCATCTGTCTGGCTGGCCAGCGCACCGTTGGTCCAGGCACCGGTTGCCTCTTCGCCGGTGGCGTAACGCATCGTACCTTCGCCCTGACGTTTGCCACGCAGGAACATGCCCTCGTAAACATCGCCATTGGTGTAGGTGGCCACACCTTGTCCGCTGATTTCGCCGCCATCCCAATTGCCGGAGTATTTGAACCCATCGGGCATGGTGATTTCACCCTGGCCGTGGCGTTGGCCAGCCATGAATTGGCCTGCATAAACCGTGCCATCGGGGTAGGTGGCCGTTCCCATGCCATCACGCTGGCCTTCGGCCCAGCCGCCCTCATAGCGATAACCATCGGCATAGGTCATCACGCCGCTACCGTGGTTTTTGGCGTTTTGAAATTCGCCCTCATACGTCACCCCGTTGGGATAGGTTGCAAGGCCAGTGCCGTGAATGACACCATTAACCCAGCCCCCTACATAAGTGGCCCCGTCAGCATAGGTGATCTTGCCTTCGCCATTGGCCAGATCTTCGCGGAACTCGCCCTCATAAACCGAGCCATCGGGATAAACCACGCGCCCCAGACCGGCGATATTGCCCGCCACCCATTGGCCCACATATTTGTAACCATCGGTGCCCGTGAACGTGCCTTGCCCGTCACGCTGATCATCCTTGAACATGCCCTGATAGACATCGCCGTTCTGATAGCTGACTTTGCCCTGACCCGCGCGGCGGCCACTGACCATTTCACCCTCATAAATATCACCATTGGGCTGCACCAGTTTGCCGGTGCCGTTGATCTGCCCGTCTTTCCACAAGCCGGTATAGATCAGCCCGTCAGGCATGGTGAGCGTGCCCTGACCCTCACGCGTGCCTTTGGCGACGTCGCCTTCATAGATCGCCCCATCGGGATAGGTGATCTTGCCCGCGCCATCCTTGACCCCGTTCAGCCATGCGCCGTCATAGATGTACCCACCCGGGCTTTGCATCCGGCCCTTGCCATGGTGCATCGCATTCAGAAAACCGCCCTCATAGCGCACGCCGTTGGCGTAAATGGCCACTCCGTCACCGGTGATCTTGCCATCGGCCCAGGTGCCTTCATAGGTGCCACCATCGGTAAAGACGATCTTGCCCACACCGGCAGGTTTGCCCTTGGCAAATTCACCCTCATAGACCGACCCGTTGGGAAAGCGCGCCACACCTTTGCCGCGGATTTCACCATCTTCCCAGTCGCCGGTATATTGATACCCATTGGGCAGCGTATAAGTGCCGGTGCCATGCTGAAGCCCGTTTTTGAACGTGCCTTCATAAATGCCGCCATCGTCGTATTGCTTGGTCTTGACCTCGCCGTCCTGCGCATAGGCGATACCGCCCGCAAAGATGGCAACAGACAGTAAAACAGATTTCGCAAGCGATATGGTCATGAAAAGCCTCTGATGCCCCGGACCTGCCAAATCCGGCAGGTTGCGGGAAATCTAGTGGAGCCGAGCACCGCTGACAACGGGTTTTGCGCAGTGGCCGAGGGCAAATCGGCTTTCCCTTGCCGGGTGATCTGCTAAATCATGCTGTAAAGTTGAAAAGAGGCACTTCATTATGGCCGATAGGTTCCGTCTGACACTGGCACAGTTGAATGCAACAGTGGGTGATATTGCGGGCAATGCCGCGTTGGCGCGCTCCGCTTGGGATGCCGGGCGTGACGCTGGTGCCGATATGGTGGCGCTGCCCGAGATGTTCATCACTGGCTACAACACCCAGGATCTGGTGATGAAGCCCGCGTTTCACCTTGATGCCATCGCCGCGATTGAGACGTTGGCGAAAGACTGCGCTGATGGGCCAACTTTGGCCATCGGCGGCCCTGCGCTGAAAGAGGGCAGGCTTTATAACGCCTATTACATCCTCAAAAAGGGTGTGATCAGCGCCACAGTGCTGAAACACAATCTGCCAAACGAAACCGTGTTTGACGAGGTGCGCCTCTATGATGAAGGGCCTCTGGGCGGGCCTTATGTGGTGGATGGCGTGCGTATTGGCTCCCCCATTTGCGAAGACAGCTGGCACGAAGATGTGCCCGAAACATTGGCCGAAACGGGGGCTGAATTTCTGCTCGTGCCCAATGGATCGCCCTATTATCGCAACAAGATGGAGGTGCGCCAGAACCTGATGGTGGCCCGTGTGGTGGAAACCGAACTGCCGCTGATCTACCTCAATCTGGTGGGCGCACAGGATGATCTGGTGTTTGACGGCGGTACATTTGTGCTGAACCCCGGGGGCGAGTTGGCCCTGCAAATGCCGGTGATGGAAGAGGCGATTGCCCATCTTGATATGATCCGCACCGATACCGGCTGGCGCGCCGAGCCGGGTGATCTGGCCAAACTGCCCGATACCCACGAGCAGGATTATCACGCCATGGTGCTGGGGCTGCGCGATTACCTGCGCAAAACCGGGTTCAAAAAGGTGTTGCTGGGTCTGTCGGGCGGGATCGACAGCGCAATTGTGGCCACCATCGCATCGGATGCTCTGGGCCCTGAAAACGTGCGCTGTGTCATGATGCCGTCGGAATATACGTCACAATCCTCGCTGGATGATGCCACGGCGGTGGCCAAGGCGCTGGGCTGTCACTATGACATCATGTCCATCAACGAGGGGCGCAATGCCATCACCAACACGCTGGCCCCGCTGATGGAAGGCACCAAACCCGACGTGACCGAGGAAAACATCCAGTCACGCCTGCGTGGATTGTTGTTGATGGCGCTGAGCAACAAATTCGGGGAAATGCTGCTGACCACGGGCAATAAATCCGAAGTCGCAGTGGGATATGCCACCATCTATGGCGATATGGCCGGCGGGTTTAACCCGATCAAAGACATGTATAAAACCCGCGTTTTTGATGTATGCCGCTGGCGTAATGCCAATCACCGCCCCTGGATGATGGCGCCGGCGGGTGAGATGATCCCGGTGGGCGTGATCGACAAACCGCCCTCGGCTGAGTTGCGCCCCGATCAAAAAGACAGCGATTCACTGCCCGATTACCCGGTGCTGGACGGTATTCTGGACATCCTGGTAGACCAGGACGGCTCGATCGCAGATTGCCTTGCGGCGGGTCATACCATTGAGGATGCCAAACGCGTGGAGCACCTGCTTTACATCTCGGAATACAAACGCTTTCAGTCGGCGCCGGGTACGCGGTTGTCCAAAAAAGCATTCTGGCTGGACCGGCGGTATCCGATTGCGAACCGCTGGCGCGATGACGGGTGATCCGTTTGAAATCTACGCCCCAAAGGGCAGGGTTCTTGTGCTGGGGCTGCTTGGCGTTTTGATGACAGCGCTTTCAGCCCTGCCGATTTGGCGTGTTGGGAGCGGGCGCAGTGATCTGGATGAAATGCTGGTGATGTTGCCCATCGGGGTGATTGGGTTGGTGTTTTTTGGCATTGCCACTTTAACAGCACTATACCGGCTGTTTTCCCCCAGACCAATTATGCGCGTGGACGCGCACGGCATTCATGTCTGGCGTTATCCCTCGCTGAGTTGGCATGAGTTTTCATATGCGGATACGGCCACCAGCTCGGGCGAGGTGATGCTGGTGCTGAACACCCATGACAATGATGCCTATCGTGCTCGCATGATCTGGTATCGCCGCCTTTGGGCCAGGGGCAACGCCGCCCTTGTTGAGGGCGCGGTTTACCTGTCGCAACGCTTGCTACCTGTGTCAGTCCAAGATTTAGCACATCGGATCAATGATTTGGCCGATTGAGGTGGTGCATTCTTTAGGCAATCGGAATGGCTGTGCCATGCTTTGTTGTGATAATGAGGGGCGCTGCCCCTCAAACTCCCCGGGATATTTTGGGCAAGAAGATGGGGGGCAATCAGAGCATAAGCTGATAGCTGAGCGGAACGTAGTGATAGGCGTCGGCGCGGGGTTCAATATAGCCCATGCCGGGCCAGGGCATGTGGTAGCCAACAAAGGGTATCTTGTCGATGGCCATCATATCCAGCAGCTTTTTGCGCGTGGCGGCAGCGGCGGGTTTGTCCATGTCAAACTTCACCTCCCAATCTGGCCGGGCCAGTGACCAGATATAGTGATTGGCGAAATCGGCGGCGATCAACAGGGATTTCCCCTCGCTTTCAATCAGATGCACCATATGACCGGGGGTGTGGCCGAAGGCGGCCATCGCGGTGTGACCGCTGAAGGCGCTGGCGCCATCCTCGATCATCGTGGTGCGGTCGGCCAGGGGGCGCATCTTGGTGTCAAATGTCGCATCACCCATGGCGGCCCAGGCATCATATTCCACCCGCCCGCTGACATAGCGGGCATTGGGAAATGTCGGAACGCCGCCCTCCATCAGCCCGCCAATATGATCGCCGTGCATATGGGTGAGCACCACCACATCCACCATGTCAGCCGTGTAACCCGCAGATTCCAGAGCCTTTTTCAGGCCTTCAGGGTTCATCCCGGTGTCAAACAACACCAGTTCAGCCCCGGTGTTGACCACGGTGGGGGTAAAGAAAAAATGCGCCTGATCGGTGGGGATATTGGCCTCAGCTGACAGGGATGCGAACTCCTCAGCGGTGGCATTCAGCCCAAAGATGCTGTGTGGATCAGGCCAGGTGGCTGTGGCGGCCAGCAAGGTTGTCACTTCGAACTGGCCCAGTTTGATCCGCTGAAACGGTGTCATATCTACGCCCAGCATCGGGGCCGCAGCGCGTGCGGCCATAGGGGCCAGTGGCAGGGCAGCAGTGGCAAGCAACAAGTTGCGGCGCGAAAGGACTGGGTCAGACATGAGGGAGTTCCTTTTGATCAGATCGTTTGATGATAGAGCAAAAGGCGGACAAGATGCGATAGATGTCACGCTATCGTGAGCTTGGAGCCGCTTATGAACACAAACGAAACCCCGCCCGCTGATCAATCCCCCGAGGGCTTTATCGCGGGGATAGAGCCCACGCGTCGCCGTGAAGACGGTCTGCGGCTTTTGACCTTCTTTCAGGAGGTTAGCGGATTTGCGCCGGTCATGTGGGGCCCGTCCATGATTGGGTATGGGCGGTATCACTATGTCTATGACAGTGGTCGCGAAGGGGATTACCTGGCGACCGGATTTAGCCCACGCAAAGCCGCATTGTCAGTCTATATCATGCCAGGGTATCAGAATTACGACGCAATTTTGGGCCGACTGGGAAAGCACAAACTGGGCCGGTCGTGTCTTTATATCAACAAACTGGATGACATAGATATGGATGTGCTGGCTGAGTTGATCCGCACGGGTCTGAAAGATCTTAATGCGCTCTGGCGCGTCCATCCGGCTTAGAGGCTGATGGCGGACAGGAAGTATTTTTGGAAAGATGAAGGCCGGGATATATTAAGGCTGGGCGGGGTTTTCTGGACAATTCCGCGTGGCTGTGACATTGCCGCGATGACCACAGGAGCCACACCATGACCACCACCCGTTTCGCCCCGTCACCCACCGGATATATCCATGTGGGCAACCTGCGCACTGCGCTGATGAACTATCTGATCGCCCGCAAGGCCGGTGGGACGTTTATCTTGCGGATTGATGACACCGATCCTGAGCGTTCAAAGCAGGAATATGTGGATGGCATCAAACAGGATTTGGAATGGCTGGGCCTGACATGGGACCGGGTTGAGAGGCAATCCGAGCGGTTGGAGCGCTATAGCGAGGCCGCTGATAAGCTGCGCGACATGGGCCGGTTTTACGAGGCGTTTGAGACGCCAGTGGAGTTGGACCTCAAGCGCAAGAAGCAGCTGAATATGGGCAAGCCCCCGGTGTATGATCGTGCCGCACTGGAGCTGTCGGGCGCCGAGAAAGACGCCATGCGTGCCGAACGTGGCGCCGGTGTGTGGCGTTTCAAGCTGGACCAGGAGCGTATCAACTGGGCCGATGGTATCTTGGGCGATATTTCGATTGATGCGGCCTCGGTCAGTGATCCGGTGTTGATCCGCGGGGATGGGCAGGTGCTCTATACACTGGCCTCTGTTGTGGATGATACGGAAATGGGTGTCACGCATGTGGTGCGCGGCTCGGACCATGTGACCAACACCGCGACACAAATTCAAATTATCCAGGCGTTGGGTGGGCAAGTGCCAGATTTTGCGCATCATTCCTTGCTGACTGGACCACAGGGCGAAAGCCTGTCGAAACGGCTGGGCACGCTCAGCCTGCGGGATCTGCGCGACGGCGGGGTCGAGCCAATGGCGCTGCTGAGCCTGATGGCGCGCCTTGGATCGTCCGAGCCGATTGAGTTGCGCGCCGATATGGCAGAGCTGATTGAGGGCTTTGACATTTCGCAATTCGGCGCCGCGCCAACCAAGTTTGACGAGCAAGACCTCTATCCGCTGACGGCCCGCCACTTGCAATCACTGCCCTACAAATCGGTTGAGGCCCAGGTTCTGGCCCTTGGCGTACCTGAGGAGCTGGCGCTGCATTTCTGGTCAGTGGCGCGTGATAATATCACCACCATGGCCGATCTGGAGGGCTGGTGGACCCTGTTCCGCGATGGCACCGACCCGGTGATCGACGAGGAGGACCGCGAATTTGTAGCGCAAGCGATGCAATTGCTGCCCGAGGGGCCCTACGACGGGGAAACCTGGGGCACCTGGACCGCGGCGGTAAAAGAGGCAACAGGCCGCAAGGGCCGGGGCCTGTTCATGCCGCTGCGCAAGGCGCTGACCGGCCAGAGCCACGGGCCGGACATGAGCCAGGTACTGCCTTTGATGCAGGTGATCCGCGCGCGCAGTTAATCTGCGTTTGCGCAGGGGGATATCTGCTCAGATAGCGGTTGCGCCATTGCGCCCTAAAGGTGATCCTGCGGGGTCAAATGCACGAGGTCTGATATAGCGCAAGAACAAGCCAAATTCCTGACAGGGAACCTTTTTACCCATGTCAGTGTGATGTCACTGGCAGGTTCTGTCGGGTTGATGGCGATTTTCGCGGTTGATTTCATCGACATGTTGTTCATCTCAATGCTGGGCAAATCCGAGCTGGCGGCAGCAGTGGGATATGCTGGTGCCATTTTGTTTTTCACCACCTCGTTTTCCATTGGTATCGCCATTGCCGCAGGGGCGATGGCCGCCAGGTCTTTGGGGGCGGGTGATGTGGAGCGCGCGCGTGAGCAGGCCACTTCAACCTTAATCTATGGCGTGATCTTCAGTGCAATCTTTGCTGCTGTGGTCTGGGTCAATCTGGGCGCTCTGGTGGCCATATTGGGTGCCACCGGCGAAACCGCCGATCTGGCGGTACATTATCTGGCAATCATCGTCCCCAGCCTGCCGTTGTTGATGATCGGGATGATTGGGGGCGCTTTGCTGCGCGCGCACGGCGATGCGCGCCGTGCGATGTATGCCACGATCTTTGGCGGGCTTATGAACGCTGTTCTGGACCCGATTTTGATCTTCGGGCTGGGGTTGGATCTAACCGGTGCGGCCTTGGCTTCGGTGGCGGCACGCGTGGTGATCGCGGCCACATCTCTGGTGCCGATCATGCACAGCTATGGCGGTATTGCGCGGCCCAAACCAAAGCGGCTTGTGCGTGATCTGGTGCCTTTGCTGGCCATTGCGGTGCCTGCCACATTAACCCAACTGGCCACGCCGGCAGGGCAGGCCTATGTCACCCGCGCCATGGCCGAATACGGCGAGGCTGCGGTGGCCGGCATGGCGATTGTCGGGCGTTTGGTGCCGCTGTCCTTTGCGGCGATCTTTGCATTGTCTGGCGCAGTTGGGCCTATTTTCGGGCAAAATTTCGGAGCCGGAAACCGCGACCGGGTGCGCGGCGCATTCAACGCGGCTCTGACCTTCATCGGGCTGTATGTTTTGATCGTCGCAGCTTTGTTGTTTGCTTTGCGCGGCTCGATTGTGACGTTGTTCAACGCCGATGGAATCACGCAAGACTTGATCTTCCTGTTCTGTGGCCCCTTGGCGTTGCTCTATTTCTTCAACGGAATGCTGTTTGTGGCCAATGCCGCATTCAACAACCTGTCCCACCCGTTTTATTCCACCTGGATGAACTGGGGACGGCACACATTGGGGACAATCCCTTTTGTGATGCTGGGCGGGGCGGTGTTGGGCGCGCCGGGCGTGTTGATCGGGCAGGCAGTTGGCGGCGTGCTGTTTGGCTTGCTGGCGTATCGGCTGGCACTGAATGTTTTGCAGGAGCCAGACCTCGCACCAGGGGCAGCACCCTTCCAGCGGCAATCGCGGTTAATGCAGATTTTCCATAACAGGCGATAAGACCTGTTGTTGCCGCTAACTATCCCGCCATTTTGCTTTTTCTGGCGATTGATCCTGATGCATCGGTGACAACTGCGAATCCAGCCTGGCCAGATGTGCATCCACAAACTGCTGCTCGTCGGCGCTCAACTGGCAGTGGCGTGGATATAAAGGCGCGTGACGGTCATCCAATATAGGTGCATCCCAGCCATGGGTGGTCTCAAAAAACCGGGTGGCCCCGTCCTCGCCAAATTCCCGTAAATATCCTTGTACCACCACGTCAAGATAGCTTAGCAAAACAGGCCCTGACGCGCTGGGCACGCCGTGTTTTCCCTCGGGGATTGCATAGACCGCGATATGCGGGGCATGTGACAGGGGATGCACCACCTGGTGGGCGGCGGGCACCCGGTCATAGGCGCCTTCGCGGATGTCCAATGCCGCCCAATCCATATCGGGAACTTCGGCGATGAGCCCGTCAATTTGCGCATCCTCATCCGGCACCACCGTCAGATAGGCCACCTCACGCAGTGTCGTGTGCCGCCAGACGCGCCGCCAGCCTTTTAGTTGCGCAGGGTGAACGCCGCGATAGGCATGGGTGTCTTGGTTGACCAGGCTTCCATAACCAAAGAAATATGCGGGAGGGGTCAAATTGGCGTACCTTTGTTTTGTTCCCACTGTTGTGGCGTGCTCGACTGGCAAGCACAAGCAACGCGATGCCGATATGATCATGGGGGGGTAGCCACTTGAGTTGACCGAAACTGCATACTAACGTACACCGCGATCAGATCGGGAGAATCGAACACGTCGATGCCGAAGGAGCAACCGCCCCGGAAACTCTCAGGCCCAAGGACCGATCTGAGCAAACAGAACTCTGGAGAGTGCCCGCACAACCAAAAGGGCCGCCGAAGGGATAGCGATCTCAGGCCAAAGGACAGAGGGGGCATCGTGGCGCAAGGCATTTGCCTGGCGCGTAACCGATGCCGGATTGATGCACCATTGATCAAGCTGGCGCAAATTGGGAAGGAAACCCGATGAGCGATACTCTGCGCCAGACGCCGCTGCACGCCCTGCATGTTGAACTGGGTGCCAAAATGGTGCCATTCGCGGGCTACGATATGCCCGTGCAATATCCTTTGGGCGTGATGAAAGAACATCTCCATACCCGCGCCAAAGCAGGGTTGTTTGATGTCAGCCACATGGGCCAGGTGATTGTGAACAACCCCTTGGGCTATGGCGGTGCAGCACAGGCGATGGAGGCCTTGATGCCCGTCAGCCTGCTGCCTTTGGGTGAGAAACGCCAACGCTATGGTTTTTTCACCAATGATGATGGCGGCATCATGGATGATCTGATGATTGCCAATCGGGGTGAACATATGTTCGTCGTGGTCAACGCTGCCTGTAAAGTTGCCGATATAGCCCATATGAAGGCGCATATGACCACCTGTGATGTGCAGGAAATCTCGGACCGGGCGCTGCTGGCGCTGCAAGGTCCGGCTGCTGAGGCGGTGTTGGAGCCAGTCGCGCCGGGATGTGACATCATGAAGTTCATGGATGTGGGCATTTTCAATTCAGACTTCGGAGAGCTGTGGATTTCCCGCTCGGGGTACACGGGCGAGGACGGGTATGAGATTTCAGTGCTTGCCACCCATGCCGAAGCTCTGGCGCGTAAATTGCTTGAGCACGCCGATGTGGAGCCCATCGGACTTGGCGCGCGTGACAGCCTGCGCCTGGAGGGCGGGCTTTGCCTTTATGGAAATGATATTGATACCACCACCAGCCCGGTTGAAGCAGGGCTGACCTGGGCCATGCAAAAGGTCCGGCGCAAAGGCGGCGAGCGCGAAGGCGGCTTTCCGGGCGCTGATCGGATACTGGACGAGCTGGAAAACGGCACTTCCCGCCTGCGTGTGGGTCTGCGCCCCGAAGGACGCGCGCCCATGCGCGACGGGACAGTGCTTTTTGCGGGTGCGGACGGCGGCGAGCCCATTGGCCGCGTGACATCCGGCGCTTTTGGCCCCACCATCGAAGGCCCGATGTCGATGGGCTATGTGGACATTGCCCATACCGCTGACAACACTCAACTATTCGGGGAAGTACGAGGCAAACGCCAGCCTGTGCGCGTGGCGGCCATGCCCTTTACCCCCAACAATTTTAAACGCTAAGAAACCAGGGAGACCAACCACATGAAATTCACCGAAGAACACGAATGGCTGCGCGAAGAAGACGGCGTGATTGTTGTCGGCATTACGGAACATGCCAGCGAACAACTGGGCGATATCGTCTTTGTGGACCTGCCTGATGTGGGTACCGAAGTGACCAAGGATGAAGAGATCGTTGTGATCGAATCTGTCAAAGCCGCTTCAGATATTTTATCCCCGATTGATGGTGAGATTGTCGAGGTGAACGAAGTTCTGGCTGATGAGCCAAGCAAAGTGAACGACGATGCTCAGGGCGATGGCTGGTTCTTCAAGATCAAAGCCTCAGAGCCCAGCCAGATGGACGACTACATGGATGAAGCGGGCTACAAAACCTTCATCGGGTAACGCCTGGCGCCGGGGGCAAATTTCTTGAAGTAAGAAATTTGTGAAAAATCTTGGAAGATTTTTGGCCCCCGGCGGACGTACTTTTGGAAAGATGAAAGATGGCGCGTTGATTGCTGGCGTGCTCGAATACTGCTGGAGAAACCGATGTCTTTTAAACCAACCGACTATCTGCCGTATGACTTTGCCAATCGCCGCCACATAGGGCCGTCCCCTGTCGAGATGTCTGACATGCTGGACACGCTGGGTGTCAAAAGCCTGGATCAGCTGATTGATGAAACCGTCCCTGCCGCGATCCGCCAAAAAGAGCCGCTGAACTTTGGCAAACCAAAGTCCGAGCGCGAGCTGCTGCATTTCATGCGGGTGACGGCCTCCAAGAACAAAGTGTTGGTGAGCATGATCGGGCAGGGGTATCACGGGACAGTTACCCCCCCGGCGATCCAGCGCAATATTCTGGAGAACCCGGCGTGGTACACATCCTACACGCCCTACCAGCCGGAAATCAGCCAAGGCCGCCTTGAGGCGCTGTTGAATTTCCAGACCATGATCACCGATCTGACCGGATTGGAAGTGGCTAACGCCTCGCTGCTGGATGAATCTACGGCTTGTGCCGAAGCGATGACCATGGCGCAACGGGTGTCGAAATCTAAAGCAACAGCGTTTTTTGTTGATCGTGATTGCCACCCTCAGAACATTGCGCTGGTCAAGACGCGTGCCGCGCCTCTGGGCATTGAGGTGATCGTTGGCAACCCTGATAAGATGGATGCGTCTGCCGTTTTTGGGGCGCTATTCCAATACCCCGGAACCTACGGCCATGTGCGTGATTTCACCGATCACATTGCCAAGCTGCATGAGCACAAAGCTATCGCTATTGTTTCGGCTGATCCGCTTAGCTTGACCCTACTGAAAGAACCCGGTGCCATGGGGGCAGATATCGCTGTGGGCAACACGCAACGCTTTGGGGTGCCGATGGGGTATGGTGGCCCGCATGCGGCCTATATGGCCTGCAAGGATGCCTATAAACGATCCATGCCCGGGCGCATCGTCGGCGTTAGCATTGATGCCCATGGCAACCGCGCCTACCGCCTGAGCCTGCAAACCCGCGAGCAGCATATCCGCCGTGAAAAAGCCACGTCGAATGTCTGTACTGCCCAGGCGTTGCTGGCTGTGATGGCATCAATGTACGCTGTTTTTCATGGCCCCAAAGGCCTGCAAGCCATCGCACAGCGCATTCATCGCAAAACCGTGCGCATGGCCAAAGGGCTGGAAGATGCCGGGTTCAAAGTGGACCCTAAGGTGTTTTTCGACACCATCACTGTTGATGTCGGACCACTGCAAGCCGCTGTGATGAAATCGGCGCTGGATGAAGGTTTGAACCTGCGCAAAGTGGGGGAAACCCGTGTTGGCATCACCCTGGACGAGGCGACGCGCTCCAAAAACATCGAAGCGGTCTGGCGCGCCTTTGGCATTTCGCAGTTGGATGATGATTTCGCGCCCGACTACCGTGTCCCAGAAGGGATGCATCGGAAATCAGAGTATCTGACCCATCCCATCTTCCACATGAACAGATCCGAAACCGAGATGATGCGCTATATGCGCCGCCTGTCGGATCGTGATCTGGCGCTGGATCGCGCGATGATCCCGCTGGGCAGCTGCACCATGAAGCTGAATGCCGCAGCTGAAATGATGCCCATCACCTGGCGTGAGTTTTCACTGCTTCATCCCTTTGTTCCCGCCGATCAGGCGTTGGGTTATAAGGAAATGATCGACGATCTGAGCGCCAAACTCTGTGACATCACCGGCTATGATGCGATTTCAATGCAGCCCAACTCGGGTGCGCAGGGTGAATATGCCGGGCTGCTGACCATTTCGGCCTATCACCGCGCCAATGGTGAAGGCCACCGCAATATCTGCCTGATCCCAATGAGCGCCCATGGCACCAACCCCGCCAGCGCCCAGATGGTGGGCTGGAAGGTGGTGCCGGTGAAATCGGCCGAAAATGGCGATATTGATCTGGATGACTTCAAAGCCAAGGCTGAACAACACGCAGCTGATTTGGCGGGTTGCATGATCACCTACCCATCCACCCACGGTGTGTTTGAGGAAACGGTGAATGAGGTGACACAAATCACCCACGCCCATGGTGGCCAGGTCTATATTGACGGGGCCAATATGAATGCTATGGTCGGGCTGTCTCGCCCTGGTGATCTGGGGGGGGATGTCAGCCACCTTAATCTGCACAAAACCTTTTGCATCCCGCATGGCGGCGGCGGCCCCGGAATGGGCCCCATCGGTGTCAAAGCACATCTGATCGAACATCTTCCCGGCCATCCCGAAACCGGTGGTGAACAGGGGCCAGTGTCAGCAGCCCCCTTTGGATCCCCCTCGATCTTGCCGATTTCCTGGGCCTACACGCTTTTGATGGGCGGCGAAGGCCTGACCCAGGCCACCCGCGTGGCGATCCTGAACGCCAACTACATCGCCAAGCGATTGGAAGGCGCATATGACGTGCTGTATCGCGGCGGCAATAGCCGTGTCGCACATGAGTGCATCCTTGATACGCGCCCCTTTGAAAAAAGCGCCGGGGTCACGGTAGATGACATCGCCAAACGATTGGTGGACAATGGGTTTCATGCCCCCACGATGAGCTGGCCCGTGGCCGGTACGCTGATGGTGGAGCCGACGGAATCAGAAAGCAAAGCTGAACTGGACCGGTTCTGCGATGCCATGCTGGCCATCCGCGAGGAAATCCGCGCCATCGAAGACGGCAAGATTGATGCGCTCAACAATCCGCTTAAGAACGCGCCGCACACGATGGAAGACCTGGTGCGCGAGTGGGACCGCCCCTATACGCGTGAACAGGCCTGCTTCCCGCCGGGGGCCTTCCGGGTGGATAAATACTGGCCGCCGGTCAACCGGGTCGACAATGTCTATGGCGACAGAAACCTGATCTGCACATGTCCGCCCATGGCAGATTATGCAGACGCCGCCGAATAGGCATTCCCATTTGCGTAGACCCAAACAGAATAATGGCCCCGAAACCTCGGGGCCGCTTTTTTTTGGTGCTAAAAAACCTTAACTAAGGTTTGGTATCTAAAATACAGATGCTCCGGAGAGAGTAACTTAACCGGAGCGACGTCTTGCCATCGGAACAGGAAATTGATGGGCAGGCTGTCTGATATGTATCGAAATAGCCCGCCTGAGCAGGGGCGTCATACTCCAGATGGGGTAAACTTTGATTAAAGTGTTTTAAAAAGACCTTAGCTGCCCTTTTGGGGCGCAAGGCAGTGGCCCCCTTAGACGTCTTGCGGCGCTGTTGCCTTCGTTTGCAACGCGATGAAAGCCGAAGCAATTTATTTGCCCAGATAGGGCGCCAAAATGTCCAAGGCGTCGCGCCAATAGCGGAAGAAAACCAACTGGCCGGCATCTTCATATTCACGGTACTCAATCCAGTCAAAATCGCGCTGAAACTCTTTGAGGGTTTCAACCGGCACCTGCGGGTCTTGCAAGCCGTTCATAAAGATCACGGGCAGGGTGTCTTGCAGCGGGATCAGATCATCGGACCAATCAGTTTTTTGACGGCCCAAAATCTGCGCTGAAAACGCGGCATGAGCCGAATGATCCTCTGATAACGCCACTTCTGATCCGGTGACTATCGCCTCAAAAACATCTGTATTTTCAAAGATCTCCACATCGGCAGGGCATTGCCCATACACGGCATGGATAAACCCGCGCTTGCCAATTTTACGCGCCAGCAAGAACCCGGCTTTAACCATGAATGGCAGCAAATGTGGTGTATATTTCGCACCGGCCAGAATGAACCTGTGCCATTTTTCCATCCGCTCAAACTGTTCACGGCGGGTCAATGGCAGCACCCCGGCACATCCCAACAAAGCGGTGATGCGATCAGGCTGTTCCAGTGCCAGCTGAAACCCGTAATAGCTGTCGCCGCCCATGCTGATGATGGGGCAACGGGTCACGTTTTCGGCGTCCAGTATCTGGCGCGTGTCAGCAAGAAGGGCGGCGTCATAATCCACCTTTTTGCTGACTGGATCAGACAGGCCATAGCCTGCACGCACCGGAACGATGACACGAATGCCGCGACGTTCAGCCTCGGCTTCGGCGGGGGCGGGCCAACGCACCAAGCCATAATCCAAAGGCAAAAACAAAACAGGCGCGCCGCGCGGATCCCCCAAAACCAGATAATCCAACCGCCGCCCGTCAGCGGAGAGAAGGGATTTGAACTCGCGCTCTTTCAATGCGCCTGTGCCACGGCTGACAACCCTAGGGCCGGGGGCCGCATCCAGTGTCAGGGTCATCATGTCCATCATCGACAGCGCCAATCGCACCAGCTCGACCTGAGAATGTGTCTCGGTCTTGGACAGGATGGATTTGACCTGCGCACGGATGGTATCCACCGACCGGCAGCGTTGCTCGGCTATATCCGCAAGTGAGCCACATTCCACAAGTGCGCGCACCACATCGGCCTCGGCCGCGGTCAGCCCAAAGGCCTGACGCAAAATGTCGCAAAACCCATCGGGCCAGCCCACTTCGTTAGAGGCCGCCAGCACCAGTTTCTTCCCGTCGGCCGTGGAACACAGTTGCAACCGCAGTACAGTGAACCGGCCCATCGCGCGTGATCTCACCCGCAAAATCGCAGTGTTTTCAGGGCTGTCTGACAAAACCGAGCGCACCGTCCGCCGCACGGCCTCAATATCTTCGGTGTTCACCGGCAAGTCAGCCAGGCGTGATGTATCGCTCAACCCCAGCAGGGTTTTGGCAGCACCATTGGTGGCACGAATGGCGTGTTCACGATCCAGAATAAAGGCGGCAACCCTGTCAAACGGGGCAAGGATACCTTCCAGCTCGTTGGTCTAACTGGTGGTGTCCACGCGGTCCAGAAAGGTGCTGGCGCGTTCAAAATGCCCGGCAATCAGCGGGTCATCCAGCAGGCGCGGGGCCTCAAAATTGGCCTCAGCGCGCAGCGGGCGCAGGGCGCTTTCCCAGTGATCCAGCAGGGCTTCGTATCGGGCAGGGTCCAGCGCCACATCATACAAACGGTCAATCGCCGCCTCCCGATCCAAATCGGAGAGCGTTGATTTTAAGTTCCCTTTAGACTCTTTAGGCGAATTTTCGACCACGAGTTCCTGTTCCTTTAACCACCAGTCTAGGCATTACGCAGCGGTTTGACAGGTCAGCTGTGTCAAAAGTTAACGATTTCGCGGATTTTTCACGACATCAGGAAAGAAAACCGATCGCGCAACCGCTTCCAACTGTCCACATCCGGGGCCGCCAACAAATACCCTTCCGTGAGGCCGGCATTATAATCCGAGCCATCAAGCATCGCCACATGCCCGCCCGCCATCTGGCAAATCAAGACACCGGCAGCGTGATCCCAAGGGTTCATCGTCCCAGAGAGGCAAAAATCCATGTTGCCCTGCGCCAGGGTGCGATATTCGTGGCACGAACAGCGCAACACCTGCGTGCGGCCAAAGTCTGGCAGGGCAACAGCCATTTCATCCTGTTTGCCACGCTCCAGCAGATAGAGGTGAATATACCCCGACATTTCGCTCAGAGTGCCCCCTTTTGAAACGCTCAATCCGCGTTCCGCGCCCACAGCACGCACCATGCGCGCAGGTGTCGCCTCATCCGCGATGATCCAATCATCCATCACCGGGTCATACAAAAGCCCCAGCACCGGCTTGCCAAAGCGTGTCACAGCGACAATCACGCCAAACAATGGCAGGCCATTGGCGAAATTCCATGTGCCATCAACGGGATCGAGGACAAAGCACAACTCAGCCTCGGCGATCTTGCCGCGCAGTTTGTCATCCGCACTGGCCGCTTCCTCTCCTACGATCAACGCATGGGGAAACATCTGTTGCAATCCATGCGTCAGCATTGCCTCGGTTGCGGTGTCGGCCTCGGTCACCAGATCGTAACGCCCTGATTTGGTGGAAATATCCCGCACATTCATGTTGCGAAACCTGGGCAGGATCTCGGCCTTGGCGGCGCGGCGCACCAGATTGACCAGCGTGCTTTGTTGGGCGCGGCTCAGGGGCGCGGAAAGGGGGATGGGCAAGTTGTCACTCATGAAAACGATCCTGATCTTAGGTGTTGTGTTTGATTGCCATTGGGCGTGCTGGCCTGCAACGGATGCTATTCGCGTGCGCGCAATATCGCCGCCGGGCGCGCAGTGAGTGGCCCCCAGGCAAAGGCAAGCCCCGCCAGTAAGGTCACGCACAGCCCCGCGCCGATGATCGCAACTGCTGAGGACCATATCACATCAAAATGCGTCTCGAAAATGTAGTGGCTGACGGCCCAGCCCCCCAATATACCGCTGCCCAATGCCACAGATCCGGCAACTGCGCCCAACAATGCAGAGCGCCACACAAGGCTGGCCAGAATGCGCGCACGGCTGGCGCCCAGTGTTTTCAGCACGGCGGCTTCGTACCGGCGGTTCGGCTGATCGGCAGCACTTGCCCCGATCAGCACCAAAAACCCGGTCAGCAAGGTGATGGATGCCCCCCATGACACCGCTGAGGCCAACCCGGCCAGCATGTCTGACACACGTTCAATCGCATCGCGCACGCGGATGGCGGTGACGTTGGGGTATGTGGTGGTGATGTCGCGCATCAGCCCGGCCTCGGCCTTGGTGTCGGCGTAAACGGTGGCAATGAAGGAATGTGGCGCGGCGTCCAGTGCACTTGGGTTCATCACCATGACAAACCCCATGCCCGCTGTGGAAAAATCCACTGTGCGCAAAGATGTCAGCGTCGCTGTGATGTCGCGCCCAAGGATGTTAAGCGTCAGAGTATCCCCAAGGTGCAGCCCCATTTCCTCGGCGGATTCGGCTGAGAAACTGACCTGCGGCGGGCCGTCATAATCGGCGCCCCACCATGTGCCTGCGGTTACTTTGCCACGGCTTGGCGGGAGGGCAGAATAGCTGATCCCGCGGTCGCCATTCAGCACCCAATGATCCCCGGCCACATCGCGTGCGGGTTGGCCATTGATTTGGGTTATGATCCCGCGCAACATCGGCGCGTTGTCTACACGGCTGACACCTTGGTCGCCCTCAACCCGGCCCAGAAACCCCGGCATCTGGTCTTTTTGCAGATCAACAAAGAAGAACGACGGCGCTTTGCCCGGCAGGTCGCGGGCGATGGCGCCGCGCAGGTTGCCGTCAATCTGACCGACTGTGGCCAACACGCTTAGCCCCAGCCCAAGCGACAACAACACTGGCCCCACAGTGGTGCCCGGTCCGCCGATGGCCGCCAAGGCCCAGCCCAAGGCCGGGCGATGTCGCCCGACCCGCCGCAACCGGCGCGCCAACGCGCGTACTGCGCGGGCTGCCAAAGACAGCACTGCCAGGGCTATGACAATGCCGCCCGCTGCCCAGAAGGTCAGGGTTGGGTTCCCGTTGAACCAGGCGGCGATACCCAACAGGGCGGCCAGCAGCAGTGCGCTCGCCACCAGATAAGGCCATCGCGGCAAACTTGGCGCGCTCTCCAGTGCATCCCGAAAGAGCATAGCGGCGCGGATATCTTCGGTGCGTGCCAGTGGCCAAAGGGTAAAGATCAGCACGGTCAGAGCACTGTAAATTGCCGCTTCCAGCATCGGGGCGGGGTAGGGGGCAAAGATGGCGGGCACGGGCAGATGTGCGCCGATCACCGGGCTGAGCATCAACGTGCCGCCCACACCCAACGCCAAGCCGACAAGGATGCCCACGACTGCCAGAGCTGCGACCTGCAACAGATAGGTCAGGAAAATCACACGGCGGCTGGCCCCGATGGTGCGCAAAGTGGCAATCGTGCGGTTTTTGCCCGCCAGATAGCCCCGCAACGCGGCCGAAATGCCCACACCGCCCACCGCCAAACCCGACAGGCCCACCAACACCAGAAACGCGCCCAAGCGATCCACAAACAATGTCACCCCCGGTGCGCCGTTACGGGCATCCCGCCAACGCATCCCACTGTTTTCAAACTGTTGTTCGGCTTTGGCCTCCATGTCCGCCAAATTTGAGCCGGGCGGTAAATCCAACCGGTAGCGGGTGGAATACAGTGTTCCGGGTGCAAGCAATCCCGATCCCAGAAGGGCTGCGCGTTGTACAATTGTGCGCGGTCCAAGGCCAAAACCTGCGGTGGCGTTGTCAGGTTCAAGCATGAGGGCCGCATTCAGCTGAAAGTCTTGTGTTCCAAGTGAAAACTGATCTCCGATCTCAAGCCCCAATTGCGCCATCAACGCCGGGTCCATGACCGCGCCGGGCAATGCCCCTGTTGCGAGCGCCTCAGCCAAGGGCATGTCAGGATCCAGCCTGACGGCCCCCACCAACGGATAGGCGCCATCAACCGCCTTTACTTGTGTTAACGCGCGGGCGTCGCCGACAACGGCCATGGAGCGGAAATCGGCAACTTCTGATAGCGCGTCAGAGACCTCGCGCATCCACGCCAGCTCGGTTTCATCGGCAAAACGATAGGTCAGTTCCAGCTCGGCATCGCCCCCCAGCAAAGCGGCGCCCTGCGCGGCCAGTCCTGCCTGAATGCTATCACGCACCGTCCCGATTGCGCCTATCGCAGCAACGCCAAGGATCACACAGGCCAGAAAGATGCGAAACCCCGCCAGCCCGCCGCGCAGTTCGCGCCGTGCCAGCCGGGTGGCTTGGAACAGGCTCATGCGGCCTCGCTGGTGACAATGCAACCGTCACGCAATTGGATCACCCGGTCACAGCGTTGCGCCAGCGCCGGATCATGTGTGACCAACACCAGCGTAGAGCCATGGCGTGCGTGCAGATCAAACAACAGATCCACAATGGTGGCCCCATTGGCGCTGTCCAGATTTCCCGTAGGCTCATCCGCCAGCACAATATCCGGGCAGGGGGCGGCGGCACGGGCCAAGGCCACTCGCTGCTGTTCGCCGCCCGACAATTGCGCCGGGTAATGATCCAGCCGATGCGCCAGCCCGACGGCTGTCAGCTCTTCTTGAGCCCGCTCAAAGGCGTCGCGCTTTCCAGTCAGTTCCAGCGGCGTGGCCACATTTTCCAGTGCGGTCATGGTCGGGATCAGATGAAAGCTTTGAAATACCACACCAAAGTGGTTGCGCCGCATCATGGCCAGTTGATCTTCGGACAGTGCACCCAGATCATGCCCCAGTGCTTTTACAGTGCCGCCGGTGGCGCGCTCCAGTCCGCCCATCAGCATCAACAACGATGATTTGCCTGATCCCGATGGGCCGACCAGGGCCAATGTCTCGCCCTTATGGACATCCAGCGTGATGCCCTTAAGTATCTCAACAGATCCTGCATTGCCGTTCAGTGATAATTTGGCGGCACAAAGAGAGAGTTGAGGAGTGGTCATGAAATTCAGCCGTATTGCAAAGGACTTCCCCTCATATGGTGTGGCCTCGGTGCTGGGCAAGACACTGGCGCTTATTCTTTGCCTTTCATCCCCTGCGATGGCCGGGCAAGTAACCATTTTGGCGCTGGGCGACAGCCTGACCCAAGGGTACGGCCTGCCGCGTCAGGATGGGTTGGTGCCACAATTGCAAGCCTGGCTTGAGGTCGAGGGTGAGGAGGTGACGCTGATCAATGGCGGCGTTTCGGGGGACACGACAGCCGGAGGTGCCCGCCGCGTAGAGTGGAGCCTGACACCTGATGTGGATGGAATGATGGTTATCCTGGGCGGGAATGATCTGCTGCGTGGGATTGATCCGGCAATTACGCGGCGCAACCTTGATGAAATCCTACAGGTGGCTGCCGCCAAAGAGGTGCCTGTATTGCT
>Ga0209121_10001119_pt1 | contig 28063 bp, 23 predicted proteins | sample Cruoilmetagenom3_FD_187292 | JGI IMG/M metagenome (GOLD analysis project Ga0209121, IMG submission 187292) | Oil polluted marine microbial communities from Coal Oil Point, Santa Barbara, California, USA - Sample 3 (SPAdes) (version 2) | ecosystem: Environmental > Aquatic > Marine > Oil seeps ...
ACTGGTAATATTTATACTGCAAGAGATGCTGCCAAGATAAAGAATCTGTATACTCATGTGATCAATTGGGCTATATCAGAAGGGTCACTTGTTGTATGTTCTGCCGGTAATGAAAACTATAACCTTGACCATCTATGGAACTATATAAAACTTCCGGCAGAAGCCGGAAACGGTGTGATTGTCTCTGCTACAGGTCCTGCAGGCCTTCAGAATTATGATAATTTTGCTTCATATTCAAACTATGGCAGTTCGGCAATATGGCTTGCTGCACCTGGAGGAGACTTTACATTATACCCTTCGCCGGGATGGCATCTTGATATGGTGTTCAGTACATATATTGGAGGATGGGCCTGGATGGCTGGAACAAGTATGTCTGCACCTGTTGTTTCCGGAGTAGCTGCTTTGGTGATATCAACTTTCGGTAAGATGAAACCCAACCAGTTAAAGAATCACCTTGGGAAAAGTGCTAATGACCTTGGGAAACCTGGAAAAGACCCTTTTTACGGGAAGGGGAGGGTGAACGCATATAAAGCTGTTAAAAAATAGCTTTATAATAGAATATTTTATATTAATACTTAAATAGAGAAACGGATATAGAAAGGGAAGCTATAGGTGGAGTTTCGGGTTTTTCAATACACATTTAATTAAAAATTCAACTCCAATCCAATGGAGAAAATAGAAGCAATCGGAATTGAATCATCCTCATAGTAATATGTGTCACCCCAATAATCAGTATAGGAATCTCCGGGATCCAGGAAGTGATTGAACTCTGCTCTCAGGGATAAATTTTTAGAAAATCTGATTTTGGTACCCAACTGTAAGGTCATAGAAGTAACGCTTTCCGAATAAAAGATACTATTTTCCAGAAAATGGATACTCCCAACCCCCATACCTACAAAAAAAGAAACTTGATCTCTGGGTAGAACATACTGGAAAGAAAGTTTGAAATTGAGAAAATTAATTTTCTGGGTGTCCTTGATGTTATCAGAGAATATTTTATAGGCAGGACTTATAAAGTCAAATTCAAAATTTATTTTATAATGGTTATAAAAATTGACGAGATTGTAGCCAAATCCGTAAACCATGGAAAATTTACTTTCGTTTCCTCCAAATTCATATGCATTGTAAGGATTTATATTAACATTGGAAGCCATAGTATAGAGATAAAAACTTTTGGGAGATAAAAAAGTGATATTTTTTCTCCTTTCTCCAAAGCTGAAGCCTAACAAAATACAAAGTAAAAATATGATAAGTATTTGTTTTTTCATTTTAATTCCTTTAAAGCAACCATCTTATCATTAATTATACGACAAAATGTCTTAAATTGCTAAAGTTTTAATAACAGTTTCTTGACTGTGGCCTGAAAACCTTCTATTTTTGAAATACGTAATAAATTAAAAGGGAGGTGTAGAAATGAATCAATTAAACTATAAGTGCCCGAAATGTTCCAATCACCAGTACGAAGTCGGGGAAGTTCGGATGGCTGGAGGTTTCTGGAGCAAGATATTTGATGTACAGGGTCGGAGATTCACTGCTGTTACCTGTACAAAGTGTAAATACACTGAAATATATAAGGCGGACACCAGTATGCTGGGAAATATTTTTGACTTTTTTACAAACTAATATAAACAACTCGCACATTATAAATTTTTTACCAGATCTGTGAATTTAGATAAAAAAGCAGCTGCTTTTTCTGGTTTTTGGCCGGTTCCCTGCCACAGGGGGTGGCGACCGCCGCCTTTTCCATTTATTTGAACCATCAAATCAGATTTATATTCATCAAACATAAAGTTGATTCCCTGTGAGCATCCAATAATCCATTGTATGTTTTCTTTTTTAATATTAACCAAACATATCAATATGTTTTTTTGTTTCAAAAGGTTTTTCGATATTTTTTTTATTAAATCATCATATTCATCATTCCAAAACTCGGTGATAATACCATAATCTGATCGTGTTTGCTCCCTTTGATTCTGATACAACTCCTGAGCAATCATATCAGCTAGACGACTGATCAGCAGATTGTTTTTTCTTTTAAGAATAATTCCTTCCGCATTGAGTCTATTGATTTTCTGGACAAATGAATCTTCCCTGGTACCTAAGATATGTCTTAGTTCAGAAATAATCTTATCTTTTCTCTGAAAATCTTTAAACGCCCGGTCTCCAATTTTCCAGGAAAGTCGCGCATGGGCCCGGATTTTTTCTATACTCACACATTTTACAAATTTCACTGGTCCTGTACTTGCAAAATGAAGCCCACCGCAACCCACACAATCAAAATCTTTAATCTGGACCAGGTGAACTTTACCATGAACCTGGCAGGGCTTGCGCAGCTCAAACCGGTCAATTTCCCGCTCATCAATCACAATTGACTTAATGGGTAAATTGCGATCGATCACTTGATTAGCCAGGGTTTCAACTTTTTCCAGGTTTTTAGGGGGAATCTGCTGTGTGTCAATTTCAATGGTAGTGTAATCGCTGCCCATATGAACTGATACGGTTTTGTATTTACCCACTTTCCAGAGGGCCCCGGAAATAATATGCTGACCAGTGTGCTGCTGCATATAATCCCTTCTCCATTCCATATAAATGCGTCCAGAAGCTGAGCCCGTACCTGGATCCTCAGCTAGATAATGAAAGATGCGGTCACCTTCTTTTTGCACATCCTTAACCGGGATTTTGTTGATCCATCCTTTATCTGCAGGCTGCCCTCCACCTTCAGGGAAAAAACAGGTTTTATCAAGAACAACTTGATAGCCCTTTTTATCCTCTTTTACTTCAAGAATTTTGGCTTCAAACTCAGTTTTGTTGATATCTTTATAAAATAGTTTCTCAGTTGACATAATAATACCCATTAATATTCAAGCTCCTGATAAATACTTTAAACTAAATTCCAAACACTTTCAAGACTTGTTTTGAAATCTATCTCTAAAATACTTTGTTTTTAAACTTTGTATCTTCACATAACTTATCCTTGCACAGCAAAGTCGATTAAAATGATTTATATGTTACATATAAGAAATTTGCTTACTTGAAATTTTAAAATTATATTTTTATAATAAATACTATTTTATTGATATGGAGGGAAAAATGAAAAAATATTTTATTTTGGTTTTAATTATTTTGTTTACAGGATTATTCAGTTATGCAAAAGATAATTCAGGGAAAATCATTACTTATAAGATGATTAAATTCTTTGAAAAAAACATAGAAATCACACCTCAATTTAAATCATTGATGAATGCATTGAAAAACAAAGAGTTTAAAGACATATTTTTAAATCGCGAGATATTAAGGAATCATAATACAAATTATACCTATGAGATTAAGACTCCTGAAATAACAAATCAAAAAAAGACAGGACTATGCTGGATTTATGCAGCCTTAAATACAGTGAGACCACATATTGCAGAAAAATTGAATATAAAAGATTTTAAATTTTCAACAAGTTTTCTCTTTTTTTGGGACAAAATGGAGAAAGCTAATTATTTTCTTGAAAAAGCAATATCAGAAGCAGGGCTTGATATTAGATCTATTAAATATCGAAATCTTTTATCATACCCTGTAAGTGATGGAGGATACTGGCAAAGTGCGGTTAACCTCGTAAAAAAATATGGAGTTGCTCCTGCCTCTGCAATGCCTGAAGTCAATTCGGATGAAAATTCCGGTACAATGGTAAGAAATATTACTTATGTTCTTAGAAACTATGCTTATGAACTCAAAATGCTTAAGAAAGGAGGTAAAATATTAAAAGATTTAAGAGAAAAAAAGATCGAATATCTTAAAAATGTATATAAAATATTAGTTCTCCATCTTGGTGAACCTGTTAAATCATTTCCTTTTAGGTATTATAAAATAGATAAAAATGGGGAAAAACAATTAACTCCCTATATAATTTATACTCCAAAGGAATTTGCAAAAAAATTTATTAATAATTCTTTTAATAACATTGTAATGTTTGCAAACTGGCCTTCAAGAGAATATTATAAATTGTATGAGTGGGAGAGCTCGAGCAATTTAATAGAAGGAATCCCTTTAACTTTTATTAATCTCCCTATGAAAGAGATAAAATCAATGATGATTGAATCAATTAAGAATGGAATCCCAGTTAATTTTTCTGCAGATGTAGGAAAACAACTTGATAGAAAAAGAGGTATTATGAACAGTAAGTTATATAGATTTGATGATGTTTATGGTGTGAGATTCAATAGAGATAAAGCAATAAATTCTCTTATTAAGAATATAAATTCAACTCATGCAATGGTTTTTGTTGGGCTTGATATAAAAGATGGAAAACCTTTAAAGTGGAAGGTTGAAAATAGTTGGGGGACTAAAACAGGGAAAAATGGATTTTATGCAATGTATGATAATTGGGTAAACCTTTATGTAGTAAGGGTTGTAATAGATAAAAAATTTATTCCTGAAAAATATATTAAAATTCTTAAAACAACACCAGTTATTATTCCTGAGATTGAACCCGAACAATAACAGATCAATCAAGTTGATGAAATGAAAAAATAATCAGAAGAAAATAATGGCCAGAAATAAATTGATAATTTAAAAGATCTGGAAAAATTCTTGAGTTAATTTTCCCTGTAACATATATGATACTAGGGCGTATAATTATTATAGGAGAAAAAAATGAAAACATTAAAAAGAATCACATTTTTCGGACTTATTGTTACAATGTTTCTGCTTTCTTTCACATCGCCTGCATTCGGATATGATCTTCAGAAAAGGTTCATACCATCAAATGCGAGATGGTTGATCAACATCGATTTAAAGGTCTTATTCAAAACCAAGATATGGGACAGTATATACAATGAAGGAAAGGGGAAACTACATGATGGAAAAGAAAAGCTTTTAAAGGAACTGAATTTTGATATTTTTAGTGATCTTAACTCAGTTACCATTTATGGAAGGGAAAAGGCAAATAAAGATGGAGTCGTTATTCTGTCAGGAAATTTTGACCGTGAAAAAATTCTTCAAAAATTAAAGTCACTAAAAAAGACCAAAAAGTTTAAGTATAATAATTTTGATATTTATAACTGGGACAAAGATGGTTACGGTTCATTTGTGAGTAAGAACCTCCTCGTTATTACACACAGCAGGGAAAATCTGGAATACGCGCTGAATGTTATAAGAGGGAAGAATTTAAATTTTATGGGGTCAGATCTTTCAAAAAGGCTAAAAGAGATCCCCCATGACTCGATCCTTTTTACACTTGTTGGGGACATCTCTTCGCTGATTGGTAAACATCATGATGCACCAATAATGATAAACAAATCAAAAATGGCTTTGTTCCTAGTTTTGGAAAAGAACAGTGATATGAAATTGTCATTAAAACTCCATACCGAATCACCAGAAGCAGCAAAAAACATTATGCAAATTGGTAATGGTCTCTTAGCACTTGCAAGATTGAGTAAAAAAGAACTAAAAGGAAAAGAACAATTACTCAATTCAATTAATATTTCAGCAAACGGAAAGGTGGTTAAAGCTCTTATGCTGATCCCTTCAGATTTCATCTTAAAGAATATTCACAAACATTAGAATTGGAAAATAGCATTACTGACAGGGAACTTGTACTGATTACTATTAATGGGTCAGAACAAGGGTTCGAACAACTGATAAAAAGGTACAGCAGAAGGCTGTACCTTTTTGTTTTTAACAGGATCAGCAACAGAGAAGACACTGAAGATATTGTTCAGGAAACTTTTATGAAAGCTTATAAGAATCTGTCATGCTATGATTCTAGATGGAAATTTTCCACGTGGATATATACTATTGCTGCAAGAACTGTTGCAAGTCACTTACGGTACAAAAATATCCGCAACAGAGAACACTTGCTCGAAAATACGCCACCTTCAACACCTGAAGAGGAATTACTGAAAGATGATGTCAATAACATCTGGTCAGTAGCACAAAAACTAGACAGAATAAAATTCGAGGCTCTTTGGCTGCGCTACAAAGAAGGGATGACATTGAAAGAGATAGGGGAAATTACGGGTAAAAGCTATGTCAATACACGTGTTATCCTACACAGGGCAAAGGTCGAACTTATCCGTGTTTTAGCTGTTTCTGGTGATATCAGAAGTGTTATAAAGAAGAGCCCGGTAAAAATTTAACATGAGGAGTTAGATATGAAATGCTTACTTTCAAGAATGGTGATAGATATAAAGGAACAGTCTGGAAAACCTCTCCCAAAAGTGGTTTTAAATCATGTTAAGAATTGTCCGGAATGCAAAAATTACATGAACCTTGGCAAGGAAATGAGCAGTAATGAGCCTGTTGCGAATATATCTGAAGATCTCATTCAAAATCTTAATATGAAGATCCTGTCAAATATAATGGACTCAGGAAACAAAAGGCAGGTAAAGAATACTAGGAAACATTTTTCCCTGATCCCGGTCACAGTTGTAGTATTGATCTTGATAATAACCTTCGGAATTTTTATTTTAAACACTAACAGGAACACTGCAGGGATATTGGATACAAAATCTATATTTTCTTTGAGCTGGGAAAAAAATATTAAAAGCGTAAATGAACTCATCAAAAAGGTTGAGTCCCCTATTGTTAGAGAAGCAGAGGAGTTGAAAAAATCTGTAAACTGCGCCAAAGATTTTCTCAGGGAAGTCGTAGATTTTGGATTGCCAGGAATTCCAATATGGTGATCCATTCTTTGAATTTAATCCTCTTTATCTTTGACCTGTGATTATTTTCCCTCTAAAATATCATCTCAAAAAAAGGGAGTATCCTGTGTAATCAGTGATAAAAAAACTTTTTTAATATTCCTTATCTGAAGAAGCTCTGGCAGCTCTATTGTGAGCCCAGCTTCTTATTTTTTTTATTTGTGTTTCCATGGTTAATGATAATGGAACTGTATTGCCAAAAATTTTAAATAGATCATCCTCATTTAGTTTTCTCTCTTGATTGAAAGCCTCATACATACCAGAGATTATTACCTGTTCAATTTCACTTCCAGACCAGCCTTTAGTAATCTGTGCAAGCTGTGAAATATTGAATTTTGACAAATCATTATCTCTTTTTTTTAAATGTATTGTAAATATTTCTTCTCTTTCTCTTTTTGTAGGGAGATCAATAAAAAAGATTTCATCAAACCTGCCTCTTCTTAATAATTCAGCAGGCAGAAGATCTATTCTATTTGCTGTTGCAGCAATAAATACTTCAGATGTGTGTTCCTGCATCCATGTTAAAAAGTAACCAAGAATTCTTGAGGAGGAACTATCGTCTTGTTTATAACTAATCCCACTTTCGATTTCGTCAATCCACAAAATTGCAGGTGCAACTGAATCCATTGTGTTTAAGGCACGAGAAAAAACTATTTCTGGTGATCCTGCCATACCTGAGTACACCAGGTTCATATCCAGTCGGAATAGAGGTAAATTCCATAAAGATGCTACTATTTTTGAACAAAGACTTTTACCACAACCAGTTATTCCCATTGTAAGTATTCCTTTTGGTCTTTCAAGTCCGAAATCTTCTGCTTTTTTAGAAAATGCTTTTTCCCTCTTTTTTAACCATTCTTTTAAGTTGTCAAGTCCACCTAAATCGTTAAGGGTAAATTTGTGTGTAAAGTATTCAAGAACGTTCTCTTTTAAAATTAATTGTTTTTTTTCTTCGTGAATTATTTCTATTAAATCTGCATTTATTATTTTCTGTGCATGAAATGTTTTCATAAAAGCTCTGTATGCTTCATCAAGTGTTAACCCTTGAACTCCAACTATAAAGTTCTTTTTTTCCTCTTTATTTAAATTTATTGTTCTCCCTGCTTTTTCCATAGAATCCAGGAATTTGGAAAAAAGATTCTTTAATTCATCATAATCAGGAAGTTCAAATCTAATAATCTCAATCTCTTTTTTTAAAGAATTCGGAAAATATTCCTCAGGAGTTAATAAGAAAATTACGATTTTTGTGTTTTTTAATTTTTTATATGCTTCTCTAAGTTTCCGAACAATTTCATTAGAATCTTTCATGTGTGGAGTTAGGTCTCTAAATATAAAAAACCCATGTTTATTTTCATTTATAACAAAATCCAATGCTTTTATTGGGTCTTTTGTATCTTCAATAATATTATTATCTTTTTTCAAACCATTATTAATATCCCAGTATATAATGTTGTTATTTTTAAGTAGTTGCTCGCATAATTTTTCTAAATAATTTTCAACCCTTTTTTCTTCATAAGAAATTATTTGAATAATAGGTTGTCCTGACATTATTGAGTTTCTTATTTGATCAATTGAATTATTCATTTTTACCTCTAAATACTTAATAATAATACATAAAACAAATATTATCAAGGATGATTGAATAACGGATGGCCCCTATTTATTTACCTATTTAATGATAGATTTGATGATGTTTAATAATTCTTTATACCTGATTGGTTTTGCTATATAACCATCAAATCCAGCTTCAATAATACGTTCTTTATCACCTTTCATTGCAAATGCCATTGCAAAAGCAAACTTTTTACACAGATCAATTCCAGTGATTAAGTATCTTTTTAATTTATATTGAATCTTCTAGAGAATTTCACTATATAATTTTCTTCCATTAATAAAATTAGACAATACATCTAATGTTTCAAAAGACATTCTCTCTTTTGCTTTTGAAGTAAAAGCTCCTGTATGCGGGGTAAATAAAACATTTTTATAATCCTTAAAATGATTTTTTGATACAGGTTCATGTTCGTAGACATCTAAACCTACTGCAATAAATTTATTGTTGGCTAATCCGAAATTAATAGCATTTTCATCTACTACACTTCCTCTTGAAACATTAATCAAAATAATAGGTTCACTAATTAGTTGTAAGGAATTCATATTAAAATAATGGAATGTTTCTTTTGTTAATGGGCAATGATAGGTTATTAAATTTGCCCATTTCAATCCATCTTCGTAATTAATAAAACTAATTCCTTTCGCTGATTTCTGAGATTCTGTCAAGTATGGATCAACACCTTTAATTGAGGCATTAAAATATTTCAAAGCATCAGCCAATTTTGTTCCTATTCTTCCAACACCAACAATAAGAACTTTTAAATCTTCAAATTCAAGGTTATAAGGTAAGTCTTTTTTCCATTTTCCATTTAAAATATTATTTCGAGAAGAATTCATTTGTTTCATTGCAGATAAAATTAATGCTAAAGTATGTTCAAAAGCTGAATGTGCATTTGCATTTAATGTATTGCAAACTAGGACACCCAATTTATGCAAATATCGGATATCTATATTATCGTAGCCTGTTCCTGCCCGAATAACCAATTTAACATTCGGATACTGATTAATGAAATTTTTATCACAAATAGTTCTAGTTCGTATAATAAGAGCATCTATTTTTAGCTTATCAACAGAATCCGAATAAGGAATAATCTCATTATTCAATTTTCTTTCTTTAACCAATATCCAAAATTTATCTGGCATTTTTTCCAATACAAGTGTTTTCAAATTACCACCAAAATAAAATCTATATTTAATAATACAGATTTACCATTAAAAAAGTCCAATATGTATCTGAACTTTTTCATTGTATAAATTAAATTATTCTATTTTTTTTATTATTCTGTCCAGACTTTCATTAAATTTACTATTACTTCAGCTGCTTTTTGCATATCTTCTAATGTAACCCACTCATATTTTGAATGAAAATTTGAGCCTCCAGTGAATAAATTAGGTGTGGGCAATCCCATGAAGCTCAATTTCGCTCCATCAGTTCCACCCCTGATTATATTCTTTATTGGTTTTGTGTTTGACATTTCTATTGCTTTAACAGCTTTGCTCAGGATTTCCGGGTATTTATTGAGAATTATCTTCATGTTTCTGTAAGATTCAGTAACTTTGAAATCAATCTTTGCTTTAGGATATTTTATATATATTTGGTCCACAATCTTTTTAATAAAATTTTCTTTATCTATTAATCCTTTTTCTTCAAAATCTCTTATAAGTATTTTTATGGTTGATTCTTCGGTATTTCCTGAAATGATATATGGATGTATGTATCCTTCTCTTTTTTCAGTAGTTTCTGGAGACATTTTATCTTTTGGGAATTGCTCTATTATTTCACCTGCTATTTTTATTGCATTTACCAGTTTCCCCTTTGCATATCCAGGATGTACATTAACACCATATATTTTAATTTCTACAGAATCAGCACAGAAGGTTTCATCCTCTATCTCTCCTAATTTTTCTCCATCTACTGTATATGCATAATCTGCTTTAATCTCTTCTTTTGTAATATGTTCAGTCCCTCTTCCTACTTCTTCATCAGGAGTAAAAACAATTCTTATATTTGGTCTTGGGAACATAGGATTCTTTATAAGGTATTTAATTGCACTCATGATTTCAGAAATTCCAGCTTTATCATCAGCACCAAGAAGTGTGTTCCCATCTGTTGTTATCAGTGTATGACCTTTTTTCTCTTTTAAATATGGGTTATCTTCAACTTTTAACACAATCCCATTTTTTTTTGATAATATCAAGTCTTTACCATTATAATTTTTATGTATCTGTGGATTTACATTCTCCCCTGATACATCAGGTGAAGTGTCAAGATGAGATATCAATGCAATTGTGGGAACTTTTTTGTTTTGGTTTGTTTTTAGTGTCCCAAGAACATATCCCCATTTATTTACAATTACATTTTCAAGCTCAAATTCTTCTAACTCTGATTTTAATTTTTTTGCAAGGTTAAATTGCTTTTTAGTGGATGGAAAACTATCAGATTCCTCTTTTGATTGAGTATCAATTTTTACATAACTTAAAAATCTTTCTAATATGTCAGGAAACTTCATTTATTACCTCCTTTTTAATTTATTATTATAGAATCTTTTAAACCAATAAGCAATAGGAAGGTTTTGTTACATTTAACTGGCGTTTCTTAATTTTTCGAACCTTTTTCTTTCATGTATATTGAGCAGTTTTTTTCTCATTCTTATATTTTTTGGAGTTATTTCCAGAAGTTCATCATTTTCAATATATTCAAGTGCCTGTTCCAATGTGAATTTCTTCGGAGTTACTAATCTCACTGCATCATCCGAACCCGAAGCTCTCATATTTGTCAGTTTTTTGGTTTTGCATACATTTACAACAAGGTCGTTTTCCTTATTATGTTCACCAATAATCATCCCTGAATAAACCGGTATTCCCGGACCGATAAATAGAATCCCTCTAGGTTGAAGGCTAAACAGTCCGTAAGGAACCGAAACTCCGTGTTCAAGTGCAATCAAAACACCTTTGGTTTTTTTGTTAAAATCCCCTTTATAAGGCTCATATGCGGAAAAACTATGATTTAATTTTCCAGTTCCGTGTGTGGTAGTTAAAAATTCGTTGTTAAACCCTATTAATCCCCTTGAAGGTATATAGAATTCAATTCTGGTATATCCGCTAACTCCAGATGTCATATTTGCCAATTCTCCCTTTCTCTGCCCGAACATCTCGATTACAACTCCTTTGTACTCATCTGCAACATCAATTATTGCATGTTCTATAGGTTCGCATTTTTCACCATTTATGTTTTTAAATATAGCTTCCGGTTTTGATACCTGAAATTCATAACCCTCACGTCTCATATTCTCTATTAAAATAGAAAGTTGAAGTGCTCCTCTCCCTTTAACTAAAAATGTGTTTTTTATTTCTGTCTCAGATACTCTTAAGCTAACATTTGTTAAAAGTTCTTTTTGAAGCCTGTGCCATATATGTCCTGAAGTAACATGTTTACCTTCTTTTCCGGCAAATGGTGAATCGTTTACAATGAAGTTCATTGCTAAGGTGGGTTCATCAATATCAATTGATTTTAACGGATTAGGATAATCTTTGTCTGAGATTGTTTCCCCTACATCAATGGATTCGATTCCACAAGCCGAGACTATATCACCTGCGTAAGCTTCGGCGACACTTATTTTTTTTAATCCATGATAGGTAAAAAGCTTGGTGATTTTACAAATCTTATGCTCTTTATTTTTTTTGATCAGAAGAACTTCTTCACCCTGTTTTAATGTACCATTATGTATTTTCCCGGTCCCAATTTTTCCAATATAATTATCATAACTAATTGCTGATGTCAGGAACTGTACCGGTTTATTTTTATCACCTTCAGGCTCATGCACATAATTTATTATTGTTTCAAAAAGTGGCTTCAAATCACTATTGTTATCTTCAGGTTCATATCTGGCAAAACCCTCCTTTGCAGAAGAGTAGATTACTGGGAAATCAAGCTGATTTTCATTGGCATTTAATTCAACAAAAAGATCAAAAATCTGGTTTAAAACCTCATCCGGTCTTGCGTTGGGACGATCGATTTTATTTATTACTACTATAGGGTTTAATCCCTGCTCCAACGATTTTTTAAGAACATATTTTGTTTGAGGCATTGGGCCTTCAAAAGCATCAACAAGAAGTAATACTGAATCAACCATTTTCATTATTCTCTGTACTTCTCCTCCGAAATCCGCATGTCCAGGTGTATCAACAATGTTTATTTTGTAATCTTTATAAAATAGGGCGGCATTTTTTGAAAAAATAGTTATACCTCTCTCTCTTTCAAGATCATTGGAGTCCATAACTCTCTCTTTAATTTTCTGATTCTCTCTGAAAGCTCCAGTCTGCTTTAATGCAGCATCGATCAGAGTTGTTTTGCCATGATCAACATGTGCAATAATTGCTATATTCTTTATCTTTTTCATAACTATTCCTTTAATATAAAAGTGCTTTTCCCTGCATAAACATTTTCCCCTTTGGATTGTGACTTAGCACTTTTGAAACTTTATTATACCATTATTTTATCTTTTTGTCGATATTCTCCACTGAGTCTTGTTAGTTAATTTGCAAATCTTAGATTTGTCTTGACTTTTTCGGTATATTTTTTTATGATATTGTATAATCAAGTATCATATTATTTTTAGGAGGAATATTATGGCAATAATTTTAGATGGTTCGGGATTAACAATTGAAAAACTTGTAAGGATAGCAAGATATAATGAAAAAGTTGAACTGCATCCTGATGCAATTGAAAGAATTAATGTGTGTAGAGCAATGCTGGAGAAAAAGATAGAAGCAAAAGAGATAATGTATGGAGTAAATACAGGAATTGGAGAATTTTCTGAGGTTGTTCTCAATGATGATCAGGTGAGAGATTTTCAAAAATATTTAATATATAATCATGCTGCAGGAATAGGTGATCCTGCTCCTATTGAATATGTAAGAGGCGCAATGGCAGGAAGAATCAATGTTCATGCTCATGGTAATTCTGGTTCCAGGAAAGAGATTACTCTCACTCTTGTGGATATGCTTAATAAAGGTGTAACACCTTATGTTTGTCAGAAAGGCTCAGTTGGTGCTTCTGGTGATCTCGCACCTATGGCACAGATGGCATTATTATTGATGGGAGAAGGAAAAGCTTATTATAAAGGGGAGTTGTTAGAAGGGAAAGAGGCAATGGATAGAGCAGGTATTCCAATACCCGGTCTAAAAGCAAGAGATGGACTTGCAGCTATAAATGGATCTAACCTTTTAACTGCAATGAGCGCAATATTTCTTTTTGATGCAAATAACTGGTTAAAGCAGGCTGAGATTGCAGCATCAATGTCTCTTGAGGCATTAAAAGCAAATATGAAACCATATAGCCCTCTGTTACATAAAGTCCGTGGTTTTAAAGGAGCAATGAGAACTGCCAGATCAATCATGAAATTGGTTGAGGGAGGAGATTTAGTTGAAGGGAAAGTGAAACAAAAGGTTCAAGATGCCTATTCAATGCGTTCAACTCCGCAAGTTATAGGTGCTACTCATGATGCATTAGCTTATGCGCGTTCTCAGGTTGAAATAGAGCTAAATGGTGTTGGTGATAATCCAGTGTTTTTCCCTGAAGAAAACATGCAGATTACAGGAGCAAATTTTCAGGGAACTCCAGTATCTTTACCAATGGATATGGCTGGAGCGGCAATAACAATGATATGTGTGATGTCAGAAAGAAGAATGAACAGACTTAATAACCCTGCATTAAGTGTTGGATTACCACCTTTCTTAACTAAAGGGGCAGGTATGTTTTCTGGTTTGATGTTGAGCCAATATACTGCAGATATGCAGATAGTTGAACAAAGAATACTTTCAGCGCCTGCATCAATACATTCAATCCCTGCTGCAGCTGATCAGGAGGATTTTGTCTCAATGGGTATGAATACAGCAATTAAGAATTTTCAGATATTAGATAATGCTTATGGGGTTTTAGGTATAGAATTTATGGCAGCTGCACAGGCCTTAGATTTGCGTGACTATAGTTTTGGTAAAGGTGTTACAAAAGCTAAGGAAGTAATTCGTAAATATGTTGATTTCCTTGATATTGATAGACCTTTATACGTTGATCATACAAGAATGAAGGAATTAGTTAAATCTTGTGAGATTCTTGAAGAAGTTGAAAAAATTGTTGGAGAATTAAATTAATTTTTTGTGATATATCTCAACGGAGAAAATATGAATTTACTTGTATTAGGGCTTCAATGGGGTGATGAAGGCAAGGGTAAAGCGATTGATTTTCTTGCTGGTAACTTTGATGTTGTTGTAAGATACCAAGGTGGGCATAATGCAGGCCATACAATTTATTATAAAGGGGAAAAAGTAATTTTGCATTTGTTGCCTTCTGGTATATTTTCTAAAGGTACTATGTCAGTAATAGGGCATGGAGTAGTTGTAAACCCGATTCAGTTAGTTAAGGAAATAAAGAATATTTCTTTAATGGGAATCTCAACTGATAAGCTTATTGTTAGTATGAATGCTCCTATTATACTTCCTTTTCATCAGAAGCTTGATATTATTTTTGAGAATTCAAGATATTTAAAAATAGGTACAACAAAGAGAGGAATTGGGCCTGCGTATGAAGATTTAGTAGGAAGACGAGCTGTATTTATAAGAGATTTAATTGATAAGGATATATTTTACAAGAGAGTAAAAGCCTTAAATGACTATTATAACAAACTTATAAAATCATATGATGGGGAAGAAGTTAGTATAGAGAGTTATATTGATGAATATTTAGAATCAGGGAGTTTTTTAAAAAAATATTCAAAAAACACAACTTATCTATTAAATAAACTTTTTATGGAGGGTAAAAATATATTATTTGAAGGTGCACAGGGTGTTTTACTTGATATTAATCAAGGTACATATCCTTATGTGACCTCTTCCAATCCATGCATAGGTGGTGTTTTCACTGGTACGGGCTTGCCACATAAAGCTGTGGAAAAGGTTATAGGGATATCCAAAGCATATACCACCAGGGTAGGAGAAGGACCCTTTCCAACTGAGTTATTTGAAGAAGAATCTGATTTTTTAAGAGAAAAGGGTAAAGAATTTGGTTCTACAACTGGAAGAGCAAGAAGAGTGGGATGGCTTGATCTTGTTGCATTAAAATATTCAGTAATGATAAATGGAGTAGATTCTGTTTTTGTAACAAAGCTGGATATATTTGATGAATTCGATGAAATAAAGGTTGTTACAGATTATGAAATAAATGGAGAACAAAATCAAATTTTTGATCCAAGCGTTGATTATTTAAATAAAGTTAAGCCAGTATTTAAATCCTTTCCTGGATGGAAAAAGAGTATATGTGATGTAAAATCTTTTAATGAGCTTCCGCAAAGAACAAAAGATTATATTAAATTTATTGAAAGTTATATAAAAATTCCAGTTGACTATATTTCAGTAGGAACTCAAAGAGAGCAAACAATAAACAGGCAGAAAATTAAGTTGTAGAAAAATATAATTTTATGTGCCAGTACATTTTGTCCACGCACAATTTGGACATACAGGACATTTTTCGTCAGGCAATGTTGCTCCACAAATAGGGCATGTAATTGTATTTAAATCCTGCTTTTTTACATTAACTTTTCCAACCTGTCTTTCAAGCACCTGTGCAATTGCATCTGGTATTGACTGTACAAGGGAGCCATTGTGAAAGGTTGGCTCTGAGCCGCCTATTCCTTTTAGCTGAGTAACTACCTGATCTGCTGAAATTCCACTTCTCAAGGCAAGTGATGTAAGTCTTCCAATTGCTTCAGCATCAGCCATAGTTGAGTAACCGCTTTTACCAATTGAAGTAAATACTTCAAAAGGTTTCCCATTAAAATATGAAATGGTTATGTATAGATTTCCAAACCCTGTTGAGATTTTGTGAGTTGTTGATGGAAGATAATCAGGTCTTTCTTGTGGTCTGGGTTCTTCTTTTTCAGCTTTATTCAGTACTTGTAATGCACGACAACCATCTCTATAAACTGTAATTCCCTTAATTTTCATGTCAAATGCCATTAAATAAGCGCTTGCAATATCCTTTTTAGTTGCTTTATTTGGGAAATTTATTGTTTTTGAAACCGCACTGTCAACTTCTTTCTGAAAAACTTCCTGCATTTTCATATGATCCTTAGGTAAGATATCTGATGCTGTTATGAAATAATTCGGCACAGGTCCTTTTGGGTGTTTTTTTTCCCATTCCTGATAAAGAGGGTGAAAATCCTTTATCTCTCCATCAAGAATTTTTGATATGATTTTAAATGCAAAAACAGGTTCAATACTTGAAGAGCATCCTGCAATTCTTGAGATAGTGCCAGTTGGAGCAATAGTAAGTACTGCTGCATTTCTCATTTTTTTACCTTTATATATTGACTTTTCAATACTAGGGAAATCCCCTCTCTCTTGTGCAAGCTTTTGAGAGGCTGATACTGCCTCCTTTTTTAAAAACACTACTATTTTTTCCCCAATTTTTATAGCTTCATTTGTATCATATTTTATTTTCATCTTAATAAGAAGATCAGCAAAACCCATTACTCCTAAGCCAATCCTTCTATTTGATTTTGCCATTTCATCAATTTCTTTTAAAGGATAAATATTAACATCAATAACATCATCTAAAAATCTCACGCCAAGTTCAATGTTTTCTTTAAATCTATTCCAGTCAAATTGATCTTTGAGTTCAGGGTTAAAAAAGTTTGACAGGTTAATTGACCCAAGATTACAGGCCTCATAATCATGTAAAGGCTGCTCACCACAAGGATTTGTAGCACAAATAGAACCTTGTAACCTTGTAGGATTTAATTTATTTACTCTATCAATAAAAATTAGTCCTGGATCCCCGTTTTCCCATGCTGAATTTACAATTAAATCGAATATTTCTTGAGCATTCATTTTGCTCTTAACTTTATTACTTTGAGGGTCATATAAATCGTATGTTGTCTTGTTTTTTAATGCTTTCATGAATTTATCTGTAATAGAAACAGAAATATTAAAGTTTTGAGCACTTTTACCATCCAGTTTCATTGTTATAAATTCTTTTATATCAGGATGATCAACTCTTAAAACTCCCATATTTGCACCGCGTCTTGTGCCGCCTTGCTTAACAGCTTCAGTACCCGCATCAATAACTTTTAAGAAGGAAATAGGTCCGGAGGCAATACCTTGAGTTTTTTTTACAAAGCTACCCTGAGGTCTAATTTTGGAGAAATCAAATCCTGTTCCACCTCCCTCCTTGTGCACTAAAGCAGCATTTTTTACAGTTTCAAAAATTTCTTTAAGAGAGTCTTTAATTGGTAAAACAAAGCAGGCGGATAAGCATAAGCCCCTTCCAGATCCTGTGAGTGTAGGAGAATTTGGTAAAAAATCCCTTTGTATCATTGCATTGAAGAATTTATCTTCCCATAATTTTTTATCTTTTTCATTTTTTTCCGCATTTGCAATATGTTTGGCAACTCTTTTAAAAAGGTCTGATGGCCTTTTTTCAATTAAATCTCCTTTTTGATTTTTTTTAAAATATCTGGCTCTCAAAATTTTTAGAGCATTTTCTGAAAATCCTTGCATTATTAACTCTCCTTATTTAGTTGATAACTAATTTTAGAACACTATATGTGGTGTGTCAATATATTTTTTAAATAAAAATTTTTTTTATTTTGATTCTATTGACTTTTTATATTATTATATATTATTATAAGGGGAGAAAATGGGAAAAAATGGGATGATTCAGCGATTTAGAGGAAGCTATGATGTGAAAATTGATGATAGGGGGAGAATTAAGATCCCTTCAAAATTTCTCTATGTATTTGATTCTATGTATGGAAATGATGTTTATGTAACCTCTTTAAATGGGGATTATATAATGATTTATCCAATCAAAGTCTGGGGAAAAGTAGAAGAAAAGATAGAAGGTGTGGGTGTGTTTAATCCTGATCTTGACGAGTTTAGTAACCTTTTAAGTTATTGGGGAACTGAAACTGAGATAGATTCAAAAGGGCGTGTGTTAATACCTCCTGATTTAAGGGAGATAAGTGAAATTAATGACAGTGCCCGTATTTTTGGAAAAGCAAATTATTTGATTATCTGGAATGAAGCGAATTTCAAAGAAAAGGAGATGAAAGAGAAGTTTGATAAGGAAAAATTATATAGAGTTTCAAGGATTATAAATGAATTTCCTACATTATCCAGTGATGAGTAAAGAAATAGTAAATCTTTTAGCTGGTTCTTCTAAGGATCTTTTTATAGATTGTACTATTGGTATGGGAGGGCATTCGTATTATATACTTAAAGATATTAAAAATTCTAAAGTTATTGCAATAGATGTTGATGATGAGAGTATAAAACAAGCAAAAATAAATTTAAAAGAGTTTAGCAATAGAGTAACTTATTTTAGATTCAATTATGTTGATCTTTTCCAAAAAATAGATCTTTTTAACAAAAAGGTTTCCGGGATTTTGATTGATCCCGGGATTTCAATGTTTCAATTAAGATCAGAAAAGAGAGGATTTTCACATAATATTGATTCTTACCTGGATATGAGAAAAGATAAAACTCAAAGATTAACTGCTTATGATGTGATTAATTCTTTTAAGGAAGATCAGTTGATTAAAATCTTTGAAAGCTATGGGGAGGTGAAAAAAGCAAGAGAATTATCAAAAGCAATTATTGAAAAAAGGCTTTTTGGATGTATCAAAACCACCTTTGAATTAAAGAAAATTATTGAAAGAATCTATGGGAACAGGCTAAAAAAGGGAAAAGTTCATCCTGCTGCGAAAGTTTTTCAGGCTTTAAGAATATTTGTAAACAGAGAATTTGAGGGTGTTGAGAATTTTCTTAAAGAAATTCCGAATTATTTAAATTCTGGAGCAAAGATCTTTTTTCTTACTTATCATTCAATTGAAGATAGATTAGTAAAGAAAAAATTCAATTTCCTGGAAGAAGAAATGAAGATAAGGATACTCAAACCCTTTCCAATGTTTCCTTCTGAGGCTGAAATAATAAAGAATCCCACATCAAAATCAGCAAAATTGAGAGTGGCTGAAGTAATATGAAAAAAAACAAAAATAAACCTTTGATTAGAGTTTTTATAGTAGTGATGCTCTTTGTTTTTATTTTATTATTTATATATTCAAGCCTAAATCTTAAGAACATAGATTATGGATATAGAATGCATGAGTTGATTCTCCGTGAGAAAGTATTGAATGAAGAAGTAGATAAATTAAAATCTCAAAAGGCATCTCTTCTTAATTTGAAAAGGGTAGAAGAAATTGTAAAAAAACGATTAAATTATCAATATCCAAGATCAGATCAGTTTATAAAAATATTTGAAAGTAAATGATAAAAATAAATAAAAAAGAAAGGAATAGAGCTTTTATCTTATTTATTCTATTTTCTATTTGGGTTTTATTTATTGTTTATAAACTTGTTAAAATTCAGGTATTTGATTATACTAAGTATATTTCAAAAGTTAAATCTCAATCTAATAGGATTTTCTCTCTCCATCCCAAAAGGGGAACTATCTATGATTGTAATGGTGATGTACTTGCAATTTCAATAAAAACAAAATCTGCTTTTTTAAGTAACAAAGATAAAGAAGAGTCTATGAAAATATATAGACTCTTGAGTAAAAAAATCAGCCTTACTATAGGAGAAAGAAGAAATATCAAAAAGAGAATAAATAAAAATAGAAAGTTTATCTGGATAAAAAGAAAATTAGAAGATAGAGAATATGAAAAATTAAAAAAAATAAAAAACAATTTAAGCTCTAAATCGACATTGGGCTTTATTGATGAGTATAAAAGAATATATCCTCAAAAAGATTTGGCATCTCATGCTCTTGGTGGTGTTGGGGTTGATGAACAGGGATTATGTGGTATTGAATATTCAGTTGATTCTCTCATAAGGGGGAAAGGAGGAAAGGTAAAGGTTTTAATTGATGCAAGAGGAAAGATATTTGAGATAGAATATTTAAAGCAACCTGTTGCAGGAAAAGATATTTTTCTTTCAATTGATTCTTCAATTCAATTTTTTGTTGAAAAGGAATTAAAGAGGACACTAGAAAAATTTCGAGCAAAAAAGGGATCTGTTATTGTAATGAATTCTAAAGATAGTTCGATATTGGCAATGGCTAGTTATCCTTTTTATGATCCTTCAAGAATAAAATATACATCCCAAAGAGTCTTAAAAAACACAGCGGTTTCTTTTCTTTATGACCCTGGTTCTACCTTTAAAATAATTCTTGCATCTTCTGCATTGGAAAATGGGGTCTGTTATCCTCAACAGGTTTTTAATTGTTATAATGGGATATTTCATATAAAAAATAGGACCATTTATGATATTCATCCTTATGAAAGATTAACGTTTGAAAAAATTATAATTAACTCAAGTAATATAGGTGCTGCGCGAATAGGTTTAAGACTTGGAAAAGAGAAATATTATAGAACATTAAAAAATTTTGGATTTGGAAGTAAAACCGGTATTAATCTACCTGCTGAAGAGTATGGTATTCTAAATTCATTAAAAAGATGGACTAATATTTCAGTTGCATTCCTATCTTTTGGTTATGAAATTGCTGTTACACCGATTCAGATGGTAAGAGCTTTTAATGTTATTGCTGCTGGGGGATATTTAATTAAACCGAATATATTAAAAGGTGTTGATGGAATTGTTTTACCAAAGGTAAGAAAGATTAAAATATTATCCCCATCAACTGTGCATATTATGACGTCTATAATGATTGAAGTTGTTAAAACAGGTACAGGAAAACAAACAAAAATAGAAGGAATTGACATAGCCGGGAAAACAGGAACTGCAAAGAAACTTAAGAATGGAAGATATGAAGATTATTATGTTTCTTCGTTTGGTGGTTTTTTCCCAGCTCAAGATCCGAAAATAACCATGTTTATTGTTATTGATGAACCCAAAGGTAAATATTATGGAGGTGAAGTTGCTGCTCCTCTTTTTAAAAGGATTGCAAAGAGGTTGTTAATTTACTTAAATATTTTCCCGGAGCTTGATAAAAGGAATGAAATAAGAATATGATACTTCTGAGAGATTTACTAAAGAGTGTAGATATATTAACTTATATGGGTGACTTAAATAAAAAAATTTCTGGGATTAATTTTGACTCAAGAAAGATTAAAGAAAACAATTGTTTTATTGCAATAAAAGGATTTAAAAATGATGGGTTAAACTATTTAGAGGAAGCTATTGAAAAAGGGGCTAATTCAATTATTTCACAAAATAAACCTTTTAAAAGAAATAGAGACATCACATGTGTTCAAGTTAAAAATGATAGAAAAGCTCTCAACCAAATAGCTTCAAAATTTTACAATAACCCTACAGAAAGAATGAATATTATAGGTGTTACTGGAACAAATGGGAAAACCACTGTGACTTCAATTATTAATGCTATTCTTAGTAAAAATGAAAAAACTGCAAAAATTGGAACTTTGGGAATGAGTTATGAAGATATTTTTAGAAAAACTGAATTAACAACTCCTGAATCCCCTGATATTTTTAAATTTTTATCAGAAGTAGAAGATTTGGGATGCAAAAATGTTGTAATTGAGGTATCTTCAGTCGCTCTTAAATTAAATAGAGTTGATAATATGAATTTTTCTCAATGTATCTTTACTTCATTTTCAGGTGATCATCTTGATTTCCACAAATCAATGGAAGATTATTTCGAATCAAAATTAAAGCTTTTTAAAAATTTGAATTCTAATAATTGGGCAATTGTCAACATTGATGATTCTCGTTCAGCTCAGGTACTTGATGAATTAAATTGTAAATATTTAACCTATGGTTTTTCAAATAATGCTGATATTAAACCTATAAAATATGATTTTTCATTAAATGGAATTAAAGCTATTGTTCAGACTCCAAAAGGTGAACTTGAAATTGAAAGTTTGCTGATTGGTAGAGTTAATTTGAGTAATTTATTAGGTGCAATAAGTTCTGCTTTGATTTCAGGAATTTCGTTTGACAATATTATATCTGCAATTAAAGATTTTAAACCTGTAAGAGGCAGATTGGATTTTACTTATAAGAACAATTTCTCAGTTTTAATAGATTATGCTCATACAGACAATGCTCTTGAGAATTTACTTAAATCTTTGAGAGAAATCGTATCTCAGAGAGTAATCCTTGTTTTTGGGGCTGGTGGTTCTAGAGATAAGACAAAGAGGCCAAGAATGGGAAAAGTTGCATCAAAAAATGCTGATTTTGTTGTTGTTACAAGTGATAATCCGCGCAATGAAGAACCAAAAAATATTATAGAAGATATTATAAAAGGATTTGATAAAGATTTTATTAATTTTAAAATTGAAGTTGAAAGAGAAAAAGCAATTCGAAAAGCCTTAAGCATAGCAGAAAGGGGGGATTGTGTTGTGATTGCTGGTAAAGGCCATGAAGATTATCAAATATTTAATGACAGAGTTATTCATTTTGATGATTATGAAATTGTTAATAAATTTTTAAGAGAAAAAAATTATGGCAAAATTTAAAAGTAGATTTATATTGAAAGAAAGGGTCGGAATTGTTGGATTTGGAAAGACTGGTAAGGCTTTGCTTGATTTTTTGATTGAAAAAAAACTTTTTAAAAATATTTATTTATACAATGATGAAACAATAAATGAGATTGAAACAAAAGAAAATTATAAAAAAAAGGGTGTAACTTTTTTAATTAAAGAAAATGATTTTTCAAAGCTTGAGGAAATGGATCTGATAATATTAAGCCCAGGCATTAATGCAAGAACAGAAAGGTTCAATAAGATTAGAGAAAAGGTTAAGATTGTTTCTGAAATTGAGTTTGCTTCAACATTTATTAATTCAAAAATAATTGCTGTAACAGGAACTAATGGCAAATCAACAACAGTTAGTTTAATCCATCATATTTTAAAGAATAATGGAGTAAAAAGTGTTCTTGCGGGAAATATTGGAGTTCCATTTATATCTCAAATCAATGATATTTCAAATGATTCTGTTGTAGTTTTAGAGGCTTCAAGCTTCCAGCTTGAAGAGATTGTTGGTTTTAAGCCATATATAGCTATATTGTTAAATGTAACACCAGATCATCTTGATAGATATTCCTGCATGGAAGATTATTTTTCTACAAAATTGAAAATTTTTGAAAATCAGAAAGAAAATGATTATATGATTTTGAATTATGATGATCCTTTGATTAAAAATTATGAGTATGAATCGTATAAAGCAAAAAAAGTATTCTCTTCTATCAAAGAAGTATTAGAGGTAGGAGCATTTGTTAGAGATAATTATATATATCTGGATTTTATGAGTAAAAAAGATAGAATTTCTCTGGATGGAGCTACATTAAAAGGTGTTCATAATCTTGAAAATATTCTAAATTCTGTGATTGCTGCAAGGATAATCGGAATAGAACCTGGGAATATTCAAGAGAGTATTAAGGGTTTTAAAGGTCTTCCTCACCGCATGGAGTCCTTGGGGAAAATTGGAAAGGTTGAGTTTATTAATGATTCAAAGGCAACTAATATTGATGCAACTTTGAAATCCATAAATAGTATTGATGAAAATATGATTCTTATTTTAGGAAACAAAGATAAAGGAGGTGATTTTAAATTACTTGAAAATTCAATTAAGAAGAGGGTATATAAAGTCTTTCTTATAGGTAGTGCTGCACATACAATTTATAATCAGTTGATCAATATTAAGGAAAAACTGAATTTTGTTGAGGATTTTAATGAGGCTGTGATAAAAGGATATGATTTATTAAAGGAAAATGGTGGAAAGGTTCTTCTTGCACCTGGATGTGCTAGTTTTGATATGTTTGAAAATTTTGAACATAGAGGAGATGTTTTTAAAAAAGAGGTAAGTTTGTTAAGAAATAGTGTTAAAAATGGTTAAAAATATAGGAGTTGATAAATTTTTAATATCTGTAATCATTCTATTATCATTAATTGGTTTGATTATGGCTTACAACTCAACAATGTTGTTAGCAAAGGCAAAATATGATGATAGCTTTTATTTTTTAAAAAGGCAATTAATGTGGTTAAGTCTTGGGTTAATAATTTTCCTTTTTATTTCATTTTTAAAATATCCGATATATCTTGATATAAAATTCATCTCTTTAGTACTATTTTTATCTTTAATTGCTCTTGTAATGGTTTTTTTCTCAGGGAAGATAAATAACAGTTATAGATGGATTAGATTTGCTGGGTTTTCAATTCAACCCTCAGAGTTTGCAAAAATATCAATTGTATTGTACCTCTCTTATATTTTTGGAAGAAAAGATGTTAATGTGAATAATTTAAAAAAAATGTTCTTTTTATTAATACCCTTTTTTATAATTGAACTTTTAATGTTAAAAGAGCCTGACTATGGTAATTTCTTCTTGATATTAGCAGTAACTATAGCTATATTATTTGTTTCAGGGTTAAAAATAAAATATTTTATATATGGGTCTCTATTATTGGTTCCATTTATTTATATGATTATAAAGCTAAGCCCTGAGAGGATGAGTAGAATCTTAGCTTTTTTAAGTCCTGAGAAATACCAATCTACACTAAATTTCCAACCAATTCATTCATTGTATGCAATTGGTTGTGGTGGGATTTTTGGTCAAGGTCTTGGCAATTCTACTCAAAAATTATATTTTTTACCTTATGCTTATTCTGATTTTATTTTTTCAATTATTGCTGAAGAAGCTGGTTTGATTGGATCTTTGTTGGTGGTTTCATTATTTTTCTTCTTTTTTGTTAGAGGAATAAATATTGCAAAACTATCAGGTAATAAGCATACTTATTTACTTGTTATAGGTTTAACCTTTTTAGTTGTTTCTCAAGCAATGTTGCATATTTCAGTAGCTATTGTAATTTTTCCTGCAAAGGGGTTCCCACTTCCATTTATATCAATAGGCGGAAGTTCTTTGATTGCAACACTTATTATATCAGGGATTATTATAAATGTTTCAAAACATCGCAAAATGGTGCTTTTAAATGATTAAGTATAGTAGAGTTAAGAGAATTTATTTTACTGGAATAGGTGGCTCAGGTATGTCCGGTATTGCAGAGGTGTTGTTTAATATGGGCTTTTTTATATCCGGTTCTGATATTGCAGAGAATGATAATGTGAAAAGATTGAAAAGAATGGGAGTGAATATTTACCTTGGTCATAATAAAGATAATGTAAAAAATATTGAGACACTTGTTTTTTCAAGTGCTATAAAGAAAGATAATGTTGAAGTTCAAGAGGCTTTAAAAAGAAAAATCCCGGTTATATCACGGGCTGAAATGCTAGCTGAATTAATGAGAATGAAATTTTCGATTGCAATTGCTGGTACTCATGGAAAGACAACAACAACCTCTATGATTGCATGTATACTTAATGAAGCAAAAAAAGACCCCACATTTGTTGTTGGCGGAAGGTTGAATGTTGAGGAAAGTGGAGCAAAATTAGGGAAGTCAGATTACCTGATTGCCGAAGCTGATGAATCGGATGGTAGTTTCTTAACTTTATTCCCAACCATTTCTGTAATAACCAATATAGAGGATGATCACCTTGATTATTATGGAACTCTGGAGAATTTAATAGAATCATTTATTAAATTTGGTAATAGAGTCCCTTTTTATGGTTCAGTTGTTTTAAATTTTGAGTGTAAAAATTCAAGAAAAATGATCCCATTTTTAAATAGGAAAGTTATAACATTTGGTTTATCAAAAGAGTCAATTGTGAGAGCTGATAAAATTAAGGGTTCAGTTTTTAAAGTTAGTTTTGATTTAATAATTAGAAATAGAAATTACGGAAGGGTTGAATTAAATATAGGTGGGTTTCATAATGTGTTTAATGCATTGGCATCTATAGCAGCGTCTATTGAGATTGGTGTTGATGTTTCTTTAATAAAACAAGGTTTAAAAAGGTTTTATTTACCTGAAAGGCGTTTTCAAGTATTACTTTATAATAAAGATTATGTTATTGTAGATGATTATGCACATCACCCAACTGAAATAAAAGTAACAATTGAAACTATAAGAAATGGAGATTTTAAAAGAGTTATTGCTGTTTTCCAACCTCACAGATTTACAAGGTTAAAAGTTTTAATGGATGAATTTGTTACTTCATTTATTGGCGTTGATAAGTTAGTAATTGCAAAATTGTATGCTGCTAATCAGGAAAAAATCGAGAAAGTTAGTGGAGAAATATTGGCTGGAAAAATCAAAGATTCCGGGTTCAAAGATGTGATATATATTGAGGATTTTAAAGCTATACTTGATTATTTGAAGGGGGAAGTAAAAAAAGGTGATGCTGTTCTATTTTTATCTGCTGGAGATCTGACGGATATAGCTCATCAGTTCGCTAAGATTATGAAGGAGAATGATAGATGAGGGGAGTTGCCACTATTGGTTTGAAAGGAGAAGCAGAATTTTTGAGAAGATATAATAATAGAACTTTAAATAGGAAAAAAAAGATTAAAACAATAAAATTCAAAGGAATTCATTTGTTCTTTATAATTATTTTATTATTCCTTTTAGGGTTTTCAGCATTAAAAGCATCTCACTTTTTATTAAGGTGGGATAAGTTAGATATAAAATCTTTCAAATTAATAAATAGCCCTAAAATTGAATTTAAGAACCTGGAAAAGATATTAAAAAATTACAATGGGAATATTTTAATGCTCAATTTTACTAATTTAAGAAAAGAATTGTTAAAGTTCAAGATAGTTGAAGATGTCTCTTTAAGTCGTGTTTTACCATCAACAATTGTAATAAAATTCGTATTACGAAAAGCATTTTTTCAGTTTAGATCTGGGGGCAAATACAATATAATTGATAAGGCTGGTGTTGTGTTGTATGAAAAACCTGAAAAGCAAAAGGGCTTAATAACTATTAAGGATTTAGAAAAAGAAGAGTTTGAGAAGATCTATGTTTATCTTTCCGAATTAACTAAAATTCAAGATTTAGTTGATTATGTAAGCTTTGTAAAACCTTATGGAATTAAATTAAAGCTCAAAAATATAAATGAAGTTTATTATCCTGGTGAAAAAGAGTTTGCAAGGAAGATAAATTACTTTTTAAGATTAAAAAATATAGTTCCATTAAAAAAAAATAAGATCAAATATGTTGATCTTAGATTTAAAGATAGGTTTTATTTTGAGTATCACGGGGAGGTAATTAATTAAGATGAAAAATAATTGTCTTGTTGGTATAGATATAGGTAGTAAAAAAATATGTACAGTTATAGGTCAAGTAATAAATGAAGATGGAAAAGATGAACTTGAAATTATTGGCTATGGATTAGCTGATTCACATGGAATAAGAAAAGGTGTGATTGTTGATATGAACATAACTGTTGAAGATATTAAAAAATCTGTAAAAGAAGCTGAATTAACAGCAGGTCTTGAGATTGAATCTGCTTATGTTAATATAGCTGGAAGTAATATTGAAACAAGATGCGGGAAGGGGAGCGTTAATGTTTCAGGAAGAAATGGTGAAATCACAACAGATGATGTTGAAAGGGCAGTAACACATGGTAGTGGTATGTTATTGCCTCAGGATAGAGAGACATTGCATGTTTTGACCCAGGAATTCTTTGTTGATTCTCAAGAAGATATTAAAAATCCAATAGGCATGGTTGGTAATAAACTTGATGTTAATGTTGTTGTTGTAACAGCGAAAAAGTCTTCTATTAAAAACCTTTTGATTTGTTTAAAAAAGGCTAAAATTGATGTGATTAAGATAATTTTATCTCATATTGCTACTGCTGAAGCTGTATTAACTAATGATGAGAAAGAATTAGGA
>Ga0209121_10001120_pt1 | contig 28052 bp, 21 predicted proteins | sample Cruoilmetagenom3_FD_187292 | JGI IMG/M metagenome (GOLD analysis project Ga0209121, IMG submission 187292) | Oil polluted marine microbial communities from Coal Oil Point, Santa Barbara, California, USA - Sample 3 (SPAdes) (version 2) | ecosystem: Environmental > Aquatic > Marine > Oil seeps ...
TTACACCACTTGCCTCAAACACCAGATAACGCCCACTCTTTGCTGAACATCGAACAACAGGCAGCAGACCTGGATCAACTCTACCAAGCCATAGGCTCAGAAACACAAACCTTTAATTTCGCAATAAACAGCGACCAAAGCCAAGCCCGCGTAATAAGAGCCCGCTTTAATCGCCAAATACCAAGTCCCGATGACTTGATAATGAATCACCCTAGGCTTATCAGCGCCATGATTAATTCCTGGCGTAATGAGGCCATACCCAAGTCTGAAAACACCGAAAACTTCAAGCATATTGAAAACTTGTGGCGAAAAACCGTCCCCTCCTACCCCTATCTCTTACCCACAAAGACATCCTACAGCTCACCACCTGTAGAAGTCTGGCATGAATCATCTAAACACCTACTAAAAAAGTTAGAAAAAGCAGAGCAAGCCACGCACACCGAAAAAAAAACAACCCCAAGGGGCGTCGATTACAACATAGAAGATGAGAGAAAAATAAAACAAAGTGAACAGCTTTTTGAAATAGCGATGATGACACGCCTTCGCATTGCACTGCTAGACTACGCGCACCGCTACCACCTTTTTAAAACACTAAAACAACAAGCCAAACTTCAAAAACTACTCACCCCACAGCTGAGAACTACAACCCATCCAGATCAAGGCGCCCTACTCAACAATATACATTTATGCTCCCTTGAGATACAAACACACTTGGCCTATAGCCAGCTTCTAGCAAGCCTTGATAGAGTGAATGCCAGTACAAACATTCTAAATCAAGGTCTGAATACCCCCAGCATCAATGCCAAAGATAATGACTCAACGCTCACACGAAAGGGTTTCATCGGCTCACCTAAACCCAACATGAAAAACTTCCTGAAATTAGAGATCGAACCTATCTTTGTTTCAAGCAACTTATCTACCTTAGGCGTAAATAAAGAACCCGAAAACCTTCAGCACCTCAAACCCGTCCAACCTACCGTTAAGCCCCCCGCAAGGGCGAAAAAAGTTGAAACACTTTCAACACTTCGCCCCAAAAGACCATTTAATAATCAAGCCATCAAAAATAACGACCAGTACGGAATACGCCTTTTATATGCCAAAAGTCACGCAGAATTTTCAGCCCATCGTGCGTACAGCGGCTTAGGGCATCTACCCTACCGCACTCAACTCAAGGGTTATGATACGCATTACTCCATTTACTACGCCACCTACCTATCAAAAGAGGCCGCAGAAAAAGGCTTAAGAGAAATCCCCTCGTTCTACCAGATTTTCAAACCAGCAATAAAACAACTACCCAATTAGAACCCTTCTGATCGAGCAGCGTGTTAGCATCTTCACTGCTTTCAGGTATGATAATGCCTGCACCACCATCACTCACGGATGAGTGAGTGCCTCAAGCAACTTCGCTAAGACAAACTTAGCGTGCTTTACACTCTCATTATGCAGTAGGTAGTCATGTCGAATAATAATAAAGTAAAGATAAAGCTAGGCCCCGTGCAAGAAACCATGCTCATTCCCCTTTATTTCAGGGCAATAGAACAAAAAGAGTCAATGCCCATCGTAAATGATGAAATGGCTCAAAATATGGTAGAGCAGATAGATTATGACTTCAGTCAATTAGCGAAAAACCTGGATGGTGACGGGCTTGCTTTTCCGATACGTGCAGCTACGCTTGACCGTTTGATTGAGAAGTTTATTAAAAACAACCCTGAAGCCACCATTATTAACCTTGGCGCAGGTTTGGACACTACTTTTTTTCGGGTCGATAACGGAAAAATACATTGGTACGACATTGACCAGGAAGATAGCATCGAGCTACGCCGTAAATTCATTAATGAAACTGACCGTCTTAAATTCATCACTTGCTCTGCGTTCGATCCCGCCTGGTTTAAACAAATAGAACATCGAGACAAAGGCATTTTTGTTATGTCTTCTGGCATGTTTATTTATTTCGACCATTCAGATATTGAGACCATCATCAGTCAGATGGCAAATGAATTCCCAGAGTCGGAGTTGGTTTTTGATACCGTATCGAATTTTTTCCGTTTTCGCCGTTTTAAAACACTGGGAATAAAATGGGGAGTATGGGGCACCTACACCATAAACCGTATTAAAAATACGAAGATGCTTGGTGCATTTTATTATATTGATCAGTATCGTGACCGATGGCATGCCCCAATTGCGCGCTACTACCCCTACTACATCAAACCTTTGAAGATGCTCACTCCGGCAATGTATCATCTAAAACTAAGCGCTGATTAAAATAAAAAAATTCAAATAAAGGCCGAAAAAAACCATAAATAAAAATATTACCGGCAAAATTTTCCAAAAAAAAGCCGAGCCACTTAAAAAGTGACTCGGCTTTTTTTATTACAAACTTATAACCCAGCTAAAGCTTTTATCTGCTTTCGATAGGGCTAACTGTACGAGGCTCAACGCCAGTATATTCAGCACTTGGGCGAATAATACGGTTATCGGCACGTTGCTCCATTACGTGAGCAGCCCAACCAGTTAAACGCGAGCACACGAAAATGGGCGTGAACAGTTTGGTGGGAATATCCATAAAGTGATAAGCCGATGCATGAAAGAAGTCCGCATTACAGAAAAGCTTTTTCTCACGCCACATAACATCTTCGCAACGCACGGAAACGGGATAAAGCACCGTATCACCCACATCATTGGCAAGCTTCTCAGACCATTCTTTAATAATGCCATTGCGTGGATCAGATTCACTATAAATAGCGTGTCCGAAACCCATGATTTTATCTTTACGTGCCAGCATGCCCATAATTTTCTCTTCAGCATCGTCAGCTGAAGTCATAGTTTGAATCAGATCCATAGCCGCTTCATTTGCACCGCCATGCAAAGGTCCACGCAGTGAACCAATTGCACCGGTAATACAAGAATGAAGGTCAGATAAGGTAGAAGCGCAAACACGAGCGGTAAAAGTCGATGCGTTAAATTCATGCTCAGCATAAAGAATTAAAGAAACATCCATGACTTTGGCGTGCAGCTCAGAGGGCTTTTTACCATGAAGTAAATGTAAAAAGTGTGCGCCAATAGATTCGTCGTCGGTCTCAGTTTCGATTTTCACACCATCATGACTATAACGATACCAATAGCAGATAATGGATGGAAAAGCAGCCAGCAAACGGTCTGTTTTTTCTTGTTGCTGGGAGAAGTCCATTTCTGTTTCTAGGTTGCCCAACATAGAACAACCGGTGCGCATAACATCCATGGGGTGTGCATCTTTGGGAATCTGCTCCAGAACAATTTTCAGAGCATTAGGTAAACCACGCAGAGTTTTTAATTTGGCGCGGTACTCATCCAACTGCCCTTGATTCGGAAGTTCGCCATGAAAAATCATGTAAGCCACTTCTTCAAAGCAAGTGTTTTCGGCCAGATCTTTTACGTCGTAGCCGCGATAAGTCAGGCCTGAGCCGGTTTTTCCTACGGTTGATAATGCAGTTTTTCCTGCAACCTGGCCGCGTAATCCTGCACCTTCAAGTTTTTTAGCCATGATAGCCTTCCCCTATATTTTTTTTATATAGAGGCCTTTGCTTGAGAGCAAAATACTCTCAAGCAAAGGCCTCATGAAAAATGTTCGTTACATATTACCGAAGTTGTGATGACCCGAATATCCTCAGGCTTCATGCATGCAAAACATCCCAATTAAGCCCGTCGCATCTTACCCCTTTTTTCTTCATCTTTCTAAGCGTTATTCTTAAGCACCTGCCTTAAGCCTGTGTCGACGTTTGTAACTTCTTGATATAAGTGGTCAGACCAAACTACCCAAATTACTCACCACCTCCAAAAAGCTTCTTTTGGGGCGCAATAGGCGTAAAATCAGCCTGCTCTTTTTTTGCCTTTGCCGCGAAAGCCAACATCATATCGCTGCCGTGAAACATCGCCGCCTGCCAAGTGGACATAAAGCGTAGACTATCGGCCACGCTATGGTCGCGACTATAGTTAATCATTTCTTTACAGCCGCTTACGACTAGTGGTGAATGGCTGGCTATATTTTTCGCGATACTCAGAACCCCCTCCAGAAGAGCCTTATAATCGTCATAAACCTGATTAACCAGGCCAATTCGCTGCGCCTCTTGGGCGTTTATTTTCCTTCCGGTGTAGGCCATTTCTTTTAGAATCCCTAGGGGAATAGCGTGAGGCAAGCGCTGCAGCGTGCCCAGATCAGCCACTAATCCAATATTGGTTTCTGCGATGGAAAAGTAGGCGTCTTCAGTGCAATAAACACAATCACTTGCGGCAAGCAGATCCAGCGCCCCACCGATACACGCACCCTGCACCGCACACAAAACCGGGAACCTCGCCTGCTCTAGGGCAGTGAAGGCATCCTGCAAGCCCTCAACAAAATGCCGAAACTTTTCCCGTTGCCGCCCTATTTCCAGCTCCTTATCCTGCAGAGATGCGTCAGAAAAAACAGCCAGATCCATCCCCGAACAAAAGTGCTCGCCCTGAGAGGAAATCACCAGCACGCGCGTTTGCGCTTCTGCATCAAGCTGCCTGACAAGTGTCGGCAAATCGTTCCAAAATGACGGAACCATGGAGTTTCGTTTCTCTGGCCGCCTTAGGTTTAGGTGGGCCACTCCCGCTTTTAGCTCACAACTGAAACATTCGAAATCCATTTTATCTCCAGGCTAAATTTTTAAATCATTTTATAACCCTAAAGAGGATTAAGAAGCGAGCGTTTCAAAGCTAATACAGACTTCAACCGTTTGATCTAATATAAGCCGCTGAACTACCTATATTGGATTATCGGATAGAGCCTTTCTATAAGCATTTACTAAGAGAGAGACTATCACTACCTTTTTAAAGCCATTTAATCGATAATCGCCGCTTCTATCATTCCCAACCGGCATCATTAACACTGTAATAGCGAACAACATTCGCACATTCACAGACAAAAATCCTTAACGTGAGTACAAAACAATGCTCGCAAAAATGATCCCAAACATATATTTCTTGTAAGGTTTAGCTCTATGTCCACAACGTACCCCCTCATTGCCGACGCATTCCCTATGGGAGAAATCACCCAACTTGCCGAAGGGCTACATGTTCTCAGGCAGCCTATGCTTCACAACCCTGATCACATCAACTGCTATTTGATAGAGGGCGATAAAGGCTTAACCATCGTAGATACCGGCATTCCTTCTGAAGACTGCTATAAAAACTGGCAAATGCTGCTGGACTCCCCCCTCGGAGCAAAAGGTGTAGAGCGCATTTACCTCACTCACGGCCACCCCGATCATGTCGGTGGCGTAAAGTGGCTGCAGGAAAATACCGGCGCACCTATTGTCATGCCAGAGAAAGAAGTGGATGCAGTGCAGCGCATGTGGCGCAGTGCAAGCGACAACAAAGAATCAGTGGCCGAGTTTTTCACAAGCTGGGGCGTACCAGAAGAAAGCCTCGGTGCCGTGTATGCCATGCAGGATGGCTTTAAATACGGCTGTCCAGATCTGGACGAGCTAAATGTTGAAACCTTCAATGAAGGCTTCAGCATGAAAATTGGAAATCGAACCTGGAAAACAGTGGATGGTTATGGCCATACTCCCCATAACGCGGCGCTGTTTTGTGAGGAAGATGGCATTATGCTATCAGGCGACCAAGTACTTACCTCCATCTTCCCCAATGTAAGCATATGGTGGGGCTCCGAGTTAAACCCTCTTCAATCCTACATGGATTCGCTAAAACATTATAAAAACCACCCCATTAAAGTGATATACCCTGCCCACGGGGGCTCTCTCGAAAACGTCAATGAGCGTATCGATGCAATTCTCAACTTTAACCAAATTCGCCTGGATCGCGCAGTAAAGTATTTGGCGGAAGCGCCTCAAAATGCCTACGAAGCCATACCGGCGGTATTGAATAAAAAGCGCAACCCGATGATGATATCGCTACTCGCCGGACAGGTTTTCGCCATATTCAACTGCCTAGAAGCACAGGGTCTCATCGAAAAAGTCAGTGACGAACCCTATACCTTTCAAACCCGCGCTGGAGTCGTCGTGGAAGAAGAAAACCAAGGTACAGTAAACGCTTAAAAATAGAGCTATTCTCCTCTGAATGCCCGCTACAAAGGGCATTCAGCATTCTGCAAACCACCCCACCCTCCGTTAACCTTTAACAGCCTGTTAACACCTCATAGAAAATGACTTCTTAGCATCTAATCGCTTTCTATTACCTTGACCTCAATACCCTACGGGGGTATGGTTTATTAAAAGCACCTAACAGGGTCTGCAGCGCCATGATCAAACCCCAAATAAAAGAAAATACCCTTTCCCGCTTAAAACGTATTGAAGGGCAAATCCGCGGCATCGCCAAAATGGTGGACGAAGAAAAATATTGTATTGATGTCATCAGTCAAGTAACGGCTGCCGAGCGCGCACTGGATGGCGTGGCGCAATTACTACTGAGAAACCATGTAGAAACCTGCTTAACGGAATCAATTAAAGCAGGTAATGCTGAACAAAAAACGGATGAGCTCATCAACGCCCTGTTTAAATTTCACAAACGCGCCCAAAATAATACGAATACCTAAATCAAATACACCCAATCACACAAAGGAAAAATCATGTCATCCCAAAAAATAGAAAAAACACTGCATATTGAAGGTATGTCTTGCCAGAATTGTGTAAAACGTGTCAAAAAAATTCTAGCAGAAGATAAATCCCTAGAGAATATCGAAGTGGATCTAGACTCTGGCAATGCAAATTTTCACTGCCAAGCTGACACAGATATAGCAGCACTTATCGAAGCACTAAAAGAATATGATTTTAGCGCTAAAGAATAAACATAGATCAAAGTCTTAAATCCCTTAAGGATTAAAATCTAGCAAACCAGAGAAAACTAATGAAAACAGAAACGCTGCATGTTTACGGCATGACCTGCCAACACTGCGTTAAAGCAGTCACGAAAGCGCTCACCAAAATCGATGGTGTGGCAGAGGTTTCTGTTTCATTGGAAAATAGTTCCGCCAATGTCAGTTACAGCGAAGACATCACGAACAGAGGCATACTGGAAAGCGCCATATTGGAAGAAGATTTTTTTCTTACACCTCCTGTATCGCTGCCTACACCACAAATAGCAAACACACAAAATAACCCCGCCACTACTGATAAAAACAATACCAACATAACGCTTTCAGTAGAAGGTATGACCTGTGCTAACTGCGCCAACACTATAGAAAAGGTACTGAAAAATACCCCTGAAATAGTAAATACCAACGTAAACTTCCCCTTAAAACGCTGCACAGTAGAATACAATGCAACACAAATCTCCCCAGAAGAAATTATCGCTCATATTACACAGGCAGGATATCAAGCTGAAAAGATAGAAAATACCAACACAACACCGGAACAAAAAAAAACGAGCAAAGAAAAAAAACTTTTTATTTTTTCCGCTGCCCTAGCACTTCCGGTACTTTTCCTAACCTACCTCAGCCCACTTCAGCACGCCCAAACCAACTTATTACTTTTTATTCTCGCATCATTAGTACAGTTCGGCCCCGGACTCTATTTTTACAGAGGGGCGTATTACTCCCTAAAAAACCGCGCCACCAACATGGATGTATTGGTTAGCTTGGGCATTAGCGCCGCCTATTTTTACAGCGTTTACTCCTTCTTATTTATCGACCCAATGGCACACACTTTTTTTGATAGCTCTACATTAATTATCACCTTTATTCTGCTGGGAAAACTACTGGAAAGCAGCGCAAAGTCTAAAACCAGCGCAGCACTGGAAAAACTTCTTTCCCTGCAAGCGGATAAAGCGAGACGCCTTATTAACGGCCAGTCCGATTTAGTACCATTAAGTGAGATTGTCGTTGGTGACTTTATTCAGGTTCAGCCCGGCGAAAAAATTCCTGTAGATGGACTCCTAACGGAGGGCATCACTAGTATTGATGAATCACTTCTTACCGGCGAATCCATGCCCGTTGAAAAAAAACCCGGCGACTCTGTGGCCGGCGCCACCTTAAACCAGAACGGCCTTATAACATTTCAAGCAACACGCGTAGGCAAAGACACCTTGCTGGCACAAATTATCGCAATGGTAGAAGATGCCCAAGCAGATAAAGCGCCCATTCAACGGCTTGCAGACCAAATTTCCAATTACTTTGTCCCCTTGGTGGTATTCTCAGCCCTTGCTACATTCTGCCTTTGGTATTTTCTTCCTATCGAAATTAATTCAGAAAGCAGTCGTTTTTTATTTTCTTTCCAACTAATGATTGCTGTCTTAGTGATTGCCTGCCCTTGCGCCCTTGGCTTGGCCACACCCACTGCCATTATGGTAGGGAGTGCCGCAGGCTTACAGCGGGGTATTTTATTTAAAAAGGGCTCGTTGCTGGAAAAAATATCCAAGCTCGACGTAATACTCTTTGATAAAACGGGCACCATCACACAAGGGCATCCAGAACTGGTGCATACCATTCCATTAAATAATCACAGCGAAGCTGACCTTTTAACAATAGCGGCCAGCATAGAAAGCCACTCCAGCCACCCCCTCGCAAAAGCTCTCGTTGCAGCAGCGCGTGATCAGTCTATTACGCCATTACACACCAGTGACGTTACCGAAATACAAGGCCAGGGCACACAGGCAACAATCAATGAAAAACGCATCAGGCTCGGCAAGGCTGAATTTGTGTGTGATGATGCAGAAGGTTTTATTCCACTTACTGAGCAGATAGGAAACCGCAACACACAAGGCCACAGTATTGTGTATATTTCAGAAGACAATATATTGTTAGGTGCTCTCACACTATCAGACCAAATCAAGGTGGATTCAGCACAAGCAATAGCAGAAATAAAATCACTCGGTATCGACATCGTTTTAATCTCGGGCGACAACCCTTCAGCGGTTAAAGAAATCGCACAACAAGCAGGTATTGAACAATACCAAGCAGAAGTAAAACCCGAAAATAAAATCGATCAGGTGAAGCGCTGGCAAGAAAAAGGCTGCCAGGTCGCCATGGTGGGTGACGGCATCAATGACGCACCTGCTTTAGCCCAAGCGGATATCGGCATCGCCATTGGCTCGGGGGCAGACGTTGCCAAGGAAACGGGAGATATTGTCTTAATCAATAATACCCTGATGGATGTTATTCACTCCATAAAGCTCGGAAAAATGACCCTGAGCACGGTGAAGCAAAATTTCTTCTGGGCATTCTTTTATAACCTAATGATGATCCCCATTGCAGCAGGCCTGCTCTACCCGAGCTATGGCGTTATCCTGAAGCCCGAATGGGCTTGTGTTGCCATGTGGTTATCCTCACTCACTGTGGTGGGCAATTCATTATTTTTAAAAACAAAAGCCAAGACATTATTCCAGCCCGCTTAGAATTAAGCTGAAAAATTCTATCACCACCCCAGGGCACTGTTCAGTTCCAGTCGGAACAGCACATCCTCTTGACTGAAGAAGCACCTGAAAGCCCAAGCCTGAAGGAAAGCGTATTTTAACCATAAAAAAAGCGACTTCATAAAGCCGCTTTTTTTACATCTTCGAGCCTAAAACTCTAGAGCGACTATAACTACGGCAAGATAGTCACACTCTTAATCACCACATCCTTAACAGGCACATCTCGTCTGCCATTTTTCATTCCTGTTCGCGCTTGGCCAATTGCAAAAACCACATCCATCCCTTCAAGCACCTCACCAAATACGGCATAACCGTAGTCTCGCGAACCGTGGTTCAATGAACGATTATCTGCAAGATTGATAAAAAACTGAGAGGTCGCACTATCCACAACCCCAGTACGCGCCATAGCAATAGTGCCTGGCTTGTTACGTAGGCCATTTTTTGCTTCATTCTTAATCGGTGCTTTGGTGGCTTTTTTCTGCCAAGCCTCGGAAAAGCCACCACCCTGAATCATAAAGCCAGCGATAACTCGGTGAAAGATCGTCCCGTCATAGTGGCCTGACTTGGCATAAGCCAAAAAGTTCTGCACGCTTATAGGTGCTTTATCCTGAAAAAGCACCAGCTTTATCTTTCCCTCAGTAGTTTCTAACACCACCGTAGGGTTTACCAATTTTTCCGCCTCCTCAGCGATGGCGGCAGTGCCCATCATTAAAGCCAAGCAAAACCCAACCAGCGTCTTTCGAATTATTGTATTCATCTGCAGCACATTCTCCGTATAAAATGAAAAGTTTATAGCATAGTCTATTTAAAAAATAACCTAGGTGTAATGTCGCTAAAAGCCGTTTTCAAGACTAAGCCCTAAACGTTACCATACTCAAAAATCAAGCAGGAGCTCAAGCATGTTTAATCTGGAAGGTAAAACCGCACTCATCACCGGCTCAAGCCGAGGCATTGGCAAAGCCATTGCTAAGCAGATGTTCCTACAAGGTGCAAATGTAGTAATTTCCAGCCGCAAGGTCGAAGCCTGCGAGCAGGTGTGCGCTGAAATCAACGCGTTAAGTGAAGACGGCAAACCCAAAGCCATCTCAGTGCCCTGTAATATTTCCCGCAAAGAGGAGCTGGAAAACCTGGTAAATACTACCAAAAATGAATTTGGCAAAATTGATATTTTAGTGTGTAACGCGGCCATCAATCCCCACTTTGGGCCAATGTCTACTATTCCGGACACAGCTTTCGATAAAATACTCAGTAGCAATATCAAATCTAACCACTGGTTATGCCAGCTAGCACTACCAGATATGGCAGAACGGCAAGATGGTGTCGTTATTATCATTTCATCCATTGCAGGACTAACAGGCAACCCAGTTCTGGGCACTTACGGCATATCCAAAGCAGCCGATATGGCACTAACTCGAAATATCGCAGTGGAATACGGAGGCAGAAATATTCGCGCCAACACGATTGCACCAGGTTTAATTAAAACCGATTTTTCTCAAACACTCTGGGCAAACGAAACCATTCTAAAACAAGCGCTCGGGCATACCCCCCTAGCAAGAATTGGCAACCCCGAAGAAATTGCTGGCGCGGCTGTCTTTTTAGCCTCCGATGCGGGGAGCTATATGACCGGACAAACTCTCATTATTGACGGAGGCAGCACCATTACCTAGCAACTATTAAAACAAAAATATTTTTTCATTCAGACAAGGAAAATTAATGTCCTCCCCCATACCGTCTTCAACCATCGTTATCGCAAGAGATAATCAACTTGGCACAGGCATAGAGATATTTATGGTAGTGCGCCATCATCAAATTGATTTTGCATCCGGCGCGTTGGTTTTTCCGGGTGGAAAGGTTTCTAAGAGTGATTTTGACGCCGACTTACGCAAACAAATCCATGCAGATTCAAAACCCGACGAAATACAACTACCACTGATGATTGCTGCCATTCGGGAAGCCTTTGAAGAAAGTGGTATTTTATTTGCGCGACCTACAGAAAGCAGCTCCCTCGTGACAAACGAAATCGCTGAAAAACTGGAACCTTATCGCGCTCGGCTAGAAAAAAACCATTGCGGTATGGCTGAATTCACCCGCAAAGAAAACCTCAACCTCGCACTCGATGAACTGCATCATTTTGCCCACTGGGTGACCCCGAACTCGATGCCCAAACGCTTTGATACACATTTTTATCTCGCAAGGGCGCCGGAAGGACATTTGGGAAGCCATGACGGTCAAGAATCAGTCGACTCCATCTGGATTTCACCGCAGCAAGCGCTCAGCGATGCCGATAATGGCAAACTTAAGGTTATTTTCCCCACCCGCATGAATTTGATGCGCCTCGCCCAGTATGCCTCTGTGGAAGAAGCCATTGTCGCCACAAAACAACAAGAGGTGGTAACGGTACTGCCCTGGACCGAACAGAAAGAGGCTGGCGCGATGCTTTGTATCCCAGAAAATGCGGGGTACGAAATCACAAAAATGCCAATTGAAGTAGTAATGCGCTCTTAAGAACGCCCTCTTACTACTGAAAAAGACTTCTCCTTTAAGAAACCACCAAGTTAGTATAAAATATTGCGCGCGAATTTCTTTTAAATCGCCGCTGTACGAAAATGACGCGGCGATTTAAAACACCCTCTATCTATCTGTTCCTATGCCTGATTGGCTCGCCTTAGCGAGTCAATCAGGCATCATTTGTAGGCCATAGATAGCAACCCTAAACAGCCAGAGGATTACACATTGTTAGAAGCTTATCGTAAACATGTTGAAGAACGGGCAGTAGAAGGCATTCCACCCAAACCACTGAATGCAGAACAAACTTCAGCACTGACCGAACTCCTTAAGTCCCCACCTGCTGGCGAAGAAGAGTTTTTATTAGACCTCCTTGTAAACCGTGTCCCGCCCGGTGTTGATGAAGCGGCTTATGTAAAAGCCGGATTTTTAACCGCCATATCCAAAGGTGAAGCCACCTGCCCAGTTATCGACAAGGAAAAAGCGACCGAGCTACTCGGCACCATGCTTGGTGGTTACAACATCGACCCACTTGTTGCACTGCTTGACGATGAAGAACTTGCTCCTATTGCAGCGAAAGCGCTATCCCGCACTTTACTAGTATTTGATGCTTTCCACGATGTTCAGGAAAAAGCAGCGACCAACACTCACGCCCAACAGGTTTTAGACGCTTGGGCCAATGCAGAATGGTTTACCAGCCGCGATAAAGTTGCTGAAAAAATCACCGTAACCGTCTTCAAAGTGACGGGCGAAACCAATACAGATGACCTTTCTCCCGCACAAGATGCTTGGTCGCGCCCCGATATTCCGCTACACGGCAACGCAATGCTAAAAATCGAGCGCGATGGTATTCACGATGCGCTTACACAGATTAAAGAAGAAAAAGAAAAGGGCCACCCCCTCGCTTACGTTGGCGACGTTGTTGGCACGGGCTCGTCACGTAAATCTGCTACCAATTCGGTGTTGTGGCACATGGGTGACGACATTCCTTTTGTACCCAATAAGCGCGGCGGTGGTGTTTGCATCGGCGGGAAAATCGCTCCTATCTTTTTTAACACGATGGAAGATGCTGGTGCCCTCCCCTTTGAGTGCGACGTTACCAAAATGAAGATGGGTGATGTTATCGACATCTACCCCTATGAAGGCGTGGTAAAAAGCAACGCTACTGGCGAAGAGATCTCAAAATTAGAGCTTAAGTCTGACGTTCTATTTGATGAAGTACAGGCTGGCGGTCGCATCAACCTTATCATTGGTCGCGGTTTAACCCAGCGAGCACGTGAAGCGCTAGGCTTACCCGCCTCGGAAATTTTTCGCCAACCAGTAGCCCCTGCAGAGTCGACAAAAGGCTTCACCCTAGCTCAAAAAATGGTGGGCAAAGCATGTGGCGTAGAAGGTGTTCGAGCAGGCCAATACTGCGAACCGAAAATGACCACCGTCGGCTCCCAAGATACAACTGGCCCCATGACCCGCGATGAGCTTAAAGATCTCGCCTGTCTAGGGTTCTCAGCAGACCTGGTCATGCAGTCTTTCTGTCACACTGCCGCTTACCCAAAGCCTGTGGATATCGACACCCAGCACACTCTGCCAGACTTCATTATGAATCGAGGCGGTGTCTCCCTTCGCCCAGGCGACGGCATCATTCACTCTTGGTTAAACCGCATGCTTCTGCCTGACACAGTGGGCACCGGTGGAGACTCACACACACGCTTCCCAATGGGAATTTCCTTTCCTGCCGGGTCGGGCCTGGTAGCTTTCGCTGCGGCAACAGGCGTCATGCCACTGGATATGCCTGAGTCCATTCTTGTTCGCTTTAAAGGTGAAATGCAGCCTGGCATTACCCTGCGTGATCTCGTTCATGCTATCCCCTACTACGCCATCCAGGAAGGCATGCTCACCGTAGAAAAAGAAGGCAAGAAGAACGAGTTTTCTGGTCGCGTACTGGAAATTGAAGGCCTCAACGATCTCACCGTCGAGCAAGCATTTGAACTATCAGATGCATCTGCTGAACGTTCTGCAGCGGGCTGCACCATCACCCTTTCCGAAGAGGCCGTTGCTGAGTACCTTAACTCCAACATCACCTTATTGAAGTGGATGATTGCCAATGGTTATGGAGATGCTCGCACCTTGGAGCGTCGCGTCAACGAAATGCAAAAATGGCTAGACAACCCAAGCCTGATGCGTGCCGATGCTGATGCCGAGTACCACTCCATTATTGAGATCGATCTCAGTGAAATCAACGAACCGATCCTTTGCTGCCCGAATGATCCCGATGATGCGAAAAAGCTTTCAGAGGTACAGGGCGAAAAAATCGACGAAGTATTTATTGGCTCATGTATGACGAACATCGGTCATTTCCGTGCCGCCGGTAAACTACTTGAAACCCTAGAAGCTCCACTATCGACCCGCTTGTGGCTAGCACCTCCGACAAAAATGGATGAACACATCCTAATGGAAGAAGGCTACTACAATATTTTTGGTCGTGCTGGAGCACGTACAGAAATGCCTGGCTGCTCGTTATGCATGGGAAATCAGGCACAAATAGCGCCGAAATCAACAGCAGTCTCCACATCAACGCGTAACTTCCCCAACCGTTTAGGTAAGGGTGCGAACGTGTACCTGGGGTCAGCTGAACTTGCAGCAGTCGCGGCGGTTATGGGCAAGCTACCTAGCCCAGCCGAATACCTTGAGTACGCTGAAAACCTCAACACAATGTCTGGCGAAATTTATCGCTACATCAATTTTGATAAAATTGATGAGTTTGTTGAGCAAGCTGAAAATGCGATTCCCGTCGCACAAAGAAGCTAAGTAACGATAAGGCTCTACTTTAGCCCCGCCTTTGCGGGGCTTTTTATTAACGATCGGAAAGTCCTATGAAAGTTGCCGTAATCCCTGTTACTGCCTACCAACAAAACAGCTCTCTTGTATGGTGCCCCGAAACAAAAAAAGGTGCCCTGATAGACCCAGGTGGCGACCTCGAAAAACTACAAAAAGCAGCTGAAGAGAAAGGGGTGATAATTGAGAAGATACTTCTCACCCATGCTCATATTGACCATGCTGGCGGTGCTGCCGATGCCTCTTCTTTATTTGACGCGCCAATAATTGGCCCTCATGAGGGCGATAATATGCTCATAGAGATGATGGACATGCAAAGCCAAATGTCTGGAATCCCGGCCAAAAAATTCACTCCCGATCAATGGCTAAAAGATGGCGACACCGTATCTGTTGGCAATTTACAGTTTGACGTTTTGTTTTGCCCTGGGCACACACCCGGCCATCTCGTTTTTCATGCCCCCAAAAACAACATCGCATTTGTGGGTGACGTACTTTTCCAAGGTTCAATTGGCCGCACCGACCTACCCGGCGGTGACACCCAAACACTTCTTAACTCCATAAAAACGAAGCTCTTCCCGCTTAATGAAAGCACTGTCGTAGTCAGTGGGCACGGCCCAAATACCACCATTGGTAACGAAAAGAAAAGCAACCCCTTCCTAAAAGGCTAAGCAGCTTCCCACAACAGTAAGCTTTAGATACGCCCCATACCAGTACAAGGCTTGAACAAGCCCTCCTTCAAGCATATACTTACCTTCCGATTGGTCAGTGACCGACCGGAAGGTAAGTGGCCAATAGGAACACGGGTATGACACCAAAGATGGACAATGAACTCACTGATGGCGCGTTAAAGATACTGAAGACAGCAGAAGCTCTCTTTGCAGAACAGGGCTACGCAGGCACATCCCTTAACGCTATTGCCAAACAAAGCGGCGTCAGTAAAGCAAATATTTTCCACCATTTCGAGAACAAAGAGGCCCTTTACTGTGCTGTTCTTGGTCAGGCAAGCAAGGAAATGTCCGATGTCATTGATGAAATTCGCAACCCAAACAGCCCCACTGAAGAACAGATCAGGCAGTATTCGTTACAACATTTAACGAACCTTTTTAAAAACCGAAATGTTACGCGGCTTATTCTGCGTGAAATGCAAGATGACAACGGCCAGCAAAATGTCGACATGGCGCGCGATGTATTAGGCGATAATTTTTCCCGTATTGTAAATTTAATAGAGACGGCCCAGTCAGAAAACAAAATAAGAAAAAATATTCCCGCCGCCGTAATCGCCATGACCATGGTAGCTGGCAATGTTTTTTATTTTCAAGTACATAAATTGCTAGACCAATTTCCAGAGCTAAGCGGGGCAGAGCAGCCTCAAAATTACAGCTCCGCTTTTTCTGAAATCCTTCTTAATGGAATTCTTAATAGTAAAGACTAACAAACATCTTTTTAAAGGAAAGTCGTGAATGTTAAATAGTATTAAAGTTAAAAAAATAGCAAGCTCCACGCTGATTGGCGTCACCTTAATCACTGCCAGTGCATGCAGCAAAAAGGAAGAAGAAGCTCCCAAAGTAGCGGCACCTGTAGCGAGTGTCATTACAACCGCCATAGTAAAACAGGAAGCTCTCTCTAATGTTGTCAGTTCAGTTGGCGTCATAAACAGCATCAGCTCCCCAACTATATCTGCCGAAACATCTGGAACAGTTTCCCATATACATAAAGATATCGGTCAGTATGTTAAAAAAAATGAAGTCATTGCAGTGGTGGACTCTGAAGTGGCGAAACTCACAGTGAAGGAAGCGGAAGCCGCTTTAAAAAGGCTCGCCGCCCTTCTCGAAAACCAGGAGAAAAGCCTTGTTCGTAATAAAAAATTATTGAAAAAAGGCTTCATTTCAGATGCCCGCTACGATGACTTTGAATCACAACTCAAAGCAACTCGCGAGCAGTTTGCACAAGCAAAGGCTGGATTAGATAAAGCGTATGATCGCCTTGAAAAAACCAGTATTCGCTCCCCCCTATCTGGCAATATTGAGAAGCGTTTTATCTCAACGGGTGACTTTGTAACCCCAGGAAAACCAGTTTTCAAAATAAGCACCTCTGACAAATTTCAAGTCGTACTGTTATTCCCTGAAACCACCAGCCGCTACTTTAAAAAAGGCTTGAGCGTTAAACTGTCTACCCCAGCCACGCCTGACATTATCGCTAAAGGTGAAATCACCGATATCGTATCCATGATCGACACCAGTAACCGCTCAATTCGTATTGTTGTTGATGTTAACAACCCCGGGGGCTGGTCACCAGGTGCATCGGTATTAGGCGAAGTAGTTCTGGAAAAGAAACCTAATGCACTCACCGTACCCCAACAATCTGTCGTACTGCGCCCTGCAGGGAAAATCGTTTATGTCATTAAAAACAACATCGCCATACAGCAAGTTGTTGAAACCGGCATGAAAAAATCTGGCCGCGTGGAAATCATCAGCGGGCTTCAACAGAATGATATGATTGCTAAAGATGGCGCAGGCTTCCTGACAGACAATACTCCTGTTTCGATTCAGGAGGCCCGATAAGATGATACTTGCTGAACTTTCAATCAAGCGCCATGTGCTCACATACATGTTGGCGGGCGGAATCATGTTATTTGGCATTATCTCTGCCAGTAGGATAGGAGTGGATCGGTTTCCTGACATCGACTTCCCGATGATTGCTGTTAATACGGTTATGGTTGGGGCAAGCCCGGAAATCATTGACGCCAGCATTACCACAGTACTGGAATCGGCCATCAATACCGTACCGGGCATTGACATGCTCCGGTCGACCTCCTCCCCCAGCGTTTCCACCATTGTCGCTCGCTTTGATATGGAGAAAGACGTTGATGTTGCTTACACTGAAATGCAAAGTAAAATCAACCAGGCCATAAACAAGCTCCCCCTAGAGGCTAAACCGCCAATATTAGCCAAAGCAGATATTGGTGCTGCGCCAATCATGTGGCTCGCCCTGGAAGGTGATAGAACGACGCAACAATTAAATCAATATGCGAGAACAACCCTAAAAAAGCGGCTTGAAAACATTAATGGCGTAGGTGAAATTGCCATAGGAGGCGAACGAGAAAGAACAATTCGTGTTGAACTGGATCTGAAACGCCTCGCAAACCTATCCCTTACCACCCAGGATATCTTGAGGGCTTTCCAAACCCAGCATATTCAAATGCCGGGTGGATTTTTATCTACAGTAGGTAAAGAACATTTAATTAAGCTTGATTTGGAATACCACCAAATTGATAAGCTTAAAAAGCTGATCGTTAGTTATAAAGGTAATCAGCCAATACGACTGGAAGATATCGCTACTGTTAAAGATCACCTGGCAGATTATCGTACCTTTGCCACCTATAACGGAAAACCGGCTGTTGGTTTAGGCATTATTAAAATAGCCGGAGGCAATACTGTTGCGATTGTCGACAATGTAAAGCAACGCCTTGAAGAGGAAATACTGCCCTCCCTGCCGCCAGGTTTAAATATCCAAGTTGCGTCAAACAGTGCGACCATTATTGAAGAGATTGTCCATACTCTCTATGAGCATTTAGCCTTGGGGACACTCTTGGCTGCCTTGGTGGTATTTGTGTTCTTAAAAAGCATTCGCGCGACATTTATTATATCGCTGGCTATACCCGTCTCCCTGCTCGGAGCAGTAGTGGTGATGTATAGCTTTGATTTTACTTTTAACATGATGACATTGCTGGCTCTTTTATTACTGATTGGAATCGTGGTCGATGACGCCATCGTTGTCCTGGAGAACATTCATCGTCACCAAGAAGAAGATGGTGCTGACCCGGTTACGGCGGCAATAGTAGGCACCAAGGAAGTGGGTTTTGCGGTATTGGCTGCAACCTTTAGCCTGGTCGCCATCTTTGCACCCGTTATTTTTATGGAAGGCATTGTTGGACGGTTTTTCGTAGCCTTCGCCATCGTAGTAACCCTGGGTGTATTAGTATCGCTTTTTGTTGCCTTAACACTCACCCCAATGCTTTGTTCGCGTTACCTTAAAGCTGAAACAGAACATGGCCCAATATATAGCGTAATGGAAGCCGGCTTTGTCGCAATGGAAAAATCTTACTCGGCTACGTTAACGAGCAGCCTAGAAAACCGCTGGAAAGTAGTTCTGGTTGCAATAGCCATCGTTTTTTCCAGTGGGTATTTCTTCAAGAATATTGGTAAGGAGTTTATGCCTCCTGCGGATGAAGGCCAGTTAACCATAACGTTTCGCGCGCCACTTGGCTCCAGCATTGATTACACCGTTAATCGACTGAAGGCAATAGAAAGCGTTCTCGAGCAGCATGATGACACGATTGCGAGCTATTTTTCTGCCATTGGCTCGAGCGGTAAAGGGGTAAACTCCGGCTCAATATACGTACGCCTTAAACCAGCTAGTGAGCGCAGCACAACCCAATCTGAATTATTTCCAATATTAACCAGAGACCTCGCTACGATTCCAGGCGTAAAAGCCTTCGTAAGTAGGGTGTCAGTTCTGGGCGGGAACCGAGGTGAACCACTGCAGCTAATCCTTAGAGGCCCCGAGCTTAAGAAGGTCGCCGAGCTTACACAAGTTGTGCTTAGCAAGATGAGTGAAATAGAAGGGTTAGGCAGCATAGATACGGATCTTCAGCTAGATCTACCACAGTTAATCCCCATACTGGATCGTAACAAGATTGCTAGCATGGGCATTTCTGCGAATGACGTTGCTATGGCGGTAAGTGTTCTGGCAGGCGGCTTCGACGTTGCCAAGTACAACGACGAACCTGGAGATGGCGAGCGTTACGACGTGCGCCTGAAAGCTGGTTCTGATGAAATCAATGACATCACCGACTTAAACAATATCTTTTTGCGCACCCGCAAAGGAGAAATGGTGCGACTGGATACCGTTACCACCTTTGAAGAAAAAATCGGCCCAGCATCGATTGGTAAAAGTAATATGCAATATGCTGTGCAATTTTATGCCACGCCCACTATCCCGGTCGGTGACGCCATGTCTCTTCTTGAAGAAAAAACGCAGGGCTTAGTCCCTCTCGGTTATAGTTTTGAACCATTTGGCCAGGCCAAAGAAATGGGGAAATCTGCTAAAAGCTTAGGATTAGTTCTTTTTCTATCTTTGATTCTTGTGTACATGGTGCTTGCGAGCCAGTTCAACTCTTTTTCTCAGCCCTTAATTGTTATGGTTGCCCAACCACTTGCAATTATTGGCGGCGTAGTGGCGCTTTGGTTGACTGGCCACACTATGAATATGTACTCAATGATAGGCTTGGTACTCTTAATAGGCCTAGTTTCAAAAAACTCTATTCTACTGATTGATATGACTAACCAGTATAGAGAAAATAAGAAAATGGGCGTCGACGAGGCCCTTCTGGCTGCGTGCCCTATTCGACTCAGGCCCATATTAATGACCTCATTGTCCGTTATTCTTGCTCTATTACCAGCGGCACTGGGGGCCGGCGCGGGCTCCGATACCAACGGCCCATTAGCTGTAGCGGTTATTGGTGGCATGATCAGCTCTACATTGCTAACACTGATCGTAGTGCCCGTAGTTTACTCTCTATGGCAAAACTGGTTTGTACGCAGAGAAAAAAATAAAGCACCTGAGGCAACGCCTGCACCAAGTGTTATGGATAGTTAGAAAGCCGCCAGTAAATGAGGCTAAGAAAGACCAGTCGCTTATTCGCAATGCTCTTTTTTAGCCCTTTTCAAAACCCCTCTTTTAATCAACATATTTTAACGCTGACTAAAAATCAGCGTAATGGAAGTCAAAAACATGCTAGCTCTTAACTTAAAGAAGCATCGTATTGCACTCATATCCACCGTGCTCATATCCTTACCTACGTCACTGCTAGCAGAAGACAGTGCCGATTTTGATAAATCGCTGAGTATTATGGATGTCTATGATATGGCGGTGAAACATGACGCTTCTCTCGCTGCAGCAAAGGCCCGCCTCGACTCAGAACTAGAAGTTGAAGCGCAAACAAGGGCTCTATTTTTACCCAAAATCGAATTCACCGCCGACTCAAAAATAAATGACAGCGATACCGTCAACGAGCCGAGCGGCCTAGCACCAAACGACCCGGATTATATGCTTGCAAATATCGGCGCGGGAGCAAGACACTATAATTCCCACGGTTACTCCCTCTCGCTATTACAACCCTTACTTGATATGAACTCCATTTACAAAATTCCCGAGTCAAAAATAAAGATCAATCAAGCAAAAGTGCAATATGACATCGCCAGCCAATTGCTTGTCGCAAAGGTGGGCGAAATTTATATTAATACTCTTATTTCCGAGGAGGACCTTCGCGTGGCCCTTGCTGAAGAAAAATCCACCGAGGAACAGCTACAAAAAGCAAAACTGGCTTTTGAACTAGGCTCTGTAACCATCACCGATACGCACGAAGCACAAGCTGCTCGCGATCTCATTCACGCAAACGTCATTGCTAAGAAAAATGAGTTGCACGTAAATCAGCACAGGCTAAAAACCCTTACTGGCCAGAAGAACACTCGGCTTCAGCGCATTAATGGTGCGCTACCGCTGGATTTACCTCAGCTTCAGCTACCTGAATACGACAAGTTGCTTGAAACAGGCTTGCAGGCGAACCGCTCGCTAATCCTTGCCAAACTAGATTATACACTCGCAAAAACCCGTCTAGCGCAGATTAAAAGCAATCGTTTACCCACAATAAATGCATTTGCAGCAGCGGGAGAAACCACCGCTAATGGTAGCGCTTTTAGTGGCACGAATAGTGAAACAGAGTTTTATTCTGCCGGGGTCGAATTAAAGCTACCACTGTATACAGGCGGCGCAACAAGCTCAGCCATTAAACAGTCTTCTTATTCCGTAGAGTCAAAAAAGCAAAGCTTACTCGACAAAAAACGTAATATTGAGCTTGAATTAAGGGAGGGTTCTCTCTTTGTTAATCTTGCACGCTCTCAAGTTATCGCTTTTAATCAAGCGGTGAAAACTTCCACCAGCTCGCTCAACTCCACTAAAGTGGGTTTCGACCTGGGGGACAGGACGGTTCTGGACGTGCTCGCAGTGCAAAAGAATTACTTCCGTGCAGTGAGAGACCTGTCCAGTGCGCAGTACAACTATTTGCTCGCCGTTTTAGGATTAAGCTTTACCGCCGGAGTTATTTCAGAGAAAGACCTGGAAAAAATTGCAGAAGTTATTGAGATTATAAATAGCGAAGCAGCCAAATAGCGGGGATTACTACGTCACTAAAGTAAAAAACCTCTGGTAAGTTTTAAACCAGAGGTTTTTCGTTTTATAGATCCAAGCTATTCGAAAACTGGCTTGGCAGTTACACGCCCTTTTTTAATGGTACGTTGTTTGCCCAAGCTTACATTACCATTTGGATAGACCTCAAAGAAAAATGTCGCCGAAATCAACTCCCCATTATCTCGAGTCACCACCAACTTTCCTGGTTTGTCATCTGTTGTCGCATACCCGCCTGCCGCTTTAAATGTTGCGCGAGCGCTATAGAAAGGTAGCGCATACTCACCAGCCCCTCTGTAGTCGTTCACTTTCATGCGCACACTCATGTCACCGGATTTTGCGGTGATATGCAGAGCCTTGGTATCATCAAGATCATCCTCGATAACCTTGCATATAACTTCCGTCGGCACTCCGAATCGCCCCGCGTTAACCCAGTCGTGCTCCAGATTAAACTCCACTTTATTCGACATGTATACTTTTGGCTTTGGCGCAGGTTTTCGCTGGGGTTTGACCTCCACCTTGGCCACTTGTACAGGCTTCGGCTTAGCAGCCACGGGCTTGGGCTTAGCAGCTACTTTCGCCACTACAAGCTTGCCATTACGATACTGGCATGGCGAAGATTTTCCTTTTTGGATACACGTCCCTTTGCCATTCGGAACAAGCTTTTTAAGCGGCCCTGTATACTCTAGCCCTTTGGCGAAACGATATTTCGTTGAACCTTTTTCAATATCCCCCGCTTTCCAGTTCGCGAACACCTTATCACCGTTTTTCAGATGATATACGCCTTTCCCCGAGGGTAAGCCCCCTACCCAGCTGCCAACATAGCGATCACCATTCGCGTACACCATTTCGCCTTGCCCGCCAGGACCACCACCCTCAAACAGACCTTTATATACATCTTTATTTTTGTAGCGCATCACTCCTTCGCCACGGGCTTTATTTGCAGACCACTGGCCTTTATAGACATCACCCGTTGCATAAAACATCTCACCTTCACCGTTACGCTTATTATTTTTCCACTCCCCAATGTACTTATCGCCATTTTTCCAGACATAGCTGCCTTTACCGCTTTTACGGCCATCCACCCAACTACCTTCGTAAGTATCTCCGCGACTGGTCGTATAGGTACCTTGACCATGAAATCGGTCGAAGGAGTTTCTCTCACCCGCATACTCACCCGCACCCATGGTAATAGCGGGCGTCGCCAGTAGAGCGGATAGAATAAACCCCTGAACATACTTTCTCATATTGTAAGCCTTTACATTTGGTCTCTGATCTAGGCCTTTTATACCGACCCTTAGTACAAATATCTTTTATAAGAATAGTCTTAAAAAAACAAAAGCGTACGCAAAAAACGTTACCCCTCTGATAATAAGAGTTAGCAAAGGGTTACATCTTTGAAATTACCAAATGGCATGTTTCCCTTTAAGCTAGACGCTTATCAGGTAGCGCAGCAAAGATAAACAAAGATATCACCCACAAATAGAAAGAACATCAGCTAGATATATGCGCTGTCGCATCTTGCCTTACCAGTGCTTTAAATAGTGATACTATTCGCCACATCCAAGGTAAGGCGCATGGACACTTTTGTATCGGAGACTTTGAATGGATTTCACAACGAAGCTAAAAAACATCGGAGGTGGCCTTAAAGCCACACACGACATAAAGCGGGTAAATGAAATAGCTTCAATAATGATCAAATATGGCTATGCTGACCTCACTCAACGACTGGGAATCGGGCCGGCAAGTAAACTACCCTTCCCAAAGACCCAAGTGGCTGAAACCCTCAGCGCGCCCGATCGTGCCATCACCGCCCTTCAAGAGATGGGGCCTACTTTTGTCAAGCTGGGGCAGTTGCTATCTACCCGCGTAGACTTGTTCAGCAAGGAATGGATTGAAGCCTTTGAGAGCCTACAAACCAAAGTATCCCCATTACCCTTTGAAGAGCTTGAGTCGGTATTAAAACAATCTTTACCGGCTCCTTTATTGGATATCTTCGATTCGGTAGAAACAGCCCCCCTCGCCTCAGGTTCCATTGCCCAGGTTCATCGGGCTGTTTATCAAGGCAAGGATGTAGTGCTCAAGATTCAACGCCCCCACATCCGCCGGACAATTGAATCTGACCTGAGAATCATGTCATTTCTGTCTGAAGTTGCGGCAAGCAGCATCCCTTCCTTGCAACGTTATACTCCACAGCAAGTGGTTCGCCACTTTGCCACATCGATGCGCAGGGAGTTAGATTTTACCCGAGAGGCCCGGGCCTCCGACCGAATTCGAGCGAACTTCCACGACACTGATTATGTAGTCATTCCCGAAATTTATTGGGACTACACCTCTGCGCTGGTTTCAACGCAGGAATATATCAAGGGTATTCCCGCCAACGACATAGAGGCCATTGACGCAGCGGGGCTCGATCGAAAAGTGCTCGCTGTACGCGGTGTTGACGCATTCCTAAAAATGGCATTGGAAGATGGTTTTTTCCACGCAGACCCCCACCCAGGCAATTTTTTCTACCTTCCTGGTAACAAACTTGTGCTAATCGATTTTGGCTTGGTGGGTAGCCTTTCAGATCAACGCCGTAAGGAGCTCGCCCAGCTACTGCACGGTGCCATCACCATGAATAGCCGTCCGGTTGTTGATGTACTGATGGATTGGGCAGGTGATGCCGAAATCGATATGGAGGGACTTACCGCCGACATCGACGCCCTGCTTGAAGAATATGATGGGGTTAGTCTTGCCCAGATTGATATCGGTGTCGTTCTAAACCAGCTAACAACTCTGGCAAGAAACCACGAACTGACCATGCCACCGGATCTCACCCTGCTGATTAAATCAGTAATGATTCTTGAAGGACTTGGAAAAACCCTGAATCCTGATTTTGATCTGATAAAAGAAGCAGAGCCCTTTGTTCGCCGGGCAGTGTTACACCGCTATTCTCCCGAATCACTTTTTCGGAAAAGCTTGGGATCAATCACTGAAATAGGCGGAATTATTGGCGAACTTCCACGAGACCTGCGCCGGATGCTGATTTTAATGCGCCGGGGTTATATCCCCATCAACATCAACGTGGATCAACTTGAAGAGTTTAGCCATAGGATTGAAAGCACTGCCAACAGAACTGTTATTGGCTTAATTGTTGCCGCATTAATTGTCGGCTCATCCATCGTTATGACGGTAGATGCAGGGCCAAAGCTGTTTGGGCTGCCTTTCTTTGGCATGATGGGTTTTATAACGGCGAATATTGGCAGCGGCTGGTTGCTTCTATCCATGTGGAACACTCGCAAATAAAACCCTTTAGGACTTAGTGGATCGTTTCGGCAATATAAATAAGCTGAGAGGCTTCGTATTCCGTAAGCGTTCTTCCCAGCCGAATATATTCATCATATAGTACGCTAAGCTGGCGCGGGCGCAGAGAAAGTGGTTCATCCTCATCCCCTGGCAGAACCGCCACAACATGTTGCTCCCCAAGAATATCAACAGCAAGTGTAATCATTATTCTAACCTCTTTCCTAATGATAACTGTAAGATTGTGGCTAATTGGCGCTTTTCAAATTAACCACGAAAAAAAGAATTCTTACTTATGAATAATCGCTTTTCAGGATAAAGAAAATGCCAGCACAAACAAATCACTCAACCCATACGCACAACACCGTCAAGCCAATCCATGAGCGAACTCGCTCGCTCAAAATTTACTGGACGACACTACTGGTTCTGGGAAGCTTTTTTAAATTTAAAATCCTCTCAATGATCTTGGGAGATAAATGGCGCAATAAACACCTTACTTTATTGATAGTAAAGAATTCCCGCCGTGTCAAAGATGCCATTCTAGACGCTAAGGGGCTTTTTATTAAGGTAGGCCAGCTTATCAGCATGATGGGAAATTTTTTACCTGAAGAATTTCGACGAGAGCTGGAATCTCTTCAGGATCAAATTCCTGCCAGCCCTTCCTCACAAATTAGACGCAGGATAACAGAAGAGTTAGGTGCTCCCCCTGAAGAGCTATTTGAAACGTTTAACCCTAACCCTATCGCCAGCGCCTCTTTGGCCCAAGTACATGAAGCCACCCTCAAAAGCGGTGAGAGAATCGCACTCAAGGTTCAGCATATTGATATCGAGCACAGAGCCCAACAGGATCTAAGAACCTTTAAACGCATCCTCACTCTTTTAAATATTGTGATGGGGCTGAGGGGAATATTGGCATACCACAGCCAAATACATGCAATGATCATGGAGGAGCTGGACTTTACACAAGAGGCCATTAACTTAAAAAAAATACGAACCAACTTTGCAGGAAATAAAGAAGTAAAATTTCCAACAACCTACGACAAGTATTGTACCAAGCATATTATTGCCACTGAGTTTATAGACGGCGTTAAGCTCACAAACATCGATGCACTGGAAAAGTTCAACATAGACAAAGGAGTCCTCGCCAAAAAAATCTTAAAGGCTTACTGCGAAATGTTCCTGAAACACGGCCTGTATCACGCCGATCCCCATCCGGGAAACTTTCTGATTCAGCAGGATGGGACACCGGTGTTTATCGATTTTGGCGCCGTTGCAACCCTCTCCCCTTCCATGAAAGAAGGCATCCCCATGCTGCTCAACGCAGAATTGCAGCAAGATAATAAAAAGCTGCTTGCGGTATTACGGCGCATGGGCTTTATCACGCCCTTTGGCGAAGATGAGCTACTACTAAAGCTGATAGACCTCTATCAGCACCGCTTACACACCCGTAGTCATTTCAAGGACTGGACACTTGAATACATCATGGACGAGATGACCGATGATTGGGAGAGCATGTTTGATTTCACCAAGCTGGGAATTAGCACGGGCGAACTAATTTCTTCGTTCCAAATCCCTATAGACTGGGTATTACTGCATCGTACGCTTGCTTTGCTGGTAGGCTTAGCAACAGATTTAGCACCCCAGCTCCACCCTATACCAATCATACAGCCTTACCTCAAAACACTCGTTGCAGACACACGCACAGAGTGGGGAAAGCTTGCTGTTGACACTGTCTTGGACACCGCCACTGCCATCGCATTAACGCCAAAAGAGCTACATACTGTTCTTAGAAACATCAACCAAGGAGATCTACAGCTTCAAATATATGGCTGGAAAGAAGCTATAAGCCTCGTTTATTGTTTAGGGCAACAACTGATTTATACCATCTTCACTCTGGCCAGCGGTGGCGCGTTTTATTGGGCTCACTGGAGCAAAGATTCTGAAATGGAGAGCTACACACTTGGATTATTCGTGCTTTTTTTATGGCTACTGCTTCGCGCCATGCACCACGGAAGAGACTTACAACGGAAAATTCATTATCGACGTTAGACTCTGCACGAAGTAGCCCTTGTCACCCCACATCACAACAGCCCTATAACTTAGGTGGTGGTGAAATATTGACAGGGAAAGGGGTGACTTTATCACCAGCACTGAGCATTTTCGCCACTCCCTCTTGTTTTACTTCGTCAATACGAATAATAGCCCCAACGGGTACAAAACTGCGCAAAACACCCTCAAACTCCGCCTTGAGTTTTTCTTCAGAAGGGTCAACAAGCACCTGGCTTCGCTCGCCAAAAATAAATTCTTCGATCTCTATAAAACCATAAAGCTCGCTCTGATAGATCTGCTTTGCATACATCTCATAAACAGAGCCTTGATTTAGGAATTTCACTCGATAGATGGATTGCTGTTCATTTTTCATGATAAGCCGGTAGGACTCCCAGTTTTAAATAAATGCCATCACGCCAAAGGAATTGAAACACCCTCCTCGGGAAGCGGCTGAGCATACGGGCTAGTATATACCGATATAAAACGAACAGAAACGAAAGGGAGTTATGATTCACTTCATTCCACGAGAATATAAATTGCGAACAGTCTTCGTAAACCTAAATTAATCAGGCAGGCTGTCAGGTTCCAACTATAATATTTTATTGTTGGCTCTAAATGCAGCCTCGAAATCTACAATATACCTCGTATTCAACTTAGAGCTCAGCCATGAAACCAGGATCTGATACCGCCAAAGCACGTGTTGTTATTTTAACCAACTTATATCGTATCAAGTGCAGCATCAATATTGTTCCTGGAGTACGCTTAAC
>Ga0209121_10001121_pt1 | contig 28048 bp, 17 predicted proteins | sample Cruoilmetagenom3_FD_187292 | JGI IMG/M metagenome (GOLD analysis project Ga0209121, IMG submission 187292) | Oil polluted marine microbial communities from Coal Oil Point, Santa Barbara, California, USA - Sample 3 (SPAdes) (version 2) | ecosystem: Environmental > Aquatic > Marine > Oil seeps ...
CAGCAGTCTTTTCGACCATCTGCATCTGAGCCACACTAAGAATTTTCATGGGTGTCCTTTTATGTCAGGTTCACAAGAATAATTATACAAGATACTCAATTTACTTGACTTTTTAAACCCCTTGTGATAAGATATCATCCATTCGGGGGCGTGGTGTAGTGGTTCAACATGCGGCCCTGTCAAGGCCGAGACCGCGGGTTCAAATCCCGTCGCTCCCGCTCAAAGTGCGAAATAGAATTCGCACTTTTTGTTTTAATCACTCCAATCAATCAGCATTGTCCTGAGATAAAACGGACCTTCAGAATATTGGAGGTCTGTTTTTGAAATGTCTTTCAAATGCTAAGCTTGTGGTTAACGTTCTAATGCCAAACTACTCATTAGTCCAGCAATTTATTACTCAATAATATATCCATTCTATTCGGGCAGAGTTTCGTGCTCGATGTCAATAATCCTGGCACGCTCCGCCATCTGTGCGCGTAATTTTTTTGCATCCTTCGGATAAGTGAAATAAAACAAGCTGAACAAAGCAGCACAGATGATCCATGGGAACGGCACCGTCCAGAGCAATGCCCCTGATAATCCCATCTGATCAGCTAACGCTCCAGCAATCACCCCTGCTATTGCCGCAAAGCCACTTTCAATAAAAGTAGTTATTGAAAAGGCTGTTCCACGGAGTTCTGGTGGAACAACGCCCTGCATCATGGGTTCTTTTGCACCTTTCCCCGGCCAGCTGATTAATAAAGCTGTAATAAAGGATAAGGCAATGATTCCGGCTAATGACCAGGTCTCAGTTTGCGTGAACAGAATATATGTCAACGGGATACCACTGATAATCGAGATTTGGCCGATGATCGTGCGTCCAAACCTCGGACTTTTCTGCTCCGCCCAATCACCTAAAAATCCGCCGATGATATTTGAAAAAACCGTTCCGATCACAATACCAGCAAAAACAAGTGTGGCACTTTCGGAAGGAATATTTCGCTCATTTACCAGCCAGGTGATCAGAAAAGAAGACATAACCACCCAGGGCATTGATCCTGCCAAGCCCTGTCCGATTGCCACCCATATTGTCGGGATTTTCAATACTTTGGGTAAATCTGATAATTGTAATCCGAATTTCCTGGCATCAGTTTTCGTGATCTTTCCAGCAAGTTCAGGTTCTGCATTACCGCGCACCGGCTCCTCAACAAGGAACCAGACGATAATACCGCTGATCACACTGAAACCTCCCAAGAGGAAATATCCCCACCTCCACATGTCTGGCGTTGCCAGGAATCCCAGACCCACAGTGGCAATGATGACCCCGAAAACACCTGTTGCTTCCATCAGGCCAAGCGCTTTACCGCGGTCCTTGGGTGGGAAGATATCTGACATGATCGAAAATGTTGCAGGCATCAAGCACCCCAAACCGATGCCGGAAATGGCTCTAATAACCAGCAATTGGCCAAAGTTTTGCGTAAAGCCAATTGCGGCTGTCCATAAACCCCAAATACCTGTCCCTATTAAAATGATCAGCTTCCGAGAGAACTTATCTGAGATAAACCCCCAAAACGGCGATGAAATCGATTGAAGGAGATTCCTGATCGTGCTGATCACGCCCAGGTTGCTGTAAGACAATCCCCAAATCGCTTGCAGCGTTGGGAATAAGACCGACATTGCCTGGCCTTCGCCCTGGTCAATGAAATAGCCAAATGAAAGGGCGAATAATGTCCGTCTGCGCTGCCTTTTTTTCTTAGGCGTAAGTTTTATTTCTTCAGTAATTGTTTCCATTAATTTTCCTTGTTAATGATTGATGACATGTCGGGTGATAATATCAGGAAAATCCCCTTTATTCTAAATAATCCAGATAGGGGGATTGCAAATTTATCATTGTTTCGAGCAGGTCATCTACCACAGAAGAACGATTGAAAACTGGGTCCGCCAGGAGCGCTTGTGAGGCAACCTTCTTTGAACGGGTCAAAATAGCTTCAGTTGTCAGGAACGTCGTTCCGACCTGGTTCTGTAATAGGGCGCCAAATCCACCTGGATATGGATTGAGCGGAACGCCTTCAAGCACACTCTTGTGGATCCTGGCGGGAACCTCCACTGGCATTTCATCGGGTAAGCAGTCAATCAAACCATTATTCCTGATATTGACAGCCAATTCTGCGTGTTCATGTCCAGCAGAGAGTGCAGCAATAATTGGAACAATCCCCCACAATTCACCCTCCCCGCTGCCAATCGCCAGGCGCTCCTGTGGAGGCAAGGGAGGAAGCAGCATCGCTTTTTTATAATTTTCATAAAATCCCAGGATCCCCTGGTGATCCACTAACTCATAAGCCCAATGGAGATATTCCCCAAAATGGCTGTCTGTGGTGTTTGCCAGGTAGCCAAACCGCTCAAGGATCTCCACCACCAGATCACGTTCCCCAGGATGACCAAAATAGTTCTCAGCTTTTCTGAAATATTCCGGTCCCTCTTTTCGGATGATTGGATAGAGGTCTTCCCCTGTGCTCAATTGTTTCGCTTCAACAAGGATTGAAAAGTGATTCAAACCACCTGCTTTGATCATCAGGTCATCCGCCTTCGTGTCTAAGAGGATTGGAAGGTGATGAACAAGTTGCGCAATTTCATGGCATAATCCAACATAATGCAAACTTGGATACCTGGTAGTAATCGCATGAGAAATCCGAATCATCGGATTACTTAAATTAATCACCAGGGCATCTGGAGCCAGAGCTGCAATATCATCGCAAATCTCGAGGATGGGTGGGATGATCCGCATGGCATGAAAGAAACCGCCTGGTCCACCGTTCTCCCCATAGACTTGATGAATGCCGTACTGCAATGGAATTTTCCAATCCTGTTCCCAAAGTTCGTAGCGGTCACCAACCTCGATAGAGATGATACAGAAATCCGCACCCCTGACTGCCTCTTCGCGATCAGTTGTAGCGATTAAGTTCAAAGTCAAGCCATGATCTTCAGTAAATTGCCGGGCTTCACGATAAGTCTGCTGCAAAGTTTGTGAATTGATATCATGCAGAACGATCGTACACCCCTCCAATGCTGGTTCCTTGAAGATATCCCCGATAGTTCCCAAACCGAACATTGCACTGCCTGCGCCAATCAAAACAATTCTCTTATGCATGTATTCCTCCAGAATAGACACAATTCATTTAAAAGTTCTTGGGCTCCATTATATCAGTGCCAGACTAAATTCTTACACTTATCCAACTGCTAAATCTAGTAAAATTAATCAGCTATCAATATCGCAAGTTTATGAATAAGGAATTGTCACCGAGTAGTTATAGCTTTCTAAGATTTCCAAATGATTGTAGTAAAATAATTTTTCGATTATGATGAAAGGGAAATTTGCTTCGATTAAGTTTGAAATTCGAACACGAATACAAATTTTCATCCAGCTCATCCGACATGCTCCATGATATACACATTATTTCAACTGGGTTGATTGAAAACAGGATGAGAATCAAGGAGAAACAATGCGGTTTGTTGAGCGATTATTTATAAAGAATCTTCGCCGCACTGGCAAGATTGTCCTGATATTCTTTATGGGTTTATCTGTGCTGATCTTTCTCATCAATGGATTCATCGCTTTAGGTTTTTCGTATCCTCTTGATTATGGAGAAGGACCACTCTTAAACCAGGCCCTCAGACTCATCCAAGGAGAACCGCTTTACCCAAAAGATATCGCTTCGCCGCCTTATCTTATATCAAATTATCCCCCTGTCTTTGTGATAATCTCTGCATTTTTCGTCTGGGTTTTCGGACCAAATTTGGTGATAGGTCGAATAATTGCTTTTCTAAGCACCCTTGGATCAGCGATACTTATGTATTTGATTCTCAAGGTTTTCTTCCCCAAACAACAGAAATTTATTTTGGCTACAGGTGCAGCTATATTTTTAGCGATACCCTATGTGCTGGAATGGTCAGCGTTATTTCGGATTGACATGCTGGGATTATTCTTTTCAATGTTGGGCATTTTTCTTGTGATCAAGGATCCTGAAAACAACTTGATGATCTACACAGGCGCATTATGCTTTGTCCTGGCGGCATTCACCCGTCAATCACTAGGGCTTGCAGGTCCTCTTTCAGCTATCATCTATACATTTACTAAGGACAAAAAACAAGCCCTGAAACTCTTTCTGACCTACACTATTGTTGGGGCGACTGTCTTCGGTTTGCTGTATTGGATAACTGACGGCAGTTTCTTCTTCCATATTATTACGGCGAATGTCAATCCTTTCAACTGGCAAACCGTGCAGCACTTCGCGCAGGATATAGCCAGGAAAATGCCCTGGTTATTAGCACTCTTAGTTCTCTATGTGGCACTTGGTTGGCGATACACTCGAACCTATGCATTCTTATGTCCTTACCTGCTGGCGGGGATGGCAGCTGCCCTGACGATAGGAAAAGTTGGATCGAATGTCAATTATCTTGTTGAGTTCAGCGCAGGTTTAGCACTGCTTGCAGGAGTAGTATTTAGCAGGATGTCTGAAACCTTTCCAATAGATCCTGCACTAGAACCGGATATGAATTTTTCTAAAGATGAAATCCCAGTGCCAGACGCCATTGATCAAAATATAAAAAAGCGATTATGGGCTAACCTGGTAATCTTCCTGGTTCTCACGTGTTTATTCGTAGTCCAGATCGGGGGATTATCCAGGAGCAGCCTCTCCGGTCCAATCACCTGGCGAAGAAACAGGATTAAAAAAGACAATGATTACGTCTACCTGGAAGAGAACATCAAACTTGAAGCGGAAAAAGGACCAATATTAGTTGATGAGTTCATGGGCATATTACCTGAAAATCACATCCCCCTTTTTATCCAACCGTTTGAAATGACACAGCTGGCTAACGCAGGGCTATGGGATCAAACACCTTTGTTACACAAAATAGAAAATCAAGAATTCCCATTGATTTTGATCCATCATTTTCAAAATTCTCCGGTTTTCATGGAACGGTGGACTGACGAGATGCGAGAAGAAATCTATGAGAATTATGTTGCAGTGAATATGAAAGCAGATACGCTGTTTTTTGAGCCAAAAAATTTCTCATCAAACACTTATCCCGAGGATCTTCTTTGTCCCCAGGTTCCCTGGAGGTTGCCGACCACGTCAGACCTTGGTATGTTATGGGAAAGCGGACAAGTTCTTATGATGGGGGATTTTCGCAAACGCGAGGTCCCGGTATATGCCGTGGCAGATGGACTGCTGTTCCAATTTCCAGGATGGGAAACTGCCGTGGCTATTCAACACCAGGATCCACTGCAATCCGGAAAGCATATCTGGTCATTTTACGGTGATATGGCACCCGCTTATGACCCAGAAAATGCTTATATTGATGTCATCTATCAAGGTGCTGATGGAATCCCCGTCAAAGCTGGCGACCTCATCGGCTACCAAGGGAGGTGGTTGGGACCTGATCAACAAACCTGGGTCCATTTACGTTTTACGCTGCTCCCTGCTGAAGATGATGGCAGCTTCCCGGAAGCGTTTCTGAATATCAACGATTTCAATGCAGACCTGCCTGGTGTTCGTGAACAAACCCGGATTGGATTGGAGGGTCCGGTCTCGCTGTCCACCTATACAGGCTTACCGGAGAGCAGGCTTTATGGCGCATTTGATTTTCTTCCATTTATGTGTACCCTTCCAGGAGAATGAGCATGAATGAAGCACCAAAAAAGTATAAAAAACTTTTGATCCTCCTGGCTGTCATTCTTTGGCTTATCAGCACAGCCTTTGCCTTCTTATTGATCATTCCCATCCTCGATTCAATCATTCGGATTTACGCTGCCTTCTGGGCAGATCCCAATCCAATCGGTCAGGCATATTTTTTAGGCGCTTCAATTCGCCAGGTGGGCGTTTTGCTGCTGGCAATGTTGTTTGTTGTTGGCGTGATCGGTGGTGCAGAACTTCATGCACGAAAATTTAACACGCCTTCCTCCTGGCAATTCATGTTCCTGACATATGCTGTTGAGCTGACCTTATTCATATTCACACGGATTTTTTGATATAATCCTTTGGACGACTGACTTATCCTTTCTCTGGAAAAATGACGATGTTAGACTTTCTTAAATTAGACTTCCGCCCAAAAGCAAATCCTGAGGCCGTTGTACAGGTCGGAGCAGTTCGGTTCACCGTACTCACATCTCAGTTAATCCGCCTGGAATACGATCCAACAGAGACCTTTGAGGACCGTCCCTCTCAGGTTTTCTGGTTCAGAGATCGTCCGCTCCCTAAGTTTAATTATGAAGCTGATGAAAAGGATATCCTGATTGAAACTGAACATTTAAGGCTGACTTATCAAATCACAGACTCGGGATTTTATCATCGATATCTCCAAATATATATCAAGGATACCAATTTCACATGGCACTACGGGCAGGAAAATCACACCAATCTGGGGGGGACAGTCCGTACATTAGATCAGACCAACGGCGCAATTCCCCTCAAGCCCGGTCTCCTTGCCAGAACGGGTTGGGCGATAGTTGATGACAGCGCTTCCCTGGTCTTCAACGAAAATGGCTGGTTAGAACCGCGTAACAGCCCCCCCCTTGCAGAGGATTTGTATTTCTTCGGCTACGGCCATGATTACACCCGTTGCATACAGGACTTTCAAGAACTCTCCGGAAAGATACCAATCATTCCAAGGTTTGCATTAGGAAATTGGTGGAGCAGGTATTGGGAATATGAACAGGATGAACTGATTTCATTGATGCACGACTTTAAAGACCATCACATGCCACTTTCTGTTTGTATTGTGGATATGGATTGGCATATTGTCGAAACTGGCAATGAAAGCTCAGGGTGGACGGGATATACATGGAATCCCAAATTATTTCCAGAACCACAAAGGTTTTTTGAGGAGATCGATAAATTGGGCTTAAAAACCGCCCTCAATTTGCATCCTGCTTCAGGTGTCTATCCCCACGAAACAAAATACGCAGAAATGGCTCAACGTTTAGGCGTCGATCCAGAAAGCGAACAGCCCATTCCTTTTGAAATCGCAAATCCTGAATTCACAGACGCATATCTCGATATCCTTCATCACCCACTGGAGAAAATGGGGGTTGATTTTTGGTGGTTGGATTGGCAGCAGGGCACAAAAACAACTCTGGCAGGTCTTGATCCACTGTTTTGGTTGAACCATATTCACTTTTATGATCGAGCCAGAGACAGTACAAAGCGCCCCTTTATTTTCTCACGTTGGGGAGGATTTGGAAGTCAGAGGTACCCCATAGGATTCTCAGGGGATACTTTTGCCACGTGGGAAACCCTTCAGTTTCAGCCGTATTTCACTGCAACCGCTGCTAATACAGCCTATGGTTGGTGGAGCCACGATATTGGGGGGCATATGGGTGGGGTGAATGATCCTGAGCTATTTGTTCGCTGGCTGCAGTACGGTGTTTTCAGCCCTATTTTACGGATCCATACAACCAAGAATCCATATCTGGAACGCCGACCATGGACACTTGATGCGGACATAGAGAAAAAGGCTGCACAAGCATTAAACTTAAGACATACCTTGATACCCTACATTTACACAACCGCCTGGTTAAATCACCATGAAGGCATACTCCCGATACGCCCGATGTATCATCTCTACCCTGAAGAAAATGACGCCTACGTCTGCCCTAACCAATACAGCTTTGGCAGAGAGTTGATCGCAGTACCATTTACCACACCTAAAAATGCAGATACCCAGCTCAGCCGGCAGGTGGTCTGGTTCCCTGAAGGAAGCTGGTTCGACTTCTTCACCGGTGAACGATATCAGGGCAAGGGATGGTGTGCAATCTACGGAACTTTGGATCAGATCCCGGTTTACGCCAGGGCTGGTGCAATTATCCCACTCAATTCCCAAGTGAGCTGGAGTAACACTGGCTTGCCCAGAGAATTGACCTTGAAAATATTTCCTGGTGCCAGTAATACTTATCAACTTTATGAAGATGATGGCATAACATCAGCTTACACACACGGTGCATTTGCATTAACGACATTTTCCCAGGATTGGCAAAGCAAGAAAATCACCCTCAACATTGAACCCGCGCAAGGAGAATTGTCGCTTCTGCCCGATGAACGGACCTATAAGCTCATTTTTTATGCCCTCAATCAGCCAGATGGATGCAGGATAATGATTAATGGCCAGGAGCAGTCCGTTGAAACCTATTATGACCAAAACCAACATCAGTTGACCATCACTGACTTGATCCTCCCCATTGAAAAACAGTTGACTGTCGAGATCAAGAGCGGTTCAGGGCTGCTTTATACTCAACAACAATTAAACGAAAGGCTAGTCCGCCTGCTTGATATTTTCAGATTGAATGTGGATGTCAAGTATCAATTGTTGAACCATCTGGATGAATTTATCAAAAACCCGATGATCTTGATAAATTATGCAGACCGAATGGAAGAAGCCCACCTGCTGGTTCTGGTTGAAACATGGATGGATAAGCAAGAACATAAGCTCCCGGATAACCCTGAAGAGGCTTTCCAACAAATCGTCAACCAGATTTACTACCCATAAGGACTAATAAATATCGAGTAGATTTTCTGATTGATTTTATCTTAAGGGGAATGATTTACGGCTGACACTTGATGCGTTCGACAGAATCTGATGAAGGATCGATGTCAATGCCGAAGTAGGACGCAGGATTGATCAAGTTATCCAGTAACAAAGCCGGGTCATCGAGATAATTCTGGTTGAAAGGGGCGATCCCGAAGGTTACATGCAGCCAATCCTGTCGGTTGATGGTGCCTGACCACATACCCTGATAACCAATAAGGTCTCCCTTAGAGATTGGAAGCCCCTGGGTGCCAGTTGGATATACTCCACTGACATATTGATCATTTCCTCGGTATGCAAGCATATCCCCATAATAAGCGATAACACGCTCTTCCGGTGCTAAGGGGTCATCATAAACAACGATCATCGACCCTCCCGGCAAATCATAAGATCGATAAACCCAACCATCAGCAGCTGCTGTGACGGAAATCTGTCCTTCGGCACCTGCACTATAAAGCGTTAACAATCCCTGATCGTACCGGTATCCCAGGTTTGCCCTGGAAGGCAGCCGCCAGAATCCGCCTGAACAATCAACCGCTCCTGTCGACTGCAATCCGGTTCTTGGACGATAGACATAAGAGGATTCAAGCTGGTCAGATAAGCGATAATTGGCGCGAATGGCACTCAACAATTCTGGTGTCCAACGTTCCTGCAACACATAGGACCACCACTCCCCTTCCTGTAAAAGAATCAACGAAAATTTTTCATCTTCAATTTGCTGTATAAGCTGATCCTGATCAAAAAAGCCTGCCTTGATCAATTGAGTGACCTCAAAGGGCTGCAGATACAGTTCCCCCCCATTCAAGACAATCATCCCCATAAATTCATCTGCCAGAATGGGCTGATGCAGGTTCTTTACCACCAGATTTTCCATTGTGATTAGCTCTTTTATAGCAGCTATTCGATTGTCCAGGGTTGCCCTGGTTTCACGCTGGACAAATTGAATCAGATTGATAATTTGCCAGCTAAGTAAAATGAGACCCAGAACCAGTCCTCCTGTAGACAACCATTTCTTCGTATTCTCATTTAGCGCTATTAACCCAAAGCCAACCAATAAACACAAACCTGCAGAAAATTCAAGAAAATAATTAACATTTGAACCTATCTTGCCAATCGTTAAGGCACTTAGGAATCCCCCGAATGTGAAAACAACTGGCAGCAGCCAGCCATCAACGTTTCGAACGACTAAAAGCGTGCTGATTGCAGCAAACAGAAAAAACAATGCCGCCATATCGAAGTAATTTCTAAAATGATTGATCAATCTATCAAATCCAAAATCATTAATGTTGGCTGTGACAATATTGAAATAAAATCCCCCTTGTGTGATCCAATTGATCAGAAAAAATAGGAGCAATACTGCCCCACCAACAAAGGCAAATAGTAGCACTCCATGCTTAATTTTATTCCGGAGCAGGAAACAAAACCCTGCCATTGGCGCTGCCAGAGCATATGATTGGCGGGTATAGATTGCCAGGACGAGAAATAAGCTGCCAAAGACCAATAATAATGGAACTTTTTTTTCGTCCCCAGTCATTCGAGAAAGCAACAACAAGCCCATGAGCGCGAAAAATAAAGCCAGGTGATCTATCCTCGCCAGGGTTGACCAGCCAACAACATATGGTAGATTGAAAAACAGCAGTCCCGGGATCAACGCTATTTTGATGTTATGGCTACGCGAAAACACAATTAATGATATAACAACACTGCTGCCCACCATACTCAATGCAGAAATCAACCGCCCATACCAAAAACCAGGTCCGAAGAACTTCTCAAATAAAGCCAGCAACATGACATAGATTGGTGGATAATTAGCAATTGTGTAAGGGGGTTCAAGGATATCTGAACGGTAAATTAAACTACCCCGATTGATCTGGACCGCCTGGTTTATCAGCGGTGCTTCACCATAATCCAAAGGGTAGCGAAAACAAAGTGCTTCTATCTGGAACTCGAGCACAAACACCGCTCCTATTCCCAGGATAGCGATCACAATCCAGAGGGAAATCTCTATTATCAGCCTTGGTAATTTGTACTTTTTGTGTGTGATCATTCGATAGTTTGATTAAATGATGAGTTATCCCAACGAGGTTCTCGAACCCACACGAACATTAGAACCAATCCTATCGTCGAAACAAAAGCACTCACTGCAAATAAGAGCCAGTAGCCACCCCGAGCCATTTCTGTGGCGATCAACGGCGCAATCAGGCTGAATAAACCACGAATTGTATTGGCGAGACCAGAATATGTGGGAACACGGGATGTCTCACAAAATTCTAAAATGACCAGAATTCCTGAGACAATTCCTGAACTAAGTTGAATACCCAGCAGAAAATATACAGCGAAATAGTATTCGGCCGCTGGCATCACCATGGAAAGAATAAATGCCAAAATAACTGCCAGGGCACCAATCTCAACAGAAAGCTTATGCCCGTACTTATCCGCCATCCATCCCAATACCAGGTTTCCAACCGTCTGACCGATTAACAACATCAGTGTATAAAAGCCAACTGTTGCATCTGAGACTTGAAATTTCTGGATGGCACTAATCGTCACAAATCCAGTTCCCATCCCACCCAGGGTAAGGAATACTGTCGAAATAATAAATCTTCGAAAATTATGATCACTTTTCAAAATATTTAGCAGGCCCTTCCAATACTCTCTCCAATCCTGATCAAGGGTGTCAGCCTGTCCAGACGGTTCTCTAGTTAATGCCAGAAAGATCCAGCTTAAGGTCATAAATGCTGCAGCAATGATAAATAACCCAATAAATGAATTTGGGAACTGATAGGTCTCAAGCAGCCACGCGCTGACCCCTGATCCCAATGCGCCCATGCCGACTCCAATGAACATGGTGATGCCCATAAAGGAGCCGCGTTTCTCTGGAGAAAATATTTTAGCCAGTAACCCCATCCACGAAGGAGCGACAACTCCTGCACCCAGGCCATACCAGGCCAGGCAAATGAAAAAAAGTATCAATGCTAAATTCGGTGAGCGACGGGCTACGACAGCACTGAGGACCATCCCCCAGACCGGCAAACGCTCAAGAAAAAATCCCCATCCCACCACTATTTTTTTCATGATTTCAAATCGCTCTGTAATCCTTGCAGCAAATAATTGGGGAAGAAACCAGCCTGCAGATGTGATCACGCTGAGCAAGCCAATTGGCCAAAGAGAATTGGTTAACTTACTGATAAATAGGGGAAGAATCGTCGATGCTGAAATAAAGCTGCCGCCGAACCAGTAGGTTGCCCCATCCAGCAAATTCACAGTGAAATTCCAGCGGTAGTTCTTCTGAGGTGATTGTTTCGACATTGATTTTTAATTTAATGACAGTCGTGTGTAAGATCAAGTATTGATTAACACAAAAATATTAGAATTTCTTTCCCTCATCAAGGATTTTTTGATGCAGATCGATTTGCATAAAAGTCTTTCGAAAAGGGGATCCTTCAGGTATCAATTTAAACTTACGTTGGAGCTCCCCATACGCCTTTTTCATAAAGACTTCACTCTCTTCAATTTTTCCGTTTTCCCTCAACGCCAGGCTGTGGTAGTACAGAATTTCCTCACTGACACACTCAACCACCTGAGTGAAACCGAAATCATTGTACGTATCCAAAGCCAGTCCAGATGAATCAATCGCCTTCTTCCGATAATGCTCATATCCCCCGAGATCATTTGATTCTTTCATGATTCGAGCAATCCTCACTTGCGCATGGCTTGCTTTACACGCAGCAGCCATGTGGTATTGGCGTGAAACTAAATTCTCCTCTTCAACAACTTGCAGCACCTTTTGTGTATGTTCCATGACACGCATCAGATTATCAAGATCACCGATTTGCAAATGTAAAATGGCATTGACGAGTTCATTCCCAACCCTTGCCAAACTCTGAACAAAACCTTCGGATAAAGGTTTTGCTTTTGACAAATATCGTTTAGCTTCAGTAAATTGACCTAAATACGCATAAACCTGTGCTTGTCTGAGGTAAACAAACAAGCGTTGATCCGTATCCTGCCATAAATTTTCTGATTGCTTTAAATAAGGCAAAGCAGCTTGATAATCACCAAGATAAATTCCTGTAATCTGACCAACAAACATCGATGCCCGCGCCTCAACCAGACGCCAACCCAATTCCTTGGTTAACTGCAGCTGACGTTCTTCAAAATCCTTTAATAATTTATAATAATCGCCTTCGCGTTCAACTTCCGATCCCATCCAATATAATAATTCGATTTCGGCACCTTTATAATTGATTTCTCGAGCGATGGGATGCGCTTGCTTGACCAATTTAAGGCCAATATCAAGCTTATCCAATCCATAAGCACCAGCCAATCCCAACAACAATTCCACCTTGGTCCTTTTGTCACCCAACTCATCGGCTTTTTCAATTGCCTGCTGACCCAAATCAAACCAGTGAGGATCGTCAGTCAGGAAGCGATGTCCTGCTACCGCAGCAAGGCTTTCCATCTCTCGGTATGGATCTTCAATTTCTCTGGATAATTTTAGAGCTTCTTCAGCCTGTGGGATACCCTCTTTGAGCATCTCCTTGTTGGTGACATTATTTACACCAGGCTGCATGAGCAGCGCATCTATCCGCCAGGTTGGATCACCTTCAATCTGGTCTGCTATTTCCAAAAGTTTGCGAGATTCCCTGTGCGCTTCAATCACCTGCCCAAGGTGATAAAGGATCTCTATACGTTCTTTTACCAATTCAAATCTTTGGGTGAGGATCGCTTTTGTTTGTCCATTTTCAGCTTCTAAGATATCCAAAATCTCCAGAGCCCGAGTGTATTCATGATAAGCTTCATGATTTGCAAAGATATCCCTGGCCTGCCTTGCTGATTGAATCCGGTATAAGAGTTCAAGGCAAAAATTCTCAGCCATTTTAAAATGATGTGCCAAAAATTGCGAGGTAATCTCGTTATTGTCTTCAAAATCCTGAAGAAATTCACCTATTTGTAAATGTAATTTCTTACGCTGACTGGTCAGGATGCTCTCATAGGTAACATCCCTGATCAAGGTCGATTTGAAATTATATGCAGCCCCCAGTTCAATGGAAAGACCCCGTTCCTCAATCAAATCGGCTTTCTGGAGATTATTCAAGCTCTCTGTGACATCAATTTCGTCCGGGGAAATCTCGTCCATGACTATCTTCCAGAAGACAAAACCAACCACCGAAGCGATCTGCAGGATCAAGCGATCTGTCTGTGATAATTGATCGATCATCGAAAGGAATAAAGAGTGTAAGCTTTCTGGTAAATCAGAAGCTGTGATAGCACTGGTCAGCTTCCAGCGATGTGTATCTTCGTCTTTGACTAAAACCTCATCATTAACCAAACTTCGTACCAACTCACGGATAAAAAACGGGTTTCCCTCTGTTCGGTCAACAATAATATTCAATGTGTCCTGGTCTAGCTTATTGGGCTGCAGGATATATTCAATTAAAGCCTCGCTCTCCTCTCTTGTAAATGGGTCCAGTGTGATGGAAGTCAGTCGGTGAGGATATTCGGTTTCAAGATAATGTTGAAAATGCCAAACAGGTGCAAGACGGTCTGGTCGAAATATTAGAAACCATAGGATAGGATGGCCTTCTGAAAGGGAAACGACCTCACGCAGCAGATCAATCGAACCTGCATTTGCCCACTGTACACTGCCGAAGTGAATAATAAGTGGAACCTGCGTACTGAGTGCTTCCAGCCAATCCCTGATCGTCTGGAATAATTTCCCTTGATAGCCTTGTGCATCGATGATCGCTAATTCATCTTCATAAGCATCTATTGATAAGCCTAAAAGAGAGGCCATGATTGGGAGGTAGTCACCAAAGTTTTCTGGCCAGAGCGTTTCACAATATGAAATTAATTTTGCGTGGATATCAGAATCTGAATCCTCAGGATCAACACTGAGCCAGGATTTAAGTAAAATCCGCCACATAAAAAAAGGTGAGGGTTGTTCATATGAACTGCACCAACCACGAAGCAGTAAAACCTTGCAGTCTTCCGGATTGCTGTTCTGCTTCCGAGATGATAAAAATGCATCAAAGGATTGGTAGATTTGTTTACGCAGGGTCAAATCCTGATGTACCTGCCTAACCAGGAAAGATTTCCCTAATCCCCGTTCACCAGTGATGAGCACAATCTCACCACGTCCTTCCAGGACATGATCTACCTTCTGTCTGAGCAGATTATATTCATCATAGCGGCCGATTAAAGGTGAAGAATGGATGTAGGTTTGCATTTCACGCAATAATTCCTCATCAGAACGCAGCGCTAAAGGACGGAAGACATGGACCGGTTCACTGATTCCCTTTACATTGATTTGATTTAGGTCCATCCAGTGGAATTTATCTTTGACAAGTTGATGGGTCGTTTCACTGACAAGTACCGTACCAGGCTCTGCTGAGGCTTCCAACCTTGATGCCAGCGCGATTGCCTCTCCCATGGCTGTATCTTCTCGATGTAAACCTTTGGTGCCCACCTCTGCAACGATCAACTCGTCCGTATTGATCCCAATTCTTAATTTTAATTCTTCCGAGTCTATCGGCTCAAAACCTTTTTTATATCGTTCAAACCCTTCTTGCATGGCAAGCGCTGCCAATACCGCTCGCTCCGGGTCATCCTCATGAGCATCACGAGCTCCAAAAAATGCGATTAACCCATCCCCACGAAACTGATCAACCTGTCCGCCAAACCGATAAATTTGAGCTTCCATGACCTGAAGCAACTTACTCATCAGGTCGACCCATGTCTCTGAGCCAATCTGGGTGAGTAGATCTGTAGATTTTTTAACATCAGCGACAATCACGGTAGCAACGCGACGTTCACCTTTCAACATACTCAAGGGCTGTTGAAAGGTTTTTGGCATTTGTTCTGGTGTTTTTACTACAAATGCAGTAGAAGAAGCGGGGAAATAGGAATAAGTTGCAGATGGTTCCTGTCTTCCATAGCGATCATATCCCCCTTTTAATGCGGCACCGCAATTACCGCAATACTCATACTGCACAGGATTTGGCATACCGCAAGATTGGCAAGTTTTTGAAATGATGTTTCCACACATGCCGCAGAATTTATTTCCGGGTGGATTTTCAAATCCGCAATTACTACATCTCATTTTCATCCAAACAATATAAGGCGCAAACCAGTTTGCGCCTTATAATTCTAACCTCAATCGAAAAAGAATTAAAGTGTTTCCAATGCCCTTCTGAATCTTTTCGCTAATTCTTCCAGCATAGTAAAGGCCATCTCTGGTTCTTTTTTAAAAACACCTTTAAAATCCCAACGCGTCAGGACCAGGCATTCAACATCGGAAGTGGCTATGACAGATGCAGTCCTCAAACCATCATCTAACAATGCCAGCTCACCAAAAAAATCTTTACTACTAAATTCATTAACTGTGAGTTGCTCACCATCAGGCTGGATACGGACTGCTTTGGCGTTCCCTTTTGACACAACGAACAACCCTTCACCCCCTTTGCCCTGTGTGATAATTGCTTCATCTTCCTCATAACTTCTCAGAGTCATCCGGTTGGCAATTTTCTTTAGTTGACCTTCATTTAGACCTGAGAATAAAGGGATTAGACTCAAGATTTGTACATAGGATTTAATATCGGCCATTTCTACTCCTTTTCTTGATATGTATTTATAAATCTCTAACCCAAAACCATCCGATTAGCTATACCTGTCTCCAGTTCAATCATGCAAAATACCATAATGGGACTTTCCATGAGGGTTAAGATAGCCAGACATTTCACCAGTCTCGTTGACTATCTTAACCACCACTTCAAATTTCAAAGCTCTTAGTGTTAAGCAACCTGGATTGGAAGCCAACTTAACCCATTTTATACGCCGCTCAACTCCAGCTCTTCAGCCCGATGACAGGACACAAAATGATCAGGTTTCAACTCTCGGAATACAGGTGGCGTTGTCTTGCAGATCTCTTTTGCATACTGACATCTTGGATGGAAATAACAACCACTTGGTGGATTCGAAGGATCCGCCACATCTCCCTGCATATGAATTCGTTTGGATTCGTACTTGGGATCAGGTTTAGGAATAGCTGACATCAGCGCTTCGGTATAGGGATGCAGCGGATTGTTAAAGAGCTCATCAGATTCTGCAACCTCCGCAATCTTCCCAACATACATCACCGCTACACGATCAGATATATGCTGTACAACACTCAGGTCATGGGCTACAAATATGAACGATAGGTTGAAATCGTGCTGTAAATCCTGTAATAAGTTAAGCGTCTGAGCTTGAATGGAAACATCCAGGGCGGAAACAGGCTCATCAGCGAAAATGATTTTGGGGTTCAACGCTAATGCCCTGGCAATCCCAATTCGTTGGCGCTGACCGCCAGAGAACTCATGCGGATAGCGACGCATGTAAGACGCTCCCAAGCCAACTCGCTCCAAAAGATGCGCAACGATTTCCTCATTTTCTTCGTGATTCCTTTGTCCGTGGATCACCATGGGTTCTGCGACGATATCAAAAACAGACATGCGTGGATTGAGCGAATTGACCGGATCCTGAAAAATCATCGACATTTCCTGCCGGATCTTCTTCATGTCTTCCTTATCAAGTTCCATCAAGTTGACAATGACGGGCTCATCTGTGCTGGATAGGACTTTGGACTTAAAATAGGCGGCACCACCGGTAGGTTCATACAATCTTATTACAGTACGGCTGGCTGTTGTTTTTCCACAACCGCTTTCGCCAACCAGACCCATCGTTTCTCCCTCGCGAACATAGAAGCTGACATCATCCACAGCTTTGACATTTCTAGCGACATGCTGCAAAAAGCCTTTCTTGATTGGAAAGAACTTCTTAAGTCCTTTAACTTCTAATATCACTTCAGGATTATAAATTTTTTCAGGTTTTAACCGTTCTTCCAGATCAGCACCTGGTGTAAATATTTTTGCTTCATTATTAGCCATGTCTATACCTCCTCGTAAAGCAAACAACGAACCCAGTGGCCTTCTTCTAATTCTTGCCATTTGGGGTCGATCACATCACACTTCCCTGGCATGAATGACGGGCACCGTGGATGGAAAACACACCCGGAAGGTAAATTAAATGGGGATGGCACCATACCCTTGATCGATGCAAGGCGTTCTTTTTCTCGGCGACCCACATGCGGGATGGATTGTAATAAAGCCCTGGTATATGGATGCTTGGCTTCATAGAAAATATTCAACGCACTAGATCTTTCCACCTGTTTGCCCATATACATCACGATGATATCTTCTGCCATCTCAGCCACCACACCCAGGTTGTGCGTGATGAACATAATCGCCATATCTTCATTTTCCTGTAGCTCACGCATCAAATCCAAGATTTGTGCTTCAATAGATACGTCCAGGGCAGTCGTAGGTTCATCTGCGATCAGCATCACCGGATCACAGGAAAGGGCAATAGCAATCATCACACGCTGTCTTTGGCCACCGCTAAGTTCATGCGGATAGCTGTCCACACGCTCTTCTGGCTTCGGTAATCCCACTTTATGCAGATAATCAATGGCTATTTCTCTGGCTTCCTTTTTGGTGACATGGCGGTATCCCATAATATTTTTATCCATAAGATCGCCAACTTTTGCAGGGATCAACCGATGGAGATTTAGCGCTTCACTAATTTGGAAACCAGCCGTATAGACTGGCGTCAGGGAGCTCATCGGCTCCTGGAAGATCATTCCAATTTCACCGCCCCGTATCTTTCGAATCCGTAAGCCATCCGGATCAAGCTCAGAGATATTGATCAGTTCTTCCTGACCAGGGTTTAACTTATCCCGATAGTGGTATATCACTTCACCCTTAGTGATTTTCCCGGGTTTAGGTATCATCTGCGTGATTGCTTTGGCTGTAACAGATTTTCCACAGCCGCTTTCACCAATCACGCCAGTGGTTTTTCCCCGAAGAATATCAAATGTTGCCCCCTGGATGGCATGTACTGTCCCATCTCGAACTTCAAAATCTACATGGATATCTTTGATCTCAACTAATGGTTCTCTCATTGTTCTCCTCCTACCGGCCACCATAGGGATCCATCGCGTCTCTTAAGCCATCACCAAGCATATTAAATGCCAGGATAGCAAAGATCACGAACGGAACAGGGATCAACAACCACGGTGCAAATCGAATGGTACGCACATTGGAAACTTCCTGCAGTAAAACACCCCAACTGGTTAATGGCGGGCGTAAGCCTAGACCCAACCAGGATAATGCGGTTTCTGATAGGATCATGCCGGGGATCATCAGGGTTGCGATCACGATCACGTGACTGAGCGTTCCTGGGATCAGGTGTTTGAACATGATCCTGCGATCTGTGGCTCCCGAACTTTTTGCTGCCAAAACGTATTCACGCTCTCGGATAGAGAGTATCAAGCCTCGAACCTGGCGTGCAAGACCGCCCCAGCGAATGAATACCAGAATAAGAGTTAACATGAAATAAATCATCTCTGGTGTCCAACTGACAGGGATCGCTGCGGCTAGAGCGATGAACAAAGGAATGTCTGGGAATGCAGCGACAAACTCAGTTAGACGTTGGACCACAATATCAGTTACACCACCGTAATAGCCCGAAATGGCACCTAGAGTGACGCCTAATACCAGGGTGAATACCTGCCCCAACAAGCCAATCCACAGGGAGAGCCTGCCGCCGTAAATGACGCGTGATAGCACATCTCGACCAAGACGGTCTGTACCAAATAGGAACATATGGGCGTCAGGAACTTCTGGATCTATCCCAAAGAGATGGAGACTGGCAGGAATGAACCCCAATAATTTATATTCTCCGCCTTTGACAAGAAAATGCAGATAATACTTCTGTTCAGGATTTTCTGTATAAAATCGCCTGCGCAATTCCATATCGATCTGTTCCTCGAGACCATAGACAAAGGGACGCACCGAAAAATTCCCTTCAGAGTCAACAAATCGAAGTACCTGCGGTCGAGCCTGTAAATAATCTGTTTTGTTATCAAGTAGATACGGTGCAAAAAATTCAGCAAAGACAAGGCAGATCAGGTAGAACAGGGCAACAATGATCCCGCCTACCACCGCCAGCTTATTTTTCTTAAATTTCCACCAAACCAGTGCCCAGTAGTTCTGGCTGACTTGCTCTTCTTTTTGTTTCTTTGTAATTTTTGGCACTTCAGGTTCTACTGGGTCTTGATCAGAAAATTGTGTACTTTGATCAACCATCGTAATTTCTCCTTTTCTCTTCTCTGACCCGATCAATCCAGGCGAATGCGGGGATCAAGCCACACCAGCGCAAGATCGGCTAATAGATTTCCAATCAGCATCATCATCACGATGAACACCAAAATCGTCCCCGCCATGTACATATCCTGCCTCTGCAGGGCTTCCACATACAGGGGACCGATCGTAGGCAAACCAAGGACGATGGCAACCAGGGCATTGCCACCCACAATGTAGGGTAGTGATTCCGAGCCAAGGATCACAACTAATGGATTGATCGCCACCCGGACTGCATGACGCCAGGTAACCGTTCTGCGTTTTAGCCCTCTTGCTCTGGCGGCTTCAACAAATGGTTGGCCAAGAATTTCCAGTAAATTGCCGCGCATGATGCGCATATAAGCTGGTGCTGTGGCTGCTGTACCAATTAAAACCGGGATCCACAAATGTTTCAGCAGGTCCCAAACTCTTGCTAAACTCCATGAGGCATCCTGGAAATCACGAGAAAAAAGACCGCCGATATCCTGGTTCAGGATTACAACCGCCACAAACAAAACAATCAGGGCAAGTAAGAACCCCGGAGTACCCAAACCTAAAAATGCAATTACAGTGAAAAACTGGTCACCCAGGGAATACTGGTGGGTTGCGGAATAGACCCCAACCAGGATCGCGATTATATATGTCAGTATTAACGTGCTAATGGCAATGATCACAGTCATCAACACTCGTTCTCCCAATAAATCTTTTACAGGTCTCTCATATTGGAACGATTCCCCAAAATCTCCCTGGATGAAATGAGACGCCCAAATCCAGTAGCGCTCAAGTAAGGGTTTATCAAGGCCGTATCTCGCGCGGTATTCCGCGATTCTTAATTGAGCTGATCGGTCTCCCTGGGCGTTTAATTCATCCAATTTCTGTGTCAGGAAATCCCCGGGCGGAAGTTCAATAATCAAAAAGCTAACAAAGGAGACCAGTACGATCATGACTACTGCATAGCCAAGCCGTCTTACGATATAAGAAAGCATAATGTCTCTCTCCTTTCAACACTCACGTATCAGAAGAATTATCTTACTAAAAACAATCTCACACTCAACCCCAGTGAATACATGGTAATAAACTGTGGCGAGCGGTGAGACCACCCGCCACAGGATTGCTTATACCGACATCATCCTTCAGCTGGACTAATCAACTTCCTCAGTCCAATATTGTTCAGGATGCTGGTTGCCGGGGCTTGCCGGAGCCCAGGGGCCCAAAACGCCATACTCAGAGACGTTATGGAAGGTATCTTTCACCACCACGGGCATTGGCTGGTCGCCGGTTGCACCGAGGTTCCAAGGGCCCTCTTCAATACAAATATCGATGGCTTCATACACAATCTGGTGCCGCTTTTCCTCGTCAGGTTCATTGATACCCTGGTTGTAAAGCGCCTGCAGGCGGGCTGCCGGGCTGCCTTCTTCAGGCTCCAGTCCTTCTTCGCCGCCTGAGGAGTACCACAAACCTTGCATGGGGAAGGCTCGTGAGCCTTCACCACCGCCGCGGGTCGGGAAGATCCAGTCGGGGTAGGTCCAGATGTCAATCTCCGAGATGTGGGCGCCGCGCACCATGGCGAGGCCGTAGTTGCCGCGGTTGCCGTCATCAGGCTGGTTTTGAACGTTGTTGATCAGGCAGTTGATACCAACAGCTTCCCAGTTCTCTTTGGCGATATCATCAGATTCATTGCGAACCATTTCGCCACCCCAGGTGTTCAGGTCGATAATGAGTGTGAACTTGCTACCGCTGGGCAGGTCGCGCCAGCCGTCGCCGTCAGCATCCACGAAACCAGCTGCGTCAAAGTATTCACCAGCTTCCACTGGGTCATATTCAGCATCGGCCGCTTTCCATTCTTCGTATTTCGCCTGGCCTTCTTCACTGACAAAGTGCCATGACTGCGGGCTGATGGTCGCCTGGGTAGTGTAACCAATGCCATCCCAAACCACATCGAGGATACGTTCACGATCCAGAGCAACGGACAAGCCTTTCAGGAAGTTCGTGTCAGAGAGCAGATCAGCGCATTCTTGGGGATCAACTGAGCCGTCACCCTCCCATCCGCATTCCTCACCAACATAGGACTGATTGACTAACCAACCTGGCCATGCGCCAGCGCCATTCATCCAGCCGGACTGAATGTGATAGCCGTAATCCGCAGCCTGTTCTTGCAGGAAGGGGATGTTGCGTGGGTCGGTGGTGCTACGGAAGGTAGCGTCATATTTACCCTGGGACATGTTAAGGATGCGGACTTCTTCATCCTGCTGAATCTCAACCGAAACATAATCAAGATAGGGCAGCTGCTGTCCATCAGGATCCACTTTCCAGTAATAGGGGTTGCGGACAAAACTTGTGCGTTCACCGGGGGTGACCTCGTCACATACCCATGCGAAAATTGTCGGGTAGCCGGGTGTCTCCCACCATTTATCAATCAGCTGCAGTTCATCGTAATCGTTACCCTCATAATCCGGGTGATACTGCTTGAGGAAATGTGCGGGTTTCATGAGCGGTTCCCACTCCCAAAAGCCCTGTGCCAGGATATAAGGTGCAATCCAGCGCGATGTATCCCAGGTCATCACAATGGTCATATCATCAGGGAATTCAATTGTGAAGGGGGTGCCGTCAGAATTGCGAGCCCACCACGGCACTGAGACGACTTTGTAATCCTCGTTCATGGCAAGATCGTTCCACCAGAACTCCCAGTCAGCGGTGGTATAGGGTTCCCCATTAGACCATTTCAAGCCCGGGCGCAATTTATAGGTCAATTCGGTGCCATCTGCATTGAATTCAAATGACTCAGCCAAACCAACTTCATAACCAGAATAATCCGGTTTCCAGCGGACAGGCGGATCATAGAATTTCATCTTGATGTTGCCCATACCAGCCTCATAGGTGACTGCATTCCAGGTGCCGCCGTACTGGCCAATGCTATCGTAGGGTTCTACGACAACAGGCTCATCAGGCAGGCGCTCATCAACTGGAGGCAGATCCATCTCATCCAGCATGGGTGCTTGACTATATGCACTCGGGGGTTCGGGTTCCTCTGTTTCTGCAGCAGGTTCTTCCTCTTCTGGTTCGGCTTCTTCCGCCACTTCTTCTTCAGCAGGTTCTTCCACTTCCGGTTCCTCTGCTGTTGGTGCGCAGGCACCGAACACCAGCGAGAAAATAACTAACACTGCTATTAATAGTAATTTCTTTTTCATCTTAGGGTATTCTCCTCCGAAATCAAGAATTGATAGTTGAAAACGACAATTTTAGAGTATTTCTTATTACCACTTCGATAAACTCACCTCCTTTTCCTTATCTAGTAACGAAAAATGCGCTCCGCTTAGTCATTTCATGAAATCAACTTCGCATGAGCGCATTATTTTCCAGGTTAAACCGATACCAGCACCAATACAATCCTGGCCAGTGATTATCGAAACGATTTTTAGAAAATTGATCTTCTGGCATGATTTTTCTTTACCGGTTCAGATATGCTTATTTATCCACGGACAACGACATATTCCAAATATTGGTTATTCATCTATCGAAAGATTACTGATACACCAATTCTAAAGGCTACCAAATTCTTTTGTCAAGTGTTAATCAGTGCTTAGTCAAGCATTAACAAAACTGCTTTTATGAAAGCTCTTTCACAAGCTTCCAAAATAAAACGTTAATTTTCCTTAACTGAAACCATTATAATAACCTTTCTAAAATATGTCAAATGCCAAATTTTCTTTTTTCCAACAGATTTTCATCCGTAATCGATGCCAACCTGCTGGTAGTTGAGGATGAATTTTTGGCATCCCATCCTTGACACCGAATCTGAGAAATCCCATCAGAATGACCTGCCACACCGCTCCTGCTGAAGCAGCATGGATCCCTTCATCAGTATTGCCCCGATTATTTTCTAAATCAGTAAATAATGTCTTGATCAACAATTCCCTGGCTTGCTCAACATTTTTATAACGGGCAAGCATGAGTGCTTGAATGGAAGGTCCCAGTGAAGAACCCCAGGTTAGGTCAGTGCGATCAGTGTAATAGGCGAGATTTTTCATGATCTGCTGCTGCGAAAAGCGCTCCCTGAGCAGAAAGAGTGCCATGACAACATCTGGCTGTTTGATGAATTGATAAGCCTGGACGCCTTGGATGCCGTACAGAGATTGCAGGGACTGGTCCCGTGGTTCTAAAGCTTTCTGCTCCTGGTAGACCAGGTCAAAAAAACCATCAAATTGCTCGATGACACTATCAAACTGAACATAAACAGCCATTTTGTTTGCCATTTTTGTCCAGGACCTGATCTCATCGGAAGTAAGCTCCAGGGTTTTTAAGAGGATTTGGAATTGATCCGGGTCTTGCTGATACATCCACAACGCGACTTCACTGGCAAACTCAAGAGTCCACCCTGCTAAAAGGTTGGTCATAGCATTATCGTTGACATGCTCATGGTACTCATCGGGGCCAATCACATCTCGGATATGATATTGACTGTCCTCCTGATCCCACTTCAACCGGCTGGCATAAAACTGAGCCGCACTCAACACGACTTCAACCCCAAAATGGATCATGAAGTCATCATCTCCAGTGACCTGCCAGTACTGCCGAATGGCATAAGCTACGTCCGCAGTGATATGTTGTTCAATTTCTCCGCACCAAATCCGGACCAATTCCTGGTCTGAACCGATGACCCACGCGGGAGTCACTTCTTCTCCGGTGGCTGCGCTTTCCCAGGCGAACATCGCCCCTTTGTAACCTTGCTGTCTTGCTTTTTCCCTTGCACCGGCCAGGGTATGGTATCGATACATCAATATATTTCTTGCGATCTTCGGCTGTGTAAAAATCAAGAAAGGCAGCAGGAATATTTCTGTATCCCAAAACACATGTCCCCGGTAACCATATCCGCTGAGGGTTTTTGCTCCAATGCTGACGTGATCATCGTGGCGCGGCGCGGCGATCAATACCTGAAATAAATTGAAGCGGAGGGAACGATCTGCAAGATCATCCCCTTCAATCTTAACATTCGAGCGGCTCCACAGGTCGTTCCAAATGTCTTCACTTTCTCCCAGGGTAGAATCAAATCCCTTTTCCGCTGCTTGATGAAGTCGTTCTACAGCCACCGCCGTTGACTGCGAGACCTCTCGGCTGGTATAGACCTGGACATGTTTCTCGATCACAATCTCCCCACAAGGATCCGCCTCAAATTCATAACATAAGGTTGGTGACCAGCGGACATTGTAGAAATGGCTGGAACTTAATTTTCCTTCAATCACCTCAATTTTCTCTGCAATTGCTGCTTGTATCCTAGTGGCTGATGTGGAAAGGTGAAGATAACAGGCATCCGCATCAAGAATACCTTGATGAACATAATCCCAATGGCGATAATGTTGATTGGATACAAAACCATTAATTGGTGCTTGAATACTTATTTTTCCATTGAAGTTGACTTCCTGAATGGTCAGTCGAACCGCAGCATGATGAATATCGTCCATATTGGTAAACCGTTCGAAAGTCAATCGTGCCGTTTTCCCCAGGGGACTTTCCCAGGATACATCGCGTCTAAGCAATCCCGTGTTCATATGCAACTCACGACGATAATCCAGTACTTTCCCTGTCTCTAAATTAAATTCTTCATCTTCAAAAAAGATCTGCAGTCGAAAAATATTCGGAAAATTCACGATCTCAGTGTTATAAGTGGGGACATCGTTGAAAACACCGTGGACAAAGGTTGCTGCATTTTCCCCAGAAAATCCTTCCTCGAAGCTTCCCCGAGTGGATAAGTAGCCATTGCCAATAGTGAACACTGTTTCTTTGTGATTGAAGTTATCTGAGGGGAATTTTTCTTCCAAAATCATCCAGTTTTCCATAACTGCAACAATCAACCTTTCCTTTCGCTCAATATACGATGTTGGTATGTATCGCTTTTCCTAATCGATTATAATCTAAGCAAACAAAGCAAATTGAGGAAATCATATGCTGAGCCTTCCCTTTCAACCCCAAAAATATAACATTGGTTTCATTTCAACTCGCTTTGCAGGAACTGATGGCGTGTCTCTAGAAACCGAAAAATGGGCTGAGGTTTTGGACGATTTCGGTCACCACAGCTTCTATTTTGCAGGTGAATGTGATCGGAGTCCTGAGATCTCAATGGTGGTGTCTAAAGCACACTACCGCCATCCAGAAATTGAAGAAAAACACAAACATTTTTTCGGTCTCGAAACACGATCCCGTGAGGATACTCGATGGATTCATGAAACGACCAACTTCTTAAAGAAAAAACTTTATGAATTTCGTGAAAAATTTAATATTGAAGTCCTTATCCCGGAGAATGTCCTGGCCATCCCACTACATATCCCCTTCGGACTAGCCATCACAGAATTTATAGCGGAAACACACATTCCAACCATCGCTCATCATCATGATTTTAGCTGGGAGCGGAAGCGTTTTCTGGTCAGTAATGTCTGGGACTACCTCAGCATGGCATTTCCACCCACGCTGCACGCCATCCAACATGTCACAATAAATTCATCTGCCCGTCATCAATTAGCCAGGCGCAAAGGAGTGGTTTCAGTGATCATCCCAAACGTCATGTGTTTTGAAAAACCAGCACCCGGCATCGATGACTACAATTCGGACCTGAGAAAGATGCTTGGGATCTCTCAGGACCAGCTGCTTGTCCTGCAGCCCACCCGTGTGGTTCAAAGAAAAGGGATTGAGCATGCTATTGAACTCGTCTCACGCCTGGAAAGGGATGCCGTTCTGGTTATCTCGCATGCATCAGGGGATGAGGGTTACGAATATGAACAGCGCTTACGTGAATATGCCAATATGATGCATGTCCCAACGATTTTCGCATCTGAACGCTTTGATGAAAAACGAAAAATTTTACCAGATGGACGCAAAGTGTACAGCCTTTGGGATGCTTATCCTCATGCGGATTTAGTCACTTATCCATCTTTAATTGAGGGGTTTGGAAACGCCTTCTTGGAGGCTGTGTACTTCAGAAAACCAATCGTGGTCAACAACTATACCATTTATAATATTGACATCCGCACCAAGGGTTTTAATGTAATTGAATTTGATGATTACATCACAGAAGAAACCGTCAGAACAACGCAGCGCGTTTTAGATAACCCTGATGAAGTACGTCACATGACAGATCATAACTATGGGTTGGCGTTAAAATTCTTCTCTTACAGCGTATTGAAATTCAAGCTCGGGGAATTGATCGATAACCTGGTTTGGGTTTAGTTAATCATTTACAAGCAATATCCAGAGGACACCATATGGTCCCATCTGCAGTTGTGTTTTATTCTGGAAAACCTTGCAGGATGCATTTCTCGCATAAAGTGCTTTGTGGAACTCCCATCCGAATAGACCCGCATTCCGGTTGTCAATCTCCACGCTGATAGGCTCATGGCTGACGGTTGTTACACACAAAACTTTCGCAGCCTGGTTCCGATCGGTTCTTAGAATGACAAATAATTTATCATGAACCTCAAGAACTTTCTGCGCACCACTGGGTGAAAAGGCATGATAAAGGGCAGATGCTCTGGCTTTCAGCATACTTATATATTCATTGAATATGATATGACGCAGTGAATCTTTCTGATGGATTTCATTCAGCAGATTGTCTAATTCCAATTTTTCTCTGTTGATTGTCCTGGAACGGCCAGTTTTTCGCACACCTTCCCGCCAGCTTTTGGACCCTAAAAGGCTATGATAATAAATCCCAGGCACACCTTTGAGCACCAGCATGATCGACTGGGAAGCCAGGAATCTATCTGCGATGATTGATGTAGGCTCTTCATATACTTCGGGATCCGCTAACGCGTCAAGATAATTAATATTTAGCTCATAAGGACTGCGTGTGCCATCCGGATTGTCCTTATATGACACATAGCCGCCCAGACGCGTTACTCGTTCACACATCGTATGGATCTCGTGATCGGAAATCAACCCCTTAGCTGGAGTGATGCCAATCCCATCGTGGGATGCCAGGAAATTGAAGTAACTTGTTTGGTTTGAGGGCAATTCAAGAGATTTCGCCCAATATGTGAGGACAGATGTGGTTTCTTGATGAAATGAATGCAGGACAAGCGGAGGCAGTGAAAAATTATAAACCAGCTGTGCTTCATTAGAGCCATTCCCAAAATAAGCGATGTTGTCCTTATGGGGTACATTCGTCTCAGTAATGATCTGCGCATAAGGCGCTAATTGATTGAACACAGCTCGGAAGAATTGAACAATTCTGTGTGCATTTTCCAAATGGATGCAGGATGTCCCAACTTCCTTCGAGA
>Ga0209121_10001122_pt1 | contig 28037 bp, 26 predicted proteins | sample Cruoilmetagenom3_FD_187292 | JGI IMG/M metagenome (GOLD analysis project Ga0209121, IMG submission 187292) | Oil polluted marine microbial communities from Coal Oil Point, Santa Barbara, California, USA - Sample 3 (SPAdes) (version 2) | ecosystem: Environmental > Aquatic > Marine > Oil seeps ...
ATTGCCTTTGATGATCCCAGTGCGCGCGGCGCACGTAAGGTCAAGACGCAAGCGCTTGCCTATCTGGCAGCATCGGACCCAGAACGGGGAGCCACCCTTGCTGCTGATCAATATTGTGCTGCGGACAATATGACAGACCGCCAAGGCGCACTGTCGGTGCTGTCTGACCTGGAGGCAAAAGAGCGGACAGATGCTCTGATCGACTTTTATAACCGTTATCGCAGCAATGATCTGGTGATCGACAAATGGTTCTCTTTGCAGGCGTGGTCCCAGCATCCCAACGTATTGGAGCATGTCAAAGCGCTGGCCGAGCACCCTGATTTCAATCTGCGTAATCCCAATCGTGCTCGCTCACTATACATGGCCTTTGCCGGCAATCCGCAGGCGTTCCACACGCCAAGCGGAGAGGGTTATCGCATAATTGCTGATTTCATTCTGGCATTGGACCCGATCAATCCCAATACCGCCGCTCGGTTTGTGCCGTCGCTGGGGCGTTGGCGCAAAATCGAAGATGGACGTGCCGCGATAATGAAAGAGCAATTGGAACGGATCATGGCAGTGCCTAATCTGTCGCGCGATACGCATGAACAGGTTGCCCGCTCGCTTGGCTGACAAATCTGTGACCAATCCCATTGTGTGCGATGCGTTGGACGGCGTTGCGCACGGCTTCTTTGGTCATGATGGCGGGCGATTGCAGTTTGGCTATGGCGCGGATGGCGATGCGAACGCCATTCGCTCGGCCCGCAAGACAGCCTGCAAAGCCATTTCACCCGGCAGCGTTTTGGCGGCGCCGCATCAGGTTCACTCGGCTGATGTACTCAATGTCACAGATGCGTGGCCCGATGATCCAACCGGACGACCGCAAGCCGATGCGCTGGTGACGTCGCATCACGGTATCACCCTTGGGATTGTTACCGCCGATTGCGCGCCAGTTTTATTTGCTGACAAGGCGGCGGGCGTCATCGGAGTCGCCCATGCAGGGTGGCGCGGTGCCCATGGCGGAGTTCTGGAGAATACACTGGAGGCAATGGAAGCGTTGGGCGCACAGCGAGACCGGATATGCGCGGTGGTTGGTCCCACCATTGCGCAGCGCAGTTATGAAGTCGACGATGGGTTCAAACAGGCGTTTGCCAATGCGGCAAATGACTTCTTTGTACCGGGGAAGCCGGGACATTGGCAGTTCAATCTACCCGCTTATATTGTTTCGCGTTTGAAGGGGTCTGAGGTCGGGAATATATTGGACCTTGCTCTGGATACTTATGAACAAGACAACCGTTTTTATTCATTCCGCCGGGCCACCCATCGCGGCCAAACCAACTATGGTCGCCAGATTAGTATGATCGCACTTGCATAAAACTGAACTATGTATGTTTAAAAGGCGGTTGGCATTGTGCGGCATTGACGCTATCAGCGCGCCAAATCGGGGTGAGGCAAAATTCGATGCCATAATCCTGAGAGCTGGTCGGGCGGCGGTGAAAGTCACTTAACTTCCCGACAGGTTTGGTAAATTGGCACCCAGCGAATCATTGCCTGGGTGAGTGGACTGAGCAAGGTTAGGTGTAATGGCTGAATCAACAGGCACAGCAACTGCGGATATGGTCGCCAGTGACGGCGATGATGGGGTGCGGCGCCGAGATTTCATCAATATCGCAGCGGTAAGCTTTGCGGGCATTGGCGGAGCAGCCACGCTGTTTCCGTTAATCAGCCAAATGGCTCCGTCTGCTGACGTGCTTGCAGAAAGCAGCACCGAACTGGATACGAGCGGAATTGCTCCGGGTCAGGCGATCAAAGCGATCTTCCGCAAACAACCCTTGTTTGTGCGCCGTTTGACGGCTGCTGAATCGGCTGAGGCCAATGCAGTTGGCTTGGGTGATCTGCGCGATCCGCAAACTTTGGCAGACCGGACCAAAGAAGGTCACGGCGATGTTCTGGTAACAATGGGCGTTTGTACGCACCTTGGTTGTGTGCCTTTGGGTGCTGCCGAGGGCGAGAACAAAGGCGAGTATGGCGGATATTTCTGTCCTTGCCACGGTTCGCACTACGACACGGCCGGACGTATCCGAAAAGGTCCTGCGCCGACCAACCTTGAAGTTCCCGAATATGAATTCACGTCCGATTCCGTCATTCGTGTCGGCTGAAATCAGAGAGATTGATTAGATGAGCTTTTCCTGGGCACGCCAATATGAACCGAAAACCGGTGTCACCAAATGGTTGGACGAGCGGCTACCGCTGCCTCGGCTAGTCTACAACGCTGTTGGTGCCGGCTATCCGGTTCCTCGCAATCTGAACTACATGTGGAATTTTGGCGTTCTTGCCGGATTTTTCCTGGTTTTGCAGATCATCACAGGCGTTATTCTAGCGATGCATTATGCATCTGATGCAACCGTTGCCTTCGCCAAGGTTGAACACATCATGCGCGATGTGAACTGGGGTTGGTTGATGCGTTATACGCACGCCAATGGCGCCAGCTTCTTCTTCATCGTGATCTATTTGCACATTTTCCGCGGGTTCTTTTACTCGTCTTATAAGGCCCCGCGAGAGATGATCTGGCTGTTGGGCGTGGTTATCTTCCTGCTTATGATGGCAACAGCCTTCATGGGTTATGTGCTTCCTTGGGGCCAGATGAGCTTCTGGGGTGCTAAGGTGATTACCGGCCTGTTTGGCGCCATCCCTGTGGTGGGCGAGCCGTTGCAAATCTGGCTTTTGGGTGGTTTTGCACCCGACGATGCCGCTTTGAACCGCTTTTTCTCGCTGCACTTCTTGCTGCCCTTTGTGATTGCGGGCGTTGTGATCTTGCACATTTGGGCGCTGCACATTCCTGGGTCATCCAACCCGACGGGAGTAGAGGTCAAACAGGAATCCGATACGGTTCCCTTCCACCCCTATTATACGGCCAAAGATGGCTTTGGCTTGGGTGTCGTCCTGATCGTGTTTGCGATCATGGTGTTCTTCCTGCCCAACATGTTGGGCCATCCGGACAATTATATCGAAGCGAACCCGCTTTCTACGCCTGCGCTGATTGTGCCTGAATGGTACTTCTATCCATTCTACGCGATTCTGCGTGCGTTCACCTTCGACTTCCTTTTCGTCCCGGCTAAGCTCATGGGCGTGATTGCCATGTTTGCGTCGATCCTGGTCTGGTTTATCCTGCCATGGCTCGACAAGAACCCGGTTCGTTCAGGTCATCATCGCCCGCTGTTCCGCATCTTCTTCTGGATTTTGATGGCGGATATGGCCTTGCTGTTTTACCTCGGTGGGGCCCACGCAGAAGAACCGTTCATCATGCTGAGTCAGCTGGCGACGGCATATTACTTCCTGCACTTCCTCGTGATCTTGCCGATCATCAGCCAGATCGAAAAGCCGCAACCATTGCCCTTCTCGATCACAGAAGCCGTGCTTGGCAGTGATGAAACGGCAGCGGACAATAAACCTGCAGAGACTTCGGCATGAACGGCCGGCTTGAGAATATAGGAACGATTGGCTCATGATCCGTCTTATCTCCATCCTCGCCGGGCTTGGCTTTGCCATCGCAGCCCTGTGGTCCTTTGGTAATGGTGCCTATGTCGTTCTGAACGAAGGCATGGGCGAGAAATCGGCCGAATATGTGCTGCACGAAAAGGCGCGTGGCCCCCAAGGCGGCTTCAGCTTTGATGGCCCGGTTGGCAATTGGGACCGGCAACAGCTGCAACGCGGCTATCAGGTTTACAAGGAAGTTTGTTCTGCCTGCCATAGCCTGAACTATGTTGCTTTCCGCAATTTGGCTGATCTTGGTTACAACGAAGATCAGGTGAAGGCGGAAGCTGCAAGTTGGCAGGTCCCCGGAATTGATCCAAATACAGGTGAAGCGACTTCGCGCCCTGGCAAGCCGACGGACCATTTCCCGTCACCTTATCCCAATAAGGTTGCTGCTGCGGCGGCCAATAACAACGCAATTCCACCAGATTTGTCGTTGATGACCAAGGCGCGCAAAGACGGTTCGAACTACGTCTATTCATTGCTAACGGGCTATGGTGAACCGGACCCCGAGAAGCTGGCCGACTATCCAGAGTTTGAAACTCCGTTGGGCCTCTATTTCAACAAATACTTCCCCAATGTGAACATTGCGATGGCACCGCCCTTGGCGTCCGATGGGCAAGTTACTTATGCTGATGGCACCGAAGCAACGATCTCGCAAATGTCCAAGGATGTCGCAGCGTTCATAACATGGACCGCAGAACCAACCATGGTGAAACGCAAGCAGACCGGTTGGCCTGTGTTGGGCTTCCTGCTGTTCGCCACCATATTGGCCTGGCTGTCGAAGAAGCAGATTTGGTCGTCGATAAAGCCGCGCAAGGAAAGTTGACCGAGTGACGGCAAGCTCAACCTAATCAAGAAAGTTCAGCGCCCCGCCATCCTAGCGATGTTGGGGCGCTTTCTTTTTTGGGGCGATTACGATGAGCCCGAATGAATTGAAAAACCTGATTCGAACGGTGCCAGACTATCCTCAGCCTGGCATCCCGTTCCGCGACATATCGACTTTGATCGACATGGTCGGGGCCTGCGTGCCAGCGTCGATCATTTGGCGCATCGCGCGGATCAAGCCGGAACAGTAGCGATTGCTGGGATGGAGGCACGAGGCTTCATCTTCGGTGCAGCTGTGGCCGCAGTTATGGGCATCGGTTTTGTTCCGATCCGTAAGCCAGGCAAATTGCCGGTCAAAACCATCGGTGTCGATTATGAGTTGGAGTATCGGACCGACCGTTTGGAAGTAGACCCCGGCGGGATTGGCGCGGGACAGAAAGTAGTCATGGTCGACGATTTGATTGCCACTGGCGGAACGGCGTTGGCGGCTGCCAAACTGCTAAAGCAGGCAGGAGCCAGCCTTGATCATGCCTTGTCCGTGATTGATTTGCCCGACTTGGGTGGCGCGAAAAAACTGCGCGATGCTGGACTTGAGGTCCAATCATTGATGGAGTTTGAAGGCGACTAAGCCAGCAATTGGACTCTACGTGTGCTTTGCCGAATTGAACTGCAACCTTGTCTTCGATGGAGCACGGGTGCACTTGCATAGTCTATGGAATCACAACCCCTTACAATTGCACTGATTGGTGTCTTGGGCATTGGCGCCCAATGGATCGCTTGGCGCACGGGCTGGCCCGCTATTGTGTTGATGCTGTTCGCCGGTTTTATGGCGGGGCCGGTAACAGGCTTAATTGACCCAAATGCTGTCTTTGGTGACTTGTTGGAGCCAATGATCGGCATTGGCGTAGCATTGATTCTGTTCGAAGGTGGCCTCAGCCTAGATTTGCGTGAGTTGCGCCACTCGGGCGAGGCGGTCTGGCGATTAGCCACGATCGGAGTTCTGGTGGGTTGGGCATTGGGTTCAGCAGCAGGTTTTTATATCGCAGGTCTGGTTTGGCCGGTTGCCATTCTGTTTGGCGGCATCCTGGTGGTCACGGGGCCAACCGTTGTCCTGCCGTTATTACGCCAATCCAAGGTGCAAACGCGGCCCGGGTCAATCCTCAAGTGGGAAGCCATCGTAAATGATCCCACTGGCGCACTGTGCGCGGTGATCGCCTATGAGTATTTTCGCAAGTTAGCCGATTCTCCAGGGGCCTCTTTGATTGAAGTGGTTCCGCCTTTGATCATTGCCGCCATTATCGCAGGCTTGATCGGTTATGTCGCAGCACGGTTGATCGCTTTCCTGTTTCCGCGCGGCGCTGTGCCTGAATATCTCAAGGTACCCGTGTTGTTCACCGTGGTTATTGGTGTGTTTGTTGTTTCCAACATGATCGAGCATGAAGCCGGATTGGTCGCGGTGACGGTCATGGGGGTCACACTGGCCAATTTGGGCGTATCCAGCCTGCGCAGTATTCATCCGTTCAAGGAAAATATTGCCGTCCTGCTGGTGTCAGGCATTTTCATTATCTTGTCGGCCAGCCTTGAGTTCTCCGACATGAATTATTTCAACTGGCGCTTTGGCTTGTTCCTGCTGGCGCTGTTGTTCCTGGTCCGGCCGCTGACGGTGCTAATCAGCTTGTTGGGCAGCTCAATTCCGTGGAATGAACGATTGTTTGTTGCCTGGATTGCGCCGCGCGGCATCGTGTTGGTGGCCATTTCCGGCCTGTTTGCCTTGCGGCTCACCGATCTGGGGTACAGCGACGGCAATGTCTTGATTGGCCTTAGTTTCGCCGTGGTCTTTGTCACCATTGTTGCGCATGGCTTCACAGTTGATCTGGTGGCGAAGCTGTTGAAGGTAAAGGGTGCGACCCGTCCTGGCCTATTGATTGTAGGCAGTACGCCGTGGACGATGGCCTTGGCCAAGGAGATGGCCGCGCTCAAAACACCAGTGATGATTGTCGATTCAAGCTGGCAAAGGCTTGGCTCTGCCCGGCGTGAAGGCTTGCCGTTTTATCATGGCGAAATCCTGAATGAAGCGACCGAACATAATCTGGACCTAACCCCATTTCAGGTTCTGGTCGCGGCATCCGATAATGAAGCGTATAATGCGCTGGTCTGCAATGAATTCGCGCATGAGATTGGACGGGATTCGGTCTATCAATTGGGGGAGGCTGTGGATTCTGATGACAGGCATGCCTTGCCCGATTCAATTCGCGGCCGGGCCTTGTTCGAATCTGGTCTTGGCGTGTCCGATCTCAATGAAAGGCAAGCGCAAGGGTGGAATTTCCGCAAAACCAAATTGTCGGAAGAGTTTGATTTTGACGATGCGAAGGAACGACTTCCAGAAAGCGCCCATATGCTTTTACTGATACGGGCGAGCGGCAGGCTGCGTTTCTTCACGCATGCAGCGCGACCAGAACCGCACGCTGGCGACACGATCATTTCGTTTATTCCACCAACGGTAGTTACAGCTGAACAGCCTGAGATGAAACGCTCTGGCAATTCTGACCAAGATGGTACGAAACCGCAAACGGCATAATGGTGAAGGACAAACTCGTGATCAAACCGATCAAACACAGCCTGGCCTTAGCGATGATCGCTTTAACGCTGGCGGCTTGCAACCAGACCGAACCACAACCCCCAGCCGAACCTGTCGGGGATGAAGCGGATGCACCTGCGCCGCAGTCGATCATCCGCTCTGATGTGGAACCGGTAGCGCCCGTAGCAGTGCTAACGCCGCTAGTTACCAGCATTTCCTTTGCCGACGGTGGTGCGCAATTGTCCGAAGGCGCTTTGGCGGAATTGGCAACTGTTCGCAGTTCGCCGCAGATGGCAGTGGGCGGCCCGATTATTTTGGGTGGGCACAGCGATGCCGCTGGCAGTGATGCAGCCAATCTACGCGCCTCGGCGGCGAGAGCAGAAGCGGTGGCTGAATGGTTGGTGGATATGGGCGTCGCGCGCGATCGCATCACTGTGATCGCTTTTGGCGAGCAAAACCCGGTCGAACCCAATGCCAAACCCGATGGCACTCCCAATGAAATGGGCCGCGAGGCCAATCGCCGGGTGGAGGTGACAATTGCCCTGCTTAGCTCTGCAGAGGCTGTTGGCGATAAGCCGGACGAGGTAGATCAGGCAGCATCACAAGAAGCACCAGAACAGACAGACTGACCACAGTGTTTCGCTTGAAGTGATCAGTCGAGTTCGGCCACCAGTTTGAGCACACGTTCAGCCCATTCGGGCCGGCAGATCAGCAAGTCGGGCAGATAAGTGTCCTGCTGATTGTAGACCAGCGGCGAGCCATCAATCCGCGAACAATGCAGGCCATGTGCCAGCGCCACGGCTGCTGGCGCGCAGCTGTCCCATTCGTATTGCCCGCCGGAATGAAGGTAAATCTCAGCCTCTCCGCGCACGATGGCCATTGCCTTTGCGCCCGCGCTGCCCATTGGTACTAGCTCTCCGCCGATGGCCTCAGCTACGGCCACAGCTTCTTTGGCTGGACGGGTGCGGCTGACGACTAAGCGCGGCGTTGTCGCTGCTTGTGGAATGTCAATTGGCGCATCGGTTCGCAGCACGATGCCGCCATCTTGACCGGGCAGGGCGACTGCACCGGTGTGCGCTGTGCCGTTGATGGATAGCCCAACATGCACCGCCCAATCTTGGCGTGCCTCGCCATATTCGCGGGTGCCATCGACCGGGTCGATGATCCACACACGCTCCATGGTCAGACGGTCTGCATTGTCCTTTTCCTCTTCAGACAACAGGCCGTCATCGGGTCGTTGAGCGCGCAAGGCATGGCACAAAAATTCATTGGCAGTGGCATCGCCTACCTTGCCCAATTCCTTGCCGCTAAACTTGTTAGAGGCACGCAACTGCAGCAGGATATTTCCCGCCTCTGCCGCCAGTTGCGCAGCCAGTTCTGCGTCACTCACACTCATTGCTTTGCTTGTCATTTCAGGGGCATGATCTGCGCGATGATGTGGTCGGCGGCTTCCTCAATGGTCATTTCCACCGTGTTCACGCGGATTTCCGCATTTTGCGGTTCCTCATACGGGCTGTCGATCCCGGTGAAGTTCTTCAACTCGCCGCTGCGCGCTTTCTTATAAAGACCTTTGACGTCGCGCTGTTCGGCAATATCCAGCGGGGTGTCCACAAACACTTCGATAAACTCACCATCGGGGATCATGCTGCGCACCAATTGCCGCTCGGCCCGGAAGGGAGAGATAAATGCGGTCAGCACAATCAGACCGGCATCTGTCATCAATTTGGCGACTTCACCCACGCGCCGGATATTCTCGATCCGATCGTTTTCGGTAAAGCCCAGATCCTTGTTCAGACCGTGCCGCACATTGTCACCATCCAGCAGGAAAGTGTGGCGGTTCATCAGATTGAGTCGCGTCTCCACCGCATTGGCGATGGTCGATTTGCCCGAGCCCGAAAGACCCGTAAACCACAAAACCAGTGGTTTCTGGTTCTTCAATGCCGAGTGGTCATCGCGGGTAATCGTGGTGGGCTGCCAATGCACATTCTGCGCGCGGCGCAGACTGAAATGGATCAATCCAGCACCAACGGTTGCATTGGTGAATTTGTCGATCAGGATGAAGCCGCCCAGCTGACGGCTCTTGGTATAAGGCTCGAAGATGATCGGCTTGTCAGTGCGCAATTCTGCGACACCAATGCCATTTAGTTGCAGCGTCTTGGCGGCGAGATGTTCAAAACTGTTCACGCAGATTTCGTATTTGGGCTCTGCCAAAGTGGCGCTGACCATTTGCGAACCAAGCTTCAGCCAATAGGCCCGGCCAGGCTTCAGCGCTTCATCGCTCATCCAGATGATGGTCGTTTCGAACTGGTCGGAAGCCTCGGGCGGATCGTCCGCCACTGCGATCAAATCGCCGCGGCTACAGTCGACCTCGTCTTCCAGAGTTAGAGTGACTGATTGCCCTGCAACGGCCTCGTCCAATTCGCCATCAAATGTAGAGATGGATTTGACAGTGCTGGTTTTGCCCGTTGGAACCACCCGGACGGCATCGCCCGGCTTAATGGCACCGTCGGTAATCAATCCGGCAAAGCCGCGAAAGTCCAGATTGGGCCGGTTGACCCATTGCACTGGCATGCGGAATGACCGCGCTTGCGCCGCAAAATTGGCAATCTCAACCGTTTCGAGATGGTCGATCAAAGCCGGCCCATTGTACCACGGCGTGTTCGACAATGCTGCGCCATCGGCGGGGGTGGTTATGTTGTCCCCCTTGAAGCCAGAGATTGGAATAGGAGTGAAGCTTTCAATCCCAGTGTCGCTGGCAAATGCGGTATAGTCGCTAACAATCTGCTCGAAGGTGGCCTGATCGTAATCGACCAGATCCATCTTGTTCACCGCCAGCACCAGATGTTTGATGCCCAGCAGATGCACCAAGAAGCTGTGGCGCTTGGTCTGCTCTAAGATACCTTTGCGCGCGTCCACCAGAATGACGGCTAAATCTGCAGTGGATGCACCGGTCACCATATTGCGGGTGTATTGTTCATGGCCAGGCGTGTCGGCGACGATGAATTTGCGCTTTTCGGTGGTGAAGAAGCGATAGGCGACATCGATTGTGATGCCTTGTTCGCGCTCTGCGGCCAAGCCATCTACCAGCAGCGCGAAATCAATTTCTTCGCCCTGTGTGCCGTGCTTTTGGCTGTCGCTTTCCAGCGCAGACAATTGATCTTCAAAGATCATCTTCGAATCGTACAACAGGCGGCCAATCAGAGTGGATTTGCCATCATCTACGCTTCCGCAGGTGATGAAGCGCAGCAAGCTTTTGTGCTGGTGCTGGTCCAGATAGGCGTCAATGTCTTCGGCGATCAGGGCTTCGGTCTGGAAAGAGGAATCTTGCTGATTCATCAGAAATACCCCTCCTGCTTCTTGTCTTCCATCGAGGCAGACTGTCCCTTGTCAATCGCGCGCCCTTGGCGTTCTGATCCGGTCGCCAGCAGCATCTCCTGGATGATCTTGTTCATGTCGGTCGCATCGCTTTGCGTTGCACCCGTCAGCGGATAGCAACCCAAGGTGCGGAACCGGACGTTACGCTCAACCGGATCTTCACCGTCTTCCAAGCGGAACCGATCATCATCGACCACCAACAGCAGTCCGTCCCGTTCAACAGTGGGGCGCGGCGATGAGAGATACAGCGGAACAATATCGATTTTTTCCAGCGCAATATATTGCCAGATATCCAGCTCGGTCCAGTTGGAGATCGGGAAGACGCGGATGCTTTCATCCTTGTTCTTCTTGGCATTGTAGAGGTTCCACAATTCAGGGCGCTGGTTCTTTGGGTCCCAGCGGTGCGATGCGGTGCGGAAACTGAACACGCGCTCTTTCGCGCGCGCTTTTTCTTCGTCGCGGCGGCCGCCGCCAAAAGCTGCATCAAACCCATGCTCTGTCAGTGCGTGCTTCAAAGGATCGGTCAGCTGCGCTTGCGAATACAGCGCGCTGCCTGTGTCGAACGGATTGATGCCCTGTTCTTCGGCTTCTTCATTTTGCGTCACAATCAGTTCAAGATTGTATTCTTTTACGGTTTTGTCACGGTGCTCAAGCAGCGACTGAAAGTCCCAACCTGACGCCACATGCAACATCGGGAACGGCGGGGGCGATGGGTAAAATGCCTTCCGAGCCAGGTGCAGCATTACGGACGAATCCTTGCCAACCGAATACAGCATGACGGGGTTTTCGGCCTCGGCCAAGACCTCGCGGAAAATATGAATACTTTCGGCTTCAAGCCGTTCAAGGTGAGTCAGTTGGCGCATAATTCGATCGTGCTGTTGGAAGAAGCCATGGAAATAGGCGATTTGTCGTCAGAGGCAAGGAACCATTTCTTTGCGACAGTCCAAATCGAAGTTTGCTGTGGCAGAGCAGACTCGGGCCCGTCTATGCTGCAATTGGTTGACGAATCTGCCCTGATCGTGGCAATGGCGGCGCTCACACGGGACGGATCGCTTTTCAGCCATCTGCTCCACAGGATTGAGCGGGTATAGCATAGTGGTAATGCTCTAGCCTTCCAAGCTAGCTAGAGGGGTTCGATTCCCCTTACCCGCTCCAACCTTTTTGACACCAAATTGCCCAGCTATTCCGCACAGAATGCTGCAAAGATATCGCTGCGACTTGCGCGCCTCGATGGCGGTGCGCAGGTCAGGCTTTTTGGATGAAACGAAGTTCGGGCGCCCGGATTTTATCCTGAGCGCCCGATGAGACCCGAAAGGCTTTACAGCCGATCTGGACCCTGATCTAACAGCATCGCAATTCTGTGGCTTGTCCCCTAATTGGGGGTCAAATGATAATGTTCACACACGCCACCGTGGACGATGGGCGGCGCGCTTGCTGTGCTTACCTGCGGATATCAAGCCCAGAGAGACCGCTTTGACAGCCGCTGCCGTGCGGTCAGACACGCCCAACTTGCTGAAAATGCGCTTAACATAGCTATCGACAGTGCTTTTGGTGATGCCCAATATCTCGGCAATGACTGTGTTGCTTTTGCCTTCGCCTATCCAGCGGATCACATCGAGTTCGCGCTGAGAAAGCTCGGGTGACATTTCGTCCCGCACGTCCACCAACTCACAATAGCGTTGAAAGCATAGCTGAGCAGCAACTTGCACTTGGCGCACTGTTGCGTCTTCTATTGGGTCCTCGAACAGGGGATTGCCGACACCGACAAAACCGGTGCGGGCATAGGGGCCAGTACAGGGGATAGCGATGCCTTCACCGACCTCGCTCATGAAGCGGGTTTGCTTGGTCGTCAGCTTGGCAATGTTGGGCGTGTCGGACCATCTGAAAGCGTTGCTGCGATTGAGAGCGATATCGGGCATCGGATCAACCATCCAGCCCACTTCGCGATAGAATTTCTCTTTCTTTTTATCGAAGCCAACATTCCACAAAATTCGGCCCACGCGCCGATCGGCAACAACGGGGGCGAGAAAATACAGGGCGCCAAAGTTGATGGTAGCCAGGATCTTGTGGATCGCACGCCGGAACGGCACAACTCCATCGGCCTGTGCAGCCAAGGCCAGCGCATCCCAATATTGGCTCTGCTCTTGTGACATAACCCACCCAGACAATCGCATTGGCGAAGAGAAGAAATCTAGGCCTGTTAGGCACGGTTTGGCAAATAATTGCCTAACACATTGAACATCGTGTATTTTTGGACCCAATTTCGTTATTCGACCGGAAAATTGTCGATCAAGCGGGTCCCGCCAATTCTTGCAGCGACCAGCATTCGGGCGGGTTTCCCGTCGAATTGCGTGATAACTGCCAATGATCGGGTGTCGGCCAGGGCTGCATAATCTATGCTGTCAAAGCCCCCGGCCAGCAGGCGCTTCTCAAACTCATCGAGCGCTGCGGCAACCGATTCGCCGGCAGCGATCCGCGCAATCGCTTGTTTCATGGCCTGCGGCAAAGTGGCAGCAGCTTGCCGATTTTCGGCAGACAGGTATCGGTTGCGGCTGCTCATCGCCAAACCATCGGGCTCACGCACGGTTGGGACACCGATGATGTTGTCTGCAAATGGCGCGGAAAGGTCCAGATCGCGCGCCATCTGGCGGATCACAGCGAGCTGCTGAAAGTCTTTCTCGCCAAAGAATGCTTGGTCAGGCTGGACCTGATTGAACAGCTTGCAAACCACGGTCGCCACGCCGTCAAAATGGCCCGGCCGGGACGCACCGCAAAATTCCGCACTGACCCCTTCGACTGAGATCGAACTGGCAAAGCCATCGGGATACATTGCCTCGAGCGTGGGGGCCCACAGCAGCGAAGCGCCCTCTGCTTCCAGCATTGCAGAATCGTCTGCCAATTGGCGCGGGTATGCGTCCAGATCCTCGTTTTGACCGAACTGTGTGGGGTTCACAAAGATTGAGGCGACAACATGATCACAGGCAGAATTGGCCTGCCGCATCAATGTCAGATGACCCTCGTGCAAGGCCCCCATTGTTGGCACCAGCCCAATGGTGGATCCATTGGCGCGTAAGGCGGCAAGTTTATTTCTCAACATGTCGAGGGTGTTGACGGTTTGCACGGGCGTTGGCCTCCGGTATATCTGGTCTTGTCCTAGCCCGTGCATCACAGGCAAGACAAGCCAACGCATTCACGCCAACCAAAGGTTTTCTGAAATTGTCCCAGCCCACCGCTCATCGCATCGTTTTCGCCAATGAAAAGGGCGGAACGGGCAAATCGACCACTGCGGTGCATGTTGCGGTCGCGTTGGCTTATCGCGGCGCGCGCGTTGCCGCGATCGATCTGGACCAGCGGCAGCGGACCTTTGCGCGCTATCTGGAAAACCGTGCGGACACGGCCAAGCGGCGGGACATCAAACTTCCAACCGCACGGTTCGAAGTGTTCGAAGGTGATGCCGAAGGGTTGGAGAATTTGGTTGCGGAAATGAGTGCGGAGGCAGATTTTATCGTCTTTGATACTCCGGGCCGTGATGATCCGCTGGCGCGTCATGCGGCGACAGAGGCCGATACTTTGGTCACGCCGATGAACGACAGTTTCGTTGATTTCGATTTGATTGGGCAGGTCGAGGGAGAAAGCTTCAAGGTGAAGAAGTTGAGCTTCTATGCTGAATTGATCTGGGAAGCGCGGATGAAGCGAAGCCGGGCCACTATTGAGCAGCAGCGCCGCGAAATGGATTGGGTAGTGGTGCGCAATCGCACCGGTCATGTCGAAGCCCGCAATATGGTGCGGATCGAGCAGGCACTGACCGAATTGTCCAAGCGGGTTGGCTTTCGGGTCGCCCATGGATTGTCCGAACGGGTTATTTTTCGCGAACTTTTCCCGTCCGGCTTGACCCTCCTCGACAAAGGGCATTTGGGAGAATTGGGCACCAGCCATCTGGTAGCGCGGCAAGAGTTGCGCACCCTAGTGATGGCGCTGAACCTGCCTAATTCTGCCCAGCGCGAACCCCGATTGGAGCTTGCCTAAATCATGCTACGCCTTGTCATAATCGCGGTAATTGTTTGCGTCGGCTGCAAGATGATTTTTGGGCGCTGGCCTTGGGAATATCTGCGCCGTAGCTCTACCCGCCAACAGGCAGTTTTTAGGGCGAGAAAGCTGCTTGGTGTGCGCGCTGAGGCCCCGCATAAAGAGATTGTGGAGGCGCATAAGCGTTTGATAACAATGATACACCCTGATCGCGGCGGCACCAATGAACAGGTTCATGAAGCCAATGCTGCGCGCGATTTATTGATGGACGAATTGCCCGACCAGAATTGACCCAATCGCGGTGTTTTTGGACGCTAACAGATCCAGCGTTCAAACCAGAGATACCGCAAGACAACAGGTAGACCTCTTGAGATGACCCACCAATTTCACTCGACCGTACTGCGCGAATACGACATCCGCGGGATCATTGGCGAAACACTTGGCGCAGATGATGCGCGCGCAATTGGCCGCAGCTTTGCGACTCTTTTGCGCAAAGAGGGCGGGTCAAAAGTTGCCGTTGGCTATGATGGACGAGTAAGCTCGCCGATGTTGGAGCATGCGCTGATCGAAGGGCTGACATCCAGCGGTTGCGACGTGGTTCGCGTGGGCATGGGGCCTACCCCCATGCTCTATTATGCAGAAGCCTCAGCCGAACAGGTAGATGGCGGCATTCAGATAACTGGCAGCCACAATCCCGCCAATCACAATGGCTTCAAAATGGTATTTATGGGGCGTCCGTTCTTTGGGAGGGACATCCAGATCCTCGGCCAAATTGCTGCCGCCGGAGAGTGGTTGGACGGGACCGGAACCGTCGAAACCCGAGAGATCCTGAGCGAGTATATCGACCGGATGCTGGCGGGGCTGGACGGGATTGATCCGGCCAGTCTGTCCGGGCTGAAAGTTGGCTGGGACGCCGGAAATGGCGCGGCCGGTCCTGCGCTGGAGGCCCTGGTCAAACAATTGCCGGGCGAGCATCATCTGTTGTTTACCGAAGTTGATGGCAATTTCCCCAATCATCATCCTGATCCCACTGTTGAAGCCAATCTGGCGGACCTGAAGGCGCTCGTCGCGGACAAGAAGCTCGATTTTGGAGTGGCTTTTGATGGTGATGGTGACCGGATCGGAGCCATTGATGGCGAAGGGCGCGTGATCTGGGGCGATCAACTGCTGATGATCTATGCCGAGGATTTGCTAAAAACCCTTCCAAATGCGACAGTTATTGCTGATGTGAAGGCCAGCCGCGCATTATTCGATCATGTCGCTGCACTTGGTGGAAAACCGCTAATGTGGAAAACGGGACACTCGCTGATTAAGTCCAAAATGAAGGAAACTCAGTCGCCTTTGGCAGGTGAGATGAGCGGGCATGTGTTCTTTGCCGATGACTATTACGGATTTGACGATGCGCTTTACGCAGGTATCCGCCTGATTGCGGCATCGGCCCGGCTGGGCAAATCGATCACACAATTGCGTTCCGATATGCCGCAAATGCTCAACACGCCGGAAATGCGGTTTCAGGTGGATGAAAGCCGCAAATTCGCCGCGATTGACGAGGTTAAAGCGCGGCTGGCCAACAGCCCGGATGACGTGAACGACATCGATGGTGTGCGGGTCACAAATGATGATGGCTGGTGGTTGTTGCGCGCCTCAAATACGCAGGATGTGCTGGTGGCCCGGGCCGAAAGTGATAGCGAAGCAGGATTGGAACGGCTGATGGCGCAAATTGACGAACAATTGGCGCTGTCTGGTCTGGAACGCGGCGAAAGTGTGGGGTATTAAGCTGCACGGCAAGGAAGTTTCCTTACAAGAATTGGCGCAAGGGTCAGCCGATGCCGCAGAATAATTGCCCAGCAGAGTAAATGCTCGGGTGCTTAACAACTAGATTGAGCAAGATTGCGCGAATTGATCTAAGGTTGCCGCGCGGGTCCAGGTGCCAGGGGTATTGGCTATTATGACGCAAGCGGCAGCGGCGCCATCGGTGGCATCGAATTTGATTTTGACGAAGAGCAAATTTTTGCGACTGCTGACTTTGTTCCTTTTCTATCTGACGCAAGGCGTTCCGATCGGTGTCTTCCTATACGCCATACCGGCATGGATAGCGGGCAATGGGGCTGGCGTTGCGGATACCGCATGGGTTGTTGGTATTGTCATGCTGCCGTGGGCTTTGAAGTTGATAAACGGCTTCGTCATTGATCGTTACACATTCTTGCCGATGGGCCGCCGCCGAATATGGGTTGTCGGCGCGCAAAGTCTGGTTGCGATTGTGTTGTTAGTGGGTGGTGCCATTGGCCCAACTGCTCAAGATCTGGTGTTTTTGGCTGGCCTTGGCTTTTGCGCCAATTTAGCGGCGACCTTTCAGGATGTGGCCATCGATAGTCTGGCGATTGATATCATGCCGGAAGATGAACGCGCCAAAGCTGCCAGCATCATGTTTGGCGCGCAGATTTTGGGCATTGCGGGCAGTACGGCCATGGTTGGCTATTTGTTGGAATTTACCAGTTTCCAAACGGCGATGATGGCCGCTGCCACAGTGCCATTGGCCGTTGCGTTTTTTGGAATAGCAATTGTTGAACGAGAAGGCGAACGCCGCCTGCCATGGAGCAAGGGAGCGGCCCATCCATACAATCATTCGGTCAAAATTGACGCATGGCGTCTGTTGTTGAAGCAATCTTTCAGGGCCTTGCTGGTGCCGCTTAATCTGTTCCTATTGCCCGTGTTGCTAATGCGAGCGGTGCCTTTTGGCGCCTTTGAATCTTTTCATCCGGTACTGGCTCAACAAATAGCGGGGTGGACGATTTCCGAATACACAAATCTGAATTCTACCGCGCAATTTGTATCAGGCGTATCTGGATTGTTTGTTGGTGCATGGGTGGTTGAACGCCTTGGCGCTCAACGGGCAATGATAATGTATGCCATGATTGGGATCGTGTTGTTATTGCTGATGGGTTTAAGCCCGCATCTATGGGCAAATGATACATTTTTGGTTGTGATATTCTTCGCATCAGATTTGATTGCCACATTCATTGCCATCGCCATGATCCCGATTTGCATGCGGATGTGCCATCCCGCTGTGGCAGCTACTCAGTTCACAATTTACATGGCGACGGCCAATCTTGGTCGGCCAATTGGGGCCTGGGTTTCTGGCATGACAGTGGGGCAGGGCAATCCGACTTGGCTCTATTTCGCTTGCGCAGCGTCATGGGCCATATTGTTGGGTATCTTGTTGGCTGTTCGTTTCCCGTCAGAAAATCAGACCGAACATATAACTGCTCAAGGCTTGCCTCAGGGCGAGGGCATTGCAGTGCGGGTGAATTAGGGGCAGGCTTGGAAACATGCTTTTGCTCAATATCCTTTTTGGCATCACTGTCCGGCCATTGTGTGCAAGTTCGACGGCCTTGATGTGAATATGGGCTGGGCGATAGATAGGGGGCGGGCTTCTTGATGTTTGGCGCGGCGTTTTCTTGCGCGCGGTTGGCACGCGGGGATAAATCCCATTAACCGCGCTGTGCGTTGGATAGGGGCGTGAGCCAACCCGCCACCCTTTCGGATGCAATCCTGCCGGTTGAAATTCGCGCTTGGTTTGCCGGGCGCAATTGGAAGGTTAGGCGGCATCAATCAGATATGGTGGCAGCCGCCAATGCAGGCAAACATGCGTTGTTGGTGGCAGAAACGGGTGCGGGCAAAACGCTGGCTGGCTTCATCCCAACTTTGGTTGAGTTTTGCCCGTCGCAATTGGACGGTGCCTTGCCCCATGATGGTTTGCACACGCTTTATGTTTCGCCATTGAAAGCATTGGCGCATGATGTGCAGCGTAATTTGGTCACGCCGGTAGAGGAAATGGGCCTGAAGCTGCGCATCGAAACGCGCAGCGGGGATACGCCTTCAGATCGCAAGAAGCGCCAGCGAACCAAGCCACCCAATATCCTACTCACCACGCCTGAAAGCCTATCACTACTGCTTTCCTATCCTGACAGTTTTGAATTGTTTCGCGGGTTAGAGCGGGTTGTGGTGGACGAGGTGCACGCCTTTGCTGCTGGCAAACGAGGCGATCTGTTGGCGCTCGCTCTGTCTCGGTTGCAGGCTATTGCGCCAGATATGCAGCGGGTGGCGCTGTCCGCGACGGTTGCTGATCCAGAGCATTTCCGAGCGTGGCTGGCTCCGTGGGGGGATGTGGATGCGGTGGAGCTGGTGGAGGGCGAGCAGGGTGCCCCGGCTGAAGTCGAAATCCTTCTGCCAGAGCAAGAACGGGTCCCATGGGGCGGCCATGCCGGTCGTTGGGCGATCCCGCAGCTCTATCGTCACATACAAGACAATCGCACGACGCTGATCTTCACCAATACGCGCTTTTTGGCGGAGTTTATCTTCCAATTGCTGTGGGACGTGAATGACGAAAACCTGCCCATCGGTATTCATCACGGTAGCTTGGCGAAGGAGGCGCGCCGCAAGGTCGAAGGCGCGATGGCGCGCGGCGAATTGCGCGCCTTGGTGTGCACATCCAGTTTGGATCTGGGGGTCGACTGGGGCGATATCGATTGCGTTATGCAAATGGGAGCGCCCAAGGGGTCTTCTCGTTTGTTGCAGAGGATCGGACGGGCTGGGCATCGCTTAGATGTTTCCAGTCGCGCTTTACTGGTTCCTGGCAATCGGTTTGAATTTTTGGAAGCCAGCGCGGCCAAGGATGCCGTCGATGAAGGGCAGCGCGATGCCGAAGTCTTTCGTCCCGGCGGACTGGATGTGTTGGCCCAACATGTGATGGCGTGCGCATGTGCTGGACCGTTTCAGGAAACTGCATTGTTGCAAGAGGTGCGCTCTACGATGGGCTATGCCCAGATCGACGAGGGAGATTGGAGCCGCATTCTTAGTTTTGTGGAGAACGGCGGTTATGCACTCAAGGCCTATGATAAGTTCAAGCGTATCCGGCGCGATGCGGATGGGTTCTGGAAGTTAACTCACCCACAACACGCGCAGCGCCACCGGATGAACGCCGGGATCATTGTTGATAGCGAGATGCTGACGGTGCGTTTCAAAAATGGTCGCAATTTGGGCCGGGTGGAAGAACGGTTTGCCGCCACGCTATCTGCGGGCGACACCTTCTTTTTTGCCGGGATGAACCTTGAGGTTGAAAAACTGCAGGACATGGATGTGATTGTCCGCGCGGCAAAGAAATCAGCCACCATTCCCAGTTATGGCGGGCAGCGCCTTCCGATCACGACCCATTTGGCAGACCGGGTGCGGCACATGCTGGTTGATCGCGAAAAGTGGGGTCGCTTTCCCGATGATGTGCGCGAATGGCTGGAGATGCAGGACTGGCGCAGTGAAATGCCGGGGCCGGGCAAACTGCTGGTGGAAAGCTTTCTGCGCAACCAGAAGCATTACAGCGTTTATTACACATTCGAGGGTTGGAACGCGAACCAGAGCCTGGGGATGTTGATCACCCGCCGGATGGAGGATCGAGGCCTGCAACCCGGCGGTTTCGTGGCGAATGATTACTCGCTCGCTGTATGGGGGTTGAAGCCGGTGGAAGACCCTACACCACTGCTATCGACCGACATTTTGACCAATGAATTTGTCGAATGGGTCGCCGAATCGCATTTACTGCGCCGGGCATTCCGCGAAGTGGCAGTGATAAGCGGTTTGGTTGAGCGCCAGCATCCCGGTAAGCGCAAAAGCGGTAAGCAAGTCACCTTCTCAACCGATCTGATCTATGACGTGCTCAAGAAATACGAGCCCGACCATGTCTTGCTGGAGGCTGCATGGGCCGATGCGCGCACGCGCATGACCGATGTCGGCAGGCTGGGAGACTTGTTGGAGCGTTCCGCCAAAGAGCTCGTCCATGTCAGGCTCGACCGTGTGAGCCCAATGGCGGTGCCGGTGATGACCATGATCGGCCGCGAGGCTGTCCCGCAAGGGGCCGTCGATGAAGAACTGTTGATCGAGGCGGAAACCCTAGCGAGCGAGGCGATGCGGACGGATCACTCTGATTGAAAATTTGCCCAGCCAGAAAAGACACAAATGATTGCCTCCAATATTGCTCAACGCTCAAAATCCCTGTGTTGCGCATTGCCAATGAAGGCGAATTTTTCAGCACCGGTATCCTTGATCAGCGCGATAGTTTTGGCCGACGTGTCATAGCTGGCCAATGCGGTTGGTTCGAACCGAAGCAAAGGCTCCTCGGGCAGTTGGACCGCATGAAACACTTGCGCGCGCAAATCTTCGCGAGAGATTGGATTGCCGTTCCAAAACAATTTGTCCTGCGCATCAATGAATACGGTGTTTTCCGCTACATTGATCAGCTCTGTTGGCTTGCCGGGCAAATCCACCTCGGTGGTGTGGGTGGCAATGGGCACCACCATGATCAGCATGATGATCAAAACCAGCAATACATCAATGAACGGGGTGACGTTCATCTCACCCATTGGGCGACTCTTGCCATTGGGCAAAGCGTATAGATTGGGACGAGCGATGGTGACAGGCATAAGCGTCTCTCCTCATTGTGAGGCGCTGCAGCATGGCAACGGCGAATTGGGCGCCGATAAATGGGACTATATACCATAACGTTTAGGTTGCCTAACGCGTACCAGTTTGGCTTTGGCAACTGATTGCTCGAAGCAGGGTTCCTGCAAGTAAGGCTTAGCGCGGGAAAATCTGGTCAAATTTCATCCGCCCGACAATCTGCAGACAACAAAAAAGGGGCGGATCGCTCCGCCCCTCATTGGGTATCGGCCTTAACCGAAAAATCTATCGACGATCAGCTACCGAACTGGCGGTACTTCTCGTTGCCGACAAAACCAAACTTGGTAACGCCGGATGCCTTAATGACATTAAGCACGCGAGCTGAAATGTCGTAACTAGCCAGAGCCTCTGGCTCGAACTGCAGTTCAGGCTCAACCGCGAAGGTCGTGGTTTCCTGAAGCAGAGAAACCAGTTCGCTTTGGTTCACCGGCCTCGCGTTCCACAGAATTTGCCCTTCTTGGGTCAACACCAGCTTGTTCTTGATCGGATCGATCGGAACGTCTGGTGGAATCGCCGAAGGCTGCGGAAGATCAATATCGACCGAGTGGGTCGCAACCGGGATGGTGATGATGAACATGATGAGCAGAACGAGCAAGACGTCGATCAACGGCGTCATGTTCATTTCCATCATCGGGGCGCCATCATCCTTGCCGCCTGACATTGCCATGGTAGTTTACTCCTATCTCTCTCTAAACTGGATCAGCAAACGGGATTAACCGTTCGGATCAACCGGGTTAGAGATAAATCCGACCGTCGGATAACCGGCAGCCTGAACATTGTAGATCGTGCCAGCCACACAGCGCCATGGTGCCTGAACGTCACCGCGGATATGAACCTGCGGAATGGCGTCGGGATCTTCCATGATCGCCTCTGCACCACCAGCGCGCTGAACGATACGGTCGAGGCGCTGAAACGCCCGGTCATACAGTTCTTCCGAAGTTACTGGCGTAGTGTTGCCAAAATAGACCCGACATTCACCACCGCGCGACGCGCCCAGAAAGCCAGGTTCGCCAGCTGACAAGCCGTTTACATCGGTTGTGCTGACGGTGAGCTGCAGGTTTTCAACCTTATCTTTCGATTCCTGCGATGCCATTATTGGAATTTGCAGTTTTTCAATGGTCTGAATAGCCACCGGAACCGCGATAAGGAAGATGATCAGAAGCACCAACATCACATCGACCAGCGGTGTGGTGTTAATCTCTGACATGGGGGTATCGGCCCCGCCTCCCGAAGAAATCGCCATTGCTAAATCCTATTGATTAAATTGCACTGTCGGTTGATCAAAGGGAGCCGCCATTGGCAGCCCCCTTTGCGTCAATCAGGCTTTCTTCGCAGGAGCAGCTGCAGGACGTGCGGCAGCTTTCTTAGGAGCCGCTGCGGAAACCGCAGGCTTAACCACACCTTTTGAATTGATGAAGGCCAAGATGTCGGTCGAGAAACCGGTCAGGTTTTCGGCGATCCGACGGTTACGGCTCTGCAACCAGTTGTAGGCAAGCACCGCAGGCACAGCCACCAGCAGACCAATCGCGGTCATGATCAAGGCTTCACCAACAGGGCCGGCAACCTTATCGATTGATGCCGAACCGGCCAGACCGATGTTGATCAGCGCACGGTAAATACCGATCACCGTACCCAGCAGTCCAACAAATGGCGATGTAGCACCAACCGTTGCGAGGAATGGCAGGCCACTGGCAAGACGTGCATTGATCAGGTCTTCTGAACGTTGCAGCGAACCGTGCAGGTAATCATGCGCTTCCAGACTGTCCGTCATTTTGGTGACATCATCATTGGCTTTGTTCGCGTCATCCGCGATCTGACGCCATGCGCTGTTCTTTTCCAGCTTAGTGGCGCCTTCTTGCAGACTGTTGGCATGCCAGAACCCAGCGCCAACCGCTTTATACTGGCGCATGACCTTGTTCTGCTCGATCAATTTGGTGATCAAAATGTAGAACGAGCCAACAGACATGATCACAAGTACTGTCAGAATGGACCAAGCAATCATGCCGCCCTGTTCCATAGCTTCAAGGAAGCCAAATGCATTCTGTGGAGCTTCTTCTGCTCCAGCTGCGGCAAGAAGTTCGATAATCATTGCGAAAAATCCTTAAAAAATATCTCAAAAGGTGGAAGCCCGTGTTTGGGCGCACCCCTTAATTCAAACGGTAAACAATCCTGGTGGAAAAAGAGCCGCTAGTGGGATTGCCAGCTGCATCCAGAGCAGGGTTAAAGCGAGCGTAGCGTTCCATACCCTTACAAGCTGCGGCGTCGAGAATGCTCGATCCACTAGAGCCTGATACCTGGCATCCCGAAACGCGGCCATCGGCATTGATAGTCACGCGAACACCAACTGTGCCTTCGGTTTCCTCACGCAGAGCGCGCGATGGATAATTTTCCTGGATCCGGCGAGCCCAACGATTCTGACCCTTTGGCGATGCGCTGCGCGCCTGAGATGGCGGTGGTGCAGGAGGAGCCGGGGGCGGAATAACCAACGCAGGGGGTGCCGGCGGTGGAATCGTCGGTTGCGTCTGGATTGGAGGCGGCGCAGGCGCAATGCTAATTGGCGGTGGAGGCGCAACCGGTGGTGGAGGCACAACTTCTTGCGGCTCTGGCGGAGGCGGCTCGTCCTCTGGTTCAGGGGGGGGTGGTTCCTCGATATCCACGGTCGTCACGCGCTCAATAACTTTCTTAGTCGCCTCATAAGCAAGGCCACTGATGAGCACGTAGCCGATTCCCACGTGAATTATCGCCACGATGATCAGAGCGACAATGCGATTCCCGCTCATTTGTTGGTCAGCGTAGGACATCCAGTCGATTTCTCTCCATCTCTTCAACCCCGAATCGGGGCCAGACTATTAGCTAAACGCGAGTTGGAAACCCGCGCCGCCGCGATCGTTTTTTCCTCTCTGGCTGACCGGCAGTGCCGATCAGTTCGGTGACACATGCGTCATGTGCCAATTCCCCGTTAGGTTTCCATCAGAAGCGAACCCGAAGTCATCTAACGTGGGGAACCCTTTAACGAGCAAGCCCATGTCAAGCAAACGCTTTATGGGTTAATACCTGATTCACACGCTATAATATGAAACTCACGGGTATCGGAATTGTTTCAAAACCATTTTAGGTCCGGCCCAAGAAGGATCAGGAAAGCACAATGAAGTTCGAAAGATTGAATATAAATATCAAACTATTAGTGACCTTTCTGGTGCTACAAACTGCCGTTGTTCCGGCCACTGCACAAGACAATCAGGCGTCGCAGATGCAGGCACTGACTTACGCCGATATCGCTCGGCTTGCAGATGCATCTGAGCTGGTGATCCATGCCGAGATTCGCCGCCAGATCGAAGTTGAGGCTGATCGCGCGCCTGGTCTCGAGCCCGGATTCGCGCGGCTGTATATAGAAGCAAGGACGCTCGCACTGGTGGCAGGCAAAGTGTCGTTGGGCGAATCACTGCGGTATCTTGTTGATGTTCCGCGTGATGGTAGCGGCAAGGTTCCGAAACTGAAGAAAACCGAGGTGCTGCTGTTTGCAAAGCCAGTGCTGGGCCGCCCTGGGGAAGTGCAGCTGGTTGGCCCGCAAGGACAGTTTCCTTACAGTGCTGCGTTGGCTGGGCGCGTTCGGCCGGTCCTAGCTGACCTTCTGCGGGCCGATGCTCCGCCGGTCATAACTGGGGTGCGTGATGCCTTGTCGGTCGAGGGCAATTTGGTGGGCGAATCAGAAACACAAGTGTTTCTCGACACTGCCGATGGCTCGCCCGTATCGCTAACCATCTTGCGCCGTCCCGGCCGACCGCCCGTTTGGGGCGTGTCTTGGGGAGAGATTATTGACCAAGCAGCGCAAGCGCCACAAGCACAGACAATCGCGTGGTATCGATTGGCGTGCTCCTTGCCGCCCGCTTTGCCACGCGCAACTATCCTTTCACGCGATCCCCGAGCTCGTGCCATGGCACAGCAGGATTACTCGCTGGTCATCTCGTCACTGGGGCCATGCACTCGGACATTGGATTAACCATCACAATCGGCGCCGACAGCTGCCGCACAAGTCAAACTAGCATAAGCCCAAGACAAATTGGTTCCCCTAGGCACTATGGTCGCGCTAGAGGCACGTTCTCATTCCTTGAAATCGCCGGCAGGCCTCGCCTCCGGTAGAGAAAGAAACCGATGGCTAAACCTTTGAGACTTGGACTTGCTGGATTGGGAACAGTGGGTGCAGGTGTGATTCGTCTGCTCGATACCAACAAGGATTTGTTGCGGGCCCGAGCTGGGCGCGAGTTCGAGGTTGTCGCCGTGAGCGCGCGTGATCGAACCAAAGATCGCGGTGTCGATCTGTCAGGTTTCGCATGGGAAGACGACATGACGGCGCTGGCTGCGCGTGATGATGTTGACGTTGTGGTTGAACTGGTGGGCGGCACCGATGGTCCTGCATTGGATCTGGCGCGTGCATCGCTTGGCCAAGGCAAAGGCTTTGTCACAGCCAATAAGGCAATGATCGCTCATCACGGCCTGGAACTGGCCAAAATTGCCGAGGCTGCGCAGCTGGCCTTGAAGTTCGAAGCCGCGGTTGCAGGTGGCATCCCCGTGGTAAAAGGCCTGCGCGAAGGGGCCGCCGCTAATGCGATCGAGCGCATTTATGGCATCCTCAATGGGACCTGCAATTATATATTGTCGACCATGGAAAGCACCGGCGCAGACTTTGACGCGGTTTTGTCCGATGCGCAGCGGCTGGGGTATGCCGAAGCTGATCCGACATTTGACATCGAAGGCGTCGATGCGGCTCATAAGTTGGCAATTCTGGCCAGCATCGGTTTTGGCGCGAAGCTGGATTTTAATGCCGTCCGAGTCACCGGGATCAAGCAGGTGCAGGCTGCGGATATCGCGCAAGCAGACGCGCTCGGCTATGTCATCAGGCTGATCGCAATGGCCGATGTTGAACAGGCTGAGGGCCAAGAGCCGACTTTGCTGCAGCGGGTTCGCCCTTGTTTGGTATCGAAAGATCACCCTTTGGCATCCGTCGATGGGCCAACCAATGCGGTTGTGGCCGAGGGTAATTTTTCGGGTCGCCTGTTGTTTCAGGGCGCTGGTGCAGGAGAAGGGCCAACGGCCAGTTCTGTTGTCGCCGACCTGATCGATATTGCGCGCGAAGAAGCCGGTGCGCCTTTCTCAATCCCACAGGCAGAATTGATCACTATGGCCCCAACCGAGCCGGGGCACAGAATGGAGCGGACCTATATCCGCTTCACCGTGGCTGACCGGCCTGGCGTTTTGGCCGAAATCACTGCCGCAATGCGTGATGCTGGGGTCTCGATTGAGAGCCTGATCCAAAAGGGCAGCGCTGATGAAAGCGGTGATGTTCTGGTGGCGATGGTGACGCATGAGGGCCAAGAACGCTGCGTTCGCCAAGCTCTCGAACTGCTGAAAGGTTCGGACAGTCTTACAGCTGCCCCGCTGGTTCTTCCGCTGCTTCGGGACTGACAACATCAGCCTCGCTGGTGATCGGGATGATTGATCCATTGGCACTATCATCCTGACCCAAAGGCGGAAGCCCGCGGGAAATCCGGTCAGCATCGGATCCGGCAGGAGCTTGTGGCAGTGCCTCTACGTCAATGATCAACGCAGGCTCTGGCACTTTGCCAAAGCGCACGCAGCCAGCTGGCCAACCCTGATCATGGCAATCTGAGATGAAATCGGGGGTGCGAGGGTCGTCGCGAAATGCTGTTTCATCGGCGTATCGGGCCAGCGCGCTTTCGGGGTCCAATGTGCGAAAGCGGCGTTGATCGCGCTTGCGCCGACACACAATAATCTCTCCCGAGATAATCGCGGCCTCTTGCTCAACCGAGCAATCTTCCACCGGGGTTGGCGGGCCATAGCGATTTTCGGCGCGATCCAAGATATCAATCACCAGATTGCCGTCTTCCTGATCGGTGGAGCGCGAGGCTATCGTTTCGAGTTCGGTATCGTCGCTATCGGTTTGTTCTGCTGCTGCTGACGGATCGCTTTGTGCTAGCGTGGGTTGAGCGAAACACACCGTGATCAGCACGAGCACCTTGCCGACATTGGCGATACCCACAGGCTTGCGCTTCACTATGGCGGGAATGCTCGACAATAGCGTCTCCTTTTGTCAAAGCCCGTCACACAACTTAAGGACTGAATTGCCAATGAACACCGATACCACAGATGAAACTGCTCCGGTCGAAAATGCACTCGATCGGGTACTTGTTCTTGAAATGGTGCGAGTCACAGAGGCTGCCGCGATTGCGGCGTCTGAATTGATTGGGCGCGGCGATGAAAAAGCGGCTGACGCCGCCGCTGTCGAAGCTATGCGGCATGCGTTTGATACGCTCTATATAGACGGCACAGTAGTGATCGGCGAGGGCGAACGCGACGAAGCGCCTATGCTGTATATCGGTGAGAAGGTGGGCGGCGCGCCTGGTAGAGGCCCCAAAATCGACATCGCGCTCGACCCCCTGGAAGGCACTACGATTACGGCCAAAGCTGGCCCCAATGCGCTGGCGGTATTGGCCGCCGCGGAAAAGGGATGCCTGCTAAATGCCCCTGACACCTATATGGATAAGATCGCAGTTGGCCCAGGCTATCCTGAAGGCGTTATTGATCTGGCCAAATCACCCAGCGACAATGTCCGCTCGGTTGCTGCTGCCAAAGGTGTTGAACCCAAAGACATCATTGTATGCGTGCTCGACCGACCGCGCCATCGCGAATTGATTGCAGAATTGCGCGGCTTGGGTTGCGGCGTTGTTTTGATCGGTGACGGAGATGTTGCCGGCGTCATTGCGACCACCGATGAAGAGACCACGATCGACATGTATATGGGCCAAGGCGGCGCGCCCGAAGGTGTGCTGGCTGCAGCGGCTTTGCGCTGCGCTGGTGGTCAGTTCAATGGCCGCTTGGTGTTCCGCAACGAAGATGAAAGAGCCCGCGCCCGCAAATGGGGCATCGAAGATTTCGACCGCATCTATAAGCTGGATGATCTGGCCAAGGGCGATTGCATCTTTGCCGCGACTGGCGTCACATCCGGGTCGCTTTTGGACGGGGTGAAGCGCAAACGCGGCGGCGTGATGACGACTGACAGCGTAGTAATGCGCGCCTCTAGTGGCACGGTGCGCTGGATCAAGGGCGAGCATCGCAGCTAGACCTGCTGGAGAGACGCGACCTGTCTGGTCGATCAAACGGTCCTGCGCACCTTCCAAACAAAAAACGG
>Ga0209121_10001123_pt1 | contig 27999 bp, 23 predicted proteins | sample Cruoilmetagenom3_FD_187292 | JGI IMG/M metagenome (GOLD analysis project Ga0209121, IMG submission 187292) | Oil polluted marine microbial communities from Coal Oil Point, Santa Barbara, California, USA - Sample 3 (SPAdes) (version 2) | ecosystem: Environmental > Aquatic > Marine > Oil seeps ...
AGAATTTCCGTTCGGCGTCATTGTCCCGAACTGACAAAAGCGAAGCACCGCGCAAGGACAAGCGCGGTGCCCCAATTCAATGTGAATTGTTATTCAGCAGCGATATAGAGATCGCGCGAATACCAGTTCTGCTCGACATTCTGAACAGGCCAGTTTTTCAACGCCGAGTTCATCATGTAAACATTTGTGTAGTGATACACAGGGATAACAGGCATTTCGTCTGCCATGATCTGCTCAACACGCGTGTAGTTCGCGCTTGCGTCAGCCATAGTTTTCGCGGATGCCATCAACTCGTCGACTTCAGCGTTGGAGTATTTACCATCGTTATAGCCGGAAGCCGAAGTAACCAGATCGAGGAAAGTGGAGGCCTCGTTATAGTCACCACACCATGCGCCACGTGCGAGTTCAAAGTCCTGCTGACCACGAACTTCCAGGAATGTTTTCCACTCCATATTCGCCAACTCGACAGTTACGCCCAGTTTCTGCTTCCACATCTGGGACATCGCGATAGCGATTTTCTTGTGACCCTCGGACGTGTTGTAGAGCATGTTGAACGACAATGGATTGTCTGCGCCATAACCGGCTTCAGCCAACAACTCAACAGCTTTTGCATCGCGCTCGGCTTGTGTCATACCAGCATAAGCAACATCAGGAACTTCAAACCCGGCAGTTGCGCCCGGTGTGAAAGTATATGCAGCAAACTGGCCACCCTTAAGAACCTGATCGGTAATCACGTTACGATCGATCGCGTAGGAAAGGGCCTGTCGTACACGAACATCTTTGAACGCTTCCGGACCGGAATCCGACACGTTGAAAGTGTAGTAATAGCTACACAGACGCGGGAACGACAAAGCGTTGTCAGGATATTCGGCTTTTAGACGCGGATACTGACCTGTTGGTACTTCTGTACGGTCCAGCTCACCAGCAAGGAAACGCGTCAACGCCGTGTTTTCGTCGTTGATCACCAGTGCAACAGATTTCTCGATGATGGTTGCTTCGTTGTTCCAATACATTGGGTTACGTTCACGTACCGAACGCTCGTTCGGGATATGCTCGGTCAGAACATATGCACCGTTGGAAACGATGTTTTCAGGCTTTGTCCACTCGGCACCGTTTGCTTCGATCGCCCACTGTGGGGACGGGAATGTGGAGCTGTGAGTGGTCATAAGCGCAAAGTATGGCAACGATGCTGTCAGACGAACTTCAAGTGTGTGATCGTCAAGCGCAGTTACGCCCAACGTGTCAGGTGACGCTTCGCCAGCCAAAACCGGGCCAACACCTTCGATGGACATCAGTTCGGCAAACCAGGAATACGGCGAGGCTGTTTCAGGATCTGCCAAACGACGCCAAGCATAAACGAAGTCACCGGCAGTTACAGCTTTGCCATCGGACCATTTTGCATTGTCACGAAGCGTAAACGTGTAAACGTTCTTCTCGTCGTTTGTTGTGAAACCAGTCGCAACACCAGGAATGAGATTGCCGTCGGCGTCCTGATTCATCAGACCTTCAAAAAGGTCGCGAACGATGTCGGAACCACTTACGTCTTCAACGATCTGCGGGTCAACTGACGAATGCTCGTCCAGAACACGATATGTAAATGTTTGATTGTCAGCCAAAGCTTCGCCCGTTACCGGGTGCGTGCCGGCTGCGAGCACGGGTGCTGCTGCCAGGGACGCTGCCACGAAACCTGCTGCCAATGATTTGGCAAAATAGCTCATATTTAATCCTCCGTTAGATACATTTGGTTGGCCTGCGAAGTGCAAAACTTGTATCGCACCTGTTTGTTAAACAAACCATCGCATCAGACTGCCCCAGCCTCGGCATGCTTTCAACTAATTACCCGACGTAAGTGCAAAAAACTTTACTTTCTCTGAGTTTTTTCAACTTTGAGGTGGCCGCGCAAGAACAGAACGTGAAAATTTGACCAAGCGGTCACATTCGGTCGCGCAGACTGAACCATAACATCGCAAGAATCAAAAGCGGTAGCCGCATCATCACGCCGCCGGGGAAGCGCTGGGTCGGAACATTTGCCATAATGTCAAAGCGTTCCGCGGTCCCACCGATGGTTTCGGCCATCAATTTCCCAGCCAGAGTCGCCATTGCTACACCATGCCCGGAGTACCCGGACGCCGACAAAATGTTTGGTTCTATACAACGAAAATCCGGCATCCGGTTCATCGTAATCCCAAGAGTTCCACCCCATGCATAATCAATGCGGGCATCGCGCAACTGCGGATAAATTTCCAACATTGGTGTTCGCGCCTTGGCCACAATATCCTTTGGGAACTTGAAGCCGTAACTTTCTCCACCTCCAAAAAGCATTCGGTTATCTTCGGAAAGGCGGAAGTAATTGACCACAAATTTGCTATCGGCAACGGCCACATCATCGCGGATCAACTCGCGCGCGCGATCCTCGCCCAGTGGTTCCGTTGCGACAATAAAATTGTTTATCGGCATTACGCGCGCAGCAACCTGTGGCTCCAGATTTCCCAGATAGCCATTGGCACCTAGTGCCACAAACTTGGCGGTCACGCCGCCATCATCAGTAATAACCCGCGCCGCTTCTCCGCGAACAACCTTCGTCACACGGGATTCTTCAAAAACTCTGACGCCAGCTGCAACACAGGCTTTCGCCAGACCCAGAGCGAAATTCAGCGGGTGTAAATGACCTGCACCCCAATCCATCGAACCACCACAATAGGCCTCGGTTCCCACGGCTGAACGTAAAGCGTCACTGTCAAGCGCTTCTATTTCATTGTAACCGTAATCTCGTTGTAATTTCTCGACATAGTCAAAAGTATGATGCAAATGCTTAGGCTTCAATTCGGTGTGCATAACTCCCGGTTTGTAGCCGCAATCAATGTCATACTTTGCGATCAGCTCGCGCACCGTGGATTTGGATTCTTCGCCCATCTCCCAAAGCTTTCGAGCATGCTCCAGACCGACCATTTTCTCCAGATCGTCCTGCTCGACACGCTGACCAGAGCCTACCTGCCCGCCGTTGCGCCCCGATGCACCAAACCCCAACCGCTGGGCCTCGAGCAATATTACGTTGTAGCCACGCTCGGCCAAATGGAGCGCGGTCGACAGGCCAGTGTATCCCGCGCCGACCACGCAAACATCGCAAGTTTCCTCCCCCCGCAGCGGTGGAAACTTTTTCAGGGGTTGCGCCGAAGCTGCGTAATAGGACTCGGGGTATTCGCCTGCCCGGTCATTTGCGGTTAGTAAATCCATCAGACGTTAAGAAGCAGATGCTCCCTCTCCCACGGGCTGATGACTTCGAGAAAGGCTTCGGCCTCATGCCGCTTGACCGCCTTGTAGACGGAGCAAAACTCCTCACCAAGAATTTCGGCCAGTTCCGGCGCACCGTCGAACAGGTCCAGACCGCCATGAAGACTGCGCGGCATGCCACGTGGTTGTTCGTAGGCTTCGCCCGTCATTGGTTCGCGCGGTTTCAGCCCCCTTTTCATGCCCAGATATCCGCAGGCCAGCGATGCTGCGAGCGCTAGATAAGGGTTTGCATCCATACCTGAAACACGATTCTCCACCCGACGCGCAGTAGGTCCGGATATTGGAATTCTTATGCCGGTCGTTCGATTATCTGCACCCCATTCAAGATTAATCGGTGCCGAACCCGACGCCACAAAGCGGCGATACGAATTCACGTAGGGCGCTAAAAAGCTGATCACATGCGGAATATACGTCTGCTGTCCGGCGATAAAATTATAGAACAGGCCCGTCTCTTTACCGTCCTTGCCGCTGAAAACATTGTTGCCTTTTTCGTCCAGAACCGACTGGTGAATATGCATCGCGCTACCCGGTTCGTCCTGCATCGGCTTGGCCATGAAGGTGGCAAAACAGTCGTTCTTCAACGCCGCCTCGCGGATCAGACGCTTGAAGAAGAAAACCTGATCGGCGAGATGGATAGGATCGCCATGCACCAGATTGATCTCGATCTGACCTGCGCCGCCTTCCTGAATGATCGTGTCGATCTCCAACCCTACCGCCTCGGCAAAATCATAGATGTCGTCGATAACAGGGCCATAGTCATCCACCGCCATCATCGAATAGGCCTGCCGGCTTACCACACGACGCCCCGTGCGGCCAATCGGTGGTTCAATAGGCAATGCGGGGTCGAGGTTTCGCTTGATCAGATAAAACTCGATTTCCGGTGCAACAACGGGCGTCCAGCCTTCGGCTTTGTAAAGGTCAACTACGCGTTTCAATACATTGCGTGGCACAATGCCGATTGGCTTGCCTGCCAAATCGCTTACGTCGTGGATCACCTGAATCGCTACGTCGTCAGACCATGGCACCGCAACCGCAGTTGAATAGTCGGGGGTCAAAACCATGTCGGACTCGGTCCACTGGTCAGCTATCTCCATATCAACATAATCACCGGCAATGGTTTGATAAAAAATCGATAGCGGCAGAAACGTGCGGTCAGAACGACTGAACGTCGCCGATGGCATCGCCTTGCCACGCGACATACCAACGAAGTCACCGATTATGCATTCGACTTCTTCCACTCGTCGGCCATTCAGCCATTCTTGCGTCGCCTCAGGGAAGCGCGCGACATAATCGTTAGATTTATTCGTCATTTTAACATTCCTTTAAAGCCGCCCGACTTCGACGCCCTTTGCGCCTTTCTTCTGCGCCATAAGACACAGCCAGTCATGGGCCACCGTCGCAGCAGCCAAGGCGGTAATTTCGGCGTGGTCGTAAGCCGGTGAAACCTCGACCACATCCATACCTATCAAATTAAGCGAGCCAAGCCCGCGGATCAATTCCAAAGCCTGCCAACTAGCCAAGCCCCCCGCGACCGGTGTCCCGGTTCCGGGCGCAAAGGCGGGGTCAAGGCCGTCCACATCAAACGAAATATAAACCGGCGTATCACCGGCACGCTCCTTAATGATTTTCAAAGCGGCATCGATACCGTTCCTATGGACCCAAGGCGCGGTTAGTATCTCGAAGCCGTGATCGCTGTCGTTATAAGTTCGCAACCCGACCTGCGTCGATTTGGAGACGTCGATAATCCCCTCGGCAGCCGCGCGACCAAACATAGTGCCGTGGTCCAGACGGGTTGGGTCGTCTTCCCAAGTGTCGCAATGCGCGTCGAACTGGATAAGGCTGACTGGCCCGTATTTTTCTGCGTGCGCCTTGATCAGCGGGTAAGCCACAAAATGGTCCCCTCCGAACGTCAGCATCTTCGCCCCGCTTTTTATGATCTCGGCAGCATGCGCCTGAATATCGACAGGTACGGTTTCGGGGTGATGCGGATCGACCATGCAGTCACCCCAGTCTACAACTGCCAATGTCTCGAAAGGGTCAAATCCGAATGGAAAAGCCTTGAGTTCCGCCAGTTGCACTGACGCCTCGCGAATTGCGCGCGGCCCCAGACGACAACCCGATCGATAGGTCACCGAAGCGTCGTAGGGTACTCCGCTAACGACAACATCGACACCGTCAAGATCGCGGGAATAACGACGGCGCAGGAAGCTAAGCGCTCCGCCATAGGTCATCTCGGTCCAACGTTCGTTATTACCTTTCGCCCGGAAGGCCTGATCGCCTGAGCTCATGTTTTCACCCTTTTTCGCATAAAGAACCACGATATCGAAATACCGACCGCTACCACCACAACGATAAGTGTCGCCAGTGCGTTGATTTCAGGCGTAACACCCAAACGGACCTTCGAGAATATCACCATCGGTAAAGTACTCGCCCCCGGCCCGCTTACAAAACTGGCGATAACCAGGTCGTCGAGCGACAAGGTGAAAGACAGCAACCAGCCGGAAATCAACGCCGGCGCAATCATCGGCAGCGTAATGTCAAAGAACACGCGAACCGGACGAGCGCCAAGGTCAGCGGCGGCTTCCTCGATGGCATCGTCCATATCGGTCAGGCGCGATTGCACAACAACGGCCACGTAGGCCATGCAAAACGTTGTGTGCGCGATTATGATCGTCAGCATCCCGCGACCGGCCGGCCAGCCAAACGAGGCCTCCATCGCTACGAATAATAAGAGCAATGACAGGCCGGTGATGACTTCCGGCATTACTAGCGGGGCGGTAACCATGCCGGTCAGCAATCCCCGCCCGCGAACGCGGCCAAAGCGGGTTAAGACCATCGCGGCGATAGTGCCCAGAACCGTTGCAAGCGTGGCGCTAACAACCCCGATTTTCAAGCTGATCCAGGCGGCACCCAGAATTTGCGGATCATTCAGAAGTTCACCATACCATTTGGTCGACCAACCACCCCAAACAGTGACCAGTTTGCTTTTGTTGAAGCTGAAGATGACCAGCGAGACGATCGGGACGTATAGAAACAAAAACCCGAAAATCGAAACAACCGGCAGGAAGAGACCACGCTTCATGCGGAATCCCCCTGCTTTGATTGCGCAAGTCGCAGGAGCATGATCGGAATAACCAGCAACACCAACATCGCAATCGCCACAGCACTGGCGACGGGCCAATCGCGGTTAGAGAAGAACTCGGTCCATAGGACTTTACCAATCATCAACGTATCCGGTCCGCCCAACAACGCCGGAATAACAAACTCGCCGATAGCCGGAATGAAGACCAGCATCGAGCCAGCGACGATACCCGGCAGCGAAAGCGGTATGGTGATACGAAAGAACGTCGAAATCGGTCCAGCGCCGAGGTCTGCCGAAGCTTCGAGCAACGCATCGTCCAGTTTCACAAGATTGGCGTAAAGCGGCAGGATCATGAAGGGAAGGTAGGTATAGACGATACCGATATAGACCGCGATGTCGGTCTGCATAATGATCAGTGGCTCGTTAATGACACCCAACTTTAATAAAAACGCGTTCAACACGCCTTTGCCCTTCAGAATTCCAATCCATGCATAAACCCGCAAAAGGAACGAGGTCCAGAATGGCAACACGATCAAAATCAACAGCAACGAACGTTTCGGCTCCGGACTGCGCGCGATGTAGTAGGCCATCGGATAGCCGATCAGCAGCGAAAAAACCGTCGAGAAAAACGCGATCTTGATCGAGGACAAATAGGCGTTGATATAAAGGCTATCCTCAAACAGATAAGCGTAGTTGCCCAAGGTTGCCTTAATAGACCACCCGTCCTGACCCTCGATAAACAGCGGTGAATATGGCGGGCGAGCAATCATCGGTTCGGCGACCGAGATTTTCAGAACCACTAAAAACGGGATCAGGAAGAATACCAGCAGCCAGATCATCGGCACAGCAATCACCAACGCCCGACCATTCAAGCCAAGCTTCGCCAAACCCGAGGCAGTCAAGCGCCACGGTGAAGAGGAGCGCAGCGTAGTCATTCCGTCAACACAATGCCGGCCGCTTTGCTCCAGCTCAGATAAACTTTTTCATCCCACATAATGGGCTCTTCATCATGCAAACGGTTGGATTTGGTAACCTTCAGCGTCTTGCCATTTTCCAACTTAACGCGATAGGTAGAGACATTGCCAAGATAAGCGACCTCCTCAACTTCACCGTAGACAACATTTGGACTTTCCGGTTTTTCGCGCGTGAGCATTATCCGCTCCGGTCTGATCGCGACCGAAACGGGTTGGCCGATTTTCAAACCTTGGGGCGGCTCCACAAGCAACTCGGTGCCAGCCTCAAGTGATTTTATACGCAGCGTGTCGGGAACGCCAGCATCCACAATACCCTCAAACATATTTACCGAACCGATGAAATCGGCGACGTATTTAGAACACGGATCTTCGTAAATTTGAGGTGGCTCGCCGACCTGAACAATCTTGCCGTCATTCATCACCCCTATCCGGGTCGAAAGCGTCATCGCTTCTTCCTGATCGTGCGTTACAACAATAAACGTCACGCCGAGGGTTTCCTGAATCCGGATAAGCTCGAACTGGGTTTCCTCGCGCAGCTTTTTATCCAGCGCGCCGAGCGGTTCATCAAGCAGTAGTAGTTTGGGTTGTTTAATCAGCGAGCGCGCCAAAGCTACACGCTGTTGCTGACCGCCGGACAGTTGGTGTGGCTTGCGCTTGGCAAACCCGTCGAGCTTCACCAAACGCAACATATCGGCGACGCGCACCATAGCTTCGGGCTTGGGAACACCTTCGCGCAACAGACCATAAGCGACGTTCTTTTCGACCGACATATGCGGGAAAAGGGCGTAGGACTGGAACATCATGTTGGTCGGGCGGTTAAACGCAGCGACCGACGCTACATCCTGACCGTCAATTTCAATCGTGCCCGAGGTCGGGGTTTCAAAACCCGCCAACATTCGAAGCAACGTCGACTTACCGCAGCCCGAACCACCCAAAAGGCAGAATAGCTCGCCCTTGTAAATATCGAGTGACACGTCGTCTACAGCCGTAAAATCACCGAATTTCTTGGTGATGTTCTTAATGCGGATAAACGGCTTGGCCGCCGCATCTCTCCACGGCTTGGCGTCAGCGGCTAGGGATGGCTCGGCCATCTTACCTCCGGAAAATTCAAGGAGGCAGGGCGCGAAACCGCGCCCTGCGATTGTGTATTACTGACCAGTTTTAACTTTGGTCCACAGACGAGTCACCGTACGATCGGTGCGGGCATCGTATACTTTCGAACCCCAAAGACGTGCACTCGCAGCCTCTGTCGGGAAGATACCCGGATCACCCGTGATTTCAGGATCAACCATCGGAAGTGACGCTGCATTACCGTTTGCGTACCAGACGTAGTTGGTAATATCCGCTGTTATCTGCGCATCCATGATGAAGTTGATGAAGGTGTGCGCATTGTCGACATGCGGTGCATCCACAGGGATTGCCATCATATCGAACCACTGCAACGCGCCTTCGTCAGGAATCACATATCCGATTTCAACACCGTTTTCCGCTTCTTCTGCACGGTAAAGCGCCTGAAACACGTCACCGGACCAACCAACGGTCACGCAGACGTCGCCGTTTGCCAAATCATTGATATACTGGGACGAATGGAAGTACCGGATATAAGGGCGGACGCTTTCGAGCAACGCCGCGCCAGCTTCGAGGTCAGCGGTGTCGGTAGAACGCGGGTCAAGACCCAGATAGTTCATCGCTGCCGGAAGCATTTCGGTTGGCGCATCCAGCATCGTCACACCACAGTCGGCCAGCTTGCTGATAACGTCTGGTTCAAAAATCATGGACCAGCTATTGACTTCGTAATCTTCGCCCAGACGCTCGGCAATTGCACCATAGTTGAAACCGATACCGGTTGTGCCCCACATATAGATTGTCGCGTATTCGTTGCCTGGATCATAAGTCTCGGCGCCATGCATGAGGTCTGCGTCCATGTTGGCGAGATTGGGAAGCTTCGATTTATCAAGCGGCTGATAGGCGCCGGCAGCAATCTGACGCTGCAAGAAATCGGAAGTCGGAACAACAACATCGTAACCCGAGTTGCCGGTCAACATTTTAGCCTCGAGTACTTCGTTTGAATCAAACACATCGTAGACAACTTTGATGCCTGTCGCGGCTTCAAATTTCTCGATGGTGTCCTCGGCAATATAGTCGGACCAGTTGTAAACATTCACAACATTATCCTGTGCAGCGACGGCACCAGCGGCAACCGATGCGGCGGCGGCCATTAGGATGGTTCTTTTCATCATACTCTCCTTTGATCAGTCAATTGTGCCTATAAATTGGCAGGTGAATGCATTGTGGCACCAAAACGGGATCGCAAATCAAGTGTTATTTGCGTTACAGTGCGTCATACAACCTCAAGGTAGGTTGCAATCTCGAAGTCGGTCATTCGCGCGGCGAAGACGCCCAGCTCTTGCCTTTTTGCCAAGACAAATACTTTTGTCATCAATTCCGGATAGATGGATGCGTTAGTTTTACCAGTTTCAAACAAGTCTATCGCATGCGTCCAGTCGCTAGATAGTTGTGGCAAATCGTGCGAATAAGCGTCGCCAATGATCGGCTCGACCGGTTTGCGGACAGCTTCGATACCTTCCAACGCCGCGCCAAGTATCGCGGCGAGAACAAGATACGGGTTGGCATCTGCACCAGCCACACGATGCTCTATCCGACGTGCTTCAGGCGGGCCACCGGGGATGCGGATCGCCGCCGTCCGGTTTTCGTAGCCCCAGCATATACCCGTCGGCGCATGTGCCCCGGGTGCCATCCTCCGGTAAGAATTAAGATGCGGCGCAAAAATCAATCCCGACTCTGGCATCGCATCCATCAGGCCGCGAACCGCATACAAAAGCGAGTCCGAACCCTCGTCAGTTCCGTTGTTGAAAATATTGTTCCCGTCGGCATCCAAAACACTGAAATGCACATGCAAACCATTACCGGCACGGTCTAGATAGGGCTTAGCCATGAAAGACGCTGCGAAACCGTGTTTTCGGGCTATGCCTTTGACAAATCTCTTGAAAAAGGTCGCGTCGTCGGCGGATTTCATCGGGTCGTCGCAGTGCAACAAGTTAACTTCGAACTGTCCTGCCCCATTTTCCGAGATCGCCGCATCGACAGTGACGTCGTGCGTGTCACAGGCATGATAAACGTCTGCAAAAAAGGCCTCGAAGTGATCTAACTCGTCGATCGACAACACAGAATCCCCGTGCAGGCGCCGATCAGTAACCGGCGACCTTGGCGAGATGGGACGTTTCCCAGCCGGATCAGTCAGATAAAACTCAAGTTCCATGGCAGTCACCGGCGTCAGGCCCGCCACCTTATAGCTTTCTAGAACCCCCGCCAGAACACGGCGTGGATCAACCGGCGAGGGTGAACCGTCTTCTTGCCACATATCCAGCGGTATCATCGCCGTTGGTCTAGCCGTCCAATCCATCTGCAACATCCCGCGCTCGGTCGGGCGGGCAAACCCGTCTGCATCACCGCTATCAAACACCAACGGGTTGTTGTCCGTGTCGGTGCCCCAAATATCCACAGTAGAGATAGACATCGGCATCCGCGTTCCCTCAGTAAGGGCTTTTCGCGCCTGAGCTATGGGCAAACGCTTACCCCGCCAGACACCATTCAAATCAACTACTGCGGCACGCACGCTTTCCACATCAGGATGCTTTTCAAGCCAATCCATTGCTTTTTCGGGGTTCATCGTTTTCTCCAATCCGCCAATATTTGGCAGCTCATGAAAGCAATCGGTAAACTCAAGCACATCTATGTCAATCAGAATTTTTTAGTTCAGCTTTAAACTAAAACTCGGACGTGCGGAAAATAGCCGCAGCTGCGCGCAATAGTGTGTGCGGCAAATATCAGATATTACGTGTAACTATTGCACTAAAACTCAGCACGCCAACAATTGTTCGTTTAGTGCATTTATCGGCAAAATTACCCACCTTTTTGTTCGCTTACTATACTTATCGGGCACTTCTTATTCTGTTTTCGCACCTAAATACCTCCCTTTTTTCGACAATATTGCGCAGAAATAACGGTAGCAAACCAGTCCATGGCGAATTCACTTCCTATGCCAATTAGTAGGAGATAGATTTGACTAGAACTGCTGGTTAAAATCTCTCGCCAAGAAAGGCGTCCGTTATGAAAACTTTGGCATCTACAATTATGGTTTGCCTACTTGCCTTGTTTCAATCTCCGTTCGCAAGTGCGCAAGACGCTCTAACGATCGGGCATTTCAATGAATGGCCACTGCCTGCGCATTACGGGCAGTCCTCGGGCGCGTATGACGAAGTATTGGGCGCAGAAACAGAATGGCGCGCTTTTGACAGCAGCACATCGATGTTTGCCGCATTGGAAAACGGAGACATCCAGATCGCCCTTTCGCAAGGTGTTGTGCCATTTTTGCAAGTTGCGACGGCGGGTATGGCATTTGACGTCGTGGATATTGCAGTTTCCTATGCAGATAATGAAAATTGTGTTGCTCACCACAGCTTGGGCTTTAGCAGCGAGAACGCGTCCGTTTTGGTGGGCAAGACCGTCGCCCTCCCCTTTGGCACCACAGCGCATTACAACCTTCTACGCCAGTTGGCCCATTTCAATATAAACCCCGCATCTGTGCACCTGTTGAACATGTCACCGACACAGGCCGCCGCCGCGTTAAGGCAAGAGAAGGCTGACATAGCTTGCGGCTGGGGGCCAGCATTGAACGACATGTTGACAAATGGCGTCCAGCTTACGTCCGCGAACCTCAAGACTGAGCTCGGCGGTGGTAACTTTGATCTGATCGTAGTTCGGTCAAGTTTCGGCACCGACAATCCCGAAGTCGTAGCGCAATTCTTAAAGGTTACCGCCGACCTGAACGCCAGTTTTACCGCCAATCCGGCCCGCATGATTGCAGGTATTGCATCCCCCCTAAACATGACCGAGGAGGCCGTTAAATCATCTATGGCAGGTTTCCAGTTTCCGACAATCAACGAAAAGACAGGTGCGACCTGGCTCGGCGGAGGCGTTGAAACTTACCTGAAGGACCTCGCGGACTTCTTTGTTGAGCACGGCACAATTGACGAAGCGCTGGGGTCTTACGCGGAAAATATAGACATCAGTTATCTGCAAGCCGCTATGGATTTGCCTCTGGTGCCCTCGGAATAACTCGCGGGAAAGTCCTTGGGCGGATTCGCGCACTTGGAAAGTACAGACATTTAATTGCATAAATCTGCATGTATAAATATAAGCACCTAAACGGGTCACGAAATTATATGGGAGGGCGGTCAGCGAAATGACCAAGCATACGCAGCCACAACTCGACACTTCGCCTGAGGTCTCCGACGAGATTCGCCACACCACATGTTACATGTGCGCGTGCCGTTGCGGGATCAATGTTCATCTAAAGGATGGCAAGGTCAAGTACATCGAGGGCAACAAAGATCATCCGGTCAACCAAGGCGTTCTTTGCGCCAAAGGTTCGGCTGGCATCATGCAGCACTATGCACCGTCGCGCCTCAAGGCTCCGATGAAGCGCGTTGGCGAGCGTGGTGAAGGTAAGTTCGAAGAAATTAGCTGGGACGAAGCGTTTGATATCGCCGCTGGCTGGTTGAAACCTATCCGCGAAGAAGCTCCTGAAAAACTTGCGTTTTTCACTGGTCGCGACCAATCACAGTCCCTGACGAGCTGGTGGGCGCAAGCATTTGGTACGCCAAACTACGCGGCTCACGGCGGCTTCTGTTCGGTGAACATGGCGGCTGGCGGCATCTACACAATGGGCGGCGCGTTCTGGGAATTCGGCGCGCCGGATTGGGATCACACGCGGCTGTTTATGATCTTTGGCGTGGCCGAGGATCACGACTCCAACCCGATTAAAATCGGACTGGGCAAGCTGAAAAAACGTGGCGCAAAAGTTATCGGCGTTAACCCGATCCGTTCGGGATATAATGCGATCGCGGACGAGTGGGTCGGCATCACGCCCGGCACTGACGGTCTGTTCATTCTATCGATGATTCACGAACTGCTGAAATCAGGCAATGTCGATATCGACTATCTGATTCGTTACACAAACATGCCGTTTTTGGTTAATCAGAACAAAGACAGCGATGAGTTTGGTCTTTTCTTGCGTGACGAGAATGGCAAGGAACTGGTCTGGGATCGCGTAACTGGCGCGCCCGCAGCATATGACGGTAAAGACGTTAAGCCGGAAATGAAGGGCACTTACGAAGTTGACGGTGTTACTTGTACGCCGGCCTTCATGCTGTTGGCTGACAAGTATCTGGGTGACGAATTCACACCGGATGCCGTAGCCGATCGCGTTGGCATTCCTGCCGACCGTATTCGCTCCATCGCAGCCGAGCTTGCGAAGGTTGCGTTTGAAGAACAGATCGTTCTGGATCGTCCGTGGACAGATTTCCGTGGTCAGAAACACGAACAGATGATCGGTCGTCCGGTCTCGTTCCACTCCATGCGTGGAATTTCGGCACACTCGAACGGTTTTCAGACCGCGCGCGCGTTGCATACCTTGCAGATCATGCTGGGCTCGGTCGAAGTTCCGGGCGGCTTCCGCTTCAAGCCTTCCTATCCGAAGCCTGTCGAAGCACATCCGAAACCGCACCACAATGTTACCCCGGGCAAGCCGCTTGACGGTCCGCACCTTGGGTATCCACGTGGTCCCGAGGATCTGGCACTCGATTCCAACGGTAATGCAAAACGTATCGATAAAGCGTTCACATGGGAGAACCCGCTTTCGGCCCACGGCCTGATGCATATGGTTATTTCTAACGCGCACGCGGGTGATCCGTACAAAATCGACACATTGTTCATGTATATGGCGAACATGTCGTGGAACTCCTCGATGAATACGTCCGGCGTTATGAACATGCTGACCGACAAAGACGAGAACGGCGATTATGTAATCCCGCACATCATCTACTCGGATGCATATTCATCGGAAATGGTTGCGTTCTCGGACCTGATTTTCCCTGACACGACGTATCTTGAACGTCACGACTGTATCTCGCTTCTAGATCGCCCGATTTGCGAACCTGACGCATTGGCAGACAGCATCCGCTGGCCCGTTGTTGAACCGGATCGCGACGTGCGTGGTTTCCAGACGGCATTGATCCAACTTGGCAGCAAACTTGGTTTGCCGGGTATGGTCGAGGAAGACGGCTCCGCGAAGTATGAAGACTATGCCGACTACATTCAAAACCACGAACGTCGTCCCGGCGTTGGCCCATTGGCCGGTTTCCGTGGTAAGGATGGAAAAGGCAAAGGTCGCGGCGAGCCGAACCCGAACCAGATTCAAGCCTACATTGATAACGGTGGTTTCTGGATTGATCACATCCCCGAAGAAGCGTCTTATTTCAAGCCGTGGAACATGGATTATCAGTCTTGGGCCGTGGACCGTGGACTGTATGACAGCCCGCAGCCTTACGTTTTCCAAGTTTATCAGGAAACTATGCAGAAGTTCCGTCTGGCTGCCGAAGGCAAAGGCGATATTCAGCCGCCCGAGCATCTACGCGAGCAGGTTCGCAACTCTATGGATCCGCTACCAACTTGGTGGGAACCGTTTGAGCAAACGCTTGTAGACAATGACGAGTTCCCGCATCACGCGCTGACACAACGTCCAATGGCGATGTATCACAGCTGGGGAACGCAAAACGCTTGGTTGCGCCAAATTCACGGCCACAACCCGCTTTATGTGCCGACCGACATCTGGGAAGCGAACAACTTCGAGGATGGTGACTGGGCGAAAGTAACGTCCCATCACGGTTCGATCACGGTACCTGTTGCACTGATGAACGCGCTCAACTCCAACACCGTTTGGACGTGGAACGCGATCGGTAAGCGTAAAGGTGCGTGGGCATTGCAGGATGATGCACCGGAGGCGACAAAAGGCTTCTTGCTGAACCACCTGATCCACGAACTGTTGCCATCCAAAGGCGACGGCCAACGTTGGGCGAACTCTGATCCGGTCACGGGTCAGGCCGCTTGGTTCGACCTTCGCGTAAGGATCGAGAAAACCGCGCCGCCGCCTAACCTGAATTCGCAACCCGATGTTCCGGCCCAAGAATCGCCGGTTGGTCGTGGTCCGAAAAACGTAAACTACGGGGAAGAGTGGACATGACAACACTACCCAGCAGCACCGAGAAGAAGCTCGGCCTCGCCATTGATCTGGATACCTGCGTTGGCTGCCACGCCTGTGTGATTTCCTGTAAGGAATGGAACACCGGTAATTACGGCGCGCCTTTGTCGGACCTCGATGCTTACGGTGCCGATCCGCACGGAACCTTCCTGAACCGCGTACACACGTTCGAGGTTCAGCAGGAAAACAAACCGGCGCAGGTCACACACTTCCCGAAATCCTGCCTGCATTGCGAGGACGCGCCTTGCGTCACCGTTTGCCCAACTGGTGCCAGCTACAAACGTGTCGAAGACGGCATCGTTCTGGTAAACGAGAGCGACTGCATCGGCTGCGGTCTTTGCGCGTGGTCTTGCCCATACGGCGCACGCGAGATGGAAGGCACCGAAGGGGTCATGAAGAAATGTACCCTTTGCGTCGACCGTATCTACAATGAAAACATCCCCGAGGAAGACCGCGTTCCTTCCTGTGTTCGCACCTGCCCCGCAGGCGCACGTCACTTCGGTGACTTCGCAGATCCGAACAGTGCCGTTTCGTTGCTTTCCGCTGCCCGTGGTGGAATGGATTTGATGCCGGAACAAGGCACCAAGCCCGTCAACAAATATCTGCCGCCACGTCCGAAAACAGACGTCGAGCAGATCGACATCCTCGGCCCACTTCTTGAACGTCAACCCGAAGAGACCGGTGGTTTCCTCGGCTGGCTCGACCGTACATTGGAGAAACTCTGATGCATCCAGCACCTTCAGTAATAATCTTCACCGCGTTGTCGGGCCTCGGTTTCGGTCTAATGACGTTCCTTGGCGTCGGCTTCCTCGACGTATCCGGTTGGGTAGCGTTCGTATTCGTCGCCGTTGCGTATGCACTTGCAGGCGGTGGTCTACTTTCATCGCTGTTCCACCTCGGTCACCCCGAGCGCTTCATGAAGGCGTTAACGCAATGGCGGTCTAGCTGGCTGTCGCGCGAAGGCGTTCTTTCCATCGTAACAATGGGTGTTTTCGGCATCTATGCGTTGCTATGGATATTCATGGACAACCGGATCGAATGGCTCGGTTTTGTTGCGGCGGCGCTCTCTGTTTTGACCGTTTACAGCACGTCGATGATCTATGCGCAGATGAAATCGGTTCCGCGTTGGCACACGCCAATGACCTCGATTCTATATCTGATGTATTCCTTCGCCGGCGGTGCCTTGCTCGCGACACAAACCGTACTAGCTGGCTGGTTGATGCTGGTTCTGGCTGTTGTGCAAGTAATCACATGGCTTTCCGGTGATGGAGCGTTTGCTAAAACCGGTTCCGATATGGGTACAGCCACAGGTCTTGGTTTCTTGGGTAAGGTTCGCCTTTTGGAAAAACCTCACTCAGGCACCAACTACCTGATGAAGGAAATGATCCACGTGGTCGGCCGCAAGCACGTCATCAAGCTGCGGGTCATCGCGCTTGCCCTTGGTTCGCTATTGCCAGCAATCCTGTTGTTGTCACTTCCATCGAGCCACATGGTAGGCATGGTCGTAATTCTGGTTCACCTCGTTGGCCTGTTCTCCCAACGCTGGTTGTTTTTCGCAGAGGCCGAGCACGTTGTCGGCCTCTACTACGGCAAACGCTAACCTATAATATTGTCCTTCGGACCATAGGGGAAACCGGTTATATTTACCGGACCGGTTTCCTCCATCACAACGATATCATGCTCGCGATACCCGCCAGCCCCCGCCACGCCTTCGGGGATCGTCAACATAGGCTCCATCGAGATAACCATTCCCGGCTCCAATATCGTATGAATGTCCTCTCTTAATTCCAGTCCCGGCTCACGACCGTAATAATGCGACAGCAGACCAAAGCTGTGCCCATATCCAAAGCTGCGATATTGCAGTAAATCTTTGCTGGCGAAGAACTGATTAACTTCTGCGCAAATGTCCGAACACATCGCACCTTCGACCAATAATGACAGCCCAAGCTCGTGCGCTTCAACATTCTCGTCCCATATCTCGAGGCTACGCTTATCCGGCTCACCCAACCACAATGTCCGTTCCAGCGCGGTGTAGTATCCGTTGATCATCGGGAAGGCGTTCAGGCTAAGAATGTCCCCTGCTTCCAGCTTGCGCGAGGTGACCGGATTATGCGCCCCGTCGGTATTCAAACCCGACTGAAACCAAACCCAGCTATCGCGTATTTCGGAATCGGGGAACGCGCGCGCGATCTCTAACTCCATCGCGTCACGTCCCGCCATAGCGACGTCGATCTCGCGCACACCCTCGGCGATTGCAGCAACCACAGCCGCGCCGCCAACATCGGCAATCCGCGCGCCTTCCTTGATCAAAGCGATCTCTGCCACGGATTTCACCATTCGCTGGATCATCGTTGCGGGCGCTATGTCCACCACCTCGACGACCCCAAGGAAGTCCGACAGCTTGTCACGTTGCATCAAGGTCAGATGATCGCCCTCGACCCCCAAACACCCCGCGCCACCAACTATTTCACGAACGGCACGCCAGTAGTTGTCACGTTTCCAGTCGGTATAAATCACATTCTCATGCGCCGAGCGTCGCCAAGGCTGCCCGCCATCAATATTAGCGGAAACCGTGACCGAGCGATCGTGCGTCACAACGCAGGCATAAGGTCGCCCGAAACTGCAATACAAGAAGCCGGAATAATACGCGATATTCTGCATCGAGGTCAGCAGCACTGCGTCAATGCCTTCCAAAGCCATCGTTGCGCGCAGCTTCGCCAAGCGCGCATCATATTCGGATGGCTCAAACGGCAATTCGGCTTTTTCGCCATTCTGCAAATTAAAATACTCGGGTCTGATATGGGTCATTTGTAGAACCTCAAAGAAAGGTCCGGGCGTTCAGGACTTCGGCGGTTGTCCGCAAGCAGAGGCTAACCTCTCGGGCGACGCCATCGCCCTTTGCTCGGGTTCAGTTTAAACGCAGTATTAACGCCAGAGCAATAGCGCGAGTATCCCGAGGCTAACCAACAGAATTCCCGCAACCTCACGCCCGTTCGAGCGCTCGCGGAAAATGAAGACCGAGACGGCAAAACTGAATATCAGTTCCACCTGTCCAACAGCCTTCACGTAAGCCGCATTTTGTAACGTCATCGCCGAGAACCAACCGAGTGAGGCAAGGCCTCCTGCCACCCCAACCCACGCCGAAACACGCCAGCTTTGCAGAACACGCCCAATTTGTGTGCTATCCTTCCACGCCAACCATACCGACATGATCAAAGTCTGGAAAACAAGAACACAGGCCAGAGTGGTTGTGGCCCGTATCAAAAAGTCACCACTGCCGAGCGACAGCGAGGCCCCCCTGTAGCTGATCCCCGAAACCGCAAACGCTGTGCCCGACGCTATCCCGATCAACGCCCCGCGATTGAATATCCCGCCGCGCAGCCCATCTGTCGCCGAAAGCAGACCAACCCCAATCAAACTAATCAGCAATGCAACAAAGGCCATCGGGGTAATAGCGTCACCCAATACAACAACACCAAAAAGCGCTGCCTGCACCGTTTCCGTTTTTGAAAACGTCGTTCCCACAGCAAAGTTCCGCAACCCGAATAAATGTACTAGCAGCGCGGTTGCAGTTATTTGAGAGATTCCGCCCAACATCATAAACCCGAAAAATTGCGTGTTCATTTCAGGTATCGCATACCCGCCAACGAGTACCAGCACTGCCAGAACCCCGACAATCAACGGCGCCGCAAATATAAATCGCGAGAAAGTCGCTCCGGTCGTAGTCAACTGCCCCTTAAGATGCTTTTGCAGTGCAGACCGCACGTTTTGAAAAAACGCAGCACCAATCGCGATCAGAACCCAAAGTTCCATATGGCCTCCCTTCGGATCCTGGCATTATACCTGCGGCACATACTCGTAATACGAATCGAGTTCTTCCACACGCTTAACGCTGAACCCTTGCTGCACATAAAATCCGTTTGCCTTGCTTTTATTCAACGCGCATAGACGCACCGGTACGTTCCGTTCCGAGGCGCGCGCTTTTACATGGGCAATTACTTCGCCACCGACTCCATACCCCTGTTCGGTGGGAGAAACATAAAGGTGATCAAGGAAGATATGATCTTCGCAATCTTTCATCACGAAAAATCCGATCAAAATACCGTCTCGTTCAATTTTGCAGGTCGCTTCGGCGGAAAAGCCCTCAAGAAACCTGTTGCGCGCCCGTTCGGGGTCAAATCTTCCCACAGCCTCCAGACTTGGGCGCATAGCTGCAACCCTCAGGTCCGCCAGAACATCGGCATCACTTGCTGTGCAATGAAGGAATTTTATACTCATATTTTCACAGCTTTTTCGCCATATCGCGTAGCGAGACTTTCTGGATTTTTCCGGTCGAGGTTTTCGGAACCTCCATAAAAACAACCGTCCGCGGCACCTTGAAGCTGGCCAATCGCTCGCGGCAATGTGCGATTATTTCAGCATCTCCCACTTCCGCTCCGGGCTTCAGCTCCACAAAAGCACAGGGCGTTTCGCCCCATTTATCGTCAGGGCGCGCAACCACTGCACAGGCTGCCACCGCGTCATGTGCGTAAAGCACTCCTTCGATTTCAATCGACGAGATGTTCTCGCCGCCCGAGATAATAATATCCTTGGCCCGATCGCGCAGCTGAATGTACCCGTCCGGATGCACAACGCCCAGATCACCGGAGTGGAACCAACCACCTGCAAAAGCTTCGTCGGTAGCTTCGGGGTTGTCTAGATACCCTTTCATAGCGATGTTACCGCGCATCATCACCTCGCCCATGGTTTCGCCGTCATGAGGAACCTCAAGCATAGTGTCCGGATCGATCACTTTCGTATCTTCTTGAACCATATACGAAACACCCTGCCGCGCTTTCAGGTTTGCTTGCTTGCCAATCGGCAATTCGTCCCACTCATCGTGCCAAGCGCAAGATACGCTTGGGCCGTACGTCTCGGTAAGGCCATAAGCGTGGGTGACCTCGAAACCCTCTTCATTCATCGATTGCAGAACCTTGGCAGGCGGAGGGGCCGCCGCTGTCATCACCTTGCACAAATGATCAAACGGGCGCTTCTCGTCCGTTGCATTTATCATAAAGCTTAGCACAATCGGTGCGCCGCACAGGTGGTCTACACCGTTGTCAGCAATCGAGTTATAAATATTCGCCGCCGTCACCTTACGTATACAGACATTGGTCCCCGCCTTAGCCGCAACCGTCCATGGAAAGCACCAGCCGTTGCAGTGGAACATCGGCAGCGTCCACAAATATGTCGGATGCGCCGCCATATTCCATTCCAGCGTGTTGCCAACCGCGTTCAGATATGCCCCGCGATAGTGGTAAACCACGCCTTTGGGATTACCTGTCGTGCCAGAGGTATAGTTGATACTGATCGTATCCCACTCGTCCGCTGGCCCTTCATACGCGAATTCAGGATCACCACCCGCAATAAACGCTTCGTAATCCTGTTGACCCAGCAACTCGCCCCCATCGGCGTCAGGATCGTCAATATCGATCAAAATTGGGGTGTTCTTGGCCAGCACAACTGCCTCTTTAACGGTCGTGGAAAACTCGCGGTCAGTGACCAGAAGCTTAATATCGGCATGGTCGATGATGTAGGCAATCGTTCGTGCGTCAAGACGGTAGTTCAGCGCGTTCAGCACCATTCCCGCCATCGGAACTCCGAAATGCCCCTCATAAAGCTCGGGCGTGTTGGCCGCCATATATCCAACCACGTCACCCTTTTCCAACCCTGCGCTGGTCAGGGACGAGGCCAACTGCCGACAGCGCGCATAGGTCTCGGCCCATGTTCGGCGGGTTTTCCCATAAATTACCGCTGTGTGATCGGGATACGTCAACGCGCTGCGATTCATAAAAGAAACCGGTGAAAGCGGCACGTAGTTTGCTGCTGTCTTTGGCAAATTCATATGGGCATGAGGCATTGGGGGGTATCTCCTTCGCAAGTGTCGAATCGAGATTACCCTGAACCAAACCGCGCGTCACGCCCAGAAGGCGACCAACCGGTTAATCGTCCGTAAATCGATTATCCCGCGGGAACCCACGCGGCGCCATCCGCCCTGCGGAGGCTCGCTTACCCATCCAGTCCAGTAATTCGGTTTCGGTACGCGTGCGACCCGCCGGATCCTTCCAGCTTAGACCATCGGCGAGCGTAAAGGTTTTTGCGTCCGAAAGTTGGCCTTCTTTGTCGGCATACTTCTGCAACCGAACGCCTTTGCCACGTCCCATTTCCGGCAATTCCGTCAGCGGGAAGATCAAGACCTTACGGTTCAAACCAACGCAAGCAACATGGTCACCCTTAACCGGCTTACAGACCAGCGCCCGTACATCGCCCTTGACGTTCAAGACCTGCCGACCGGTGCGGGTCTGGGCGATCACGTCATCTTCGGCAACTACAAACCCGTCACCGGCCGTCGACGCCAACAACAACTTGCGGCCCGTTTTGTGCAAGAATAGATCGACCATCTCGGCTTCGTTCGGCATGTCTACCATAAGGCGGATCGGCTCACCCATTCCCCGCCCACCGGGCAGGTTCGAACAGGCAATCGTGTAGAAACGGCCGTTGCTGGCAAAGGCCACCAGCTTATCGGTTGTTTCAGCGTGCAGGATAAACCGCCCCTCGTCACCGTCTTTGAACTTCAGTTCAGAATCGAGTGCCACATGCCCCTTCAACGCCCTGATCCAACCCATAGACGAGCAAACAACGGTTATCGGTTCGCGTTCGATCATCGCCTCGATTGGCACTTCTTCAAATTCGGGCGCTTCAGCCAGCTCTGTACGGCGCGCGCCGCCTTCGCTGTTTTTGCCGAAAGCTTTACGAGTATCTCGGAGCTGCTCTGAAATTTTCGCCCATTGCAAGTCTTCGCTATCCAGCAAATCTTCGATCTCGGCACGTTCAACCAGCAAGGCATCACGTTCGTTACGCAACTCCATCTCTTCAAGCTTGCGCAGCGAGCGCAGCCGCATATTCAGAATCGCGTCGGCCTGCAGCTCGGTCAGTTCGAACTCCGCCATCAAAGTGGCTTTGACCTCATCTTCATACCGGATAATTTCGATCACGCGATCAAGGTTGAGGAAGGCTATAATATACCCTTCCAACACTTCCAGCCGCGCGTCGATCTTGCCCAAGCGGAACTTGGAGCGCCGCAACAACACGTCCCGACGATGGTCGATAAATGCCCGCAGAACCTCTTTCAACGTCGAGACTTGCGGCGTGCGCCCGTCAATCAACACGTTCATGTTCATCGAGAACCGGACTTCGAGGTCAGTCTGCCGGAACAGCGTCTCCATCAGAACAGTCGGATCGACGGTCTTTGCGCGTGGTTCCAAAATCAGCCGAATATCCTCGGCCGATTCATCGCGTACATCTGCCAGTATCGGGATTTTCTTGGCGTTAATAACTTCGGCGATCTTCTCGATCAGCTTCGACTTTTGAACCTGATATGGAATCTCGGTGACAACCACTTGCCACATTCCGCGCCCGATATCCTCGATCTCGTATCTGGAGCGCAACCGGAACGACCCGCGCCCGGTTTTATACGCATTCAATATATTTTCACGTGGCTCAACCAACACACCACCGGTCGGGAAATCCGGACCGGGGATCATCTCCACCAAGGTCTCGTCCCGCGCGTTTGGCGCCTTAATCAAGTGCAGGGCCGCATCGCAAAGCTCGCCAACATTATGGGGCGGAACATTTGTTGCCATGCCCACCGCGATACCGCTGGAACCATTGGCTAAAAGTTGTGGGAACGCTGCTGGCAACACTTCGGGCTCTCGCTCGGACCCATCGTAATTGTCTTTGAAATCGACCGCATCCTCGGACAGGCCTTCCATCATCGCGACGGCCGCTTTGGTCAATCGCGCCTCGGTATATCGCTGCGCCGCCGGGTTATCCCCGTCAATGTTACCGAAATTCCCCTGCCCGTCGACCAACGGATATCGAACGCTAAAATCTTGTGCCAAACGCACCAAGGCATCGTAGATCGCCTGATCGCCATGCGGGTGATAGTTACCCATGACCTCGCCAACGATTTTCGCGCATTTACGATAACTACCAGTCGGATCGAGCTTAAGCCCGCGCATCGCGTACATTATCCGCCGGTGTACCGGCTTCATCCCGTCGCGTGCATCCGGCAACGCCCGATGCATAATTGTGGATAGAGCGTAAGTCAGATACCGGTCGCCAAGCGCGCGGCGCAGAGGTTCCGCGGTAATATCTCCGCCATCGGGTATATCGGGGGTGTCAGTCGTTTTTGCCATAAATATGGTGTATAACGCCGGTTTCGAGTGGTCCAGCAGGAAAACGGCTTTCCCGATACGAATGTAACGATTGCGCAGCTTTCGAGGAACCGTTATCACGCCGCAACCGCTATTTCCGGAATACTTCCCAGATAGAAACCATGTCAGGAACCGCCACCATGACCGCAAGATCCATCCTCATCACCGGTTGCTCGAGCGGCATCGGATACGACGCCGCCCACACGCTGCACAAACGCGGCTGGCGGGTATTTGCGACTTGTCGCGCCGAGGCCGATTGCGAACGCTTGCGCGGTGAAGGTCTGGAAAGCTTTCAGCTCGACTATCAGGACGAAGCTTCTATCCAGTCGGCCATCACCGAAGTTCTGGACCGTACCGGTGGCACCCTAGATGCGCTGTTCAACAACGGCGCCTATGCCATCCCCGGCGCGGTCGAAGACCTGTCCCGCGACGCGCTGCGCGACATCTTCGAAACAAACGTATTTGGTCAAATCGATCTGTCAAACCGCTTGCTACCGGTCATGCGCGCACAAGGTCATGGGCGGATCATCCATAACTCCTCGGTGTTAGGTTTCACATCCACGCCGTTTCGCGGCTCCTACTGCTCGACAAAATTCGCCCTCGAAGCCCTGACTGACGCACAACGTATGGAGCACCGAGACAGCCCGATCCAGTTCATCCTCATCGAACCAGGCCCGATCCCGACCGACTTCCGCATAAACGCGGCAAAACAGTTTGAAAAGTGGATCGACTGGAAAAACGCCCACCGCAGTGAGTTCTACGAAACTGTGGTGCGCAAACGCTTATACGACAGATCCGGTAAAAAGGATTTCTCGGAACTGCCGTCATCCGCAGTCACCAAAAAACTGATTCACGCCCTCGAAAGTCCGCGTCCACATCCGCGTTATTACGTGACCACCGCAACCTACATCGCCAATATCCTGCGCCGTGTTCTGCCCACCCGCATGCTTGATGCCGTCCTTACGCGGCAGTAGGTCCCTTGGCGAAAGCCTACAAATACCTTAGAACCCGATGAAAAGGAGCATTCCATGACCTCAGACCCTCTATTCATTCTGGTAATCCTCGCATGCGTCGCCGTATTGGCGGTATTGCTTATCGGTGTTGGCAGCTTTGCCAAGAGTGGCGCTTTTCACAAGAAATACGCTAACAAACTGATGCGTCTTCGGGTGCTGCTACAGTTCGTCGCAATCGCCTTGATCATGCTCTATATCTGGCTGCGTAACGGAGGCTGATATGGTCGTTCTAAATAAAATCTACACCCGCACCGGTGACACGGGCGATACAGCACTTGGCGACGGCGCTCGTGTGGCCAAATACGACATCCGGGTTAATGCCTATGGAACGTTGGACGAGACCAATGCCACTGTCGGATTGGCGCGCCTTCATGCCAGCGGCGATATGGACGATGCCCTGTCCCGCATCCAGAACGACCTTTTCGATCTAGGTGCCGACCTCTGCCGCCCGGTATCTACGGGCGACGCGACCGCCGAGTATCCCCCGTTGCGTGTCAGCCAGCCTCAAGTAGACCGTCTGGAGACAGAAATCGACGCGATGAACCGTGATCAGGAAACCCTACGCAGTTTCATCCTGCCCGGAGGAAGTCCCCTCGCCGCCCACCTGCATTTGTGCCGGACCGTGTCGCGTCGTGCCGAGCGTTTGGCCGTAGAACTGGCGGGGACCGAGACGATCAATCCCTCCGCGGTCAAATATCTGAACCGCTTGTCAGACTGGTTCTTCGTTGCAGCCCGTGCCGCGAATAATAATGGCGCCGACGACGTCCTCTGGGTCCCCGGCGCCAATCGTTAAAACATTACCGCGCTGATAGCGTCTGCCAAAACCTGCTCGCCGGCAGCGGTCAAGTGGGTGTTGGTCGCTCCCTGATGCCAGATCGCCCAGTCTCCCTGTGCGACAGCGCCCGATAGAACCAATGTCCGCATATAATCGTATGTGTCGACATAGGTGACACCCTCAGCCAATGCAGCCGCCTTTTGCGTCTGTCGTACCGACGCCCGTAGGGATTGCTCCACATCAACGGTGTCGCCACCACTCGCGAAGTTCAGGTAGTGCGACCCAATCACTGCAACGCGTTCAACACCAGCCGCTTTCACCGCCTGTATCCACTGCGTAATATTGGTAAAAGTATCAATTGCCAGATCATCCCCAGCCACAGGCACCGCGCTTAGCGGCAACTCAAGAACCAGATCCAAACCAACCAGCGCCGCAATCTTTCGGCTTTCCCCATTAACCAGAACCCAACCACCGACCGCCAGCTTGTCAGCGTTAACCACACTGAAGCCGCTAACGCTTGGCGCGGGAGTCGCCGCAATCTGCGTTATGGTATCGTTTGATCCTGCATAAATACTGGCAATACCAGGAATGTCTTCGACAAAAAGACTGCCCACATCCGCCAGCATTTTCGCGGAACTCTGCCCCGAACTACCGAAGTTTCGTTCCGTAACCCCCGACGCAGCTCCGACAAGCGATGGATAAAACTCCCCCTCGCCCATACCGAACGAAACATTGAAGGTATGACTGTCTCCCTCGGCAGCATAATAGGGCGCCAAAGGTTGCAAGGTCAGTCGGCGCGCCGGAATAACGTCTCCGCAAATCACGACTATTTCGGCAAGATGGCCGTCGAGCACCCGCAAAACCTGATCAGGGTATCCCCCCAAGCCAACATGCAAAGGCGTTGCCGCCGCCACCTGATGAAGCTGGTCATTCGTCTGAATCCCCCCCTCGTCCACCCATGTCCGGCCGTGTGCATCGGCACCGAAAAACATCCGGTACGGCGTATCAGGCACCAAAGCATGTGTCGAAACTTCGGTGTCCGCGCTGACACCATCACCTGTTACCAGCCTGAAGCCAGCCCCGCTCGTGGTGTACATCGCAAACCGATCATTGCCGACGTTATCGACCATAAACAGATAGCGCTGGTCCACACTATCCGCCGCGTTCAAGGTGAACTTTGCGTAGATATGCAACGCTGTCGGATCATATGGAAACGCCGCTGTCGACATCGCAATCGCAAAGTCACGCGCCGCCGAAAGGTTCAAACCCTTTCCACCATCAACCTGCCATGCATCAGCCCCGTATGTCGTCAACTTCGCCTGCGGATCTCCATCAAACGTATTGGCTGCATTGGCGGCATCATTCACAATCATCCGACTTTGGGTGAAATCAATCGCGAAGCCATCCCGCGCGCCGAGCATGGCAAATACGTCAAACCCCGCCTTGGATCTGGGCTGCATGGCCGAAGCCAAACCCATATTCATTGAAAGCTGCATGCTCTTACCACAGAGCCACAATATCGGCGGCTGTTGTGCCGGTATTTAGCACCCTGTCGACACGAATCGGCAAGACTCCGACTGGAACCGCCTTGAATACGACCGGCACCACCTGGCCAACCATATGAACGGTCAAGTCGCCTGACGTGCCGACATAAACAGACCGCGACGTCCGCCCCAGATCCACTGTGTCGTTCGGCGCAACTCCAACCGCCTCACGCGCCGGAGATTCCAATCCACCCATGGTATTTTTATATGTATCGATAGCCATAACTATTCCTTTCGGCAAAATACTTTCCGCAACGCCAGACGCGCGGTCAGTAAGAAAAATTCTCGGGATGTTGCGGAAGCGAAACTCGGCTGGAACAGCACGGTTTCGGTTCCGTCAGGCCTATATCGCTACAGGAAAAGTCTGAATATTTCGTTAATTTCATCCTCAATTGACCAAAACTCCCAAGGTTACGTGATGTTTTTCTTGCAGTGCAGCAAAACTACTGGTTCACTTCGCGCTGACTAATTTCGAGGGATTCTGGCACCGAAGGTCGTTTTTTCACTTCTTTCGCGATAAATAACCGGTAAACCTCGGGTAAATTGACCAAACCCTCGCGCTTTGCGGGGCAAAATTCGGAGATACGCAAAAATGAAGGTACTGGTGCCTGTCAAACGTGTGATCGACTATAACGTGAAAGTGCGCGTCAAAGCGGACGGAAGCGGTGTCGATCTGGCCAACGTTAAAATGTCGATGAACCCATTCGACGAAATCGCTGTCGAAGAAGCGATCCGCCTGAAAGAAGCCGGAAAAGTCGAAGAAATCGTCGTGGTTTCGATCGGCGTTAAGCAATCGCAGGAAACCTTGCGTACCGCTTTGGCTATGGGCGCCGACCGCGCGATTCTGATCGTCGCGGCCGAGGATGTACACACCGACATCGAACCTCTCGCCGTTGCCAAGCTGCTGAAAGCCGTGATCGACGAGGAACAGCCCGCGTTGGTT